>Ga0099364_10011043_pt1 | contig 12371 bp, 10 predicted proteins | sample TergutTh196P3_FD_73070 | JGI IMG/M metagenome (GOLD analysis project Ga0099364, IMG submission 73070) | Microcerotermes parvus P3 segment gut microbial communities from Pointe-Noire, Republic of the Congo - Th196 P3 | ecosystem: Host-associated > Arthropoda: Insects > Digestive system > Gut ... | reverse complement strand
GATCGACATCGAACGGAAGTACTGGATCGGCATGTACCGCTATCTCAAAGATGAACTCGGTGTCAAGGCACCCATCAGCGGTACGCAACTCAATTACGGTTCGACGCACGTTCAGGCGGCACTCGATTACTGCGATAATCATGCGTATTGGAATCATCCGAGTTGGCCCGTAAAATCATGGGATGCTGTCGATTGGTATGTCCGCAATCGTGCGTTGGTCAATTCGCCGGAAGAGGTTTTCGGTCCGCTGGCGACGGCGAGGGTTGCCGGTAAGCCTTACACCATCAGCGAATACAATCATCCTTATCCGAATCAGTATTCCGGCGAAGGCTTGCCGATGCTGGCGGCGTTCGGGCGGTTTCAGCATTGGAACGGCATTTTTCAATACACTTATGCCCACAAGGTTGAAATGGAACCGGAGAAACTCACCGGCTATTTCGATATGGATGTGCATGCGCTGCAACTGGTGCATTCGCCTGCGTGTTCGGCGATGTTTAAGCGAGGGTTGGTGAGTCCGGTAAACGCAGAAACAACAGTGGGACTTTCCTCGGATAAGGAGGTTGAGATTCTTGCGCGAACCCTTTCTCCCCGTTCGCTCAATTTTTCTGGGCTTGGACGTGATATTGATGAATCCCTTGTCCGCAGAACGTCTCTGGCAACCAATGGATTATCGGTAGGCGGTGGATCAGGGACATCCTACTCCTTTGTGAAGGAACCAAACTACTATGCTGTCCGCCAAATTCGTTTGGATATGCAATGGGATAGGCGCGAAAAAAATGCCGGCTATTTCACGGTCAATGCGCCGGAGGTGAAAGTCTTCACTGGTTTCATTCGGGAGCGTGAGTTTAAGTTTGGCGATGTTACGATGAAGCCGGGGAAGACGGCGTTGGATTATGCGACGATATCGTTATTGAGTTTGGACGACGGCGGTTATTTGCTTGCGGCAACCAGTACGATGCACAATACGGACGGCGTGCCGAAGCGTCGGGAACCGGTGAATCCTTGGCAGCCGAACGACATGGTAACGTTGGAAAACCGCTGGGGAGACGCACCGGTGTTGTGCGAAGGCGTGCCTCTGGAATTGACATTGCCAGCGGGTGTATGGTTGGTCTATCCGCTGGACGAGGCAGGCAGTCGGCGAGCGGGAGAACCGTTACGGTTTGAGAATGTGCCGATACGCGTCGGACCAGAGTACAAGACGCTGTGGTACGAGATTCGACCGGCACGATAATTTAGCCGGTACTCCTGCGCAGAGAAAACGGCGACTGCGCCGCCGTTTTCTCTGTTTGCACTATCGTTCGTCCATTTCCGTCAGTATTCCGGCTTCTTTTTTGCCTTCGATAACGGCATCGGCAAGGCAACGGATGATGACCTCAATCGACCGAATCGAATCGTCGTTACAAGGAATTGCCAAGTCGATCAGGTCGGGATCGGAATCGGTGTCGATCAGCGCCACCGTAACAATACCGAGTTTTTTTGCCTCACGAACGGCATTGTGTTCCTTCTTAGGGTCGATGATGACCATCGCTTCAGGAAAACGATTCATATCCCGGATACCGTTGAGGTTCCGGTACATCTTTCGGTATTCCCGCTGGAGCGATGACTGCATTTTTTTGGAATAGGTGTGCAGTTGTTCGCCGTTGAGAATCTCTTCTAACTCTTTGAGCCGGGTAAGCCGACTGCGGACGGTCTTGAAGTTCGTGAGTGCACCGCCGAGCCAACGTTCCGCTACATAGGGCATTCCGCAACGGATGCCTTCGTTTTTGATCGTTTCGATAGCCTGCCGCTTCGTTCCTACGAATAAAATCAAACTTCCTTGAGCGGCAACTTGACGAAGATACTTTTTGGCACGCAGGATACCTCGGACGGTCTCCCGAACGTCGATGATGTGAATGTTTTTTCTGCGTCCATAGACGTAGGGACGCATTTTGGGATTCCACTGACTGGCGCGGTGTCCGAAATGGACTCCGGCATCAATCAGTTCCTGTATGGAGACAGGCGGCTGAATAGACGACATAGATCACTCGCTTTCTTCCTGTTCTTACGGCACACAGTCCAAGGGAGACTGCGTTGGGAACAGGACTGACGGTCAATAAAAAAAGTTTCTCTCTGCCGGACCGAATCGGCAGGAAACGAGGGTAAAACAAACGACCATTCTAGCAAGAAAAGGAGTTTTGTCAACAGGGAACGTGAGCCTTGTTATCCAGTTTTCGATTGTCCTCGGTGTTGGTGCCTTGACATTTCCGTTTTTAAGGGTAACATGAGGGAAAGGTAGAAGGGAGTCACTCCGGTAGCCAACGATGCTCATTATACTACAGTCGATTTTTGCAGTTCTGTTGCCCGTTTTGTCGGTTTTTCTGATCTTGCTGATCCTCGTTCAGCGAGGCAGAGGAGGCGGACTAGTCGGTGCGTTCGGCGGAATGGGGGGACAGAGTGCCTTCGGAGCAAAAGCAGGCGACCTGTTCACGAAAATCACGGTTATTACAGTGAGCATTTGGATTGCTGTCTGTATTGGTTTCCTGCTGTCCATAAAATGGGAAAGCATTCGGAGTAGCGGTCTTGGCGAAGGCAGAACTTCCGAACCGGCGGCGGCAACCGCCCCAATGGATTCCAATACTCCCGTTACGATTCCAATACCTTCGCCTCCGTCGCCGTAAAAAAAATGAACGTGCCATGACGCAAGAATTTGACGAAAGCATCAGTACGATCACGAAAGAAGAGATCAGCGGACGTGGTATCACGGTCGGATACCGGGCAGTCAGTGTCTTGGCAGTCGTTGCTTTCGTTCTATCCCTCTTCACCCCGTTGATGTTCTTGAGTAATTGGTTCATCATTTTTCCGCTGATCGGGGCACTATGCGGTATCTTTGGGCTTTACAATATCCTATCCTGTCCGTTTGATTACACAGGGCGGGGTCTTGCGCTCGGCGGTATCATCTTTTCGTTTGTGCTCGGAATCTGTGCGGCAGGCTGGGGAGTCTGGCATTATTATTTCAGTGTACCCTACGGTTATACGGCGGTGCATTTCATGGAGTTGCGTCCTGTCGATGATAATTCAAGAAGGTTGCCTGATCATATCTTGAAACTGGCGGAAGAGCAACGTAAGGTTTATATTAAGGGCTACATGTATCCAGAGCGGAAACTTTCAGGAATCCAAAATTTCATGTTGGTGCGCACACAGGAGCACTGCAAATTTTGTACGCCGGAGCAGAACCCGTTCGATATGATTAGAGTCCACTGCCTGGGTGAACTGCGGACGCAGTTCCGCACCAAGCCGATTTTTGTCGGGGGAACTCTGTACGTCAACGAAGATTTTGGATACGGCGAACTGCCCTACTATATCGAAGCCGACCTGTTTCGGTGAGCGGCAATGTAATTTGCCTACAAAAAGGCGCAAACACCCGACGGTGTGAAAAGGAGAAACATGTTTTCAGGAGGAGAAAAGTCGATGCCCCATTTCCATAAAAATTGTTCGACAACGCCGTTATGATTGCCAAAAAAAAGGGGGACAAAAGTCCCCCAGTTCCCCAAACCAACCAAACTGTCGAAACACATTAATACAGTCCCGGATAGGTTGTACTGCCAAAATAAAGATTGTGATAGCCGCCATAGTTCGCCGTGTCCGTCGGCAATGCCTGCACTCCAAAGTAACCATAGGGATACGCATTTCGGGCAGGCATCCGCAACGTCGTGTCCGGTGTGGTGTAAGGAGTCGTCCACGCCTGCATAAACTGCGTCATCAGATCATGATCGCTGCCCGATGCGCGTCGCGTTTCCCTGCGTTCCGCAATCCGTTCGAACAACCTTGCCCGACGCTGCGGCTTGCTGCTGTTTATGAACGTCATAAGTTGCAACACATCCGACATACTCATGCCGCCTGCACCCATCCCCATCGGTTGATAGCCGACATTCATCATTGCGCTCTGTCCAAGACTGCCGAACTGTCCTGCCGATTGATTCATCGCGATATAACCAAAGGGCGTTGCATATAATCCCGCATAAGGATTCGTCGGCATCTGCATCGGCATTTGAGACTGCATCAACGACTGTTGCATTTGGGCAAGTTGCGCTGCTACATCGGTTTGCAGTGCGTCGGCGGGAACTTGGATCGCATAGCCAAACGGCGTAGCAACCACTGCCATGTTCGGCGGTGCTCCTGCAGAGCCGATCAAAGCGGGAGGCTGCAAAGCATCCTCGCCGGTCTCGGTTGCCGATCCAGCCGCTTGTGCTGCGATTGCCGGATTCGGTAACGCGGCGGACATCTGCATCTGTTGGATCTGTTGCATCTGCGGATTCGCCATCGGATTCATCATCGCCATTGAATTCATCGCCGGATTCAACATCGGATTCATCATCGGCATCGGCATCTGCGGAACCTGTTGGTATCCGACGATGGCGGGTCCCATTGGAGTCATTGCCGTTACCGGAACGATTTGCATTGGCATCGGCGGCATCATCTGGTGCATCATCGGCTGTTGCTGGGCAACCTGCATAAAGGGCATACCGCCGGACATCATCGCCGGGTGCATCATTGCATTGTGCATCATTGGATGGGGCATCATCGCTTGTGGAGGTTGCGGAAGACTGCCTCCTGCGGGACCAGGGGGCAACAGGAACGTTCTCTGCGCACCGCCAGCCCGGCAACGGAGCAAACCGCAGTTCGCATGATTATGAGGCATCGTCAGCAACACCATCCCGTTGGGAAGGACTTGGGCTTGCACACCGCTGCCCACATCCCCGCCGCTCCCCATTTGGAAGGTCGAGTAGGGAATACCCTGTGGCAATGCGTGTCCCGCAGCGGGATCCCCACCCATCGCTTGTTGAAAACCGAGGTGCTGTCCGCTGCCTCTGGGACTATTGTGAGTGATGGAGCCAGTGGACTGTCCCCCCCAACTGGCTGGAACCGATGCAATCTTGAACAACGGAGAAGAGAATGCCCAAGCCGAAGGTGGCGGTGCCGGATGCTGACAGAAAATCCCCGTCTGTATCACCGTGCTGTTTGCCGAAGGAAGAACCGGAATAAGTTCTTCTGCACCAGCAGCAAGTTGAATCGGCTCGGTCATTCTATTGTTTAATATAACATCTTTGCCCTCTGTCGCTTGCTGGGTAAGTGCTTCTTCAACGGCAGAATCAAGTTCCGGTTGTTCTTTCGGCAACGGTGCCGGCAACAGCGGCGGCGAAACCGGATAAACAGATTGACCGACCGGTCTGAATACTGTCGCATAGGGAACCTGATAGGACGGATAGGCAACATAAGTAGCAACGTAAGGGGATGCGCCGGTATATCCGGTACCGGGTACATTCTTTGCCGTTTTATTGTATTGAATTGTTTCCGGCAAAACGACGTGCGGAACCATCTCGTGTAAAACATTCGGTACCCGTTTGCCTGCGGTGTCGGCGGCGTGGGCGGCACCGAAGCCGAGCACGAGCAATCCGCTCAATCCAATGGACAGTGTTTTTTGAAACTTCTTCAGCATTTTATTTCCCCTTATCTGAATCTCTGTACGACGGTAAATGCGGATGGGAAAAACCATGTCCCGCTTGGGAGTAAATCGTCTTGTTCGCGGGCAGGAATTGATCAATGTATCGGATATGCGGTTTTTTCCGAATATCCCGTTAGGGTCTTGCCGAATGTTCCCGATGTGTCGATTGTCCGGGTTGTTTCGTTTGGGTAAGATGCGTAATTTAACGGAGTCACGCTAGGGTTGCCGAAACCTGCCAGCAAAGGTAGTCACTCGACCGCCGGACGGTTGCACGCAATCAGATGCCCGGCGGCGGTGGAGGCGATCCTCGACCGTTGAGAATGTGTTGTTTTCCGTCATTAAGGCACTAGACATCATCGCAGAATCAGGGATAATTCCCCCATGCAAACGCTTCAAGACAATTACGATCTCGTCGTCATCGGTTCTGGGCTGGCAGGTATGACCGCCGCCAACATTTTAGGACGCAATGGACATAAAGTTTTACTCCTCGAACAACACTTTCAACTCGGCGGACTGGCAACGACTTTCAAGCGGAAAGAGGGAATCATCTTCGATGTGTCGTTGCACGGCTTTCCCGTCGGTATGATTAAAAGTTGCCGACGATACTGGAGCGCCGAGATTGCAAACCGAATCGTGCAACTGCCGAAAATCCGATTCGATAATCCGCAGTTCCAAGTGGAAACGACATTCGACCGCGAAGACTTTACCCGACTGCTCATCGAAAAGTTTCAAATACCGGCAGAAAACGTCGCCGGCTTTTTCGACAAAGCACGGAGTATGTCCCATTACGATCATGCCCAGTTGACTGCCCGGCAACTCTTCGAGGAATTTTTTCCGGGCAGAATGGATGTCGTCCGACTTCTCATGGAACCGATTACTTACGCCAATGGCTCGACACTCGATGATCCCGCGTTAACCTACGGCATTGTTTTTTCCAATTTTATGTCGAAAGGAGTCTATACCTTCCAAGGCGGAACGGACGTGTTGATCGATATGATGGAAGCGGAACTCAAAAAGAACGGTGTGGACATCGTGCGAAGTGCAACCGTTAGCCGCGTTGCCTGCGATGCGAAAAAAGTAAGCGCAGTCGCATTCAAAACAAAAGCCGGAATGGAGCGCAGCGCAATGACGGAAAGAACTGTGCGATGCAAATCGGTTCTCTCCAACGCCAACTTAAAAGCAACGATTTTCGACATGGTCGGCAGAGAACATTTCGCAGACGACTTTATCGAAGAAGCGGAAAAGGTACGTCTCAACAATTCGAGCACGCAGGTTTATATTGCTTTGAACAAGGGATACATGATAGACGAGAACCGGTGCGGCGATTTGCTCTTTACTTCGACTGCCCCAGAGTTCAGTTCGGAAAAATTGTTGGACAAGAACATTACGAGTCGGACTTTCTCGTTTTATTATCCGAAAACGCGACCAGGTACGGATCGCTGTTATATCGTTTCGAGTACCAATGCTCATTATAACGATTGGTGTGATCTCGATGCGGAAGAGTATAGTCGCCGCAAAGCAGCACTGATTGAAGACACGCTGAATCATTTAGAAAAATATGTGCCGGAGGTTCGTCAGCATTTGGATTGGACGGAATCGGCAACGCCGAAAACGTTTGAGCGTTACACGAAGCATTGGGGCGGTTCGAGTTTTGGTACGAAGTATGAGGGATTGGCAGTGAGTCGTGGGTTGCCGCAACAGATTGAGGGTTTGTTTCATTCGGGCAGTGTCGGCATTATCATGTCGGGCTGGCTCGGAGCAGTCAACTACGGCGTGATTGCCGCCAACGATGTCGATGCGTTTTTGCTACGTTAGCCGCGTCGCTTGCGCACGCACAGAACCCGTAACGTCAGTTATACTGCGGCACGGCAATAATTTACCTTTTTCCCTTCGTCTCTCCTTTGTGCCCTTTGTGTCTTTGTGGTTATCCTTTTTTAACCACAAAGGCACAAAGAACACAAAAATTCACAAAGAAAAAAGTGCAATCATTGGCATTTTACTGTATAGGATATGCCGTTGGGCAGTATGGATATTTTTCCAAAATTCCTGTACACTTACAGCATGCAAGAACTTGGAGTTAACATAGACCACATTGCAACGGTTCGACAGGCGCGGCAAACCGTCGAGCCTGATCCCATTTGGGCAGCCGCCCTCGCCGAACTCGGCGGCGCAGACGCGATCACCGTCCATCTTCGAGAAGACCGTAGGCACATCCAAGACCGCGACGTAAACTTGCTCCGGGAAACTGTCCGGTGTAAACTCAATCTCGAAATGGCGTGCGCCGAAGAAATTATCAAAATCGCCTGTAAAATCCGACCCCATCAAGCAACGCTCGTACCGGAACGCCGGGAAGAAATCACTACCGAAGGAGGACTCGACGTAGCCAGCCAGCCGGAAGCGGTCAAAAAAATCGTTAAAAGGCTCCAAGATCGGGGAATTGTCGTGAGTTTGTTTCTCGATCCTGATCCGAAGCAGATTGAATCGGGCATCAAGACCGGTTGCGATGCTATTGAGATTCACACGGGTTGCTATGCGCTTGCCGAAACGGAGAAGAATCGGGAAACCGAGTTGCGCCGCATTCAACATTCCGGCGAACTCATTCACTCGGCGGGACTTCGGCTCCATGCGGGGCATGGCTTAACGTATCACAACGTTGTGCCGATTGCCTCTGTTCCGAATATGCTTGAACTCAACATCGGTCATTCGATCATCGCCCGCGCGTTAATGGTCGGCATGAAGGAAGCTGTCGCCGAAATGAAACGGTTGTTAAAATAGACTTGCTTATGCCCGTTTCGTCAGATCTCCCGCTTACGCGGGGAGGACGCGCTGGGTTAGGCAACAGGTCTATTTAGCCGGTACTCCGGTTGTGTTGGGCAAAAGGGCGCGGAGAAAGTTTCAACAGTTCTGCACGAAGTGAGCGGTCGGTTTGATCCGCCACGTAATCTGTTGCCGCCCGGCTTGTCCCCTCCTGTTGAAGGATCATAGCGTAACGCTCCGGCAAACGCTCCGGTTGCGCCGCATAGTGATCGAAAATCGTTTCGATCCAATCCGCTACGCGCCGGCGGCACACCATCACGTTCGGATGACGATAGACATGTTCCAACAGGAACTGTTCCATTTCCCGCTTTTGTTCGGCAACTTCCGTACTCGGTGCGATCGTCAACGACGAAAGCCGGGAGCGCAGCGCAGCGGAGCGACCGGATTGTTCGGCACGTTGATCCGGTCGCTCCACGTTGTTACGCTTCCGGCTTTCAAGTCGGTTAGAATCTTCCAGCCGCTGCGTCGTTGCCTGCAAGACATCACTCACCTGGGTTTCGATCAAATCGTGAACGACCGCCCGGCGGAATTCGGTGTCGTTCAAGTTCGTCCATTGTCCACGAACCTTGTGTGCCGACCGCTTCCAAAGGGATGTGCGCACCAGTTGTTCCGTGGTCAGTAGTCCGACTTCCATCGCATCGTCAACATCGTGGGTATCGTAAGCAATGCTGTCGGCAATGTCCACCGCTTGTATTTCGAGCAACTGCGAGGTCGTTTGAGAAACTTTATGCGCTTGTCCCTCCAAAATTTCTTTAGACAGGTTTAAACCGGGAAAGCCGGTGTATCGCCGCTCCAATTTTTCGACGATCCGCAGTGCCTGCGTATTATGATCGAATCCGCCGCAGTGTTGGAGCAACTGATTCAAAACCGCTTCGCCTGCATGACCGAAAGGAGAATGACCAATATCGTGGAGCAGCGCAGCGGCTTCGATGAGGTCTTCGTTGAGCCGCAATGCTCTGCCTATGGTTCTTGCCACGCAAGCGACTTCCATTGTGTGCGTCAACCTGGTTCGATGATAATCACCGAATTCGGCGGTAAAGACCTGCATTTTTTCGCTGAGTCGGCGAAAGGCGGCGCAGTGAATAATTCGATCCCGATCCCGCTGAAAGGCACCACGATAGGGGTGCGGCGGTTCAGGATAGCGTCGTCCTGTCGTTTCCGCAGTCGGAAACGCATACAAAGCCAACGGAAAGGGATCGCTGTAAGTCAAGGAAAAAACGCAACGAAAAAAGGACAGCGAATTATACCATTTTTTCCTACTTACTGTCCTGGCGAGAAAGTTTTAATGCTGAACAAACAGAACCCGCATCGGAAGATGCGGATTCGACTCACTGGAGTTACCACTCCAGGCTCTGTGAACTTTTATCTGCCGTTGTCGTTCCGGTCTTTGGCAACGGTGCCCCCCTAAACTTGCGCACGCCCTTCGCTTGACAATCTTTCTCATTTCGGCAATAATCGCACCCGCAACGACATGAAAGTCCTCTACTGTAAGCGATGCCGGAGCGAATTAATACTGCCGAAGATCATCCTGACGGAAAATTTGCCCACCGAAAAATGGTGCGTATCGTCCTGTTTCAAATGCTCTATCAGGAAGAACTGAATCCCGGCTCGATAGAGCGGCTTTCGGAGTCATACATCGCGCAAGAATTGCCCCGGCATGAACCGCTCATTAAATTTGCGAAGCAATTATTACAGAATGTTTGCGAACATCGGGAGGCGATTGACGAACAAATTTCGGCACTTTCCCGAAATTGGTCGCTTGTCCGAATGAGTCCGACCGACCGCAGTATTCTGCGTCTGTCAGCGGCGGAGATCATGTACACCGACACGCCGAAACCGATTGCGATTGACGAAGCCATTGAATTAGCGAAGAAATTCGGCACCAAAGATTCTGCCGCTTTCGTCAACGGTATTTTGGACCACATGCATCGGCAATGAGTGGAATCTTGCTCTCTAACCCGTCATTTTTGCACTTTAGTCGATACGATTTGGAAAACGGCATCGGCAACCTCGTCAGGAGAAGGCGTTGCGTCCACAACGGCGTACCGATTCGACTCGGCAGCGGCATATTTTAGAAAACCTTCCCGAACGCGGCGGTGATACTCTTCCCCTTTTTGCTCCATCCGATCTGGTGCAGACCGCTGTCCCATTCGCCGCACCGCCATTTCGTAAGGAAGGTCGAGGACGATTCCCAAGTCCGGCAACGTGTCGCCGACGGCGGCGGTTCCGATGGATTCCAGTACGTTCGCCGGAACGCCGCCAGCATAACATTGATAAACAAACGTTGAAATCAAAAAACGGTCGGAAAGCACTATTTTTCCGGTTTCCAAGGCGGGACGGATAATTTCACGAACTAATTGAGATCGTGCTGCCATAAACAGGAATACTTCGGTCACATCGGCGATGTGGAGTTCCTGCCGATTCAGCAAGAGGGCGCGCACGGCATCGCCGAGCGGCGTACTGCCGGGATCACGGCAGCAGACGACTTCATGTCCTTGTGTCCGCAATTTTTCGGCGAGCAGTTGGATTTGCGTACTCTTTCCGCACCCATCCCCGCCGTCCAGTGTAATGAACATGGCAAGTATTGTAGCGATTCGGCTGCGTCAATGTAAGGTACAGGGTTCTGCTCTCTGACGTTCGCGGTTCGCTTGTACGGAAGTATCGTCGGCAAAAAATCAAGGCTCAATTCCGCAGTTGTTCGGCAAATTCCAGCTCGCATTTATCCTTTTGTGAATAAGGCGGGTTAATCAATCCGATGTTTATGTTTTTCTTCTTGATTTCGGCATATATTTCGGGATCAAAGCAATCCCCCTTATAAATATTCGACCTGCCATCCTGGCGAATGATCATGTTTGCTATAGCAAGGGTATAGAGCCCGTCATCAAACTCTACTCCATACAACTGATGCCGGCGAATATTTTCAATGTCCCGTGTGTTTGCCCCTTTGAACATTTTGCTCATTGCCGTGATGAGAAACGAGCCGGATCCACAGCATATATCCACGATGCGGCTATTCTTATTCACTTCGGCCAGATCGCACATAAACTCGGTCAGGTGCTGGGGGGTCAGGACAATACCCAAGCCGCTTCCGTCACCGCCGGAATACTTGATGAACTCGTGATAGAACACGCCCAGAGCATCAACACTACTGTCGGCATAGTCCATCATCGGCTTAATCTTCAGCTCCAGTTGTTCAATATACCAATTTATCGATTTCCTCTGGATGAGCGGTATGCCCGAGAATTTAGTGTTTTCCTGTAGGGTTTGAAAAACCTGTTTGATATAGGTGGCGCGGTCACTTTTTATGCCGCTATTTTTTAGCACATTTTCTATCGCCGACTGGATGTTGGTCATGACTGTCTTAAATGAAGGCAGGTTGGCATACAGTTTGCAAAAATCATCGTCGGACAGCGCAATGAGAATACCTGCAATAAAAATCGGTTTGTGGGCCTCCACCACTTTGATCTCACGCAGACAATCATGCATTTCTATGGCCGTTTCACGTATTTCGTCAAGGGAATAATCCTTTTGCAGCTTCTCACCCTTGACAAGTTTTATGTAATTTTGCGGCTCCAAGATAATGTCCGTCGCCTTTTTGAGTATCTGGAAATCTTCCAGTCCTCTCGGCCAATGGAAGGTGTCCACCCTCATATTTGCAATAGTTGTTCCGCTGATGGCTATTGCAATTACATTAAATAATTCTTTAAGGAATTTTGCATAATAGAGTACGCCATCGACGGCATATTTACGGGGATAACTAACGTCCTCGCTAACGTGTTTCTTGGCCGTGTTCTTGCACTCGACCACAATAATGGTATCTGTATCGCTGTTTATGGTTATAATGAACTCTGGTTTGGCTTTTCCGCTACCGCCTCGCGTGAAATCCGAAAGCGGACAATAGACAGGTTTCCCCCCGGCCTTTTGCAATAGCCGCTCAACCTTGTCCAAGGAGGACACATCGCCTTGGGGATGAACATATCCCCAAGCATTTTTGCCCAGGATGCACTTCATTTCCCGCAAGGCAAGACTTTCGGTGTATTGCTCATTCAGCATGGTAATATCCTCAACATTC
>Ga0099364_10011042_pt1 | contig 12371 bp, 8 predicted proteins | sample TergutTh196P3_FD_73070 | JGI IMG/M metagenome (GOLD analysis project Ga0099364, IMG submission 73070) | Microcerotermes parvus P3 segment gut microbial communities from Pointe-Noire, Republic of the Congo - Th196 P3 | ecosystem: Host-associated > Arthropoda: Insects > Digestive system > Gut ... | reverse complement strand
ATTGGATGTGAGCAAAAATACTGCATTGACGTGGCTGTTTTGCAATGAAAATCAATTAACGGCTTTAAACCTGACTCAAAATACTGCGCTGACGGAGTTGGGTTGCAAAGGAAATCAATTAACGGTTTTGGATGTGAGTAAAAATACTGCGCTAACCAAGTTAAGATGCATCGGTAACCAATTAACAGCATTGGACGTAACTAAAAATACGGCGCTTACACATCTGGATTGCACCGAAAATCAATTAACAGCCGACGCGCTAAATGCTTTGTTTGAAACGCTACATGGCAATTATGACGCCGATTGGGTAAACTGGATAAAAAATACAATATACATAGGCAAAAACCCCGGCGTCTCCATTTGCGACAAAAAGATTGCAAGACGTAAAAAATGGAAGGTGGAGTTCAGATACAAGTATGATTGGTCATAATGCTCACGCCTTGGCAGATGCGGAGTCGAGCGCGGAGATAGCGATGAAGGTATTGTAAATTTTTGCCGGAAATCAGAAAATTTTGTAACCTTTGTTGGGAAAATTCGTATATGCTTTTTTATAAGACATTAAAAAGTTTTTAAATGACAAATTTTGAATTTTTATTTTCAGAAGTAAAATCCATTTGTGAAAAATATGAACATATTGCTCACATGACAGGAGCAAATTTCAATATTTTTCAGATATTGGGAGTTCAATCAAATGAAATAAGACATTCTGCGTTTTTGGCTGAATTATTGAATGTACAAGGCTCGCATGCTCAAGGAAGCAAATATTTGGATTTATTTCTGGAGCATTTGAAAATGAACAATATTGTTTTTGATTTTGATTCGAAAACATCCAAAACTTTTGTTGAATACCATATCGGGGAAGTGGACAATGAGAAAAAAGAAGGCGGATATATCGACATTTTAATCTGTGATAATCAGAATCGTTGTATTGCTATTGAAAATAAGATATATGCAGGAGACCAAGACTATCAGTTGAAAAGATATTACAATCATCTTAATAACCAATCTGACAGCATATTGCTTTATCTCAATTTATTTGGGGGAAAGCCGTCGAAAGAAAGTTATGATGATTTAGAGGAAAACCGTCATTATCGAATTATTACCTATCATTATGATATTTTACATTGGCTTGAAAAATGTTTAAAAGAATCCGTAAATTTACCAATCGTCAGAGAAACAATCCAGCAATACAGTACTTTAATAAAAAAATTAACCAATCAAACACACAATCATACAATGGATAACGAAATCATAAATTTGATAAAAAAATCTTCCGATAATATGGAAGTTGCATACAGAATTGTTGAATGCTTCGATAAAGTAAAGCAACAAATACGTCAGGCTTTTTGGGAACAACTTTGTTTGACTCTACAAGAAAAAGGGCAAACAGTGAAACAAAAAGAAGATGAAAAAATTATAAGTCTTTGGGTAGAAATATTGGAGATTAATGGCAATCAGTTATGCTGGGGTGCAGAAATTGAAAATAATTTTTATACCGGATTTTGGATTTGTGGCAGTAATGGTGAAAAAATACCAATCAATGGCAACGACGAGTTTAATAAAAGATACCGTAATAATCTGCGTGAACACAATTACAAAATTGATAATTCATCATTTTTGGGGTGGAAATATTCACGTCCAAAACTCAACTTTAAGGAGTTTAATTCACAGGATATTTTTTCATTAGCAAACCCAGATGTTTTGAAAAAGATGGTGGATAAGATTGTCATGGAGGAAGCATTGAAAGAAATAGCGTATTTCAAACAAGAAATTTCATAATCAAACCAAATATGAAAAACGAAAAAAACATTTTTGAATTAATCAAAATAGAATATCGAGATAAAAAGCCCAAATATCCTGAATTTGAAGTGTGTCGCGCAAAAATAGGCTTTTTCTCCAACCTTGCAAAAGCCGAGCAAGGAATGAACAAGTTCATCGAGGAAGAGAAACAATATGGAGACCCTCGTTTGCGCAGTATATTTGGGTTTTTGATTGAAGAATATGCGCTTGATAAATGCTCGTATTGGCGAACTGAAACCAGTCGGAGTTATTTACCCGATGGCTCGCTTTGGGATGAAAGTCTCCTATCCGCGATGCCGGACGAAGATGGGAACTTGCAAGAGTTTTTCGGTCGCTCCGCCGACAAACTGCGATTTCATACGGGCGATTTAGTGGAAGAGTTGTGCGTCGACACCGTGATACTCAAAATAGTAGGCGCTGTTACGGCATCGCCCGAAGAAGTGCAGAAAATTATCGAACGTAGCCGCAATCTTTGTCCCGAGCATCCCATTCGACTTGATGAATCCGACGACAGTTATTATACCCTCGACCAAGATGGCGAACACTCTCACCCTTCGGCGGTATCTTTGTTCCCTGCACGGTTAAAAATAAGCAATGCGTTGAGAAAGAAATTTTTTAATGATGCGTATCATTCATATCCCGCGTGGACAGCGCCCTGACACGCAAAGGCAGGCTGATTGCCAAATACGAACGCTGTTTCAGCATATTATTTTGGTACAAACTTTTGGTTTTCAAAATTTGGTTTTCACAAAAAAAAAATGTTATTTTGCGAGTAAATTTTAACCGACTTTTCAGAGGGCTTTAGGGAGCTTGGTTGTTATGAATAAGTCAAAATATTGTTAATGTGGTATTTAAAGCGCCCAAATTTTTAATCTAAACATCTATGAAGAATGTGGTAAAGTCTCTTTTTGTGCTTGTGTTTTTATTTTTAAGTTGTTTACAAATCATCGCACAGGCAGTAGGCACAAATCTTGAAGAAGGGAAGGGCGTTTATAAAAATCGAACCTTTTTCCATCTTGAGCGCTATTGGGATGATGCAAAAATTTTAAATAACCCGCACAAAGGATGGGAAGTGCATTATTACAGCAATAGTCTTACCAATTATGGGAGTCGTTTGGCTCCTGATGATTCGTTGTCCGATTTTCCGGGACTTACCAATATTTACATGCGGCTGGCATGGAGTTATATCGAACCGGAAGAGGGAGTCTTTAATTGGGAAGCGCTTGATTCGGTCGTTAACCGGTGGGTTGCATGGGGAAAAACAGTATCTTTTAGGATTACTGCCAAAGAAACGACTATTGTTTACGCAACGCCGGAATGGGTAAGAAAAGCGGGGGCAAAAGGCGAATTTATGCCGGGAGGAAGAGTTCAAGCCTGGGCGCCCGACTACGGAGACCCCATATTTCTCGAAAAACTCGAAAAGTTCCATCAAGCATTTGCCGCCAGATACGACGGGCAGCCATATGTGTCATACATTGAAGTAGGCAGTATCGGCGAATGGGGCGAAGGGCATACCGCATATTCGGGATGGGTGGACGTTCCTGTTGAAGTAGTTAAAAAACATATCGATATTCATAAACGGCATTACAAAAACACTACATTGATCATAAGCGATGATTATATAGGTCAAAGAGATAACGATGATGGCGCAGACTACGAAATTTTTGATTATTGCATGAAAAATGGAATAGGGTTTCGCGATGATAGCGCAAATGTGAGTTGGTATTACAGAACATTGGGATTCGGACCTTCATGTATTCGTACTCCCGAATTATTCAATTCGGTTTACAAATCAATTCCAGTCGTTCTCGAACAACACCATTATAGAGACCTCACACGCAATAGAGGTGAATTTGCGCCTGACGTTGCTTTTGAGCAATCCCTTCGCGAGACAAAAGCGACGATTATCGGATTCCATCATTTCCCGCGAGAGTGGCTGAATCATAATTACAGATATGCCATCAGAATGGCAAATTTAAGCGGTTACTGGTTTTTTCCGAAGTTTGCCATGTTGCCGGATACCTTACGGACAAATTCCGACAGAAATTATATCCGAATGACATGGGAGAATCACGGAGTTGCTCCGGCTTATAACAAATACGACCTGTCGGTACGTTTGATTCATAAGGAAACAGGAAGTCAGTTTACCCAGATATTGGCAGAATCCGACAACAGAAAATGGATGCCCAATGAGATTGTAGCCGAGCATTGCATTATCCATCTTGCTAAAGATTTGAAAGCAGGCAAATATGATTTGTTGATCAACCTGAAAAATACAACCGAGTTTAATAAAGACAAAAATATTGAACTGCCAATCATTTATGAACGTGAAACAGTACCCGGATGGTACAAACTTGGTGAAGTATGGGTGAACTAAGATAAAAGATTCCTCAAAGCAACAAAATTTTTCCCATATATCCAAAAAATGATTATCTTTATCCCAAAATTTATTGTAGTATCCATTTTTTTATTATTCAGTAATTCAGTAATTTAACAAATCATCATGAACAAATTATCATTCATCGCAACATATATTATATGTATGCCGGCGCTGGTTTTAGCGCAAATGGGTAAAGTGTACGAAACACATACCGTCAAAAGCGAAATCCTGAAAATGGATCGCAAGTATTCCATCTATCTTCCGGCTGGTTACGACGTATCCGACCAGAGTTATCCCGTACTGTACCTGCTTCATGGATCGGGCGACGACCACACCGGCTGGGTGCAGTTCGGGCAAGTACAGAACATTGCCGACCGCGTAATTGCTGCAGGACTGGCGGGACCCATGATCATCGTGATGCCCGACGCCAACACGGGCGTGCGAGGGTATTTCAACGCCATTCAGGGTAATTTCAACTACGAGGATTTCTTCTTCAAGGAATTGATCCCGCATATCGAAAAGACGTACCGCGTGCGCAGCGAACGTCGCTACCGCGCTGTTTCCGGTTTGTCGATGGGCGGTGGAGGAACGATCTTTTACGCCCTGCACCAACCGGAACTCTTTGCCGCCGCCGCGCCATTAAGCGCATCTACCGGCAACTGGGATCTGGAGCAGTTCAAGCAACGGACAAGAAACAATAGCGCTACTTCCGGGCTTTCGGACAAACAGATAGAGGACTTTTTCCATCGTCACAGCATCGAAAGCATCATCAAAAACGCCTCGGAAGAAGAACTGAGAAGAATCAAGTCCATCCGCTGGTACATCAGCAACGGCGACGACGATTTTCTGTACGAAGGAAATGCCAGAATGCACATTCTCTTCCGTCAGAACGAGATACCGCACGAATTTCGCATTAAAGACGGCGGACACACCTGGACGTACTGGCGTATGGAATTGCCGTTGGTCATGGAATTTGTATCGAAATCGTTCATGCAGCACTAAAGGTTTGAAGTTTGAGGTTTGAGGTTTGAAGTTTCAGTTAATCACTTAGTCATGTCAGTCAAAAAACTTTTCCTTTTAGATGCTTACGCATTGATATACAGGGCGTATTATGCGTTGATTCGCAACCCGATGTACAGTTCGTCGGGGTTCAATACTTCCACAATTTTCGGCTTTGCCAACACGCTGGAAGAAGTGCTGGTCAAGGAAAAGCCAACGCATATTGCCGTTGCTTTCGATCCGCCTACGCCCACTTTTCGCCACGAGATGTACCCGAAGTACAAGGCGCAACGAGATGAAACCCCCGAAGAAATCATCAAGTCCGTACCGTATATCAAGGAAATAATTGAGGCTTACCGGATACCCATCATTCAACATTGCAGATATGAAGCCGACGACGTGGTGGGAACCATTGCCAAACACGCAGCCGAAGCAGGATATCAGGTGTACATGATGACCCCCGACAAGGATTATGCGCAATTGGTAGACGACCGTATTTTCATGTACAAACCCGCGCGTTCAGGAACCGGCGCCGAAATACTTGACAAAGCCAAAGTGTGCGAAAAGTACGGCGTGAAATATCCCGAACAGTTCATTGACATACTTGCCATCATGGGCGATAAATCCGACAATATACCCGGCGTAAAAGGCATAGGCGAGGCGGGCGCAACCAAATTGATTGCCGAATTTGATACAGTGGAAAATCTTTTGGCAAATATTGAACAGGTGAAGGGTGCGAACAAAGACAAAATCATTGCCGACAGAGATAATTTGCTATTGTCGAAGAAATTAGTAACCATCTGCACCACTGTTCCCGTCGTGTTTTCTGAGGATGACTGTTTGGTAAAACCGCCCGACACGGCAAAACTCAAAGAACTGTTCAAGACGTTTAATTTTCGCACGTTCCTTGTCCGATTGGAAGGGCGCCCTTCTCCTACCCCACCGACAGCGCCGCAGCAGTTAAGTCTGTTTGACGCGCCGCAAAGTTCGGAGCAGCCCTCAAATCTTGCGCCCGAACCCGAACGCATCTACGAAAACATCCTTACTGTTGCACACGAATATGTCACAGCCGATACGCCCGAAAAACGAAGGCAACTGATTGAAACGCTGCAAAATGCGCCGGAATTTTGTTTCGATACAGAAACAACGGGACTTAAAACTTTTGAAAATGAATTGGTGGGAATATCATTTGCTATAAAATCCCACCATGCGTGGTATGTGCCTGTGCCGGAAATACAAACTGAAGCGCAGATGATGGTAAATGAATTTAAACCCCTGTTTGAAAATCCGTCTATTCGCAAAATCGGGCAAAATCTGAAATTCGACATACTTGTATTGAAGCAATATGGCGTCAACACAGCCGGAACAATGTTTGACGCCATGTTGGCGCATTACCTGCTGCAACCCGAACAACGCCACAACCTCAATTATCTTTCTGAAAAATATTTAGATTATTCGCCCGTTGCCATCGAAACCCTTATCGGAAAAACCGGTCGTAACCAATTGAACATGCGTCAGGTTTCTTCCGACAAAATTGCCGAATATGCCGCCGAAGACGCCGATTTAGCCCTGCAACTACAACAGCGTCTCGAAAAGGATTTGAAAGATTCAGACATGACCCGTCTGGCACAAACCGTTGAAATGCCGCTGATAACAGTTCTTGCCGACATGGAAGCCGCAGGCGTAAAAATAGACGTGCCGGCTATGAAAATTTTCGGACAGACATTAAGCGCCGATTGCGAAAAATTGGAAGAAGAAATATATCGCTATGCCGGTATAAAATTCAATATTGCCTCGCCAAAACAATTGGGCGACGTGCTGTTTGTACGCTTGAAAATCAGCGAAGGCGAAAAAACAGCCAAGAAAACAAAATCCACCAAACAGTTTTCCACCAGCGAAGAGGCGCTGACCAAGTTTGAAGGCAAACATCCGATTGTATCGAAAATATTGGAGTACCGCGGTCTGAAAAAATTGCAGAACACTTACGTGGAAGCGTTACCCAAACTGATCAACCTGCGTACCGGACGTATCCATACATCGTTCAATCAGGCGGTAACCGCTACCGGACGGCTCAGTTCTACCGATCCCAATCTGCAAAACATACCCATCCGCGAAGAACGAGGTCGCGAACTTCGCAAAAGTTTTATACCCAGCGATGATGACCACCTGCTACTTTCAGCCGACTATTCGCAAATTGAACTTCGTTTGATGGCGCACATGAGCGGCGACGAAAACATGTTAGACGCTTTCCGCCACAACGCCGACATACACGCCGCTACTGCCGCAAAGATATACGGCATACCCGTGCAGGAAGTGACTTCCGACAAGCGCCGCAAAGCCAAAACAGCCAACTTCGGCATCATTTACGGCATTTCGACCTTTGGCTTGTCGCAAAGGCTATCTATACCACGCAGCGAAGCGCAGGAACTGATTTCAGGATATTTCGACGCTTACCCCGACGTGCGACGCTACATGAACGATTCGATCGACAAGGCGCGGGCGCAAGGTTATGTAGAAACGCTGATGGGACGGCGCCGCTATCTGCCCGACATCCGCTCTGCAAACGCCGTAGTGCGTGGAATGGCAGAACGCAACGCTATCAACGCACCCATACAGGGATCGGCAGCCGACATCATCAAATTAGCCATGATCAACATATACAACAATTTTCGCATCGCAAACCTGCAATCGAAAATGATCCTGCAAGTGCATGACGAGTTGGTGTTCGATGTGCTGAAAGCAGAATTGGAGCAAGTCAAAGAAATTGTCCGCCGCGAAATGGAAGGAGCCTATTTGCTCAATATCCCGCTAACGGTAGAAATGGGCGAAGGAAAAAACTGGTTGGAAGCGCACTGAAGAATTGAGAATTGAGAATGGAGAATTGAGAATGGCACAGTACGCGCCAAAGCCAATTGTTCACTATTCACTGTTCATTGTTCACTGTTCACTGCTAATAGGCTCTTTCGTCACCTTTGATCACCAGCACCACCGTTTTGAATATGATTTTCAAATCCAACGTAAATTTCCAGTTTTCTACGTAGAAAATATCGGTCATGATACGCTTTTCCATCAGTTCAATGTCCTTTGTTTCACCCCGAAATCCGCTTACCTGCGCCAAACCGGTAATGCCGGGCTTCACAAAATGGCGCACCATGTATTTGTCCACTTTTGGGGAATATTCATAGGTGTGCGTTAGCATATGCGGACGCGGACCAACGAGCGACATGTTGCCTATCAATACATTGTAAAATTGCGGCAATTCATCCAAACTTGTTCGGCGCAGAAAATCTCCAAATTTTGTTTTCCGAGCGTCGTTAGCCGTCGCCTGTTTGGTATTGGCGTCTTCGCTCACCCGCATGGTTCTGAATTTGTAACAATAAAATTCTCTCCCCCGATTACCTGTCCGCATTTGCCTGAAGAAAACAGGACCGGGAGAACTTAGTTTGATCAAAATGCTCAAGACAGGAAAAAGCAGCGGTACCAAGACGATCAAAGCCACAAAAGAAAACAAAATATCAAATCCTCTCTTAATGAACGTATTATGCATATAACTCAACGGGATATTTCGCAAGACAAAAACAGGCATTTGTCCGATGTGTTCTATGATGGGTATAGCGCCGGTGTAATGGTAGCCGTAAAAATTAAAACCGGGAACAATATGGAAATTGATCACATGGCTTTCTGAAAATTTGATAAAATCACTGATTTGTTCTTCTGCCGAAGAAGGTAATGTGCAAAAAATATTGGTTACTCCATATTTGAGAATAAAATCTTTTGCGTGTTCAAGGTTACCCAGCACATTTTTTCGGTCTATTTCCGGGTCGTCGTCAAAAAAACCAAGTATCACCACTCCATTATAGACATTGCGAAGCATTTCTTCAAAAACCTTTTCTCCAACCCGTCCGGCGCCAAGTATGACGCCCTTACTGATTGTTCTTCTGATGGTAAAAGTCAAAGCCTTTCTTGTAATCCATTGCGTAACAGTAAGTAATACGCAGGAGATTGAAAAATATGTCACCATAAAAAGACGGGAAACCGGCTCTGCAATTTTAAGCAAGAACAGGCATGTTATCAGAATCAGCGCAGTGATGGTCAATTTGTAAATATTCCTTCTGAATAAATGCGGAATATGCAGCTGCTTCACGTCGCTAAAGTCGACGCGGACAATCGCAAAACTCCATAGATACCCCAAATTTAACAAAATGAATACAAGACGATAAATTTGGGCAAAAGGTAAACGAAAATAAAAAAGCATGCTGAAAAACAGGATATTCAACCAAAAGATGTCTTCTAAAATATACAATAAACTGATGATAAATTGATAATGTCCTTGCCTTTGCATTGTGATTAATTATTTCATTTTTTTTTATTTTCAACATAATTGTCTATCACCCAGCGGGCAAAAGGCATACTCCCTGTAAAAGCGGGAGATACGGCGTTAAGGACATGTACCGTGTCCTTGTCGCCTTCTACCACAAAATCCATCGCCAAGGTTTTGTTGCGTACATCCAATAATTGAGCGCGGATACCCGGGGCAGTCCATTCCGTAAACCCGTTTTTATCAATTGATTTGACCATTTTTGTGGCTAAACCCGTAAAATAATTTCGTTTGTATTTTTTTATTTCTTCAAACACAAGCGATCTGAAACCGAATGAGTTGAACAAAAATAATTTGGCTTCCCACCAAAGTATTTGGCAAAGTTCGGCGAAGCGAAAATTGCTCCAACCCTTATAATTTTCACGCCAGAAGGCAGGAATGGCTGTAGGTCCGATTTTGGTGGCATTGTCTACCGTGACAGTGTAGTGTACGCCCAGAAAAGGGTTTTTCAAATTGGGTACAGGGTAGATGTTGGTGCGTACCGGTTTGTCTTTCCCCTTGTATTTCAGATAAATGCCTTTAAAGGGGATGATGGTGTAGTTTTTTGAAAAGCCGAAATTTTTGGCGATTTTATCGGCATACAAGCCCGCAGTATTGATGATTTTCTTCGCCTTGATGGTTCGTTTCGACGTCTGTACTGTATTGCCCTCAATACGTTTTTTGTATGCTTCGTTAAAGAATATTTTCACGCTCTTCTGAATCAACTTTCTTTTGAGGCAATGGCACAGTTCAACGGGGTCTACGGTGGCTGTGTTGGGCGACAGTAGCGCATATTTGTAAGTTACGGCGTTGGGCTCAATATGGATAAGTTCCTTTTCGGAAATCAGTTTTACGTCTACGCCATTGGCTTTTCCGCGTCGTTCAAGTTCGTAGAGCGACGCCAACTCTTTTTCGTTCTGCGCCACCACTACCTTCTTACACTCGTTGATGCGCAAATTGTTATCGTAGCAGTATTGCCGCATCAATTCATTGCCTTCGCGCGTAAATTTTGCCTTCAGCGAATCGGCAGTATAGTAGAAACCTGCGTGCAGTACGCCGCTATTGCGACCGCTGCCGTGAAGCGCCACATCGCACTCTTTCTCGATGATGATGATTTCAGCGTCGGGATGGCGGATGTTGAGCTCGCGGGCGAGCGTCAATCCGACAATACCCGCGCCAATGATGAGATAATCCGGTTCTAAATTTGGACGATTCATTCAATACTTGCTTTTCGCGTCAAAAATACAAAATTTATCTATTATCCTGCAAATTTTTTTATTAATTCAATAATTTCATTTACTTTTTCTTCGGCTAACTCATGGTGCATCGGCAAACAGATGACTTGCGACGCCGCTTTGACGGCTACGGGTAAATTTCCGGCTTGCGCCGACGGTAAGCCCTTGTATGTTGAAAAATCACTGATCAAAGGATAAAAATACCTGCGTCCGTATATGTTGTGCTGCTTCATTTTTTCGTACAAATCGTCGCGCTTCATCCCATATTTATGTTCATCCACCAAGATGGGAAAATAGCCGTAATTATGCTGAACATTCGGAATTTCAGGCAAATAACTAATTCCGTCAATTCCGGCTAAACCGTTCCGATAAATTTCCGTCATTTTTTTGCGTTTGGCAATGGCTTCATCAACAATCTTGAGCGAAAGCAATCCAAAGGCTGCTTGCAGTTCATTCAATTTGGCATTGATGCCGGGCGCCACAACTGTTATTTCGTCGGAGAATCCGAAATTTTTCAGAAAATCGATCCGTCGTTTCATCTTTGCGTCGTGACAAACAATGACGCCGCCTTCGATGGTAGAATACACTTTGGTGGCATGGAAGCTGAGAATGGACAAATCGCCGTAGTGCAATAGCGAATTGCCGTCCTGCTTCACGCCGAACGCATGTGCCGCATCATAAATAACACGTAATCCGTAGATGTCGGCTATTCGTTCTATTTCCTTTACATTGCAAGGATTACCGTAAACATGCACCGGCATGATGGCGGTAGTGGCAGGCGTGATAGCGGCTTCGATTCTGCGCGGATCAATGTTAAACGTTTCAGGTTCAATGTCTACAAACACCGGCTTGATGTTATTCCACCATAATGAGTGGGTGGTGGCAACAAAACTGTATGGGGTGGTAATCACTTCGCCCGAAATGCGCAAAGCCTCCAAAGCAACGATCAAAGCCAATGTTGCGTTTGAAAATAAATTCAAATATTTTACACCCAAATAATTACATAGTTCAGCCTCCAATTTTTCATGAAAAGGTCCTTGGTTGGTCAACCATTTGTTGCGCCATATTTCTTCCAAATAAGGAGTAAACTCCTTTAAATCGGGAAGTAAGGGAGATGTTACAAATACTTTGTCTCGATTTTCCATTCTACTAAGATTTTTTTAATTTATTTGTTATACGTAGGATGTCCCGAAAAGGTTATATTATCAAGCAGAGTATTTTTGGTATCCATCAAAACTTAACCATATCTTAACAGCATTGTAACATTTTCGTAACAACTTCGTCATACTTTTGCCGAAAATATTTATATGCGGCGTATCATTGAAAAAGTCATTGAGGGACTGTTTAAGTTTTGCGGAAGCATCAGCATCATTGTCATACTTTTGATTACCTTTTTCCTGTTCAAGGAAGGGATGGGGCTGTTCAGCAGTTCGGTGGTTGAAAGCGGGTATGTATTGTGTCTTCACCCGACCAATCGAGTTGACAGACTGACGTCGTTTCAAATCAAGGAAATATTTGATTATGAGATTGAAAACTGGAAAGAGGTAGGGGGTGACGACCACGAAATCAGGCTTTTCAGGTTCGAGGAAATTTTCAACTA
>Ga0099364_10011041_pt1 | contig 12372 bp, 8 predicted proteins | sample TergutTh196P3_FD_73070 | JGI IMG/M metagenome (GOLD analysis project Ga0099364, IMG submission 73070) | Microcerotermes parvus P3 segment gut microbial communities from Pointe-Noire, Republic of the Congo - Th196 P3 | ecosystem: Host-associated > Arthropoda: Insects > Digestive system > Gut ... | reverse complement strand
GTTATGATAAATACAAATACGAGGTGGCGAACAGGGACTCTATCTTCGGATTGCTGGGAAGTGTGCACCAGGTTGCGCTTGATGTGTCACGCCCCGATTCCTTTTGGATAGCGCGCCGGCATATTCCGTTGAGGGAAAAAGAGTTTGTAATAGACCAGCTGATGGATCAGTTGAAGGAAATTCCCGTTTTCAGGGTATTGATTAAAACAGGAGAGATATTGATTTCAGGATATATCCCGGTGAACGATAATCATGCTGCCAATAAATTCGATTTTGGCCCGATGAACACGACATTCAGTTCGAATGAAGTGGAAGGAGTGCGGCTGCGTGTGGGCGGAGCGACCACGGCCAATTTGTTTCCACGCCTTTTCTGGAGCGGTTATGCCGCTTTTGGTATGAACGATCGCACGTGGAAACATCATAATAAGTTGACATACAGCTTCAATGAAAAAATGTATCACGAAAAGGAAGCCCCGGTGAACAATTTGTCGTTGATGTATGAATATGATATTTATACGCCCGGTCAGGATTTTCTTTTTACAAGCAAGGACAATATGTTTGTGGCGTTTAAAGTAGGAGCGACGATCGATAAAATGAATTACCTCCGTACCTCGAAACTGCAATATGATAAGGAATGGTTGAATGGTCTTTCGATAAAAACCTGGATGCAGGTTCAAAATAACGAAGCTACAGGCTCATTGCGTTATTTCTTACGGGATTGGGACGACAATTTGACACGGATCAGAAGTATCAACACCTCGGAATGGGGTCTCCAGTTGCGTTTTGCACCGGGTGAACGCGCCTATAACAGTCGATTGGGGAAAGGCTCGTTCGCTAATGTATCAAGAGATGCACCGATTTTCAGACTCGGTCATCAAATCGGTTTTAAGGATGTGCTGGGAGGCGACTATAACTATCACCACACAGAAGCCGGCATTGCGAAACGACTCTGGCTGTCATCTTTCGGACATATTGACTTCAACCTGAAAGCAGGTAAAATATGGGATAAAGTACCTTTTCCCTTGTTGATTATGCCGAACACCAATCAATCCATCACCATACAGCCCGAAACATTCCATATGATGAATGCGTTGGAGTTTGTGGCCGATCAATATGTTTCGCTCGATGCAACCTATTATATGAAAGGATGGATTTTCAACCGGATCCCGTTTTTAAACCTGTTACAAATACGGGAAGTCGTTGGTTTCAACGGCGTCTACGGAAGTCTGTCGGATAAAAATAATCCTGCTGTCAGTCATAATTTGTTTACCTTCCCGGACGGCGTTTATCCGCTGGGGAACAAGCCGTATATGGAGTTTAGTATCGGTTTGGATAATATCTTTCGCATTTTGCAAATCAATTATTATCGCCGCCTCACATATCTGGATCATCCCGACACGCGAAAAAATGGCTTCCGTATGGCTTTCCGTTTTTCATTCTGATGGAGTATATAGTTTTCAGTCATACGCGCCAAACCCTGACAGGGTTTGAAACCCTTTTAGGGTTAATCAATTACAAGTATTTATGAAGATTGCAAATCAAACCAGGCCGGTAAGCGGGACTACTTTCCGGATTTTAATCGCCTTGAGTGTGATTCATTTTTTGAATGATCTGTTACAGGCGGTCATTTCGGCGTCTTACCCGATATTAAAAAATGACTTGCAACTAAGTTTCGGTCAGATTGGATTGATTGGGTTAGTCTATCAGTTGTCGGCTTCTGTCTTCCAGCCATTTGTCGGCTTTTATTTTGATAAAAGACCGGCTATTTGGTCATTGCCTGCCGGTACGGTGTTTACGTTGGCCGGATTGATGTTATTGGCATTTACGTCTGATATTTTTTTAATCTATGCTTCCGTCTTTTTGGTCGGAATGGGTTCTTCCATCCTTCACCCCGAAGCAGCCAAATTAACCTCCATAGCATCAGGTGGTAAACGTGGATTGGCGCAGTCGTTTTTTCAGGTGGGAGGCAATTTCGGCGGTTCGCTTGGCCCTTTGTTTATTGCTTTAATCGTATCTCCTTACGGACGCAGGTATATTGCCCTTTTTGCCATTCTGTCCGTGTTGGCAATGATCGTGGTGACGCCGGTTTGCAAGTGGTATAGAAAAACATTGCTTGCCATCTCCGGGAAAAGAGCGGGAATTCATAATGAACAACAGTCTCCGTTTCCTTTAAAGAAAACCATCTTCGCCATGGCTATTTTGCTGTCTTTGCTTTTTTCAAAATACATTTATATGGCGAGCCTGACAAATTTCTATACGTTTTATCTGATTGAAAAGTTTGATACAACGATCCAATCCTCTCAGATATTGTTGTTTGTGTTTTTGTGTGCAACAGCCATAGGAACATTGATAGGTGGTACGGTAAGCGACAAGGCAGGACGCAGGTATGTGATTTGGATATCAATTCTCGGCGCATCACCCTTTGCTTTATTAATGCCTCATGTTGACTTTTGGGGGACGATTATCCTGAGTTTTTGTACAGGCCTGATCCTTTCGTCTGCTTTTCCTGCCATTTTGGTTTATGCCCAGGAATTACTCCCGGGAAAAACAGGTCTTGTGTCGGGATTGTTTTACGGTTTCGCCTTCGGAGTTGCAGGAATCGCTTCAGCCATATTAGGGGAAATGGCTGATCACTATGGCATGGAATCAATCTATCAACTATGCGCCTATATGCCTTTATTAGGGTTGATTGCCTTGTTTTTGCCGGATTTGAAGAAGAATAATGCCTGAACTCTCAAAAAATCTCAAATTCATCTGACAAATACTTTGAATGATTCGCTATCGACCCTAACAATATAGAAGCCGCCTACAGGAACGCTGATTCTGTTTTCTCCCGGTGTTACAGCTTGCTGTTTTATTAAACGTCCGAATAAATCGAAAATTTGCACCAAACCCGCGTTTTCCGTGAAAATATGGATTGCGCCGGAGTGGGCATAGACAACAGTTGTGGTATTATCGACAGCAGAATTGCTCGTCCGGTTTCCACTATCACCGGAATATACATACTCCGTTTCCATTTTTCCCGAAAGATTCCAATTGATGCCGTCGGTCGATACCATACTTGTTCGCTGCTTCACATTTTTATTTTCATCGAAAACATACGTTATTTCTGCCCACATATCCGGCATACCGGGTACCATAATATCGGGCTGAGAATAGCCAAACGACGTCCACGAACTGTCCGTATATGAATAATAGTCAGCGCCTATAAGGTATTTTTTTCCGTCTGTGTATTCAACGTATTCATCCATACCATTTACATATTTTGCATGAATCAGGCGACCCTGTTCGTCTGTTTCAAACTCCATATCACCTTTTTCATCAAAAGAATACCCAAAGATATAGCCTTTTTCCGTCATTCGAATGGTTGAATAATCATACGTATATACGTTTAGAATCTCTTCCGAAGGAGTTTCTCCCGGTTTTATCTCTTTTACAGTAAGTTTAATCATTCTGCCATCTTCATTGTATTCGTAATCTTCCCTTACGTACCATTGCAAAGGATGCCGTGGATGAAATTCGTGCTGATACAACAACTGATTTTTTTCATTATACCGGTAAATATCGTGGCGAAGTAAGCCGGATAGAATAGTCACTGTATCTGTCAGATTATCTTCGCTACGGGCAATGATTTGAGTAGTTGGCTGAAACACTTCTCTACCACCTTCATAAGACGTGAAAAAATGTATTGTATCTATGCCGGTTTCTATACGAATTGGGCCATAGTCAACTAAAGGGTGGATTGGCCCTGTGGGCAGTATTGTTTGCAATTGAGCAAAAACATCGGAGTCAAAAACATTCCCTCCCAGGATTAAGGTAAAAATACCGATAATCATTTTTTTTAACAAATTCACCATAGTTATTTGTGTTTTAATAAATAATATAATAAAATACTTTTCATGCGATTTATTTTTACTAAAAAGAAACTTCTAATCATACTTTTTTGTGTTTTGTTTTTTTCAAAGAGCTGAATTGCAATTAAAACTTTCCGAAAAACCGCTGTAAACATAATCATTATTATATTATAAACCAACTGTTTTTTCTGAAAAAAAAATTATTTATCTATCTATCTATTCCATTAACTATTTGTTAATGAATAAATTAATTTATTTACTTGATGATAGTAACAAAATATATTTGGAAGAAATTTTGTTCTCCGGTTATTCGAAATGTGATGTAGTGTCGTGTCAACAGAAACCTGTCGTATCGTCATTGCGAACGAAGCGAAATTTTTGTTACCTTTGCCCTAAATTCTGCAATGTGAAATTTGAAGTAGAACATACTGACAGTTGCTCCCAGGCAAGAGCCGGACTGATTACAACGGATCACGGGATGATTGAAACGCCTGTCTTTATGCCTGTTGGTACGCAGGGAACAGTGAAAGCCGTTCATGTTACCGAATTGAAAGATGATATCCGGGCGCCAATGATGCTGGCTAATACCTATCATCTATATCTGCGTCCGGGTATGGAAATCCTGGAAAAGGCAGGCGGACTGCACCGGTTTAACGGTTGGGATCGTCCCATACTGACGGATAGCGGCGGGTTTCAGGTATTTTCGTTAGCCGCAAACCGGAAACTAAGTCCCGACGGCGCCGAATTTCGCTCGCATACCGACGGCAGCAAACATTTTTTTACACCCGAAAAAGTAATTGATATTCAACGTGTCATCGGTGCAGATATTATCATGGCATTTGATGAATGTTGTCCGGGAGATGCAGATTATCCGTATGCTAAAAAATCGCTGGATTTGACCGAATCGTGGTTGGATCGTTGCTGCCGGCGTTTCATCGAAACAGAACCGGCGTATGGCTATAACCAGTCGATGTTTCCGATTGTCCAGGGCGGTGTCTTTCCGGATTTACGCATCCGGGCGGCAGAGTTTGTGGCCGGAAAGGAGGCCAACGGAAATGCGATTGGCGGTCTGGCTGTGGGCGAACCGACAGAGGTAATGTATGAAATGATTGAGATCGTCAACGCGATCCTGCCGGAGGACAAGCCCCGCTACCTGATGGGAGTAGGTACGCCTGCCAATCTGCTGGAAGCGATTGAGCGAGGAGTAGATATGTTTGATTGTATCATGCCGACACGCAACGGTCGTAACGGACAGTTATTTACGCGATTTGGGACAATGAACATGCGCAACCGCAAATGGGCGGACGATTTTACGCCAGTCGACCTTGATGCTCATACCTTTGTAGATACAGTCTACACACGGGCGTTTTTACACCACCTGTTCAGAACAAATGAACTGTTGGGATTACAGATTGCCTCTGTTCACAATCTGGCTTTTTATATGTGGTTGCTCAGGGAAGCCCGTACACATATTTTAGCAAACAATTTTTCTGTCTGGAAAAAAGGAATCATTCATCAGCTTATGCAACGACTATGAAACAAAAAGATTATAAACTGCAACGTATTGACCGGTATATTATCAAAAAATTCCTCGGGACATTTGTTTTAATGATCTTTTTGATGATTGCTGTTACGGTTGTGTTTGATATCAACGAAAAGATTGAGCATTTCCTGAAACCTGAGGTGACGGTCCATGAGATCGCATTTGACTATTATGCCAATTTTATCCCTTATTTTATTGGTCTTTTCAGTCCGTTGTTCTCGTTTATGGCTGTGATATATTTTACGTCCAAACTGGCTGACCGTTCTGAAATTATTGCGATGTTATCCAACGGGATCAGTTTGAACAGATTGATGCTCCCTTATCTTATATCGGCCGCCATTATAGCATCCTGCAATTATATACTGAGCGCTTATGTGGTTCCAAAATCGAATGTGACCCGTATTGAATTTCAGAATACGTATATTAGAAATAATAAAGTAGATTTTGCCCGGAATGTCCAGCTGGAAGTGGAACCGGGTGTTTTTGCTTATTTCGAAAGATATCATGCGCCTTCTTCGATGGGATATCAGTTTTCATTGGATCATTTTAAAGATAAACAATTGGTATCTCGTCTGATAGCCAGTTCTATTAAATATGATTCGTTACACCAATGGACAATTATTGATTATATCATCCGCGATTTCGATGACATGTATGAGCATATTACTTCCGGAACCCGCAAGGATACGACACTTACATTTGTTCCCTCTGATTTCCTTATTTCGGATAGTGATTGCGAAACAATGACAAGTCCGGTATTAGCCAAACATATCCGCCGGCAAAAACAGCGCGGCATCGGAAATATTCAACTGTTTGAAATTGAATACCACCAGCGTTATGCAACCATTATGTCTTTTTTTATCCTGACAGTGATCGGTCTATCGCTTTCATCCCGGAAGATCAGGGGAGGTATGGGGTTGAATCTCGGTATCGGTTTAGGATTGACCTTTGCGTATGTACTTTTCTCCAAAATATCTTCTACGTTTGCTATCAGCGGATTAGTTACCCCGATGATTGCTGTCTGGATACCGAATATATTGTATTTTTTTATCACAATTTATTTGTATCGGAAGGCGCCGAGGTGAATTTTGAGTGATGAATCAGGAATAACAATTAAAAGGCGCAAGTCGTGAGACTTGCGCCTTTTAATTGTATAATTAATACTCCGTTTTAAGGTACTGTAACATTACAGGTAGCCGTCTCACCGCCATCCACTGCAGTAACTGTAATATTTGCCGTACCTGAGTCAACAGCAAATATAATACCGTTGGTTACCACGGCCACACTTGTATTATCGCTTGACCATGTTACGTCTTTAACAGATGCATGAGCAGGCGTGAAAATTACTTCCAGTGTTTCCGAAAGACCTTTTGCTAATGAAGTAGCAGTTTTGTTTAGCGATACGCCGCTTGCGTCTATCGCCACATAAGTTACCGTAACAAGACAGGATGCAAATTTTGTCGCATCATCCACAGAGGTAACGGTGATGGTTGCGGTTCTGGGGGTTGTGATTCCACCTGTAGGCGCCTCAGGTGTTATGGTACCTGTAAGACCACTGCCACCATTGTTGCCTGTCGGTATGACCACAGTAGAATCGCTGCTTGACCATATTACACTTTTGTTCGTAGAAGGGGTATCGGGCCATACATGCGCTGTTAATGTTCCCGTATTACTTCCTTGCAGTGACAATGTATTTGCATTGAGGGTTACACTGGTTACCGGCGTATAGTTTTCTTCCACTATTACAATACAGATTGCCGTAAAACCGCCATCAAAGGTAGAAGCAATAATCGTTGTTTCCCCTGTTTTTGCGACGGTCGGAAGGGACACGATTCCATTGTTAACAGTAGCGATAGAAGGATCAGTACTATCCCATCGTACGTCGTCGTTAGTGGCGCCTGGCGGAATGACAGTTGGTATTAATGTTTTGGAAGGATCGCCTATTTTAAATCTCAGTGTATCCTGGTCTAACGTTATTCCTGTTACGGGAACATTTGCCTGTGTTACAACGACAGCACAAGTTGCTGATTTGTTGCTGCCATCCGTTGTCGTAACAGTAATGGTTGCATTGCCGGGCACTTTTGCTGTTACGGTACCGTCAGAGGCTACTTCTGCTACATTGTTGTTACTGCTATTCCATGTTAATCCCTGAATTGAAGCATTGGAAGGCACTATGGTTGCTGTAAGTTTTCTCGTACTATTTACTGTTAATATCATTGTGCTTTCGTTCAGTAATACGGCTGTTACGGGAACATTTGCCTGTGTTACATTTACAGTACAAGTTGCTGATTTACTGCCATCCTGGGTGGTAGCCGTGATGGTTACCGGAGTGGTTGATGCTTTTATTGCAGTTACCTTGCCATCGCTGTCAACACTTGCCACCTCATTGTTGCTGCTTGTCCATATTATATTGGAAGCATTAGGGGGGGTAAGAGTTGCTGTCAGTGTTTCCGAAGCGCCTTCCGGTAAAGATAATGTGGACTTGTTTAACGATATACCGGACATATTGACGGTCAGATTGTATGTCGCTGTGTAACCACCTTCTACAGTTGTGACAATAATGGTTACCTCGCCGGGAGACCTGGCTGTTACGATGCAAACATTTCCTGGAGTTCCAACAGCAACTGTAGCTACTGAAGTGTTTGAACTTGTCCAATTTACAGTCGGGTTATAAGCATCAACAGGTAATACGGATGCTGTCAGGAGCAAAGTATCGTTTACCTCCAACGTAGTTCTCGTTGGCTGGTTGATTGATACGCTCTCAACAACAATATCTTCATACTCTTTGCGGCAAGCGGCAAATATAACGGTTAATGCCACTGCGGCTGCAATTAAAAAAAAGATCTTCTTTCTCATACGTTTGCCATTTTTAGTTATTAAAAGAAATAATTATACCTATATATAACGATTGTGAGTGCAAAGATATTACATTTTTTCTTTAAAATCAAATTTTCCTTCAATTGTGTAATATTTCCATGTTCCTTTCGGCAATCCTTTCGAATATTTCCCCCTGATTTTCAATTTCCCGTTGTCATAATATTCATGGTATTTTCCATGACGCATCCCTGCCCGGATTTCACATCTTATTTTGATGGCTCCATCGGGATAATATTCGCGATAGACATTGCCCTGGAATTTTTCTATATAAAAACGTTGAAGTTCGTCCAATATTTCTTTTTCGGTAATAATCTCATCTTCACTGTCTTCTAAATCAATATCATCTGTCAATATCTCTTCTTCATAAGGGTGATAATTCATCATCATCCGCATCGGGATTCTTTGCCGGTCTCCGGTAATTTGAAATCCTGTATGAGGAAATGAAAAGGCGACTTCCCTGCTTTCGTTCAGGTCTGTCCATGTTTTTTTGTGCAAGACCGGCTGTAATAGCGGGAAAAATTTTTGCGTATTGGTGTAGATGAAATACGTGGATTTTTTTTCGACTTGCGAAAGAACCTGCTTGAATCCCGGATCATCTTTCAATAAATAACCTTGTTCATAATCTTCTATAAATGAAAGGATGGTAGACGGTTTGTTGCTGAAGATCACATAATCATCTATATAGGTGTAGTAGGGTTTTTCAAATTGATCAAACATTTTTCCAAAAAACAACGAAAAGAAACCTTTCAGTTCTACATAATTGATGGTAAACCCTTTATAGGTTACCGCTTTTACATTGAGCGGGGTACGTCTTTTTACTTTTCTCTCGATCGACGCAATTTTTTCTTTGGCAAGATTCATATTGTTAGCCTGTACAGCTAAAATCCTGTCGGTATCGTAGCCTAACAGTCCGGGTTCCATTTCTGTAATGGCAAACTCGCCTGACATCCAACTCAGAAAATCATCTGCCAAAGAAATGTCAAACCAGGATTCGATTTGGTTGTAGGATTTTTTATAGGCATCGTAATAAGCCGGATTGTTGGATGAGAGTGCTTTTTCAAGTTCTTTCAGGAAAATATTCGGCTCGCTAAAACTGATATTGGTATAAAAAGCGGTTCGACCGGACAGGATTGTATGTGCATTCATCTCCTTTGCTCCCGAATGAAACAAGGCGGATATGTATGGATCAACCGTATCTTTAAGGAGCGTATATCCTTCTAACTCAAATTTGTTTTTTGTGACATGTAAACTTAATCCTGCGTATGTCATTGACCGACTTATGGCCGGCAGGTATTCGTTTTCTTTTCCAATATACATTTCCAGCAATTGAGGCAGGTATTCATAATGTATATAAATACGGAACAGTCCTTTATTGGCTACCAAGTTATCCACTTCAATAAAAAAGGGATCAAGACCTATCACGGGGTTGTTTTGCTCACTGATGGATGCTTCTACTAATTTGGAAGTATACGAGGCGATGTAGTGGTTTTCTACAAATGCCGTATAGAGTATTTTCCTTGTTTCGGGATCCATCAGTTCGATAATATCTGTATCCTGGTATTTCCGGTAGGTGACTTTAAAATCCATCATCGAATAGACAAACTCTATCTGGTCTTTTAAAATTTTTATTTCAGAGACTTTTTGCAGGTCAATTACAAAAAGAAAATCCCAAACGCCGTTCCGTACTTTATGTGCTGAAATCATCAGGTCTCTTTTCCCGACAAGGGATAAAAGTTTTTTGTTTTCATGCAGGATCGAATCTAAGGTAGCTGCACTTTGGTCTATTGCTGCCAATGAAGGGCTTTTCTTGAGGCATTGCCAGGGTTCGCTTTCACTGAATTTTTTCCAATCGGCGACAGGACTGTCCGAATGAATGATATAAATTGCGTCGTTCGGTATCAAATAAATCTGCCTGACAGCCCTGCCCGGGGTAAAATAAAATGTAACGGCATGGTAGACGCCATAACATGCCAACGCTACAATTAATAGCCAAATCCATTGGATGATTGACTTTTTCTTTCCTGTTTGAGGCATAGGGTTTGACATAGCCGGGGGGATAGAGACGGTTTCTGACAGGTCGGGGTTTTGTTTCTCTTCTTTCATATTCAATTCGGTATTATATATTAAAGCCTGTTTTGTGGATTACGAATGGTCGTTTTGCCAATCATACGGTCAAATCGTCCGCCCATCGGACGATGGTATACCACGATCGTATATTCGTTTTCTGTTTGAAAAAAATTACCTTCGGTCGAGGTCGGATTACCTCTTGTTTCACCGTCGGGAACACTCAAATATTGATAATTATAATGTCCCTGTTTCAACAAAACGGCTTTTTCGTATTGTCCTGTTTCTTGGTTATATTCCATCCGGCTGCTTTCGTCGAACCGGTTTTGGAAAAAATCACCCAGTAAATATAAATTTTCACCAGGCATCTCCGGCGAGGAATACGCGAAATGAACAATCAAATAATCTGCTTCGATATCGGGATCCTGGCAGTTAAGGCAACGAACAAAAAACCTCCCATTCTGATCCTGGTCATATTGATAACTTAATCGGGCGCGACTTTGGTCAATCATCACTTCGGCATGGTAATAGGGATTGAAATACTGGATTCGTTCGATTCCCATACCGATGTTGCGATGGGTCAGAAATTCGATGCGCCGGTATTCGTTTCCTGCTTCGAAAATCAGGTTGGGGATATGTTCGTATGTCAACCGGTTGTTGGCAATGATCGACGGCTGAAGATTCGTTGCGATATTGTCGACCCTGTTATTTTGGGAGACAAAGATTTTCAGTTCTGCCTGTGGGTTTGCTATCGGAAGATTTTGAGTGTTCAAATAAAAACTGACCTGCTGATAACCTCTGTTGAATGCAATATCCGTATGGCTGCTGACGGTTGCACTGATGCCGACGAGAGGTTCGTATACTCCGAAACGGGCAGTGAACATGAGTATGTCAGGATTGTCTTCTTCATGGACTTGTATCACATAGTTTCCTGATACCTTGAATCGTATATTTTCGTTGGGCAGGAATAGCCGGTAGTTTGTATATTGTGTTGTGGTAGCGATTGCCTGTGCATAGTCGTCGATTGTCATTCGCTGGAAACCGTCCATGTATTCGATGGGTGAGAGATTGGATTTTTTCCAGTCTGCATCGCAATGGATGATTGAATAGGTAAACCGTCCCTGGGTATGGTTCAACACATCGAAATTCACTTCAAGCATTTTATCTCCGTTCAGCTCGATAAAAGGCTCCGAAATCAGTTCGCCGGCTACTTCGACCCGCAGGCTTTTGAGTTGGTTGGAATACACGACCGTCTCGCAGGTCGTCTGTGCATACGACAGATTCACTGCAAAATATGCCAGAAGAAGAGTTATATATCCTGTCTTTTGATTCATTCGTTTTAGTTCTATTAATTTCAGTGTGTAAAGATAGGGTATTTCAGATTATTTTGTAGATTTTCGACGTTTTTTTGTATATTTGCACCAAAATCAAGTAGCATTTTTCAGGAAATTGTTATATTTACACGCTTTTGGTGTAGTATCTGTTTGAACAAACGCTAAGGGTAATTTTAAAGCAAAGAGAAAATGACAGACAGTATCGTAATTATTCCGACGTATAACGAGAAGGAAAATATTGAAAATATCATTCGGGCAGTCTTTGGATTGGAGAAGGTGTTTCATATGTTGATTATCGACGACGGATCGCCCGATGGAACTGCTCATCATGTGAAACGATTACAGGAAGAATTTCCCGAACGGCTTTTTATGATTGAACGGGAAGGCAAGTTGGGATTGGGTACAGCTTATCTCTGCGGATTCAACTGGTCGGTCGCCCAGGGATACGATTTTATCTTTGAGATGGATGCCGATTTTAGCCATAATCCAAAAGACTTACCCCGGCTTTATGCTGCCTGTGTGGAGCAAGGCGCTGATGTAGCCATCGGTTCGCGTTATTGTGGTGGCGTCAATGTGGTAAACTGGCCTTTAGGGCGTGTATTGATGTCGTATTTTGCATCGGTTTATGTGCGGATGATTACCGGAATGAACGTACGCGATACGACGGCCGGATTTAAATGTTACCGAAGAGAGGTCTTGG
>Ga0099364_10011040_pt1 | contig 12372 bp, 15 predicted proteins | sample TergutTh196P3_FD_73070 | JGI IMG/M metagenome (GOLD analysis project Ga0099364, IMG submission 73070) | Microcerotermes parvus P3 segment gut microbial communities from Pointe-Noire, Republic of the Congo - Th196 P3 | ecosystem: Host-associated > Arthropoda: Insects > Digestive system > Gut ... | reverse complement strand
GAGCTGTATGTGGGATGTAGCCTTGCCCGGAAGTTCGTACCATCCGTCGTCACGCAACTTTTTCAAAACCTCATTGACCCGCACGTCGTTCACCTCTCTATCTGTTTATATTATACGCCTATTTTGTGCGTATGTCAATAGATTTATGCGTATATTTTAGGAGTATATTTTTACAGTTTGATATTCGCTGCATTCTGAGGTAGAATCAGCCAGTTTTGCTTTCAAGCGGTACGATGGCGAGGGTTTTTCCGAGCGGGGCTAAAACCTTGATAATGGTGGATAGCTGCGGGTCTGTACTTCCACGCTCCAGGCGGGCGATAACCGGCTGTTTGACGCCGCTTGCCGCCTCCAGTTCCTTTTGCGTCAGCCCCTTGGCCTGCCGTGCGTTGATGATCTCACCCAATAGGGCGACCTTTATATCCGTTTCCATACGCTCCTCCGGGGTCAGAAGTGATCCCCTGAGCTCATCCCAGTCGTCGCCTATGGGCGAGATAGCTTTATTCCTCATTGTCCGCACTCCTTTCCATACCTTGCGCGTCTGTAAAAATCTTTATCCTGTACACCGTAGTTTGCCCCCTTGCTGATTCTATTATAATTCATGGGTTATTAAATGTCAATAACTTTTAAGCATAATTTCATAACTTTAACTGAGCGCCACCTGATATACGGAACCTCGCCCCGCCCCGGTGCTGCGCCTGCCGGGGCGTATTTTTGTCGCTTGATTCTTTCTCGTATATACGGTATAATAGGATATACGGCGAAAGGGAGGCGATTCACTTGACAACGACAATCAGGCGGTGGGGTAATTCGGCAGCAGTCAGAATCCCGCGTCACATTCTCTCGCAGGCAAACCTTGACGAAGGAAACGATGTCGAAATCATTCTATCGAAAGACGGCGAAATCACATTGCGGGCAGCCCGAAAACGGAAAAACATCCGGGAGCTTTTTGCCGATTATGACGGCGGCTTCTTAAATACAGAAGAAATGGATTGGGGCGGCCCGCAGGGTGATGAGGTATGGTAAGGCAAGGAGATATCATCAGGGTAGATTTTTCTCCTACGGTTGGTCACGAGCAAAGGGGCTATCGTCCTGCCGTTGTTGTCTCAAACGACTTTTCGATATCCAAAACGAACATGGTCTATATCGCGCCCATCACGAACACGGCACGGCAATTTCCTCTTCATGTTGCCCTTGACGGCAGAACGCAAACAACGGGTGAAGTCCTTTGTGAACAAGTGAAGGCCGTTGACCTGAAGGCCAGACATTTTACGCTAGTGGAGCAGCTGCCCGGCGATATCCTTGAAAAGGTTTTAACCTGTATCCTTGCCTGTTTCGATACGTGATAAATTAAAATGACCCAGGAACCCCCCGCCCCGGCCCGGCGCTGCGCCTGCCGGGGCGTATTTTTGTCTCGAATAGATACCTCACCGTATCCCTTTGGGCGGCACGTCCCGCATAGCATTACCGGGCTTGCGGTTTATTCACAGGAAGGATATGACTACTGTCCCTATAAAAAACCAAGCAAACCTATAAAGAACTCAAGAAAGTCCAGCGAAAACGGACAGGCGTCAGCTTTTGTCGAAATCGCGCCTCCAGCCGCAAACGCCGGACCAAGAACGCCGCGCGGCCCGAGTTGGGACGCGGTATGTTCCCTCTTGAACACGCAATGATTTTATGCTATACTGATAGTGAAGGAGCCTGCCGACCTATGGACATCACTGAAAAGCGCATTAACCCGACCAATGATCTTTTGTTTAAGAAGATGCTGGCCAGCCCGGAGCACACCGATATACTGGGGGGCTTTATCCGGGATTTTTTCAACATAGAGCCGGAGGAGCTTACTCTGGAAACCCCCTATTCTATCCGCGCGTATACGGAAGAGCGGGGCGGCAGGGACGCCTCTGTCCTGCGGGAGACGCGGGCGGACATTCGAGCCTTGGTCCGGGCGGGGACTGTCATGGCGGAGATGCAGGTAAACAACACGCAATTCTTTGACCGGCGCGCGTTTTACTATTCCTGTGAGGCCTACTGTTCCAATTACAACCGGCCGCTCCCGCCGGAAGCCGCCGGACAGAGCGAAGACGGACAGGTCAAAAGCCGTTACTCCACGCTGAGACCTGTATATGCGATGAACATCCTGGATTATACCCATTTTGAAAATGATGCCAAGGCATTGCGCATCTTCGCTATGCGGGACAAGGAAACCGGCGAGCCGATGCCGGGCGAACTGCTGACGATTGGTTTTTTTGAATTGCAAAAGCCTGACCTTCCGACGCGGAATCAGCGGCACTGGCAGACCTTGTTTGTCACCGGCGGAGCGCCGGCGGATGCGCCGGACTATATCCGCAAAGCGGCGGAGCTAGTGAGTTATGTGAATCTGGATAAGGAGGAACGTGAAATGTATGATCGGGTAACTATGGCGGAAGCGGATCGGGATGCCCAAATCGCGTGGGGCATTGAAAAAGGCTATGCTGCGGCCTATGCTGCAGGCTATGCCGCGGGCTATGCTACGGGCTATGCTGCGGGCCGGCTTGAAGTGGCTGTGTTAATGGCGCAGGTTCTGAAGGCGGATGGGTATAGCGAGGAAAAAATAAAGGCATGGCTGTCTGTTTTGGGCGAGGATGTGGTGCGCGCTGTGTGGAGTGCCTTACCGCCGGATGATGCGAACCGGAGCATCCTGGAATCTCTGGAGGACAAGAAGAACCAAGTAGGGGCACAGAGCAAAAAGCCGCTGGCGGATAGGCCTGACCGATAATTCCCCTCATGACATATTTGATGGGTTGTTTGCATCCTTAACGTCGGCAGAGGAGGAACGTGAAATGTACGACAGGGTAACCATGGCGGAAGCGGATCGGGATGCCCAATTCGCGTGGGGCATTGAAAAAGCCCGGGTTGAAGTGGCTTTGTTGGTGGCGCAGGCTTGGAAGGCGGATGGGTATAGCACGGAAAAAATAAAGGCATGGCTGTCTGTTTTTGGCGAGGATGTGGTGCGCGCTGTGTGGAGCGCCTTGCCGGCGGATGATGCGAACCGGAGTATCCTGGAATCCTTGGAGGACAAGAAGAATCAAGCGGGGACATAGAGCACAAAGCCGCTTGCGGATCATGGGAGGTGAGGCACATGGATTGCATCCTGATGCACAAGAATATCCCGGTCGTGGAGCTTACCCTTTCAGAGTACAACGGAAACATCGAAAAACACGGCGCCGTCCATAATCCCGCCCATTTGCCGCTTGGCACGACTGTCAGGTCCGGCAAGGACGCGGGCAGAATCATCCCCTTCTTTTTCAACGAGTGGTGGACGGGACGCTCCATCCCGGCCAGCCGCGACGGTATCCGGGACGCACTTGAAACGCTTGGCATTCCCAACACCGCAATATTGCTGTCCAAATGCTATGGGCTGAGCCTGTCAGACCAATACTGGATATGCCCGAAGGACAGCGGCCTGTGCTGGGAATCGGTCAACTTTTTTCAAAACGACTTTTCAAAGGATATGGGTGAAATCCTGTTTGGGCATGAGCCTGACGACCTCACCCGTGTCAGTCTTATATCACCGGACAACACCTCGGACGGCTGGCTCCGCAAGAAATGGATCATAGCCGACGGAAAGCGTATCCTGATGAAGGGGGCAAGCGGCGTCTATCAGCAGGAGCCGTATAATGAAGTGATCGCCAGCGCGATCATGCGGCGGCTGAATATACCCCATATCCCATATACCCTGACGGTTGAAAAAGGCAAGCCTTACAGCCTGTGCGAGAACTTTGTCACACCGGATACCGAGCTTGTCCCCGCGTGGCGCGTTCGGGAAATAATCAGAAAAGACAACAGGGACTCCAACCTTACTCATTTACTGCGCTGTGCTGAAACGCTCGGCATTCCCGGTGTCCGGGCCGCGCTGGATAAAATGCTGGTGCTGGACTTCATCATTTCAAACGAGGACAGGCACTATAGCAACTTTGGGTTTATCCGCAGCGCGGAGACATTGGAATGGCTCGGTTCCGCGCCGGTCTTTGACAGCGGAACATCACTTTGGTACAATACCCCTCATGTCGGGCATGAAATGGAGAGCAAGCCGTTTCGGAAAACGCACGCGGAGCAAATCAAGCTGGTTGAGGATTTTTCATGGTTTGACGCGGATGCGCTGAGCGGGCTGTCCGATGAAATCATGGGTATATTCACCCCGTCCGACAGGATAGATGAAAAACGCCGCGTTGCGATCGCGTCGGCGGTCCTGGAGCGTTGCGGTCATATCGAAAAGATGGCAAAGGATCACACTCCGATCCTGGTCAGCTTGCGCGACAAGCAGCGCCAGGCCGCGGAAGCGCCGAAAAGCCCCGTCCGGCACCAACAACAGAATGAGCTGATCTAGCGCAATTTCTCAAAAACGGATACAGACTGACCGGCCCTCCGCGGGCCGGTCAGTCTTTTTTACCGCCGAATGGGAACACAGACTCAAGCAAGTGGAACGCGGAGAGTTCTCGGAAGAGGCCTTTATGAGCGGTATTCAGAAAATGGCCGGAGAGCTCATCCGCACTCACAATGCCCCGGACCCCAAGGCAAAAGAACGGTTTTTTTCTTCCGCTCAGCCTCCCACGCAGGATGACTCTTGTACAGCGACGTTATTAAAAATATTTGCAAAATGCTTGCCATTGTAAGTACGTTGTGATATGCTATAATGTGAGGTGATGGACTATGGCAAAAACAGCAAACATTTATGTTCGGGTCAAACCCGAAATTAAAGAACAGGCAGAGCAAGTCTTTGACAACTTCGGAATGACCCTATCAGAGGCCGTCAACGTCTTTTTGCATAAGGCTATTATGGTCGGCGGGATTCCCTTTGAAGTACGCCCACCGATTCCAAACGCCGAGATGTTGGAAGCCATGCGCGAGGTTGAGCTAATGGAGCAAAACCCGTCCATCGGCAAAGGTTATACTGACGTTACGCAAATGATGAAGGAGCTTCTGGTCTGATGTATACCGTCAAACCTACTTCTAAGTTTCAGAAAGATTTGAAACGTGTTCAGCGGCACGGCTATGATATTGACCTCTTAACGGAAGTCGTTGAAATGCTTGCCGCCGGGGAAACGCTTGACGCCAGATTGGCTTCTGATTTGCAAAATTTCCGGCAATGCACTGTTTCTGTTTCTTACCCGAACCGGGACGCATTCAGACTTGTTTTGAGAACTGACTACCGCGTCCTGACAGTTTTCCGCTCACGCCGATCGGCGCCGACTTTCCTCCAAGAAAGCAGCGCCCCGACCGGGGTAGCTACGCTCTTGGGTTATCGTTCTGCAATGGCGCGGGGATGCGTCGGCGCACTTCGTTGACAGCATGAGCTTTGACAAGAACCCGTGACCCGAGCGCCGTCCGTGTTTTGCATGGGCGGCTCTATTTTTGAGGAAAACCGCGTAAAAGGAGACAGAATCACATGGCAAGCATTAAGCATGACGACTTCGGCGAAAAAATTGGCGAAGAAACGCAGGGAGGTTCCAATTTATTTTTTTGTTAGCGCAGAAGAACGTAAACTCCTGAATCAACGAATGTCTGAAGCGGGAGTAATAACTATGAGTGCCTACATACGCAAGATCGCGCTGGAAGGTAAAATCATCAGGGTGAACGCGCCGGAGATCCGAAACATTTCTGTGCTACTTGGAAACATCGCAAGCAAGGTAAAGCAAATGGCGCAAGCCGTCCTCCTCGCGCAAAAAAATCAATTGGGGAGCTTAGAGAGTCTGAGGGCAAAAGCAACTGAAGCGAGCAGCGAGTATCACGAAATACAGGCCGCGATCCAATCCAAAACATTACGCATGAATGAAATCGCCATGCTGCAAAAAAACATCGGGACATATCGAAAGACGCGCGACGTTTACACGGAGTATCAGAAAAAAGGATACTCAAAAAAATTCCTCACCGAGCACGAAGAAGAAATCCATCGGCATCAAGAAGCCAAAAAATATTTCGACAACCTGAATCTTGAGAGACTCCCTACTATTTCGGAGTTGAAGCAGGAGTACGCGGCGCTGTTGGCAAAAAAGAAAAAACTCTACCAGCTCCACCGGCCGGAGAGAGAGAAGATGATGGAATGGCGTATTGCTCAATACAATATCGAGAAGCTGCTTGACAAGCGCTTGACCGGTCCGGCAGATTCATCCCGATCACCAACAGAAACACAGACGGAAAAACACCTTTCATCCCAGCCGGTTCGTAAAGGTCTGAGCGCGCCAGCGCACAGACTACAGCAGACGCGAAGCGGCTTAAGAGGATGACCGGAACGGCATCCTCAGAGGGTTTGGGAAACATCCCAGCAAGCACTTGCCCGCCAGCCCCGGAAGGGGATGGCGGGCAAGGAGCCTGTGTGGCTACACAGGCATTGCTTGCGCTTTGCGAAGCGAGAGGAGGGAGGTTAGCTGGCTTTAGGAAAGGCTGATTTTACGGGGGTTTCCGGTCTTTTTGCGCGGTTCTGGGGCGATTCTGGAGATGTGTTTTAGACCCTGCCCCTCATTTGAGCATGTCAGAATCATTGGAGACGAGTCTTCGGTGTGTGGTTTGTTTTGCGATGCGAGTTTTGCTGCCGGTATACCGGCTGGGATAGGCGCTTTCAAACACGCTTCCCGAAAAGTAATGATTGAAAAAGACAGCGCCGCCCAGTATAATAGAATGTACAACGCGGAGGAGGGAACCCGATGAGCTATACTGCGTTGGACGAAAAGTTTGCGTATTATCAGAAGCATAAGCAAAAGCAGAAGCAAGCCCAGCGCTGATTAAACTCATACTTGCCAAACCAGCGTATTTAGGGCATAATGTACATAAAAGGTTGTATCAAAAAGGAGGCGTTCCGAAATGCGTGTCGATACCCGCAGTAACTATACTTCAACCCGCGAATGGTTTCACAGCGTTCTCGGTGGCAAGAACGTTGTGCTTTGCCATACCTCCGCGCTTGAGTGCTTAGGGCAGTTCCCCGGTTACGTCAACGAAAACCAGATAGACATTTACACCACTGTCCGCGAACCTTACGAAAACGTCAATCAATATGTTGTTGACAGTTTCGATGGATTGGATATTGTCAGGATCGGCGAGTTGCGCTGCACATCGCTCAACCAGACCATAAACGATATGCTCCGCGATTACGAAGTCATTGATGAGCAGTCGTTGGTTCAGGCGCTTGCCGATTATTATTACAGCAATTCCAAAAGCTTTGACGGGTTGCGAATCGCCCCGCAGTACGCCGACAGGTTTAACGCTATAAGGGATTGGGCGACGGAGTTTTACGCTTATGACTGATAGGTTAACCGACAGCGAAACGCTGATGTACGATGTAATGGGTGCGATTGCGGACGGTAATGTTCCTGTCATATACAAAGGCGCGATGATAACGAAGCTGATTCTGCAAGAGTATGACTTTAATGATTTTGTGCGAGAAACGCAGGATATAGACGCAAGTTGGGCAGGCGAAAACCCGCCGTCTATGCAACAGTTGACGGATATGCTTAATCGCGCTCTTTCAAGACTTGGGCTAAGTGCCATTGTCAAGCGCGATTACGGCGAAAAAATGTCGGCGGGCTTCAAAATTGTTGATGCGGGCGGCGATGTTAAATTGTCCATCGACATTGATATGCGGGCCGCCGTAGACAGCCGGACATATCAGTTCGGCAATGTGACTTTTCAAGGCGTTACGCCCGATAATGTCCTCAGCGATAAAATCAACGTGATTTCGTCAGACAGGGTGTTCCGCCGCGCGAAGGATTTGATCGACGTATACGCGCTGGCGCATTGCGTGACCGTGAAAACCGAAAACATCCGCCGTATTTGGGAACACGAAAACCGTACAAACGGAGATTTTAACGCTTTCAAAAATCGCCGGGATGAACTTCGGCACTCATACAAAAAATTGCGCCGGGTAAGTGAGAAGCCAGAGTTTGATGCGCTTTACGGTTACTTGGCGAACTTCTTAACTCCGTTTGTCGAATCAAAAACCACCGCGCTTGTTTGGAATCGCGGCAAAAACGCTTGGGGTTCCAATCGAAGTGCCGAACTAAAAACAGACGACACCGAAACTTTTCCAGACGCAATCCGCGAAGCGGAGCCTATAATCGATGAAACGCATCGAAAAGAAGAAAAACCTACAATGTTGAAATTTATTCGCAGTTACAAACCGAACGAAAATAATAGATCACAAATACCGAAAAAAAGAAGCAAAAATAATCATGAACGATAATAGCGAGTTTTGCCACCGGTATACCGGCTGGGATGGAAGGTGTTTTTCAATTTTTGTCGTGTGGATTGAAGAGAGATGCCTAAAAGAGCCGCAGATGAAATTGCGATTTGAAAAAAGCGGCAACCGGGCATGAGTGAGCAGCTTGCCGTTGCGCAAGCCAAAGCTGCCAAACAAAGAAAAAAACTGAAACAGAGCGGAGGTGAAGCCCTGATGAGCAACCGGTACGAACTAAGATTGTACGATACAACGCTTCTCTCGTTTGAGCTTTCCAGCGGTTCGCTCGGCGGGTATGAAGCGAAAATAACAAGCACCGGGGATGTTGGGAACCTGCTCCCCCTTGATATGGAATGTTCCGGCGAGGGTATAATGAGATGGCTTGAACGCCGCGTTATTCCTAAAAATCGGACATTTGTTGACGAAATACTCCGTTCTTTGGGGCTTTCGAGGAATAATACCAAAGACATCATTGACGTTTGCAAAGGTCTTTCGCTGAACGACAGCTATTGGATTGTGCCGCATGGGTTTGACGGAAAATACGCGGACTTCAATCTCTACGAAAACAGATTTTCGGAGATACTGTCACTCGTGGCCTACACGGGTGTAACGCAGAGCGACGCGGCGTTTTCCACCTCGCCGGAGCTTACCACCAACGGTATGCTGCCAAAAGCGTGGCGGTTCATGGAAAACGAGGGCATATTCCTCTACAAAGGCGGCACAAGCGGCTTTGCAAACTCCGGCAAAGAGCCGTACAGCGAGTTTTACGCCGCTCAGGTTGCGGCGGCCATGAATCTTGACGCCGTACACTATGACCTTGAAAACTGGAAAGGCATCCTCGCTTCTAAATGCAAGCTGTTTACCGATATTGACACCGCGTTTATCCCAATCGGCAGGCTTGTGAAAACGGGCGGTATCGCCGCCGTCGTGAACCATTACGACAATCTCGGCGGTAAGTTTGCCGACGCGGTGAGGGATATGCTTGTGTTCGACGCCCTCATCTACAATGAGGACAGACACTTCGGAAACTTCGGCTTGCTGCGCGATAACCGCACCGGAGAGATAACCGCGCCCGCGCCAATCTTTGATAATGGTCTTTCGCTGTTCAGCTATGCCATGCCGAATGATTACGCAGATTTAGACGAATATGCCAAAACTCGTTCCCCGGCATATAACGGAACAACCTTTGAGGGCATCTGTCAATCCCTGATCACAGCGCGGCAGATTGAGAAGCTGCGAAAAATGGTGAGCTTTTCGTTTAAGCGGCATCCGAAGCTGAATTTGCCGGAAGAACACCTCGCCGCCATCGAAAGGCATTTGCACACACGGGCGTCGCAGTTAACTTGCCCCGTTCGCGCTTGACATGGTATAATAACCATATAGAGCCTTGGAGGAATTACCTGATGGACATACAAGCCCTTCTTACGCGGATCGACGAAACCAAGGCGTGGATTGACCACCGCCGTCCGCTTGCGCCGGAGGAAGTCAAAGAACTGGACGCTTATTTCCGCATCGGCATGACGTATTCCTCCAATGCCTTGGAAGGTAACACCCTCACGCTGTCCGAGACAAAGGTGCTGCTGGAGGACGGCCTGACAGTGGGCGGCAAGCCGCTCCGCGACTGCTATGAAGCGGTAGGCCATGCCAATGCCTACGACTATATGCTTCAGACCGCGCGGAGTACGGCCTTCGCTTTCTCTGAAGAAACCATCATACAGCTTCACAGGTTATTCTATCAGAAACTCGATGAGATGAAAGCGGGCGTTTACCGCACTATACAGGTCTTTATATCCGGGACGGAGTATGTGCCGCCGAAGCCTGGCGACGTGCCTGCGCTGATGAAAGGACTGGCGGACACACTGAATGAGAAATGGGACAGTCTTCATCCCGTGCGGTTGGCCGCATTCGCCCATCGGAAGCTGGTTGACATCCATCCATTCATAGACGGCAACGGCCGTACAGCGCGTCTGCTGATGAACCTGATCCTGATTAACCGGGGCTATCAGATCGTGTCTATACCGCCTGTTCTGCGGTTGGAATACATCAACGCCCTGCGCGCTGCGCAGCGAGACAAAAACCCCAGCGACGAATCGTTTCTCCGGTTGATCGCCGAAGTAGAGATCGAGGCGCAGCGGGATTTCTGCCGGATGTTCAGTATAAAGCCACCCTGGAGGGACAAGTCAGCAAGATAAGCCGAATAGAGCATAGCAGAAGCCCGTCGTTTAATAGCGACGGGCTTCTGCTATATAAATAAGTTCGTCCCGAGTTGGGCCGAACTGTTGAAAGGAGGTGTCACCCATGCCCGGCGTCACGAGAGAGCAAATCGCGCAAGCCAAGCAAATAGACCTCCTGAGCTATCTCCAGCGCTATGAGCCAAACGCGATTGTCAAATCCGGCAGCGATTACCGGCTGAAGGAGCATGACAGCCTGGTCATCAGCGAAAATGGAAAATGGAACTGGTTTAGCCGGGGCTTTGGGGGTAAGACCGCGTTGGACTTCCTGATCCATGTCCGCGGGCAACAAGTTTACTGGATGCTGTTCAAATGCTCCTGGCCGGCCGCGCCGCTCCTACCATTCCTTCCCAGCCGGTTCCCCCGCAGGACAAAAAACCGTTTTCCCTTCCCGCCGCCAATCGCTGCGGGGTTCAAGCCGTCGCGTATCTGCGAGGGCGCGGAATCGACCCGGATATTATCCTGCGCTGTAAGAATGAGGGCCGTTTCTATGAGGGCCGGAAATACCACAAGGGCCAGGAATATCACAACTGCGTGTTTGTCGGCTATGATCCTGACAATAAGCCTCGCTTTGCCTGTGTGCGCGGCGTCACAGGCGGATTTCGGCGGGACATAGAGGGAAGCGACAAGCGGCGCATCAATGTGAAACTGCCGTAACCAAAGCAAAACACCGAGAAATTGACGATTGATATTAGAGTGTGGGTGTAAGAGTTTGAACAGTGCGAAAAGCCGGAGGGGTGGTGCGAAGCATAAATGTGAGATATCTATTTCGCGGAAACGGCTGGACAACGGAGAATGGGTGCAGGGCCATCTAGTTGGTGCAGAAGAGAACCTCTCGCGCTTGCCAAATTGGCGGGCGTGAGAGGTTCTCTTTTTGTGTTGAAAAATTTTTGTAAAATGTGTTAAAAAATTTTGTAAACAAACGGGTGGATACCCGCGCGTTTTTATGTTAAAATAGAGGGAAGGGCGTTGCCCTGCCCGCACAAAAGGAGGCCGCCTATGCGCTACCGGCATGAGCAGAAATACATACTCAGCCCGCGCACGGCGGAGCTTCTGCGGCGGCGCGTCTCGGCGGTCATGAGTCCGGACGTCCACAGTGGGGGCGTGTATACGGTCCACAACCTCTACCTGGACGACCGGTACGACAGCTTTTACCACGAGAAACTGCGGGGCTGTCTGGTGCGCGACAAATACCGCGCGCGGTTCTATAACGGCGACCTCGGCTTTATCCGCATGGAGCGCAAGCACAAGCACGGCGAGATGTCCCGCAAGGAGTCGGCGATGCTGACCGAAGACCGCTACCGGGACCTGCTGGCGGGCCGCGTGGACTTCGCGCCGGACGATCCCAGCCCGCTGCTGCGCGATCTGGCCAGGCTACACCGCTTGCGCGGGCTGCGGCCGGCGGCGGTTTTCTCCTACCGGCGAGAGGCGTATACCTACGCGCCGGGCAACGTGCGCCTGACCTTTGACAGCCGCATCGGAACGGACGAGATCGCGGGGGCCGGAGACGCGCTGGTCATGGAGCTGAAATTCGACCGCTTTCTGCCTGACGTAATCGCCGAGCTTCTGCAAGGCGTACCCCTGGCGCGGACAGAGATGTCCAAATACGGCTATGTGAGAGGAAAGAGTTGGCTATGACAAGACTGCGCGAGCTGCTGCTGAACAATGTTCAAGTGGAATCCCTGACCGTGGAGAGCGTGTTGATCAGTATCGCCGTGGCGGCCCTGTGCGGGCTGGCGATCTTCGCGGTGTACCGCTGGTTTAACAAGGGCGTGGTGTACAACGCCAATTTCAACGTGCTGATCGTGATGATCTGCGTGGTCACGGCGTTCATCATCATCACCATCGGGGCCAATCTGGTTTTGACCCTGGGCATGGTGGGCGCGCTGAGCATCGTGCGTTTCCGCGCGGCGGTCAAGGCCCCCCTGGACGTCG
>Ga0099364_10011039_pt1 | contig 12374 bp, 10 predicted proteins | sample TergutTh196P3_FD_73070 | JGI IMG/M metagenome (GOLD analysis project Ga0099364, IMG submission 73070) | Microcerotermes parvus P3 segment gut microbial communities from Pointe-Noire, Republic of the Congo - Th196 P3 | ecosystem: Host-associated > Arthropoda: Insects > Digestive system > Gut ... | reverse complement strand
AAATCAAAAAAGGATTTATTGTTTAGGCTTTGTCTGATACTCAACAACATCTTCTGCAACTAACATTATTTCACCTTCTTGTTCCTCGTAAAGTTTCACGGATAATTTTTTCGGGCGATTTTCAATTATTTCCGAAGAAACTCTGTCAATCAACGATGTAATATCTTTTTTGCAAGTGTGCCGTATTTCACATTCCCAAACGGTCAACACATTCCATCCCAGAGTAATAAGTTTCTGCGTATTTATTTTGTCTCTTTCTTTGTTTGAAGTGATTTTATCTGCCCAAAACGCTGTATTCGTTTTTGGAGTGGTGGCATATTTACACCCTTCGTGCATGTGCCAAAAACAACCGTGAAGGAAAATAACTGTTTTATATTTGGGTAGAACAATATCTGGCTTTCCAGGCAGATGTTTATCATTTACACGGTATCGAAATCCCTTAGCAAAGAGGGCTTTGCGTAATGCCAATTCGGGTTTTGTGTCCTTTGACCGAATTTTAGACATGCATTCAGACCGTTTATTCTTATCCCAGATATCCACTGTAATTGTATTGGTTTCAAAACGCAAAGTTAGTAATTTTTCTTCATATACAAATTAAAAGATAACAATACCGTTTCTTTGAGTGAAAAGAGAACTGGCCTCCCTGTCAGGCTTCACCGCCTGACAGGGAGTTCCGGATCTTTACTTTTGTGTGACCGTCAAAATGGCGTTGTCGATGCCTGCGGATACATCGATTACGAACTCGTAAACGGTGCCCTCTTCCAGGGTGACGCCTTCGATGAGCGCCAGGTTGCCGCTGTCGCCGGTGACGCCGTCACCGATGGAGATCAAATCGCTTGTCGTGCTGAGGGTTGTGTGGCCATATTCACCGCCCCATCCGCGCTGGTGGAAGAACTTGAAGTTGATGGCGTCGGTACGGACGGTTTCGCCCCCTACGACGGTCAGACGGTATTTCCTGTCACCGATCGGCGCCATGCAAAGGGCTTTGCCTTCGTTCCAGCCCACTTCGTTTGCATCTACGGATGGCTTGCCGACGTTTGTGCCTATGACCCAGATGGCTCCCGTGCCGTCGGGTTGCAGCGAGGCGGGCGCACCACCGCTCAAGGCCTCGACACGGAAATACTTGAGCGTCATGTTGGCGATAATACGGTACCTGCCTGCGATGGGGAGGAAGGTGAGGGCGTCGTCGGATGCTTTGTCGAAGTAATCGGGGTCGATCCACCAGTCGGCGATGTCCGCGATGCCTTCGACGGTCAGTAGCCCGTTTTGGGTCAAATCCAGATCGACCTGGAAATTTTCCTTGTCTAACGGCGCCATGGGATGTCCGTCGATGAGTATCTCAAAGAAGGGTGAGGCTTCATACGTCCGGGTGTTGAAGGTGACGGAAAAGAGACCGGGTTGCGGGCTTACGAACGGGATGTTTGTGGTTATGCCCTGCATGATCCCTGCATTTTCCCATCCGAAGGTGATCTCGTTTCCGTTGGCGTCGACTACCGGTGTTTTGATGTATGCCGGAAGGTCGGACGAGGGGAACGTCTCGGTGGCGGCATATTCATTGGGTACTCCCGTCGGGAGCATCGGATAGGAGGCATCCGCCGTGACGAGTATCAGGTAAGGGTAGGCGGCGCGTCTGACGGGCAGGTCGAATGTCTGGCTGACGGATGTCAGATGGGTATCCATCAGCGTAAATTCGAGTGTCGCCGTGCCGTCGGGGATGTTCCTGTAGAAAGGTACTGCGACAGTTCCCGAATAGTCGCCGTTCTCCTTGGTGCGGATAACGGTTTTTGATACTTCTTCGTCGCCGAAATAGAGTTTCGCCGTCAGTGTGGAAAGCGGCACATGGTCGCTTACGGAAAGGGTGAACGGCAGGTCGTCGCCAAAATGAGCGCCGGTGAATTGTGTTTGGGCGGTCATCACAGGGTTGCCTGGCGAAAGTTCGTAGTCGTCGTCTTTACAGGCTGTCAGCAATACAATGAACAATGAACAATGAACAATGAACAATGAAATTTTTTTCATTATTGCTTGGGTGTGATTGGGATTACATGTTTGTTTCATACGTAATATAATTATGAGTTAAGAACAATTATGAGTTATGATTAATTGAATAAGAACGATTATTTTTTCCATAGACAGGAGATAACGGACTTGGCGGGCACGTCGTAACTGAAATGATGCCCACCGTCGTCGAGGGTTATTTTTTTCGTTTCCGATGTGCTGTTGAGCAGCACAACGGCATAACTGCTATCGGGGTTCTCGAAAGCGGAATAGAAGTAGCCGGCGTCGGAAAATCCTGACGTGCCGATACGTACGGCGCCCGGTTTCACTACCGCCGAAAGATGGCCGATGATATAGTAGTGGGAGTTTCGTGTGATGCTGCTGTAAGTGGCCTTGTCGATATCCACCGCGCCGTAACAGGTTTGACAGCCGCCTTCGCGGTTGGGGCCGCGCTCCGAATCGAGCATCAGGTTCCACACAATCACGGCGCGACACCAGTTGTTGACCGTACCCAACGCCACTTCGCGCATGTCGTCAATCAGACGTGTCTCAAGGTTGCGTCCGTTGTTCCATGTCCCGATGGAGGTCTCGGTGAAAATCAATTCCCTGTCGGGGTCACTGTCATGGATTTCAAGCAGTTCGGCCTTGTCGCCTCCATAGTTGTGATAGGCCGCGCCCGCCACTAATTCGCTGTCGATACCCGTATTGTAAATCTTCGTCGGATACCTGTACTGGTCGGCCATGTTGTCGTAGTTGTAATTGTGGTCGAACAGGTAGATTTTGGTATGGAGCGATGCGCTTTTGAACCGGGGTGTCAGGTGGTCTTTTACAAAATCACGCTGTTCCTGCCAGCCCATGAAGAGCGATGCCGAATTGCCACGGTTCAACGGTTCGTTTTGCGGTGTCACCGAATGGATGTGAATCCCCTGGGCTTCGAACGCCTGTATCCATTTGACAAAGTAGGCGGCATAATCGGCATAATAACGGGGGTTGAGTTGTCCGCTTGTCCACGAGTTGAAGGGCTGAAGGTCGACGAGGTTGTTTACCTTCATCCAGCGGGGACATGTCCACGGCGAACCCATGATTTTGACCGCCGGGTTGATTTCCAGTATTTCTTTCAACACGGGGATGACATACTGCGTTTCTTCCGATGTGAGACCGAAATTCTCAATTCCGGGCTCGTCGCAGCAGGTATATTCGCTCAGCGAAAAATCCGAACAGCCGATGGCTATCCTGATATAACTGTAGCCCATCCCCTCATCGGGCGAAAACGTCTCACGCAGGAATTTATAACGGTTGCCGGCTGTCATCATCATCAGGTTATAACAGGTAGAGCCTGTGATCGCCGCACCAAAGCCATCCATCGTCTGATAGCGTGTGGCAGGGTCTAAAGTGATGGTTGTAGGCGACATGTTTTGCCGTTCACTGAAGTTGCATGCCTGTTTTTTGAAATCCTGCGCGCGGGTGTTGGTGGTGATATAAATGGTTACATCGCCGGTCTCTTCAGGATTTTCACCGTTATTGAGATTTTTCGACCCGGTGCAGGACGTCATGAAAAACAGCGCCGCCAGGAAACCCACCGTCAAAGGTATCTTCTTGAAAACAAGCAATATGAATGACAAACTGTTGAACATCTTTACGAATAATTTCATTTTTATAAAAGTCTGATTAAATTCTGAAAAATGTAGATTGTTGTCAGTGGACAGTTGTCAGTCATCAATAAGAAAAAAACTGAAAACTGAAAACTGAAAACTGAAAACTACAAAATTACTTTTTCAACATGAACGGTTTTGGCTGTCCAATTGATTGTGAGCCGGTAAACCGCTTCGGTATCGATGTTTTCTTTCGGTTCCCAGTTGCCATCGCCCTGCAAGACATCTTCGCCTGTAACCGTGAACGCCGAAAATGAATTTTCGGTATCGCTGTCGCCACCCCATCCGGTGTTCAGGTAGGGTTTGAAGCCTACCCAGTTCCATTCGTCATAATGAATGAAAATCGTTGCCTGAAACACATCGTCCGACAGTTTGCGCATCAGGATGAAGTTGCGTACATTTCCGAACCCCCACCAGCAATGCGCCCGGTCGGAGCCGCTTAACATTTTGGTCGGATAGCCGATACCGCCGCCCGTAATCAGCAGGTAATCGGGATAAGCCGGATTATCGACGCCCACGATCACATGTTGACGGAGCGTATTGTAATAGATTGTATAGTCGCCCGTTTCGCCTAAGAACCTGACCTTATTGATGGCGGTACGTTCAAAGAAATCAAGGTGATACACAATACGGTCGTCTCCAAGCGCCCCGATGAGGGCATACTCACGGTTTTTCACCAATGTACGGCGCATCGTTTTAAACTCCTCACCGTCATAGACCGTTTCGTCAAAAACACTCAAAGCAATGTCGTCGTCGCCCAATGTTTTTCCCGTAGTGGTTGCGCTAAACGCGTAATTATCAAACGAAAACGTCTGTGTATAATCCGAGTTGGGCGAATGTGCAAAAGCCGCCTCCCCGTTGGCGTCGATCATGGCAAGTCGTCCGTTGACGTTGCCCCAGACCGCGCCGTCGTAATCAATCTGTTGATCATCGGTCAGCCTTTCGGCAATCCTGTAGTTGAACGCCCGTTCGAGCGTCAGGCCGGTTGCTTCGTACATATCCCTGTTCGAGGCCTGCGGCGTGAGGTTCGCCACGCCGCCATCATTCGTTACTAAATATAAACGGCTGAAAGCGGGGCGTTGACCTGTGATACCCGTAACTTCCGTTTCGGTAACGCCTTTCAGTATGTTTCTGGCGGTAAGCGCTACCGTCACCGGTGCATTGTCGGGCTGTTCGCTTGTCAAAGGAACAAAAATCTGTTCGGAAACGCTTGCGCTCGAACCTTCATTGATGGGTATGACACCCGATACGATGGCCTTGCCCCCCGAATGAATTGTATATTCGAGTGTGGTAAGCGTTGTGGCGGGGTCGGTGATTTGCGCCGTCAGGGTCACCCGTTCGCCAAACGTGAAATTAGTCGGACTGACGGTAGCCGATTGAATCACAGGAGTCGACTCCTTGCGCGGCCCATATTCATCATCGCACGAAACGATAAATACCCCCGCCATCAAAGTTATGAAAATTTTTAAAAATGACTTCATAGAAATTTAATTATGAGTTATGATTAATTGATTAATTGAATAAGAACAATAAGAACAATTATGAGTTATGATTAATTGATTAATTGAATAAGAACATTTACGAATCATGATTAATTGACATTATCCCGTTAGGGATATGATATCGGTAGAAAATGTATGTGCTCGACAAACAGGGCGTGCCGTCAGGTACGCAATATACCCTCCCCGAAACCCATATTTTGTCCCATACGGAACATTTGGGGTGTTGGGAATAATCCTTTCTATCGATATTTTGTCCCTGACGGGACATCCGTGCACATCCTTCATCTCTTTAACGGAAATTATATTATTCATGTTCCTTGTTGATCCGTAATTCGTAATTCGTAATTCGTAATTGAATTGAGGTTCGTAATTCGTAATTGAATTGAGGTTCGTAATTCGTAATTGAACCGAGATTCGTAATTCGTAATTGAACATAGGTTCGTAATTCGTAATTCGTAATTCGTAATTGAATCTAGTATCCCGGATTTTGAACAAGACTCGGGTTCTGATCCATCACGCCCTGCGGGATAGGCAGTTTGTATGAATACCTGTCGAACAGGTAGGCTTGTGGCGGGCGTCCCTCATCCTTATTATATACGGCGTTCATCACTTCCTCCACTTTGTCTAAGCGTGTGAGGTCGAACCAGCGTTGTCCTTCGAGGGCAAGTTCCAGGCGTCGTTCGTGCATATAGGCGTTGAGGATGGCGTCACTGCTGCTGGTGGCCGAAGCCGGCAGGTTACGCAGTCCTGCGCGTTGCCTTATCCTGTTGATGATGGCGGCTGCACCGTTGATATCGTTCTTGCCGATGAGGGCTTCGGCTTTGAGCAGCAGGATGTCGGCATAGCGTAGTTTGATTACGCTGTTGTAGGCGCTGCGGCATTTATACATGAAAGCATAATTGTCGGCCGGATAGTAGATGTTCCATCCACATTCGTAGAACACCACCGTCTCGGTAAACCGTTTGTCGCCCGGCTCGCTGTCGAAAGCCTTGATAAGGTCGCGCGACGGGGTAATCCACTTGGCCCAGTCGAAGTAAAAGTTCCAGTCTTCGAGCGGACGGCCAAACATCCATGTCGCCCAGTTGCCGCTACCTGGGAAGAACTGCGCTTCATAGATAGTCTCTTTCGTATTGCGCGCACGGGCTTCGATGGCAGGATTGGCTTGTGAAGGCGGCTGTGCGGGGTCGCGCAGCACAACGCCGAAGAGGTCGGCGAAATCGTCCACCAGATCGAAACCTTCGTCCGCCAGCGCATCGGCATATTGTATGACCTTGTCGTAATCGCGCAACGGCTTCTCGGCGTAAACTTTTGCCAGCATGGCGCGTGCAACCGATTTCGAGAACAGGGTTTTGTTGCCGGGATCATTGTCGGGCGCATTGGCCAACCCCTCTAAGAGGTCTTGTTCAATCTGCTGATAGATAGTCGGTTCGTCCGATTGAGGCGGGAACAGTTGGGGATACAGATCGACGACGGTTTCGGAGGTGATGTCGCCTGCGATGGTAGTTATCAGCGGCACATTGCCCCAGATACGCACCATATCGAAATAAATCATCGCCCTCAGTATCAGCGCTTCGGCTTTGTATTGCCGCTTTTCGGCATCGGTCAGGCCGTCCACCCGGTCGACGCCCAGAATCATCTTGTTGGCTTCCGCCACGTTGCCCATGTGTCCGTTCCAGTCGCGCAGCAGGTTGCTGTTCGAGCCTTCGATGGAGTTGATTTCGAAGGGCGTCGTTTCGGCGTTGGGCGAGCCGGCATACGCATTGTCCGAATGTGATTCGGCCAGCAGCAGCATGTCGAGATGCCAGTGCTCCATGCCGTTTTTGAACCTGAGCATCAGCGCTTCACGATGCAAAAGCAAGGCTTCCCTGTCCCTGAATATCGCGCCGGTCGTCGTATTGCTCTCGCCTTCGGTGACATCCGAATAGTCGCCTACAGGGTCGTAGTCCAACCCGCAGGATACGAGTAAACAAACGGAAACGATTGATAATATATATTTGATTTTCATTACTTTAAATTTTTAAAATTCAACATTGATACCAAAAACATACGATTTGCTGTGCGGATAGGTACCCCAGTCGATGCCCTGCACTGCGCCACTGTTACCCCACTGGTTCACTTCCGGGTCCATGCCTTTATAATTGGTGAACGTCAAGAGGTTACGCGCCGTAAAATAGGGTTGCAGGCGGGTGACGCCTATCTTTTGCAGTAAAGCGCCTTTAATATTGTACGACAGCGAGATATCCTTCACGCGCAGGTAACTGCCATCCTCTATAAAATAGGTGGACGGTTGCAGGTCGAAATTCGCTTTGGGCACGTCGGTCGTTTGTCCGGGCGTACGCCAGCGCCTCAATACTTCAACCGATTGATTTTTAAGGTCGAACATACCCGCCACATCACCTTTCGAGGCATTGAAAATATCATTGCCCACCGAGCCTTGCATGAAGATGCTCAGGTTGAAGTTCTTATATGAAAAGGTGTTCGTAAGCCCAAAGGTGAACACGGGGTTCGGGTCGCCGATATACGTTTTGTCGGAAGCCGTTATCCTGCCGTTCTCATCGATGTCACGGTACATCAGTTCCCCTGTTTCGGGGTCGACGCCATCGCTGATATAGCCATAGAACCCGCCAAGCGGACGTCCGGGTTCGTTACGCACCACGCGCGTCTGATGGAACGCGTCGGTCGTCTCGGCATCGTAATAAATCTGTTGCAGTTGAAGGCTTTTCAATTCGTTTTTGTTGAATGTGATGTTAAAATCGGTGTTCCATATAAAATCGCGTGTAAAGTTACGCGAATTGACCGACAGTTCAAAACCCCGGTTGGTCATCTCGCCTTCATTCCTGACGATGCTGTTGGCCGCAGCCGTACCGGAAGGCAGCGATACATACATCAGCATGTCGGTCGTATATTTGTAATAATAGTCCATCGCAAGCGTCAGGCGGCTGTTGAGCAGCGTAACGTCCAGACCTATATTGGTTTGTGTAGTCGTTTCCCACGTGAGGTCTTTCGTCCTGAGGTTGGCCTGCGTCAGCGTGGGGACGGCATGCTCTCTTCCGGTCTCGAACCATGCCTGCCGGTTGATGTTATAACGTTGCAGGTAAGCATAGTCGCCTACCCCCGACTGGTTACCCGTCTGACCCCATCCGGCGCGTATCTTCAGGTCGTCCAACCATGTCAGTTCCTGCATGAACGATTCCGACGACAGTCGCCAGGCCGCAGAAAACGACGGGAATACGCCCCAGCGGTGGTCGGGATGCAGTTTCGACGAGCCGTCTTCGCGTATGTTGAACGTAATCAGGTATTTACTGTCGAAATTGTAGGAGAGCCGTCCAAAAACCGACATGATAGCCCATTGCGATGCATTCGACCCGGTATTGTCCCATGCAATCCTGTTGGCAGCATTGAGGGTATGAATGGAGCCATCCTTGTAATGATCGCCGTTGATATAACTCTGCGACCAGTCGGATTCGGTCCACGAAGTCCCCGCCATCACCTCGATATGGTGTCTGTCGGCGAAGGTCTCTTTGTAAGTCAGCACATTATCAAACACCAGCACGGTGTTCATGCTGCGGTTGTCCCATCCCGAGCCCCAGTCGTCGCGGTCGGTACTGTGGACGGGCGGCGTAAAACCGGTGACGACGCCATTGCGGCGGTCAAGGGTAAACATCGATTTGAGGTCTAATGCCGGCAGAAAGGTGATCGTGGCGCTGCCGGAGGCGATCAAACGGTTTTCACGGTCTTTGTTGTTCCTGCCGTTCTCGATGGCTTCGATCGGGTTGGTGATGTTTTGCCCGAAGAAATTACGGTTATACAACCCCTCGTCGTTCCGGATCGGCACGGCAGTCGGCAGGTTGACAACGGCCAGCACCACGCCGCCGCGATTCGAGCCAACACCCGTCGAAACCCCGTTGCTCGCATTGTCCGAATAGGATATGCTGGCGCCGATGTTCAGCCATTTACGCACCTGGTTATCAATGTTGGCGCGAAAGTTATAACGGCGGAAGAACGCCGAACCCAACACGCCTTTTTCATTGAGATAGCCGCCCGAAACAAAATAACGCAGTTTGTCGTTCCCGTCGGACACCTGTAACTGGTAGTTCTGCGTAAGCCCTCTCCCGTAAACCTCCCTGAACCAGTCGGTTCTGTCGGTTGTTCCTGCGGGTACGGCGCCCGGACGGATTTCGTCCATCAACTCCTTGTATTGCGCCGCATTAAGCGATTCAATCTGGTTGGACACTAAGTTGACGCCCCATTGCGTGCTTGCCGCTATCTTCGCCTCGCCGCGCGCCTGTTTGGTGGTAATCAATACGACGCCGTTAGCCGCCCGCGAGCCGTAGATTGCTGCCGACGACGCATCCTTCAATATCTGCAGGCTGGCGATGTCGTTAGCCGACAGGAAGTTAAGGTTATCAACCGGCACCCCGTCCACTACATACAGCGGCTCGTTACTGCCATTAAATGAAGTAGTACCGCGCACGCGTATCACCATGCCCGCACCCGGCGAACCGTTGGGCTGATAGACGTTCACGCCTGCCGCCTTGCCTTGAATGGCCTGTACGGCCGAAACGATCGGACGCTCGTCGATATCCTTCGTCGAAACGGTCGACACCGCCGTCGTCACATCTTTTCTGGCCACCGTGCCATAGCCAATCACAATCACCTCCTCAAGAAGCATGGTATCCTCCGACATCGAAACATCAATCTCGCGCCGGTTGCCGACCTGCATTTCGACGCTGACAAACCCCACAAACGAAAACACCAGTATGGCATTGTTGTCGGGCGCATTAATCTGATACCTGCCATTGACGTCGGTTATCACGCCGATGGTAGTCCCTTTCACCGAGACGTTTACGCCCGGCAGCGGGCCGTCGCTGTCGCTGACCGTACCGGTAACAGCGATCCCCTGCTGGGCAAACGCCGTCACGGTACTTAACGATACAAGGAAAACGCATAAGCACGCGATGCTTTTCCAAACGCTGATTTTCTGGTTAAAAAATTCACTCATATCTTTTATAAATTAAAATGACAATGCCCCAAAAGTAGCGTTTATATAATTCATGGAATCACCAGGTACAAAAAAAGTAGTAAAAATGAAATTAATACATACTGAATATAAGATATATAGCAAAAAGAAAGGTAAAATAAAAGTAGTAAAATTCAAATCTTTCATCGTTTCCGTTCATTACAAATTAAGCAATACGAAAGGGAATTTTATTTTAAAATCTGAATTGCTGGAGTTTTTATAGCGAAAACAGTTTTTTTTATTATTTTTGCCGTCTATTAGTATCATCACTGCAAAAATAATAATTATGGATTCTAAGGTGGATTTTAGTGCGGAGATCAATCGTTTGCGGGAAGAGAAGAACGCGGTAATACTCGCTCATTATTACCAAACGGATGATATTCAGGATATTGCAGATTGTGTTGGCGACAGTCTCGCCCTGGCGCAATGGGCGGCAAAGACGACAGCCGATATGATTGTACTCTGTGGCGTTCATTTTATGGGTGAAACGGCCAAACTGCTATCGCCTGAAAAAAAGGTGTTAGTACCCGATATGAATGCCGGATGTTCGTTGGCAGACAGTTGTCCGGCGGACGAGTTTAAAAAGTTCATCCAGGAGAATCCCGGACATCAGGTGATCTCGTATGTCAATACAACGGCTGCCGTCAAAGCGTTGACGGATATAGTCGTTACTTCGACCAATGCGCGCCGGATTGTAGATTCTTTCCCGCAAGATGCAAAACTGATTTTTGGCCCCGACCGTAATCTCGGCAATTACCTGAACAGCATCACCGGTCGTAGTATGCTGCTTTGGGACGGCGCCTGCCATGTGCATGAACAATTTTCGCTGGAAAAGATGCTTGACCTGAAAAAAGCCAATCCCGAGGCCGAACTGATAGCGCACCCCGAATGTAAGCAGCCGGTGCTGACGGTAGCCGATTTTATCGGTTCAACAGCAGCGCTTATCGCCCATGTAACGCAATCCCCAAAAACGGCGTTTATTGTTGCGACCGAAAGCGGCGTGATCCATGAAATGCGAAAGCGGAACCCGCAAAAAACGTTTATCCCCGCGCCGCCCAATGACAGCACCTGCGCCTGCAACGAATGTAACTTCATGCGCCTCAATACAATGGAAAAACTGTACCTGTGTCTGCGTGACGAAAAGCCGGAGATCATTATCGACGCTGATCTCCGCGAACGCGCCGTCCGACCGATACGCAGGATGTTGGAATTATCTTAATAATTACAGATGCTTATGAAAAAAATATTTGATAAAGTAATAATCGTGTGCGGTATGATGTTTTCATTTACCTGTTGTGCTCAGAAGCCGGCGTTTGGCTCGTATTCACCGGCGGAATTTGAAAAACTGCTGAAAGCCGATACAACCATACAGCTGGTTGATGTGCGTACGCCGGATGAGTTTGAAGCGGGTCATATAGATAAAGCCGATTTGATCAATGTGCTGGAATCCGATTTTTTGACGAGAGCCGATTCTTTGCTTGACAGGTCGAAGCCTGTCGCCGTCTATTGCCGGAGCGGGCGGCGCAGTAAGGATGCAGCAGTGAAGCTGGCGAAAAAAGGATATAAGGTGCATGAACTGGATACCGGATATATGGGTTGGATGGAATATTTAAAATCTAAATAAACAGGTTATGGTTGAACGGGACTATATTATGCGGCTATTGCAGGATTTCTTCACCATGATTGCAAAATTAATACGTTTGAAAGTCGAAGAGCCTGACACGACACGCGTACAGGAGCGATTCAATGAAGTGTACAGGCAGTTTTTCCGTAATTCTGCGAAACATTTTTATGATACGGACAGAGAGGCGCTGTTGGATGAACTGGCAAGAGAGGAGTTGAGCGAAACCGAACAGCATGCCATGATACAGATGCTTTCCGAGTTACTGTATCAGGATGGACTTATAAAAAAGGACATCATGGAGAAATGTATGCTGCTCGACAAATCGCTGTTCCTGATGCAATATCTGGAGCGTCACAGTAAAACCTTTTCATGGGACAGGGAACAGAAAATGAGCGACATAATAAAAATATTGACGGAATATGACTTTATGAGATTAAGATAAAACAAGTAATAACCTAAAAAAAAAAGAGTATGCAAAAATCAGTTAGTTGACGCGGTGGAACGGCGGATTCAGGATGGCAAGGGCTCATGGCGGCGACGGGGGGTAAGCATCCAGGATCGCCAGCTCCTGGATTTGCATG
>Ga0099364_10011038_pt1 | contig 12374 bp, 12 predicted proteins | sample TergutTh196P3_FD_73070 | JGI IMG/M metagenome (GOLD analysis project Ga0099364, IMG submission 73070) | Microcerotermes parvus P3 segment gut microbial communities from Pointe-Noire, Republic of the Congo - Th196 P3 | ecosystem: Host-associated > Arthropoda: Insects > Digestive system > Gut ... | reverse complement strand
GTCCACTGGCAATTCACCACCGACGATGCACGAATCAAATTGGACTCCGTGTACCCGAAATTCCACTTCGATAACGAATGATTATATTTTTAGTCAACTTACAGTTTTAGCCTGGACAAGGCACTAGTTTGATTTCTTCAATAGGCTCTGATGTGAATAAGCGTTTGTTATTAGGAATGTCAACAAAAAACCGGATTTTTGTTTTTTGACTGGCTGGTACTAATCCGGGACGTGGTTTAGCGATACGTTCAACGGTAGCTTCACCTTGCCAAGTACGGATTGACTCAATATTTGACCGAAAAAGTTGAACGGTTTGTTCAAATTGCGATGCAATTGCAGAATCCGATTTTTCTTCTCCAAGTACATCCTCACACCGTACTGGATAACAAAAGAATGTCATAAATGAAAAAGCAACACAATAAAAAACATATTTTGAATACATAATTAGCTATCTTTGGATTTACGACGTACCTAATTTTTTGCAAATTTGAAATACACTTAAAATTACGGCATAAAATTGATATTTGAGTTACAAATTGACTTTGCTTGTACAAAAATCGTTATTGTTCTGATTTCGTAAATGTCTTACTTCGTTCCCTGAATTTTTCTGAAAACGTGGATTCCATCTTGCAACGTAAACAAACAGTTACACTTTACGTTCCTTAGGAACCGTCAAAAAATAACTTGTGCAAATCCATTTTTTAAAGCGAAAGGCGCGGAAAAACTACATTCGCGGACTTACGTGCCTTCCGCCTTTCCGCGAGTTCTGCATTGAAAAACAAGAACTTTGAAAGCGTTATTTTGAATAGGTTATTGATTTACGGCTCCTTAAGGTTTACTCGTTGATTAATCACAAAGGGGGTTCAATGTCCGCAATAATAAGGCTTTCGCCAGAAATTAACAGGCAAATTTTTTGGTTTGGTAAACAGGCGTCAAACAAGCCAATTTTTATGTTTCTTGCCGACTAATTTCTGACGAAAGCCTAATGCCGGGTTATTGGCAAGACTAAAAAAGTAGAGTAACCAAGTCGGTAGCAACACCACTATGGGTCTTGGCAGTCGGCTTCTTCCTCAAAGGACTTGTTTTTGACTGGAGAATCAGGATCATCTTCCCAACTGAAATAAATAACACATAACTTGGATAAATCAGCTGGTTCTGTAACTTTGCAACCCCCGTCAGTTTCGCCGCAAGTATAACCTAGCATATCCGTGTCGAAACTGCACCAATAATCGGCATAACACAAAACAGAAGAAGCATTCTTTTTTGCTTTATTTCCTGTATTGGTTACTATTGTCGTAGCCCCTTTGTAAATACGAGAATAAAAAGGGGCAACATTAGCACTTTTACATGGACAACCCTTCAGTCCAGCACAACCGTTTTCATCATGGCCACAAGTCCCCTCGCCTGCTCCTCCCGTTATTGAAATCAATTCTTGCCAATTTAAGACACCAGTTCCAGCATTTGCTTGATTATTATTCTGAATAAACAGACCATTACAAGCATACAATGCGACCAAAATTACACCAGCGAGTAGGATAAACAATTTCGTATTCTTATTCATGTGATTTTTCCTCCCTTTCAGTAACACAGAAATGTTCTAAACGATTTAAAAATGAACTCTGTACCAAATTACGTTTAGGTAATTTTTTGACAAGCATCGTGGGATAAGTTGCCGCCTAATGACAACTTAACAAACCATAAATATACCTGTTTCAATTGAGTTTTTGCAAAGATAAAATGAATATTGTAAGACACAATGCTTTTGATATAAAAAACGACATTAAAATATTTACTACCAAAATGTGTGTTCCATTCAGTAATATGTGTCGTATTTTACAACATCGTAACGATAATAAATTAATGTACATACAAAGTCAATTTGTATCTCATATCAATTTTATACCGTAATTCAAATTTGCAAGAGCTTAAATCAAAAACAAATGTGACGGGTAACAACCCAAACAATCCACATTAACTTACACATCAATATAATCAACGAAATGAGATTGAAAAGCCCTATTGTGGTATTTTTCAAAAAACAGCCGGGGTATTTCAAGAAACGATGCCGGACAATATTTGTAACCTAATGCAAATCAATAGGTTATAGTTTTTGAAAAATCCTGAAAATTTTTCCTGCAATCAGGTAATTTTGGGTTTCGTTAGGACTTGACCTGCCCCGATGCGGGTAAACGATAATGACCTGAACGGCTTTTTGTCCAACTTCAGGTACGACATTTATTCCATAACACTATCGCCAACTACAGCGCAGACACCATTGATCACCTTCACAACGCAAGGCGTCGTGACGAACCAGTCGTTTTGATTATCGAGCGTAAACAGAGAATAAGTCGTATCAGGCACTCTCTCGTTCGCACGGGACGGGATCATAACGATGGCAACCTTGTCAGCTTTGCGAATTTCCAGATCGGCCATCATTTGCAGGCATTTCGGGCAATCCGTATGAATCAACAGCACGTTCCATGTGCCATGTTTCAAAATTTCGGAGTCGTTGGGTTGAACTAAGCGTGGAATCAGCGGGAATTCCTCACCGATCCAGGTTTCCGGTTCGAGCAGAATCATTTTCCTGCCGCTTGGCCCCGTAAATTCCGTTCCGAGCGTCGCATGGGACTGCTGTTTCAAGGAAAGCATGGCGAAGAGAGCCGGCCCCGCGAGGACGAGCCAGGCAATCAGCACCGCAACCAGCTTTTTGTGTTCCGGGAATGCCGTCATCGAAGGCAGGGCATTGCTCGACCAACATGCGTTTGTTTACGGTCATGCCTACGTCGGTAATTCGACTTATCTCAGCGGATGCGCGACCGTCTGCGATCACGCGAGGCTGCACTGCTACGGCTACCGCAGCAAGTCTGGCAAAAAGTACCTGCCGAACGTCAGCGGGATGGTGTGCATCAGGGATCATGCGTTTCTTGAAGGCCGGGTGTCGATTCGTGATTATGCCGTCCTTGCCGGGCGATGCAAAATCATTGGTCGGGTTCGGATTCTTGAACGCGCTTTGATCAGCGATGAGGCCGAAATTCGTGGCCGGGTCTTGGTTTCGGGAACGGCGCATGTCATTCAAAAGGCCTGCGTTTGCGACCGCACCATCATCACGGGCAATGCGATGATCTGCGACAAAACCATCCTCGGCGGCAAGTCGCTCGTCACCTGCAATGTCATCGTCAACTACACCGGTCGCATCGATAACGCCATGTTTTCCGGCGATCAGCGTGTGACTGCACGTAACGGCTATTTGCATATTTCAATATTGAGGCGGAGGAAACATGCAACTGCGTGACTATCAACAAGCGGCCATTGACGCGGTTTACGATTACCTGCGAAACAAGGACGGCAACCCGTGTCTCGTTGCACCAACCGGCTCGGGAAAATCGGCCATGATGTCAACGATAGCCCATGATGCCGTGACCAAGTGGGATGGCAGGGTATTAATCCTCGCTCACGTCAAGGAACTTTTGGAACAAACTGCTAATACAATCCGGCGTATCGCTCCTGATTTGCCAGTCGGTGTTTACTCGGCGGGACTCAACTCACGTAACACCAACGAGCCTGTCATTGTTGCCGGCATACAGTCGGTTTACAAACGTGCTGAGGAGTTGGGACATTTTGACTTGATTATCGTCGATGAATGCCATCTTCTCGCTCCTGAAGGGGACGGCATGTATCAAACATTCCTGACAGCGATGCGTGAAATCAATCCGCTTATCCGCTTGATCGGCCTCACGGCAACGCCCTATCGCATGAAGTCGGGATTGCTGTGCGGGCCGGACAACTTACTTAATGATATATGCTTTGAGATCGGTGTCAAGGAGCTCATTGAACAAAAATATCTTTGTCCCTTGAAAACCAAAGGCGGGCGCAGCAAGGTCGATTGTTCGAACCTGCATATTCGTGCCGGTGAGTTCATTCCAGCCGAAGTTGATGAGCTGATGAACAACGCCGACCTTGTCGCGTCGGCCTGTCGTGAAATCATCATGCAAACGAAAGACCGGCACAGCGTTTTGATTTTCGCGGCGTCGGTTGCCCACGCCGAACACGTCAAGGAAACCATTGAAAAATTTTCCGGGTGTGAATGCGGCCTTGTGACCGGCGACACACCGTCCACCGACCGCGAGACAATACTCAAGCGTTTCAAGGGCGAAAGTGTTGATAAGAACTTATTTGGAGATAAGGTGCCGCGTCTAAAGTACCTTGTCAATGTCAATGTTCTGACGACGGGCTTTGACGCTCCCAATGTCGATTGCGTTGTGTTATTGCGGCCTACCGCAAGTCCTGGACTTTATTATCAGGCCATAGGTCGGGGTTTCAGACTGCATGAATCGAAACAGGATTGCCTTGTGTTGGATTACGGCGGCAATATTATACGGCACGGGCCGGTTGACGCGATCACTATCAAGGATGCCAAAGAAGGTCAAAAGGGTGTCGCCCCTATGCGTGAATGCCCCGAATGCCAGACGATCATGCATGCCCGCATCAAAATTTGTCCCGATTGCGGTTATGTTTTTCCTGAACCGGAAACGGCGAAACACGAAACAGAGGCGTCCGAGGCCGGGATTATTTCGGGCGGCATGGAAGACAATGAATACGACGTGCGGGATGTCTATTATAGTGTTCATACCAAGAAGGGAGCCGACCAGTGGACGCCAAAAACGATGAAGATTGAGTATCGCGTCGGATTCAATCATTCGCACTGCGAATGGGTTTGCCCGGAACATGAGGGTTGGGCACGCAAGCGGTTTGAAAAATGGTGGCTGGAACGGTCGAACGATCCCTTGCCGGAAACGGCGGAAGAGGCCGTCGATATTGCCAACGCGGGCGGTTTGGCCATGCCGGTCACCATCACCGTCCGTAAAATCCCCGGTGAAAAATACAACAAGATCATTCGCACAGTACTCAGCGAAGTCCCGGAAGGCGTTGCCACCAACATGGGCAATTTCGACGCATGGGGCGAGCCGATCCCTGTTTACGAAACACATGACGACGTACCATTTTGACAAAGGAGATAATAGCCATGAGTGAATTACTGGAAAAACTCGAAACATTCTGCAAACAACTGGAGGACGTACATAAGACGTTGAAAAAGGCGGGCAAGTCCCGTAGCAAGAAGACCGACATCGCCGATGTTCGCAAACTCATTCGTGAGTCGGCCTCGGTGATCGAAAAGTCCCTCGCAGACATTGAAAATGATCGCCCCTGCAAGCCGGGTGTATCGAAAAGCAAACATGATGAAATGGTGGAGACCGCCGGTTGTTATAAATGCGCTTGTAAGACTGGCATGCTCATGCAATGGCTCAGTCCCAAGTCGGGACATGCCTTGCGTCGCTTTTCGGTCGTTTGCGAAAACTGTTGGAATCTGGCAGTCCGCGAGCGCACCCGGCATGAGGCCATTGCCGAAAACCAAAAGATGAACCGGACATTGCAACGATGACATTCAAACAAAAACTTGTTTTACTGATCGCTTTCCTTGTGGGAGTGATTTTAGTCTTACAATTGGAGAAATATTTATGCCAACAATGAATGATAGCGGTCAACGTGAAATTTTTACCAGCGGAGCCGTGCGCGACAGCGATGAGGACAAACCGCGTCCGGAACTGATCTCGCCCTTTGCAATGGAACGTTTGGCCAAGTGGTTGACCGAGGGAGCGAAAAAATACGCTCCAAGAAACTGGGAAAAGGGCATCGGTATAGAAAGGTGCTTTGCCTCGATGTATCGCCATCTGCTCAAGTATCAGATGGGCGAGCATGACGAAGACCACATCGCGGCCCTATTTTGCAACTGCATGATGATTCTGGATTTTGAGGAAAAAATCAAGCGTGGATTATTACCACCATCATTACTCGACATGCCAAAGTACCGACGGCCGAGTTCCTACTACGAAGGCACGCCGAAAATCGTCACCGACAAGGATGGAGCGAAAATCATCACGGTCGATGATGAGCCTTTGTACCGGGCGGAAGATGGGGAGGCTTGATGCTGGCAAAAGCAAAAGAGTACTTGCAGGCGGGGCTTTGCGTCCTGCCTGCGCGTCGGGACTTGAAAATTCCCATCCTCTCGTGGAAGGCTTATCAAGAGCGTTTGCCGACGCAAGAAGAAATCGAACGATGGTTTTCAAAGCCGCCTGATTCGCTATGCATTATTACCGGCAAGGTGTCGGGTAATCTTGAAATCATCGACTTTGACAATTGCGGTGAATCCTTTGAGCCTTGGGCAGAGAAAATTGATCAATCGCTCCTTGAACGCCTTGTCATTGAGCGTTCGCAATCGGGCGGCTGGCATGTCATCTATCGCTATGAATCCGCCGTCAGTGGCAGTGTCAAGCTCGCCCAGCGTCCCGAATACGAACTCGGCGATTTGATCGTGGAGAAAGGTCACGAATACGCGGTCATCAACGGCAAAAAACTGATCGTGCGAATTGACAAGGAAGGCCGTAAATTCGTGGTGGTTCTCCTGATCGAAACACGCGGCGAAGCGGGCTTGTTTCTCTGCGATCCGACGCCGGGTTATGAAGTCGTGCAAGCTCAATCTTTTGGGCGGTGACGGTTCGACCGGGAAAACATGGTTCGTCTGCTATATGTGTGCGACCGTTTCAACAGGCCGCGACTGGCCGGACGGCACACCCTGTGAGCAGGGCGGTTGCATTTATTTCACGAGCGAAGACAGTGCGGCGGATACCATTTTGCCGCGAGTCGAAGATCAGGGTGGCGATCCCGATCATGTTTATATGCCTTCGGTTGTGAAAAACAAATTGCGCAATACCCAAGAGGAATTCGTTATCCTTGATACCGACGTCCTTGAACAAATGATCGACAAAATCGAAACGGAATATTTTACGGGCTACATCAAGCTGATTGTTTTTGATCCGGTCACGGCCTTCATGGGATTGATCGACGAGTTCAAGAATAACCAAGTACGTGCCGCGTTTCGTCCGATCATGCGTTTGGCGGAAGAACGGAGCATTACGCTTCTTGGACTCGGACACCCCAAGAAGAATGCCTTGCTCTTTGGTACGGCGGCGGAAGCGTGGAGCGGGTCGGTCGCTTATGTCAATGCGGCGCGTATGGTTTGGAATATCTATCACGACAAGAAGAGCGGCGTCCGTACCATGCTGGCGTCGAAGTTCAATCTCATTGAGGAGGCACCCGGTCTGGATTACACCGTGCGGCACGGCGTTGTTCATTTCCTGCGAACCGGCATTGACATGCTGGCCGATGATTTTCTCGAAGAGTATCGTGCAAAAACACGCAAGGGCAAACGCAAATTCGACAACACCGAGGCCGAAGAGTGGTTGTACCATTTTCTCAAAGACGGTGCGAAACCTTGTGGCCATCGCGACGACCCGGCAAGTGCCGACACGATCTTCGGCCATGCCAAACGTTTGAAGTTTGGCATCAACGGCATTTACGAAGCGGCCAAGAGTCTCCGCATCCTGAAACGCAAACTCGGATTCGCCGGTCAATGGATTTGGGAGTTGCCAACCGGTGACACCACCGGCGAACCGGCACCGGATTGTGAGGATTGGAATGCTTGATCTGGCGGAATCGCCACATAAAATTCCGCCAGACAAATCTCGCGCACTATCACGAGTGCAAAACTCCGTGAAGTTGGGACGAAGTACCGTAAATTACGGGCTCCCGCCATTCTTCACGCATCATGAAGAATGGGGATTTTTGACCACTCCCTTCGTGAACTTCGCTCCGTGAAGTTGGGGCGTTTTTCCCATCTTCACGGACATCATGAAGAATGAATAGACCCTATAAATTACGATACTTGAGCCCAACTTCACGGAAGAAAAATCTACAATGGCGCGACTGGCGATTTCGCCAGTCAAATTCTACTGGCGGATTCCGCGAGTCAACCCTAATTTTTCCCTAATTTTGAAAGGACGTTATGAAATCAAACATCACTTTTGACCAACTCTGCGAGATCGAACCTCGACTTCGTAATCTGGAAACAGAAACCAAAGGCATCCAAGCCGGGGACGACTTCTGTGCCAACGAGGTCTGGTACAGGCTGGGTGGCATCAAATCACGACTTCGGAAGCTGGTTGGCAACGAAGGTTGCGATTCGCAAAATCCAACGTTGCGGTCTTGCGATGCGTATCATGTTGTTTATCAACACCTTTGGTCGATTTTGCCCAATTGCCGACATCGTGGCGCGTGCAGGTATTGACCATCGCTTCGCCCTCTTCCAATGGCCACAAACCCGTTCCAAGCTACATTTCCCAGATTTTGATAATCGCAACATTTCATACAATGGCTCATTTTACATTGTTTGCCGTCTATTGCCTCAAATGTACCATTTTGCCAATCGTGTGTTACAGGGCAAATATGAGCGATTGCGCTAAAAACGTCGATTAACGAGACGATAATGCCGTTTTTTGAAGTATCGTAAAACACTGGACTTATGAATATCGGCGTGATAATACGTGCGAAATGCAACGATATTCAATCGTCGCAACATGTTAATAAATAGGTACTTACTGCGTTACGAAAAACAACATTGGGTCGTGAAGGTATCGCGGTGTTTAGTAAAGTTTGTTGCAGGGGGTGACGCGAATTTTCGATTTCCTTGATAATTAAGGACTTACGAAAACGAGACTGTACAAATGCACTGTTGAATTTGGGCGGTTTTTTGGTCAATTTCACCCGTTTTTCTCTTGGTTTGGTTTCGCCGTCATTTCGGTGGTGAATTTCACTTTTTCGCGAGTCCCGCGCTCGGGGTTCGCGCACACTTTTTCACAGGAAAGATTTATGCAAACAGATTTCAATATTGAACTTCGTGACATCAATCTGATTACACCCTACGACCGCAACCCGCGACTGAACGATAACGCGGTTGATGCGGTGGCGGCAAGTTTACAGGAATTTGGTTTTCGCCAACCGATTGTTGTTGACGAAAATCATGTGATCATTGCCGGACATACCCGGTATCGCGCCGCCAAAAAACTCGACCTCGCCAAAGTCCCGGTACATGTCGCACTTGATCTTTCCCCGGAGCAGGTCAAGGCGTATCGCATCGCCGATAATAAAACCGGCGAACTGGCGGAGTGGGATATGTCGATTTTGCCCATCGAACTTTCGGAACTCCGTGACATGGGTTTCGACATGGACGTGCTGGCGTTTGATGAAAAGGAACTGGCGAAACTTTTGTCGGCTCCCGTTCAAACCGGCGAGGTCGATCCCGATCAAATTCCCGAACCACCCGATGAACCGATTACGCAAAAAGGCGATCTCTGGATTCTCGGCGACCATCGTTTGCTATGTGGTGACAGTGCCAACCCGGATGACGTTGACTATCTTCTTGACGGAAGTGTAATAGACATAACGATTTGTGACCCTCCATATAATGTTCGCGTGGAATCTCGCAGCAATAACGCGATTGCCGCCGGGCTGTCGAGTTTCACGTCAACGCATCATCAGCAATTCGACGCCGCCCGCAAGGAAAATGCCGAGCCGACCACCAAAAAACTGCGTCCCAAAGACCGACCTTTGGAAAACGATTTTGTCAGCGACGAGGAGTTTGATCGGTTGCTGGATGCCTGGTTTGGCAACATCGCCCGCGTCATGAAGCCGGGAGGTGTGTATTATGTATGGGGCGGCTACGCGAACATGGCCAATTATCCGCCCTTTCTCAAAAAGCACAATCTTTATTTTTCACAGGCACTGATTTGGATTAAGGAGCATCCCGTATTGACCCGGAAGGATTTTATGGGGAATCACGAGTGGTGTTTTTACGGCTGGAAGCTCGGTGCGGCTCACAATTTTTACGGGCCGAACAACGTCCCCGATGCCTGGCAACTCTCGAAAGACCACGACGGCAATTGCGCGATCGGCAGCGGTGTTCGCCTTAATTTTCCCGATGGTTCGCGACTTGATGTCTTGCCGCCGAGCGACAAGCACCGTGTTCGTGACGTCGAATTCAACGAGGATACGGTCAATCTCATCGGCATGAATTCTATCACGGACGTCTGGCGTGTCAAGAAGATCAGCCCACAGAATATGGTACACCTTACGCAAAAACCCGCCGAATTAGGCGTTCGCGCGTTACAATACTCAACGCTGCCGGGCGAGAACGTTTTGGAATTATTCGGTGGGAGCGGCTCGACGTTGATCGCCTGTGAGATGACGGGACGCCGCTGTTTTGCAATGGAAATCGACCGTTGGTACAGCGATATTATCGTGAAACGCTGGGAAGAGTTTACCGGTCGCAAAGCGGAATTGGTCAGGCGGCATGATGCTGGAAACGGCGATTGAGAATATGTCGATTTGGCGAGGGTGAGAATTGCAACTGTACCATAGAAAAACCCGGATACGGCTGTTGCATCCGGGCAGCGAGGTTTGTTTTAGATTTCGCTGTCGTACTTCTTGGCGAGGCGTCGAAATTCGGCCTTGATGGTTTCCTGCGGTATGGCGTCGGTGATCCAACCGAATTGTTTGCCGCCGTGAATTTTCGCCGCCCCTTTGCTCCAGGCCAAAAACCCCATCAGGCGTTCCGTTTCGCTGTGGCCGGGGCCGTCTTTTTTCCACCCGCCCTGCGGTGCGTTGGGTTCCCATTTCGGCGTCCGTTTGCTGTTGACCGCTCGTTCCATGATGCCGAGGCAGGTTTGAATCCAGCCGACGATTTTGACCTCGTTGAGCGACCCGGAAAAAACGCGAAATTCCACGGTGCGCTGGCGGCTGTTGCGGTTGGCGAGGTTCGTTATGTTGAGTGCATGGTAGCGATCCGGGTCCATTTTTTCTTTGGCCTTGGGTGCGTCGCCGTGTTTGCGGATGCCTTTGCAGTAGGTGCCGCGCTCGCGTCGTTTCGTTCCCGTGATCGCAAAAAGTCCTTTCTCAAGGTAAGAGGCGGTTGCAATCAGCCTCGCGAGGACGTCAACGCCCCAGCGTTCGTCAAAGCCAAGATGGATGTGGCATCCGCAGGTTTCGTTGACCTGAAACCCCAATTCGTTGAGCTTCTTGAGTACCGCGATGACCTCAAGGATTCCCGCCTCGCCTTTGAGTACCGGGCTGACGATTTCGCAGGCTTGGTAGCCGTCCGGCGTTCGTATCGAGCTATCGCGTTCGGCCTTCCAGCCTCTTGGTAAAAAGGGGACTTGCACCCCGCTGTGGTAGCCGCCGATTCGCAGGTTGTTGCGGTTGACGGTTGCGGTTTTTACGACGCATTCGAGTTCAATCCCAAAGGTGTATTCTTTCGCGTTTGTCATTGTAAAGCCTTTCGTGTATTGGGTTTGCGTGTTCGTTTTAACATGACACACATTACCATTACCCCAAAACACATCAAGCTAATTTTCCAAAATGATGCAAAGATTCTGCATCATTTCCAGGAAATTTTTCACGGATATAAGAGTCACATAACACACGCGGAAACATCGTAAAATACGGTGTTTTACGATACGTTAATGATGAAAAAATCTTCAAAATTGTCAGCGGATTTGATGTATTTGCTATTGGCTTTGGGAACGTTTGAGGTACAGTCAACACCAATGAAACGACGTACAACGTCAAACCAATAACCAACCCAAAAGAAAGAAGGCAAAACAATGACAACAGATGATGACCACAAAGACCATTTTCGCGTCAACCCCGCCGTTATCACACCTGCTCCGGTCGATGACAAAACGAGGGGGGGATTTTACTTCGCACTGAAAAAGGCCGCTGGTGAAGAGGTTGCCCAAGAGTTGTGGAAGACGGCAAGCGTGGCTTTGTCCGAACGCTTTGAAGAAAACGACCCGGATGTGATAAGGCGATTCTTACTGTCGCGTCAAGGGCGATTCCTCGCACTTTCGGCCATGTCCCACACTTGGCCGGAATGCTATCGCCACGTCCATGAGATGGTGAATTCATTGATGGACACGCTTGAAGAATGTGACACATCGGGCAACCAAACCGTCTCCGCTTGGGCAAAGGCGTTTCAGGCCATTAAAAACGGCGAAGACTATTGAAAACCGGTCACGAATTTTTCGTTTGATGGGTCGATTGACCCGTAGCGAACAACGGCAAGGACATCGCTTCTTCATCTTGCCGCGAACAATCCACGCCCGACTTTGACGAATCGGGCGTTCTCTTTTTTGGATTTGATTTCGGTGGCGAGCGCGGCATTTAACGTATTGGCGGGTGTCGCACCGGAACTCCGCCAGTATTTGCGTTTGATTGCCCTATCGACAATCTCTTGGCAGGTCAACGGTTTTTTGGCTTCTCGCAGTACGCGCACTGCGGCGTCGAGGGCGTTGAGCGAATACTCCGGCACGCTTTGTCGCTTGGGTTTGACCCCGCGAACACGGGCGACCAGTGGCGTTTCTATGGCCGACACGGGCGTTGGCGGTTGCCTCCTTGACCGCCGGTTGGGAACAACCGATTTCGCA
>Ga0099364_10011037_pt1 | contig 12375 bp, 11 predicted proteins | sample TergutTh196P3_FD_73070 | JGI IMG/M metagenome (GOLD analysis project Ga0099364, IMG submission 73070) | Microcerotermes parvus P3 segment gut microbial communities from Pointe-Noire, Republic of the Congo - Th196 P3 | ecosystem: Host-associated > Arthropoda: Insects > Digestive system > Gut ... | reverse complement strand
GCTGTGATCATGATATACTTAAGGAGTTCATAGAACAACATTCAACTGAGGTAATGAATATGCTGATGACCGAATGGAATTGGGATGATGCAAAAGAAGTCTGGCAGGATGAAAGCCGTGAAGAAGAACGGGAAAAGATCGCCCGCAATGCATTTGCTGAAGGTATACCAATAAATAAAATACAAAGAATAACGGGTCTGGATTTGGAAACACTTAAAAATCTCGAAAAGCGATAAAATTAGCTGGTGATTTCGTTGCCCGCTGTGGCCTTGTTTTTCGGGTAATATTATTATACAGAGGGGTAATTTAAAATGAAAAAGTTTTTCCTTATTGCTATTTTGTTATGTGCGGTCTTATTTGTACAGCAGTTATCTAACATTTCTGCGCAATCACAAGCCGCTGCACCAGAGGGCTTTGTATGGATAAACGGCGGCACCTTTACTATGGGAAGTCCTGCTAACGAACCAAGTCGTGACAGCGATGAGACACAGCGACAGGTAACGGTGAATGGTTTTTTTATGGGAAGGTACCAGGTAACCCAGAGAGAATACGAAGAAATAATGGGGACAAACCCCAGCTATTTCAGGGGGCCGACTTTGCCGGTAGAAGAAGTAAGCTGGTTTGATGCCGTTGAGTACTGCAACAGACGAAGCCAGCGGGAGGGCTTAACTCCTGCATATACCATAAGCGGAATGGGAAGAAACCGGACGGTGACATGGAACCGGAATGCCAACGGATACCGTTTGCCTACAGAAGCGGAATGGGAATATGCCTGCAGAGCGGGAACCACTACACCGTTTAACACAGGAAATAATATTACTACAGCTCAGGCTAATTATGATGGAAATTATTCCTATAACAACAATGCAAGGGGAGAATATCGGCGAACGACAACTCCGGTGGGAAGCTTTGCGGCGAATGCCTGGGGTTTATTTGACATGCATGGAAATGTATTTGAATGGTGCTGGGACTGGTACGGTACATATCCCAGCAGCGCACAGACTGATCCTACGGGTCCGGCTTCTGGCGGCGAACGTGTGGTACGCGGCGGGTCTTGGGACTTCCACGGGCAGATCCTTCGTTCGGCCTTTCGGTTCAGCATCTTCCCCTCGATCGGGAGCTACGATGTCGGCTTCCGGCTGGTGCGTCCGGCAAATTAGGATTTACTGTAGACTAAAAATCAAGCGTACCGGATTATGATCGGAATTTTGGAAATCCAGATCTATGGTTTGCATAGAAATGAGTTCTACATTGGGTGACAGAATAAAGCCGTTTATGATATAAAACTGGTGATTTTCCCGGTTGCCGTCGTAGGGTTTGTCCAGAGAGCGGGTGGTGGGGGCCGAGGGGTCGGCTGCCAGGATCCAGCCTTCGCCAAAAAGGGTATCGTCCAGTATTCCAGGGGTAAAAAACTCGTTTGGTACAATGGGAAATACATCCTGTAATGCGGGAAATACCTGGTTAAAATCGCCTCCTGCTACACAGTAGTTGCCCTTGGCATATTCTGCTTTTAGGAATTCTGCCAGGGCCCTTGTTTGAGCAATACGGCCTTGGCCGCCTTCATCAAAGGCTTCCAGGTGCAGATTAACCAGCACCAGTTCGGCGCTGCTGTTTTGAACGGGGACTCGAACTACCAGAAGGCAGCGCTTAAGCTGGAAGACCCGTACCGGCCATTCAAAGGAAGTGGGCAGGCTTATACGTTCGGCAGTGCTGGTATAGCTGTTTAAGGTTAAAAGGCCGCTTTCTACCCTTCCAATAAAATTAGGAAAGGGAACCGGTATATAGGGATGCTTAAAGTTATGGGCAAAAGCGGAAGAACCCATCCAGGTCTCCGAAAAATAGGCAACTTGATTAATTCCGTATGAACGCTTGGAATTAACATCAACTTCCTGTAAAAATACTATGTCGGGGATAATAGAAGAAATTAATGCCTTGATGGCCCAAATATTTTCTTCTGCATTTCGTGCTGTGGCCGGCCGAACCCCCGTGCCTCCGTCCATAAAGAAGTCCTGGCTGGCATCCAGCGAAGCATAGCCAATATTCCAGGAAAATAGTTCTATTGGAACAAACCGTGCCGGTATAAGGCTGATTTGGGGAGAAACTTCTACCAATTCCAGTTCATTGGGTTTAAATTCACCGGCATTGAGCCATAAAAGCCCTGCAAGAGCAAGTAAAATTAAAACAAAAATACAAGCGGCCGCTATAAGGATCACCTTTAATGGTTTTGACATTTCAATATATTATCGGTTTTTTATATTGCTTGTACTATGTTTTTATTTCAATTCTGCATCCATTTTATGCTGCAAATTCTTTTGTATATAGGTTCGGATCTTTGCCTTTACCGAAGGATCTACCTTTTGTGTAAAAATAAGGACATATTCCTTGTTTGCTTCATCCATACGGGAACCAAAAACGATCGCTTCGGCCTTAATAAGTGAGCTTTGGAGTTTTATCTGCAAATCAGATAACAGCGAATTCTTGCTGAATTCGGGATCTTCGGGAAAAACACAGGATAATCCTACTACGCTTATATCCTGAATTTCACCGGTAATAAAAGAAGTATTTACCGGGACATTGATTGTTGTCATGGTTTCGCCGCGGGTATCTGCCCGTATATATTTTCTTCGTCCTTTGGCATCTGCAGACTTTAATATGTCCAGCATATTATTTAAAACCTTTGTTTTTTCCCCTTTTACCGTGATAAATCCGCAGTGAACCTTTAGCGTACTCATATACAGGCGTTTGGAATCTTCATTACTGGTATTTGACAATACTCCCAGCTGGATAGATTTGGTCGCTTCGCTTCCCATAACAGAACGCACCCATTCTTCCCATTTTTTTGCCGAAAGCGCCTCGTCAATGCTGGCAAAAACAATGGAACCGGGATAGTTGCCCAGGACCTTCTTGAGTTTTTCTTCGTCTTTGATAATATAAACTTCATGTTCTTGTTGAGCAAGTTCGGAAATAATATCATTTTGTACAAAAGTCGAAGGATGTACAAAAAAAATCTTTTTTCCCATTATTGCATTGTTTTCTTCTGCCACATTATCATGATAGCCTATAAGGCCCTGTTCGGCAAGCATTTACCGTTGTTCTGTATTGTGCTAATGATTTTTGGCCTGGCAGCTTGTTCCTGGCCAGACAGGACAATTGGCGCTCAGTCAGAAATTGTTATGGATACTGTCTGCCATATAGATCTCTTTGAAAGCGGAACTGCAGAATTGTATAGGGATCTTTTTACCCGTTTAAGAGAACTGGAGCATGTACTAAGCGCCTATAGGGAAGATTCTGAGCTTGCCAAGCTTAACCGGAATGCCGGACTGGAAGCAGTGGAAATTTCTATGGAATTATATGCTGTTTTGGAACGGGCCCTGTATTTTGCAGAAATTTCCGGCGGCGCCTTTGATCCTACTGTAGGTCCCCTGGTAAAATTGTGGGATATTAATTCGTCTCATCCCCGTGTTCCTTTAGACAATGAAATACAGGCTATTTTGGCTCTGGTTAATTGGCAGGATCTGGAATTAACTGCTCCAAGGGACGGATATGCTGCAAGGGCCTTTTTAAAACGGCAGGGTATGGCTGTGGATTTGGGGGCAATTGCCAAGGGATTTGCAGCGGATCAGCTGGTAAAAATCCTCGAGGAACAAGGAGTACCCAGAGCGATAATTAATTTGGGCGGAGATATTTATGTATGGGGAGAAAGAGCCGGCGGCGGCCCCTGGCGTATAGCTGTGCAGGATCCGCTGGCAGAACAGGGAATTTTTGCTGGTATTTTATACCTGGGAGGCGATATATCGGTGGTTTGTTCCGGTGTGTATGAACGTTACTTTACCGGCGCAGACGGCAAGTCGTACCACCATATTTTAGGATTGATGGAAAACGGGATAGACAGCAGACGGGGTTATCCTGTAGAAAATCACCTGCTTTCTGTAACAGTTATTGCAGCTTCAGCCATGGATGCAGATGCCCTGTCTACGGCCTGTTTTGTCCTAGGTTATGAAAAAGGTCTTGAACTGGCAATGGCCTTTGGAGCAGAAATCCTGTTTATTTTTGAGGATAAAGCTATACGCGGCAGTCCAGGAGCCCTGGATGTCTTTAGCCCCAGCGGGGTATATTGACAGATTTTCTTTTTTTCTGTTAAACTAACACAGTTTTACTAATTCCAGTATGATCTTAGCGCTTAAATGCCGATTTTCCGGGTATTTAGGCAGAAATATAGGAGTTGTTCCCATGAAGCGGACATATCAACCCAGTAAGGTAAAAAGGAACCGGAAATTTGGCTTCCGGGCACGAATGAAGACCAAAGGAGGGCGGCTGATTTTAAAGCGCCGCCGGGCAAAGGGGCGGTATAAACTTACCGTTGCAGACGAGAAAAAGCCCTATTAGCCGGCTTGATCCTGATCCCCTGCCGGAATTAAAAAGCGGGGGAAAATTCAGGAAGCAAGAGCATCTAAAGAGAAGGGTTAATATAGCTAGGGTTTTTAAAAAGGGAAGGGCAGTCAATTGCCCCGGAGTTAAGCTGTTTTTTTTGGCAAATGGCTTGCCTATTAATCGTATCGCCATTAGCTTTGTGCGAAAATATGGAAATGCGGTACAACGGAACCGGGCCAGGCGTCTGGGCCGGGAGGCATATCGATTAATGAAAGATCAGCTTAAAAGCGGCTTTGATCTAATTCTGTTACTTTATCCAGTAGGGGTAAAAGAAGCTGGTGCAAATAGAGGATCTTTAGCGGCAAGCTCTGAACAATTAAGAACTCTTTTTGGAAAGGCGGGCTTGTACCGCTTAAAGGTGTAATAAAGACGAAATGTTGAAAAAAATCGCCTTATTTTTTATTTGGCTGTATCAAAAAGCAATTTCTCCCTATCTTGGACAAAATTGCCGTTATTATCCCACTTGTTCTTGTTATGCCAAAGAAGCAATCCAAAAATATGGGGTATATAAGGGGTCCTATTATACCTTAAAACGGATACTTCGCTGCCACCCCTTACACGAGGGCGGCTATGATCCGGTACTTTAATTAACAGGATTTATGTAAATTATGGAAAAGAATACCTTAGTAGCAATACTTCTTTCGATGATGATTATTCTTGGCTGGTTTTATTTTATCGAGCCAAGGTTTTTTCCGCGGGACGAAGATGCTGTTCCAGGTCAGGAACAAACGGCAGAAAGCGAGACGCCTGTTGAACCTGCTGCAGGACAAACTGTTTTACCGGTTTTAACTGAACCTGTTACTGTATTGCCTGCAGATACCCAGGCTGCGGAACCAGGTACAGCTCCGCTGGACGGCGCTGTTGATACCGAAGATGCCGAAGACATTGTTTTGGAAACTATCGCTGCAGAAACAGAAGAACGAATTATTATCGATACCGAATTAATCCAGGTGGTGCTTTCCAGCGCGGGAGGAAATATAATTTCTTACCGTCTTAAAGAGCACCTGGACAAAGGCGAAGCGGTAGAAATGATCCTGCCGTCTGTCGATGCAAACGGCATAACAAGAGAATCTAAGGCTTTTACCATTGCCTTTGGCGGACAGGATACAACGCCCACTGACGCGATTTTTCGGGTTTCCAGACCAAGTCCGCTGGTAGTAGAGTTTTCCCGTGATTTTTCCATTATCGGACAAACCGAGCCATTTACATTGACCAAGCGTTATGAGTTTAAAAACGATGAGTATATGTTCCAGCTTGCAGTATCCTTGGATAGTCCAACAGTCTTAAACTTTAACAATGCTGCATATACTTTGGGTTTTGGTCCCCAAATTGGGCCAACGTTTCAAAAATTAGACAACCGTTATGAATACCGCCATTACTATGCCCTGGCTAACGGTAAAAGAAGCAATGTTAGGATAAATACTATTCACGATTCCCGTTTTACCTGGGCAGGAATTGCCGGCAAGTATTTTACGGCCCTTGTGGTTCCCGACAATAACCAGTATACCTTATTTTTTTCCGACAGGCCGGAACCGGGTATTCCCGATGCTTCCCGGATGTATATAAGCAGACCGGCCATGAGTTCTTCGGCAAGTACAGATGTTTTTCACTTTTATCTGGGACCCAAGAACCAGGGAAACCTTGGCCGCTATGATACCGGAGAAAACAGCTTTAGGCTAAGAAATTTAGATTTAATCAGGGCTGCCAGTTCCATTGGATTCCTTGCTCCGCTGGAAACAGGTCTTAAATGGCTTTTAAACTTCTTCTTTGGCCTGGTTGGCAACTATGGAATTGCAATTATTCTTTTAACGCTGACAGTAAAAATTATTACCTTTCCTTTAACTAAAAAAAGCTCGGAGGCCAGCTTTAAGATGCAGTCCATGGCCCCAAAAATTAAGGAAATCCAGGCAAAGTACAAGGATAATCCGGCTAAAATGAATATGGAAATGCAGGCAATGTATAAAAAGGCCGGGACGAGTCCCGTGGCTGGATGTCTTCCTATGCTTATTCAAATGCCTTTGCTCTTTGCCATGTTTAATCTTTTTAATAACCACTTTGAACTTCGCGGAGCGATGTTTATTCCGGTGTGGATTCCCGATCTTTCCCTTCCCGAATATGTATGGGAGTTCGGCACAACCCTGCCTCTTCTGGGTTGGGATGCCCTGCGGATACTGCCGTTTATTTTTGTCGGGTCCCAGCTGCTTCATGGTTTGGTGATGAAAACGCCGGAACAGCAGGGTAATCCTTCCATGAAGTTAATGCTGTATGCCATGCCCATTGTTTTCTTCTTTATTCTATATAATATGCCTTCGGGGCTTCTGGTTTACTGGATATTTACCAATTCATTTACCTTAATTCAACAGGTTGTATTGAACAAATATCTAAGATCCAAAAAAGCAGCGGCTGATGCACTGGTTGAATCGGATGTGCCGACTGTTATTGCTCCCCGGAGAAAGAAGAAACGGTAATAAAAAACGTTGTTTATGCAAGAGAGGTATCTGTAATGATATATGAATTTGAAGGCCGAACAGAAAAAGAAGCCATCGACAAAGCTGCCGATGTGTTGGGAATGGAAAAAGATCAATTTGATGTGGAAATCCTGGAAACCCAGCGGTCGAGTTTGTTTAAAAAGGGTTATGTAAAAATTCAAGTCCATGCCGATGGTCCGGAACGCCCAAAAACGGCAGTTAAAAGCAGTCCGCAGGAAAAACAAGTGCCTAATACAAATGGTTTTGAAGGTGCTATGATTTCTTTTGTGGAAGGAATTATTGAACGCATGGGCTATGGAGGGAATGTTTCGGTATTATACCGGGAAGAAAGCAAACTGGGATTAAAAATTGAATCGGAATATTCTTCGATCCTCATAGGAAAAAAAGGAAAAAACCTCGATGCGCTCCAGCTCTTGTCTAATATTTATGCCGGCAGACAGGGACGGGAGGACATGAGGATTATTCTGGACAGCGAAAACTATCGTCTTCGCCGGGAAGAATCTTTGGTACGGCTTGCCTATACTGTGGCGGACAAGGTTAGAGAAAACAGGACTTCTATTCTTCTGGAACCCATGAATCCTTTTGACCGCCGTTTAATACACACTACCTTAAATGACATTTCCGATATTGATACAAAAAGCGAAGGAGAGGGCTTGTACAAACAGGTTCGTGTGTATTACCGGGGGTATAAATAAAGCCGGCTAAACACTGTGCATATTTTAGGGCCCAATAAGCTTTAGTGCCAGCACTATGGGTAAGTGATCCGACAGGCCGTTTCCTGTTCTGGGGTTATACCTGCGGGGTTTTCCTTCTGCATCGGTAAAGGGTTCCTGTGCCAGTACAAAAAAATCTTCGTAGTGCCAGCCGGGCAGCTTAAGCAATGCAGCGTTTAAAAGAAAGTGATCGATGGTTTCCCAATTATCCTGATAATAAAACGATCCCGGCGGCTCTGTTTGTAGATTAAGCCAGGGTGAATATACCATCATTGTTGTATCGGGAAAATATTCACTGCGGGGCGTTTTTTCGCTGCTTAGAACAAGAAAGTCCTGAAAGCCAGGTCTTGGAGATATCTGCATAATACCGCTTAATTCTGCTGCTTCGATGGTATCGGGCAGCAGGGCTGTAGGATATGTTCCTTCGATACGGAAAAATTCATCGGCATTGATGTTTAGATCCCCTGTTATTATTACTGGTATATCGGGGTTTTCTGCATGGATTTCTCCAAGCCGCCGGGTTATAATAGCTGCTGCAGAGCGCCTTAAGGCTTCGGTATTTCTTGCTCCGCCAAGTTTGCTTTTCCAGTGACAGATAAAAAGAACCAGCGGGCCTGCGGTCGTGTCGACCCACACTTCGGCTATGGGCCGGGGAATACTGCCGTCCGCTGTATGGATAGCATGAGCTTTGGTATCTGTCAAGGGAACTTTGCTTAATAAGCCCAGGCCAATGGCACTTTCCGGAAGACTCGCAAAAAAAGTCCACTGGTAGATACCGGCGCTTTGGGCAAGATCCATTATAACAGCTGCATTCTCTATTTCCGTTAATGCCAGAATATCAGGGCTAAAATGATCTTTTAGTAAAGTGCCGATTGTGTTTAGTCTGGCACGGTACTTTTCGTCATTCCAGCCCTCGCTGTTTTTAAAATCATCGTACTCAAAGCCATTATCGATCCCGTCAAACAGGTTTTGTATATTCCAGCTTGCAATGGTAAGTCTGTCAGCTTCTGCCGGCTCTTGCCCTAAGGAGCAGCCCCACAGGAAAAAAACCAGCGCTGCTGCAATGATACGCCAAAAAATGTATTTCATATAAATGCCTCCTGCTCCTATATAGGCGAAAGAGTTGTATCTTGCTTTAATTAAAGTGATGAAAATCAATAATAATTTAAAATATGCTTTGGTTCTTTCCGGCGGAGGAGCGCGGGGGCTGGTTCATGCCGGGTTTCTTTGTGCCCTGGAGAATGCCGCTTATCCTCCGCCTTCGTTAATCGCAGGGACATCCATGGGGGCAATTGTTGGGGGACTGTATGCTGCCGGGATGAGGGGACCGGAAATGAGGCGCTATATACTTGAAGAACTGGATGTTTCCGATTTTATGGAAAGCCTTTTTCCCGGAATGGATGGTCCTGTTGCAAAGTTTTTACGAACAGGACAGATTATTGGAAATGCAACGACCAAACCGGGGATTGATTCGGGAAATAAAGTATTAAAAATACTGGAGAAATTAACAGATAACAAGAAATTTGAAGACTGTACAATTCCATTTTTATGTAATGCTGTGGATCTGCTTGCCGGACAGGAAGTGGTTTTCCGTTCCGGATCACTGGCCAGGGCAATTCGGGCATCCATGTCTTTTCCCTTTGTTTTTGAACCGTTATTGGAAAATGGTAAATATTTGGTAGATGGAGCTATAGCAGAGAATCTGCCCATTAAATCGGCCCGGGAAGCAGGAAAATCGCTGGGGATACGGCGTATTCTGGCAGTAGATACACGACGCTGGCGGAACATACCGGCACATTCACTAAAAAACGGCATAAATGTGGTAATGCGTTGTTTTGAAACAATGATCCATGTATCAGAAGCGGAAAATGAATTTGAAGATACATTACCAAGGCTTTTAATTACTATATCAGATAAATCTTCTGCTTTTGATTTTTCCCGTAAACGAGAACTTTTGGAACTGGGAGAAGCTGCTGCAGCTAAAAGCAAAGCCGAATTAGACAGTTTTTTCTCTGCCGGGTTTAGGGGCGTACTGGCCCGCCGGCGAAAGATCAGAGCCGGTATGGAATTAGATGGTTTTTTCGGAGGAAACAATGCCAAAATTGGATAAATGTATTGATGCCCTATTGGAGTCGTATAACAGCCGGGGTTTAATGAATCCTGCCGGGGAAGCGAACCTTCCTTCCAGGCAGAGCATAGAGAATATACTGCAGGAGCTTACAGAATTGTTGTTTCCCGGTTTTGGCGTTATGGAAGCTCTGGATCACAATAAGCTTGCCCTTATTACCGCTGAACGGGTAAACAGGGCAGCCCGCAGCCTGGAACAGGAAGTAGAAAAATGTGTGGCTTTTGGACTGCGCCAGGAAGGGAAGGGCAGTGAATCCTTCCGGGGCTGCCGGGCTGGAGCGGAAATAATGGTTGGAGTTTTTTTTAGCAAGCTTCCCGAAATCCGCGCTCAGCTTGATTTGGATATAGGCGCAATCTTTAAGGGAGATCCAGCCGTTAAAAGTACAGAAGAAATTATCCTTTCGTATCCGGGGCTGGAAGCAATAATGGTACACAGGCTGGCAAACTTTTTCTGGATGCGGAACATTCCGCTAATCCCCCGTATGATGAGCGAGATAGTCCACAGTAAAACAGGCATAGACATACATCCCGGCGCAGAAATAGGCGAATCGTTTTTTATAGATCACGGTACCGGGGTAGTTATCGGTGAAACTTCGGTAATAGGAAAAAATGTCAAGATCTACCAGGGTGTTACCCTGGGCGCCCTTTCGGTAAAAAAGGAACTAGCCGGTAAAAAACGGCATCCTACCATAGAGGATGATGTGACAGTCTATGCCGGCGCTACTATTTTAGGGGGAGACACCATTATTGGTAAGGGCTCTGTAATTGGCGGTAATGTATGGCTTACCCATTCGGTTCCGCCCGGGTCCAAGATATATGTAAATCAAGCTAACAATATTCATTAATAATATGGTATACTCTAACTATGTTTTTTGATGATTTCGGCATAACCTTCAAGGAAAAGGGCAAAGAAGCGCACTATTTTGTTAAATGGTCTCCTCTGGCCATAGCCGAGCGCTGGACAATCAATGCCAAAGTTCCTGCAGTTGCCGGGATTTACGAGGTTTACTGGATGGATGATCATGATCATCTGCGCATGCTTTCGGTAGGCAGGACCCACTATGGCGGGCTGCGTTCGGAACTGCGGCGTCTTACCGACCCTGAACTCAACGGAGACCCCGATTCCAGAAAGAAACTGGAAGAAGAGGAGATATGGTTCCGTTATGCCCCCTGTAATTCCGCTCCCATGATGGCAGATGTTCTTTGGTTTTTTATGAAAACCTACTTTCCCGAAAAACCCGGAGTAGACCATTCGGGCCGCTACGAAAAGATTTTTATGAATGAATCGGAGCCAAACAAACTGATATGGGTTCCTTAAAATGTTTACTATGCTTAAAAGCAGCCTGGGATGATTGAGTATATAGTTCCTACCAATATTGACGATCGCACACTAACACGCTCTGCCCGCATACTGGACGAAGGAGGGCTTTTGGGGCTCCCCTCCGATACAAGCTGGGTTGTAGTCTGTTCATTTCGTTCAAAAGACGGGATCAAAAAGCTGCGAAAAATTTCCGGAGAGCGCAATGAACGGCACTTTACCCTATTGTGTTCTGACATTTCCCAGTTTGGTGAATTTTGTAATATCGATAATTCCCGCTTCCGCCTTTTAAAACGGCTTTCTCCGGGGCCTTATGTATTTATTGTAAAGACCCTTTTGGGTACAGAAAAAATCCTGCAGCTAAAACGCGGCGAGCTTGGAGTAAGAATACCGGATCACCCCGTACCGGTAGCGCTCATACAGGCCCTGGGCTGTCCCCTGTATTCGGTTACTGCAAAACGAAATATGATAGGGGATATTGAAGATTATATGAATATACATTCTTTGGAATCCGGCAGTAACGAAGAACTGGCCCCCATACCGGAAGAAGATCTTTTTGAAGGCGGCTGGGAGCTGGAAGCCATTCCCGGCTTGGATATGATCCTCGACACCGGAGAAGAACGCCCCAGAATTTTTTCTACAATCCTTAATGTGTCCGGTGACGAGGTAATGCCTTTACGTATTGGAGCGGGAGCCTGGCCGGTTTGAGTGGGTAAATTCCCGGATTTATTTCGCGCAGAGGCGCTGAGGCACGAAGCTAGACCCTTCTCCCCTTATATAGTATCCTATTACCATGTTTGGATTCTTTTTTGACGAGTACTACCTCTTACTGGTGGTTCCTACTATTATTTTATCACTCTGGGCACAGTTTAAGGTAAAATCTACCTTTTCCAAGTATTCCAAGGTCCGGTGCAGCCGGGGGATAAGCGGGGCTCAGGCAGCGCAGGTTGTATTGCAGGCAAACAACATTAGTAATGTCTCTGTAGAAAGTGTTGGCGGCAGCCTTACCGATCATTATGATCCTGGCCATCGTGTATTGCGTCTTTCCCAGCCTGTATACGGTCAATCTACCATAGCTGCCGTTGGTGTGGCGGCCCATGAAGCCGGTCATGCCATTCAGCATGCACGGGGTTACGGTCCTCTGGGTCTGCGAAGTACCCTGGTACCGGTAGCCAATATTGGTTCTTCCATGGGTCCCTGGCTTGCCATGATAGGCTTGTTTATGAATATGGGTATATTACTTAATCTTGGGATTATGCTTTTTGCCGGAGCAGTGGCTTTTTACCTTATTACCCTG
>Ga0099364_10011036_pt1 | contig 12376 bp, 7 predicted proteins | sample TergutTh196P3_FD_73070 | JGI IMG/M metagenome (GOLD analysis project Ga0099364, IMG submission 73070) | Microcerotermes parvus P3 segment gut microbial communities from Pointe-Noire, Republic of the Congo - Th196 P3 | ecosystem: Host-associated > Arthropoda: Insects > Digestive system > Gut ... | reverse complement strand
CCGCGCCGAAAATTTCCTCAAGTTCGGAACCTTTATCGGAAGTCCCCATATAATATCCTTCCATCGACGAATAGTCCGCGCCGGTATCCCATATGTCAAACTGGCTGTATCGGGTTTTCGTCGGTATATAAACTCTCGGATGGCCGGCCAGATAGAATGTCATTATAGAGGCGTTCGTCAGGTGGTCGCTGAAAAATCTCGTATTGTTATTCACAATCATCACTTTTTTCAGCTCTTCCACAGATTCTCTGTTGCCCGCCAGTCTTAACGCAATATTTATATTATCGGGCAGAGGCAAAAAGGGCATGCACATTATTATTACCGTGAGCATTCCGGCAAAAATTGCGCCGAATTTGAATAATCGCCTGTGGTGACCATCCGCCACGTAAACCGCCATCATAGGTATTGCCGACAGGATACCGATTATCGGCCAGTTTAATTCCATTTTTTTGAACAATCCCATATAAAGAAAGAAAAGGGTCGGCGCCAAAAACAACGTCAACAGATATTTCCACCACATCTTGTTTCTGTAGCCCTTGAAATAAAAGCTCGCTTTGTACATGATAAATGCAAAAATCGGAGTAGGCAAAAGCTGTATTCCCGCCAGAAACGTAAAAAACTCCTTCCACAGTATATCGAATGTGTCGGATGTGCCGTGCGCGTACTGAAATTTTACGCTTATAAAATCATATTGAATATTCCATATAAGTATGGGCAAAACACCGCATGCGCCTATGGAACACGCAATCCATGTATATTTATTTCTAAACAGCTTTCTGTCGAAAAGAAGAATATATAAAAAAACAGCCGCCGGAAACAGCACAGCCGTATATTTACTTGTAATCATCAATGCGACCGCCGCGCCCGTGAGTATGAAATAACGGTTCCCATCCCCCGCGATCGCCAAGTATCCCCAGTATAAGGCCAAACACCAGAATAACATCAGCGGGCTGTCCGGCGTGACGATCGTATAGCCAAACGTCGTCGCCGGAAGCACTGAAAATACGATAAAAGTCAGCCAGCCGGCTCTCTCGCCGCTTATCCTATAACTCAGCATAGACAGGGCATATCCCGCGCCGCTGATGCAAAGCACTGTTGCGAGGCGCACCGAACCTTCGCTGTTTCCGAAAAATGACAGCATACGTATCATCCATGCGATCATACCGGGATGGTCATAGTAAGACCAATCGATATACCTGCTCCACAACCAATAATAGGCTTCATCCGGGTGCAGAGGGAGGAAAAAATTATATAATCCGTGTAAAATCGCCGCGGCAGACAAAGCGATTGTAAGTTTGGCTTTAAACGTCATGACGCGTCATCCAATATCCCTGAAATTACCTCGGCGACAATTTCAGGGGTAATCTTTTGCAGGCAGACGTTATCCACGCATGATGTTTTACGGTGGTTGGCGGCGCTGACGCACGGCGAACACGATAATCCCGCATATAACGGCGTGGAATTGCCCAGCGATCCGTAAAGAGCGGGCGTTTCAGGCCCAAAAAGCACCACGGTGCGCAAATCCGTCACCGCTGAAAAATGCCCGGGACCGGAATCGTTCGTCAGCATTACTTTTGATACGGCATAAAGGCCAAGCATCTCCCTGAGGGAGCCTTTTCCCGTGAAATTGATGCATCGTTCGCTGCCGGAAGCCTCGCATATGCTTTGAGCCAGCGGCAATTCGGAACGCGCTCCGGTCAAAAGTATCAATATATCGGAATGGCGCGTCAACATCAGCTTAATAAACGCAATAAAATATGTTTTTGGCCATCTGCGTTGGGGTAAAAGATCACTGGCATTTGGATTCACAAGCACAATTCTTGGAAAATTCGCCCTCCAGCCGGTTGGAGCGGATTCATCTATTTTTTTCAGCATACCTTCTTTGTCGGCGTCGGTTATTACAGCTTTGGCAAGCGCTGTTTCGCCGTCCTTCACAATCGTTTTGGAATACGGATTACCGTCCGATTCTTCGTCCAGAGCGTTTATCATGGCGATGAAGTTCTTGGACATATGCTGGTATGGGTTATACGCTATCCGGTGAGTCAACATTTCGCCTCTGTAAAGGCCTTCGCTGTGATACCTGTAATACCCCGCTTTACGATTAGCGCCGGAAAAACCGGTCAATATCGCCGTGTATCTGGAAAAAAGCTCTAAATCTATGACGGTATCAATATTTTTTTTGCGCGTCCATAAAAGGAATCGTATGGTATCTATGATCAGCGTAAAACCTTCGGGACGTATGGTGAAAATATTTTCATCCGGTACTGTCTGTAAAAGCTCAAGGCTCTCTTTATTTTTTTGAAATATCACAAAAAACAGCTCTCCGTTATATTTTTTTTGCGCTTTGCGCATTGCGGGATCTGCCAAAACAGCGCTCCCCATCTCTGAAAGCTCAACAAAAAGCACCTTTTTAACGGGCTGTTCTTTTTTATAGCGGCAGAAAATCCTGCATAACAACGTCGCGATAAAACACAGCGGAACGCCGACATACCTGTCTATTGCCCTCATAGTGTTTACAGTCACCTGTTCACCCGCTTTCCCAATTTGTCTTTAGCTATTATCGCAAACTGATGATGCTTACACAACAGAAAATTTCGAATGTCCATCCGTATCGGCAGGGCGGGAAAATTCGAAGCGGATTGTGCTAAAATAAGCGTGTGGTCTGGGCGTCCCCCCAACAACTGAGCCGCGGAGGATTTGTGATGTTCGATAAGATAAAGCCGCTAATCGATAAATTTAAAATCTATCAAGGATACCCATGGATGCATCACTGCCTTATGTTATTGCCAATATGCCTGTATGTAATTGTCACCGGATTTATGTATGGTTTTTTCGGGGATGGCCCGTACGCTTTTTATCGGGGTTTGCGTGAATCATATCCTACCGTCACCAACACATTAAGATTTATTACCAACAATTATTTATCAATTTATGTTGTGTATCTGTTCATTCTTATACGCGCGCTATACGTTCGTGACAAGTGGGAGTTAACATTCGTTCTTCGCTCCGTAGTTTATGCCGTTCTGTTTATTACAATACTGACGCATTGCATGAAGGGCATTACGGGTATACAGGGGCCGGGTGCGGTTGGGCCGCCGAGGCCGTTTGAGTTTGCAAAAGGCTACATGCATTTTCCGTCCGGACACTCCGGCGCTATCATTACGGCAGCTCTTCCTCTTGCTTTTTGGATAGGCAAAAAGAGCGTATCCGTTATTCTTTGCCTGGCGCTTACCACGGTATGTTTCTCTCGTCTGTGGCTGGCAGCCCATCACCCGGTGGACGTCTTGGGAAGCGTTGTCGTCGCAAGCCTGGCCGCGCGATGTATTTTTCTGCCTCGGCGCCCGCCCGATGAAACCGGCGCTTCCGGGCCCTCCGATAATAACAATTTACAAGGAAACCAAAGACATGACCCTTGAGCAGCGCAAGGAACGTTTGAGTAATATTATTGCCGCCGCGCAAAAGGAGTTTGGGTTCAAACGAATTGCCAACACAACAGGCCAAAACCGATAAGCGCCCCATAGCTCTGCTTTGGGAAATGTCGCGGGGATCGAGACTGTTTTACGCGGTTTCGTGTTTGGCGTTGCTTCTCGCGGTTGCATGCAATTTTTTGCTGCCGCAGTTGATCCGTTTTCTGGTTGACAGCGTGAGCGGGGTGCCGGCGTCAGCTATGCCGATACTGTCGAGGATTGTGGCAATGGCGGGACTGCGTCCCGGATTTACGCAGGGCGAGTTTGCCCGGGCGGGGTTGCTGGTGGTCGCGACCGCGGCTTTTGGCGGTCTGTGCAACTTCACGTGCAGAAAGACGCTGTCGCACGGAGCCGAGGGGCTCGTTAAACGTCTGCGCGACAGGCTCTACTCCCACATCCAATACCTGCCGTTCGCCTGGCACATCACAATCCAGACCGGGGATATTATTCAGCGGTGTACATCGGACGTGGACATCGTCCACAATTTCGTGTTCCGCCAGATGGTGGATATGTTCAGAACGGTCGTGCTGGTCGTGTTCGCCTATGCCATACTATTCAGAATGGATCCGGTGATGGCGGGGGCGTCCTTCGCGTTCATCCCGGTCATTTTCTTCTACTCCTTCATATTTTTGACGAAAGCGCAGGAACGATTTCTTGCCGCCGACGAGGCGGAAGGACAGCTTCTGGCGATAGCGCAGGAGAATTTCTCCGGCGTCAGGGTGGTCCGCGCGTTCGGTCGCGAGCGTTACGAGGTGGACAGGTTCGCGAAACAGAACACACACTTCGCTGAACTATGGATGAAGCTTGGAAATATGTTGAGTACATACTGGGGCTTGGGCGACCTCTTTACCGGCATACAATTACTGACGATATGCCTTGTCGGCGCGTATCGTGCCGAAGGCGGCGGCATCACGGTCGGGGAGTTCATAGTCTTCCTGACGTACAGCTCGATGATAATCTGGCCGGTGAGAGGCCTCGGCCGCGTGCTGTCGGAGGCCGGCAAGACGATGGTGTCCCTTGGGCGAATCCGGGATGTACTTGACGCAGAGCCGGAGACCGACCCGCCGGACGCGCTGGACGGGCCCGTTTCCGGCGACATTGAGTTCGACCGCGTGACGTTCTCGTACGGCGACGTTCCTGTGCTGAAGGACGTTTCTTTTACCTTGAGGGAGGACGCGACGCTCGGAATCCTCGGCGCGACGGGATCGGGCAAGACGACCGTCGCCTGCCTGCTCTGCCGCCTGTACGACCTGCGGGACGGCGAGGGGGAGATTCGCGTGGGCGGCGTTGACATTAAGCGTTACAAGCGTTCAGTTGTCCGTGAAAATATCGGCATCGTCCTGCAGGAGCCGTTCCTGTACTCGCGTACCATCGCTGAGAACCTGTCCAGCTTGTCGGGGAATTTCCCATTGGACAGCATAAAGGAGGCTGCCAGGATATCTCAGGTTGACTCAGAAATAGAGCATTTCGCCGGCGCGTACGACACGATGGTCGGCGAGCGCGGCGTCACGCTGTCGGGCGGGCAGAAACAGCGCGTAGCGATAGCCCGAACGATATTGAAAGATACGCCGATAATGATATTCGACGACTCCCTCTCTGCGGTGGACACTGAAACGGACGCCCGGATAAGGACCGCGCTGAAAAAGCGAGTGAGCGGCGTCACCACGATAATAATATCGCACAGGACCTCGACGCTCTCCTCCGCCGACGTGATCATGGTGATGGAGGAGGGGCGCGTTGTCGAGATCGGGACGCCGTCCGAACTGATGGAGCGGGGAGGAGTCTACAGGCGGGTGCGCGACATGCAGCAGAGCATTGACGACGAAATGGCGGAGGACGAATGACTCACTTTCAGGACGAACAATACAACAAACCGTTCGACATAAGGGTATGGGGCGCAATGCTGCCCTTCTTCGCGCCGTTCAAGCGCGAGATCGCAAAAATAACCGCCCTCATGCTGCTGGCGTCGGTTGTGGACGTGTTGATACCGTTATATCAGAAATATGTGATAGACAGGTTTATCTTCACTAGGACTTCGGAGGGGATATGGCTCGTGACCATCGTGGGGACCGTCGTAATGTTGATCCAGGTCGCCGTGACCATACTGTTCACGAGAACCGCGATACGAGTCGAGATGGGGTTCTCTCGCGACCTGAAAAAAGCGTGTTTCGACCATCTCCAGACGCTGTCCGTTTCGTATTACAGCACGACTCCCGTGGGCTATATAATCTCGCGCGTGATGTCGGACACGGACAGGATAGGGCTTTTGGTCGCCTGGGGGCTCGTGGATCTGACGTGGGGCCTGTCGTATATTGTATTTGCGGTGGCAGCGATGCTCGTGCTGAGTTTCAGGCTGGGGATATGGCTCGCCGTCATGATCCCCGCGATGATCGTCGTCACAATATGGTTTCAGAACCGCATTCTGCGCCACAACAGGACGGTCCGCAGCACGAACTCGCTTATTACCGGCTCGTTTAACGAGGGCATAATGGGCGCGCGCACGTCAAAGACGCTCGTCGTGGAGGACATCAACATTTCTGAGTTCGATAACCTGACCGGCCGAATGTTCAAGGCGACGGTGCGGTCCGCCACCTGGAGCGCCGTTTATACCCCCCTGATGCTTATGTTCGGCGCGACGGCCATAGCGATAATAATGACGCGCGGCCTCGGCTACGTTACGGAGGGAATGATGGCCTTCGGCACGCTGTCGGCGATGATATCTTACGCGATAAATATTTTCGAGCCGATCCAGCATTTGTCGAATATCTTCTCGGAAGCGACCTCGGTGCAGGCTAACATAGAGCGGGTTGACGCGCTGTTGAAACGCGAGCCTGAGATCACGGACACTCCCGAAGTCGTGGCAAAGTACGGCGACAGCTTCGAACCGAGGCGCGAGAATTGGGAGGGAATCAAGGGTGATATCCGGTTCGACGACGTTACGTTCAAATACCCCGACGGCGACGAATACGTGCTCGAACATTTCAATCTCAGCGTGCCGGCCGGAACCTGCGTGGCCATTGTCGGCGAGACCGGGGCGGGGAAGTCAACGCTTGTGAACCTCGTCTGCCGGTTCTACGAACCGACTTCCGGGAAAATTTACATCGACGGCGTGGACTACCGCGAGCGCTCGCAACTCTGGCTGCATTCGAACATCGGCTACGTCCTGCAGAGCCCGCACCTGTTCTCCGGTTCGGTGAGGGACAATATACGCTACGGACGCCTCGACGCAACGGACGGCGAAATAATGGAGGCGCTGCGCCTAGTCTCCGCCGATCACATCCTTGATCATCTTCCGCAGGGCCTGGACAGCGACGTCGGCGAGGGTGGCGACCGCCTCTCGACCGGCGAGAAACAGCTAATTTCATTCGCGAGGGCCGTCGTCGCCGACCCCAGAATATTCGTGCTGGACGAGGCCACGTCGTCGATCGATACGGAGACGGAACAGGTAATACAATACGCGATATCGAAGATACTCGAAGGCAGAACGTCCTTCATAATCGCCCATCGCCTCTCGACCGTCAGGAAGGCGGACATGATACTGGTCGTGCGCGACGGAAAAATAATAGAGCAGGGCACGCACCGCGAGCTTCTGCGGAAGCGCGGCTACTATCTGCGCCTTTACTCGATGCAGTACGAGAATGAGATACTGTGACGGTTGTGATAATTAAAAAATCGACATTGTGGATTACCCCTTTTTCCAGCGCACAAGAGTGACCTGATGCGCGCCCCCGCCGGACGCCTCAATAATATACCCGCCGAAGCCCGCGGGGATTACCGCCGCCTGATAGAGATTAATCTGCGCGCTTAGTTCAGGGTTTGCCTTGCTGTATATCTTTGCGTTTTTCCCTAGAGTTAACGTTACGATATGACAGAACTTGCCCTCCGTATCGTATTCGCCTTTTTCGTAGAAGTGAATACGCTCGATCTCGAAGGGCATTTCCGGTACGGACGAATACCTGTCGATATAATAGTCCTTTGTCCATTTGATAACCGACGGCTTTGCAAGGAGTTTTTCCTTGACGTAATCTTCGCGCCTGTACTGAGAAGCGTTAAAGGAATGGTCAAGGTGCATCTTCATGGGGCTCGCGGTCATCGTCTTTGTTTTGTCGTCCCAGGAGTTGCGGGCGAAGTCATATGCGAAAAATGAATATTCGGTACCCGCAATAGACGGGCATGTGTCGAGCTCAAGCACCATCTGGTTGCCGCCGTGGCAGTGGTCCGTTCCGGGCGGAATCAGATATAAATCCCCCACATTGGATTCCCAGTTGCAAATGTAATCCTTCCAGTTTTCAATCACCGTCCGGTTGTTGGACGCGCGGCACTTTGCCTCCCATTCCTCCAGGTCCGCGTCGTTGTAAAATCCCATCCATGTATTCGCGCCCTCGTATGCCTCGGCGATATAATATGTTTCATACCGGCCAAGAGGCTCATTGAAATGCCGTTTTACATAGTCCGTGCCCGGATGGTTATGTATCGGCATGGAAGTGCGCTCCGCCGGGGCCGGTTTCGGGAAATAGCCGTCGTCGAGCCACGCGTCGAGCGGGAACAGATGAGGGTATGTTTCATGTAAATGCTTGCCGACAAGCTCAATGGGATATTGCATTAAATTTACAAACGGCATATTGATCATCCCGGCTGCGCCCACGTCTATCAACACGGACAGCTCGGGTCCGGCAAGCTCGTTCCAGGCGTTGCATTCGAGCCCCTTTATATCCCACAGGTCTTTATAACGATACGCCCCCCAGGGTCCCGGTTGGTATATCTCGACTTCTTTTACGGGATATGTAAGCAAGGTTTTCACAATTTCGTCATATGCCGCTCTGGGCATTATTTTCAGGTCGCCGTTATCAATCGCCTCGGCATAGTAGTCCATTTTTTCGATGATAAAGCGCTTCTGAAAATGCAACAGGAAATAATCGTTGTAATAATACTCTTTCCAGCCATACTCCTTATCGGGCTCTTCGCGGGCAAAGGGGACAAGCTTTCCGTCCCACATCTGCCACAGCACGGGCTGACGCGTTTTATCCAGATAAACCGTTTGGGAATAGCTGTCAAACAGTTCCGGGATAGCCGCGCCGTACCCGTATACCACATCGCCTTTGGAAAGCCCGGATTTTAACTTCGAAACCTTTTCCGCGTCCATAAGGTCGATAATCCTGCCGTCCATGTTGCAATAACCGAATGAGGGGTCGTCGGTAATAAACTCCCGCTTATACTCATCGATTTCGTCAATCGGTTTGTATACGCTGTTTGCCGGAATGAATCTTGCCTTAACCCCGGCTTCTTTCAGCCGCTTTACCAAATCCTCAAAGTCAACGCCGTACCAGCCGTCGAGCGCGACCGCGCCGTTCGCTCCGGCGATGATCCCGGCAAGAGCGCTTACTGTTTCCACCGAGCCGAATATAATGGAATCTTTCGCCTTCGGGGAAATTTTTATCACGTTCTCAGCATTGTGCCGTCCTTCGTATAGCGGCATACACAATTACCTCCCTCGTTTTATTTTGGAGTTTAGCAAATTCATTTTCATTTGTCGATTAAAACGTGATAATATGCGATTTAGTTATGAACATGCTGGAATATTTTGAATATAAAATTTAACGATTTGAGGAGGCGAAGTCTGTGAAACTTGGCGCGTGTTCATGGCTTTTTGCGGAAAAATCAATCGACGAAACGCTTGATTTATTCGGCGGAATGGGCATTGAGGGAGCCGAGATATTCTGCGGCGGCAAGTTGGAAAATGTTGCGCACATCGACGTGGACGCCGTTTTGAACAGTCCCTCGGGAGCCGCGGATTATCTGGCCAAATTCGAGCGGCGCGGGATGCGAATAAGCTCGCTGAATTGCTCCGGCAACGCGGTGCATCCTGACAGCGCCGTCGCGTCGCTTGCGAAGGAGAGCTTTGAGCGCGCCGTACTGTTAGCGGAGCGTTTGGGCGTGGAAACGATCGCGGCTTTCTCGGGCACGCCGGGAGGTTCGCCCGGAGACTCCACTCCGAACTGGGTGACCTGTCCGTGGCCCGACGAGAATCTTGGTATTCTGGAATATCAATGGGATGAGGTACTCACCCCATACTGGCAAAAAGCCGTCTCATTCGCGAAGGACCACGGGGTAAACCGCATAGGACTTGAGATGCATCCGGGCTTTTGCGTTTACAATGTGGACACGCTCTTTAAACTGCGCTCGCGGGTCGGGCCGGAGATAGGAGTCAACTTCGACCCAAGTCATCTTATGTGGAACGGCGTCGATCCGGCCGCAGCCCTGAATGCATTGGACGACGCGGTGTTCAGCATGCACGCCAAGGACGTGTATGTGAATTCCGACTTCATCCGCGTGAACGGGGTGAACGACGCGAAGCACTACGAGCATCACAGGACGAGGGCGTGGACTTTCCGCACCGTAGGATACGGTCACGGCGAGGAAACGTGGAAGCGGATAATCTCAGCGCTCGTAGCAATCGGCTACGACGGAATGGTGAACATAGAACACGAGGATCTATTTATGTCCCGCGAGGAGGGACTCTCTAAAGCCGCGGCATTTCTCAAGCCGCTGCTCATCCGCGACAAGCCGGAGGGCATGTGGTGGGCGTAGGCGAGCTTTGGGATTTATAGATTTATTAACAATTGGAGGTGTTAGACGTGTACGATTTTAAAAAGTGTACTTTGGGGGTTGCCACAACCAGGAGGGACGTCTTTTCCGCGAACGTCGGCGGGGAGATCATGACGAGGACAAGGGAGCTCGCGAAAAAATACGATGTGGGCCTGGCGACGATCGAGGGCGTGACCAAAGAGGGGCTTCTGGTCGACAACTCCGAGATACCGGCCGTAGCGAGCCATTTCCGCGCGAGTGGCGTAGACGCCGTTTTCGTCCCGCACGCCAACTTCGGGCAGGAGGAAGCGGTGGCAAAACTCTGCCGCGAGATGGGCAAGCCCGTCCTGCTCTGGGGACCGCGAGATCCCGCGCCAAAGGGCCTGCTGAATCAGATGGAGGACCGCGAATATGACGTGCAGTGCGGGCTGTTTGCAACCGGCAAGGCTCTTTTGGCCTACGATGTGCCGTTCACTTATATCGAGAACTGTTGGATGGATTCCCCTGTCTTGGACAGAGGATTCGATAGCTTCATTCGTTCTGTCTGCGCGGCCAGGGCGCTGAAGGGGGCGAGGGTGATGCAGCTCTCCGTGCGCCCGTGGCAGTTTCTAACAGTGAAGTGTAACGAAGCGGAGCTGCTCGAAAAATTCGGCATTGAGGTCGTCCCCGTGGAAACTACGATCATCCGGGAGGAGATAGAAGGTATTTTGAAGAATGAAGCCGGAGCGGTGAACGCGAAACTCGCGGAGTGGGACGAGAAAATCGACCTTTCATCCCACAGCGAGGATACGCGCCGCAAGCTCGCGGCGACTGTGATCGGAATCCGCCGCATAGCGGAGGGCCACGGCTGCAATACAGCGGCCGGGGAGTGCTGGGTGATGCTGCAAAATTTATTCGGCATCAACGCCTGTTTCGTGTGGGCCGCCCTGACCGACGAGGGGCTGCCGGTCACCTGCGAGACCGATATATTGGGAGCCGTGGGCGCAGGGATGGCTTTCGGCGCGGCTAGGGGAGAGACGACGCCGTTCTTCGCCGATATTACCGTGCGGCACCCGACTAACGACAACGCGGAACTGCTGTGGCACTGCGGGCCGTTCCCCCCGTCGCTCGCGAAGGATGGCCGCCCGAAGGTGATAGACTGCAAGGGCCAGTACGAGCTTCGCGGCGGAGATATTACGCTGATCCGTATGGGCTGTCACAAAGGGAAATATACGATGTTAGCGGATGAACTGCGCGGTACGGACGGCCCGAAGACGAACGGAACCTATATATGGGTGGAGGCGGACGACTGGTCGAAGTGGGAGCGCAAATTCGTGACAGGTCCCTACATACATCACGTGACCGGTTTGCACGGAAAATACAAGGCTATAATCCATGAGGCGCTTAAATACGCAGGCGACATAGAGCCTGATTGCGTAAGCTGACAGGCTGATTCCGGCCGTATGGAATAAGAGTATGAATATAGACGTCGTATGTGTGGGGCAAACTTGCCTTGACGTGTTGGTCAAGGGGGTCGATCTATCGGTCCCGTTCGACCGGGAGGCGAAAACGGTGGAATCGGTGACGACCGCTGTAGGGGGTGACGCGACCAACCAGTCGATAGTGCTGTCACGCCTCGGATTGCGCTCGCGCCTTATCTGCGGCGTCGGAGATGACGAAACCGGGGCCTTCCTGAAAGGCGTCGTCGCCCGCGCCGGCGTGGACGCATCGCGGATCGTAACGTTGTCTGAGGCGGCTACGTTCGTCACCGTCGTGGTAATCGCGCCGGACGGACAGAGAAACTTTATCCACACTGATGCGCGGAATCACTGTTCATTCGAACCGGATGCGGAGGCGATGCGCGCGCGTATCGTGTCGTTTGGGAGCCTGATGATACCGCCTTTCACCGACGTCGGGCGAGTGATCCGCATGGCCCGCCGGGCTAAAGAAAACGGGAGCATACTTTGCGCCGACGTCCTGCAGTTCGACGACGTATTCAACTTTGAGGACTACCGTCCAGTGATGCCCTATGTTGATTTCATCTTCCCCAATGAGGACGAAGGGATGAAATTGACTGGCAGGGCCGATATCGACGGAACAGCCGATTATCTGCTGGATATAGGGGTTAAAAACGTCGTAATCAAGATCGGAAAAAGAGGATGTTTTATTAAAAATCACCGGATGCGCGAAACAATCCCCGCGTTCGACACGCCTGTACTGGATACGACCGGGGCGGGTGACAATTTTGCTTCCGGATTCATGCTGGCGCTGCTGGAGGACCGCCCCCTCATTGAATGCTGCCGCTATGCGAATGCCGTGGCGGGAGTGGCCGTGGGCAGCATAGG
>Ga0099364_10011035_pt1 | contig 12376 bp, 9 predicted proteins | sample TergutTh196P3_FD_73070 | JGI IMG/M metagenome (GOLD analysis project Ga0099364, IMG submission 73070) | Microcerotermes parvus P3 segment gut microbial communities from Pointe-Noire, Republic of the Congo - Th196 P3 | ecosystem: Host-associated > Arthropoda: Insects > Digestive system > Gut ... | reverse complement strand
GCTTTTCCTGAGTCCGCTCTCGGGCAGCGGCTCCAACTTCATCTGCAAGTTCGATGTCAAAGAAATCTTCGGCTGAGAGGGTAGCAACGATATACTCCCTTACCCCGTTTGCTTTATATCGAATATCGTTCATCGTTGCGTTATACGACTGCATATAAACAATGAAAAACACGCCAACTGCGACTGCCAATACGGATATGATCAGCATGATATACATTCTGCGGATAAGTTTAGCTTTCATAGGCTATCTCCGATGTCCATTCTCGATATTCATCCAATTATACCTTGTCCATCCACTAATGTCAAAGGAAATATAAAAATTATGTAATCTATCAAGACGCGGGGACCGAGACACGGGGACGGTTCTGTCGTCTTATCACCGATTCTCGCTTCGTTTGATAATAAAAAGACCGCGTAAGACGCGGGGACGGTTCTATCGTCTTATCGCCGATTCTCGCTTCGTTTGATAATAAAAAGACCGCGTGAACGGTCTTTTTATAACTTACAGATTGTTCTTAGCAAGAAAACTATTCTTTTAGTCCCAACATTCTGACCCCTGTTCCCTGACCCCTTGCGCTCCGCTGAGCGCATTGTAGGTTAGGCTTGTTTCTGGGCGTTGATTTTTACACCGGGACCCATTGTGGATGCGGTTACGCAGCTTCTTATGTATTGGCCTTTTGCTGCGGCGGGCTTTGCCTTGATGACCGCGCCAAGTAATGTTGAATAATTCTCGACCAGTTTCTCCACCCCGAAGGAGACTTTTCCTATTGGGCAGTGTATGATGTTTGTTTTGTCGAGGCGGTATTCAATCTTGCCGGCTTTTATCTCAGCAATGGCTTGCGCGATGTTAGGCGTTACCGTTCCGGCCTTCGGGGTAGGCATTAGTCCCTTCGGGCCGAGGATTTTACCCAGCCTACCGACTATGCCCATCATATCGGGCGTGGCCACCACGACATCGTAGTCGAAGAAGTTTTCCTTTTGAATGCGGTCTACCATATCCTGACCGCCTGCAAAATCAGCTCCGGCATCAAGAGCCTCTTGGACACGCTCATCCTTACAGAACACAAGCACCCTGCGTGTTTTCCCTGTCCCATGCGGGAGGACGATGGCTCCGCGGACTTGTTGGTCTGCGTGACGCGAGTCGACACCAAGTTTAATATGCAGCTCAACAGTCTCATCAAATTTGGCTTTCGAAGCCGTTATAACGAGGCCGAATGCATCTGCGGGGTCGTATAGGTTCGCTTTGTCTACGAGCTTTGCGCTCTCTTTATAATTCTTTCCTCTAAACATAGCTTAACCCTCCGTTACCGTAATGCCCATGCTACGTGCAGTACCCGCGATTATTCTCATCGCGGCCTCAATGCTCCCTGCGTTGAGGTCGGGCATTTTCAGCTCGGCTATCTTTCGGAGTTCATCCTGAGATATCGAGGCTACTTTATCTCTTTGCGGTACGCCTGAGCCTTTTTCGATGTTGCAGGCCCTTTTTAAAAGATTGGGTACGGGCGGGGTTTTCGTGATGAATGTGAAGCTGCGGTCGGCATAAACCGTAATAACGACGGGTATCATCATGCCTTCGTCATTTTTTGTGCGCTCATTGAAGTCTTTCGTGAAAAGACCTATGTTCACGCCATGCTGTCCGAGCGCCGGACCAACGGGGGGCGCCGGCGTTGCTTTGCCGGCTGGTATTTGGAGTCTAATGATTCCTGTTACTTTCTGTGCCACTTTTAGTGAACCTCCTAATATAATGTGGTAATTGTTGTCGGAGCGTTATGCCCCTCCCACTTCGCCAATCGCAAGCGATTGGCAAATTGATAATTGATAATTGAGAATTGATAATTAGGAACGATTGCAAATTCTCAATTCTCAATTCGCCGCTTGCAGCGCTAAACTGCTTCAATTTGGTCGAATTCTAGGTCTATGGGCGTTTCCCTACCGAACATGGACACGATTACGCGGGCTCTGCTCTTGTCTAGTTCAATCTCATCAACTGTCCCCAAGAAGCCTTCCAACGGACCGTCAATAACTTTCACCGTGCTTCCAACTTCATATCCAACGACAATCTCATGCCGCTCTATGCCAAGAGTGATTATTTCATCCTCGGTTAGCGGGATGGGTTTGTTCGCCGAGCCTACAAAACCCGTCACACCACGCACGTTGCGGACAAGATGCCAGCTAACGTCGTTCATTACCATTTTAATCAGCACATAACCGGGGAAAGTTTTGCGTTCGATGGTCTTGGTCTGTGAATCGTGTATCTCCGTAACGGTTTCAGTCGGGACCTTGAGCTCTAGAATCTGGTCTTGCATCTTGCGGTTTTCTGCGGCTTTTTCTATTGTCGCCGCAACGGCGTTTTCATAGCCGGAGTATGTGTGAACAACATACCATCTTGCTTCATCAGACATGGGCGTTACCTGCCGCTAAGCAATCTGATTGCCTGGAATATCTGATTGCCTGCAAAATCGAGCGCCCAAATCGCGACTGCCGCTGCAGCCATAACTGTCACGGCCACGAATGTGTTGTTGATGATTTGCTTGCGTGTAGGCCATATGACTTTCTTTAGTTCGCTGCGCATTTCGCGAAACCATCTGGCGATACGGTTGCGTCCCTTGATTTTTCTCTTCGCAGGGGATTTGGAATCGGTTTTTTCAGTTTTTTCTATCTTTTCCTCTGACATCAAATTAGCTCCTTTCGCCCTTATTTCGTTTCGCTATGCACAGTGTGTTTGCGGCAGAATCGACAGTACTTGTTCATTTCAAGACGATCCGGGGTGTTTTTCTTGTTCTTCATTGTGTTGTAGTTGCGTTGTTTGCATTCGTTGCATCTGAGCGTGACTTTTACTCTCATAGACGGCACCTCCTTAACGTTGCCTCCCTGCTTTGATTTGACAGATTTCGGGCAAGTTCCCTATTAAGATTTCTTGTGATTATGCGATAAGTCATGAAACGGCTCCGGAATCATCTATCGCACAGAAAATCTACCCGTCTGCCGACAGGTAAAATCAATAATACCACAGAACCACATCCCAGTCAACGCTTTTTTTTGCAGAGGGTCGCTAAATTATAACAATCAAAGAAACTATTCCGTGCCGGTAAGGAACGGCTGTTTTTGTGACTCATAAGCGCAACCATGGACGGAGGACCTGCGTATGTCATCCCGCGAGTCGCGTTACGCACGAAAGCAGAGAGAAAAGGGAAGGTATGGGGACGCGGGATATAGGATTAACCTTAGTATCTAGGGGATTCCGGCATTCCGAGTAGGAGCGTTGGATGTTCTTGTGGATGGATTATCTTAAACTGCGCGATATCTTCCGCGAGCATATCCGCATGGCTGCTCATCTCCTGCGATGCTGCCGCGCTCTCCTCCGCTGTCGCGCTGTTCTGGTGTACAACCTGAGCCACTTGATCGATTCCGGTGTTGATATGCTTGATAGCAATCGACTGCTCGTCGGATAATCGCGCGATTTGCTGCACTATGTCAGCGCTTCGGTTTATGCCGTCCACGATCATTTTTAGCGATTCTGAAGTTTCTGTGGCAATGCCAAGACCCAAATCGGCTTTAGCAATCGAGTTCTCGATCAGAATGCTTGTATCTTTGGCTGCTGCGGAGCTTTTAGCCGCCAAGCTTCGAACCTCTTCCGCCACAACCGCGAACCCTTTTCCATGTTGTCCGGCTCTTGCAGCTTCCACTGCCGCATTTAATGCAAGAATATTGGTTTGGAAGGCGATATCGTCGATGACCTTGATAACCTTGCCAATCTGATTGCTGGCATCGCTAATATCGTGTACGGCTTGCATCATATTGTTCATTTGAACGCTGCCTGTTTCAGCGTTCCCTCGGATCGAACTCGACAATTTCGCAGCTTCATTTGCAATACCTGCGTTTTGAGTTGTCTTGTCGGCGACTTCGCCAATGGAGATGGATAAATTCTCAATCGCTGAGGACTGTTCTGCCGCCCCCTGTGCAAGGGACTGTGCGCCGTCTGAGATTTGCTTGGAACCCTCGGATACTTGATTTGTGGAAAAATTGATTTTCTCAAACATGTAACTCAGCCTGTCCACCATTTTATTGAGCGAGTGTCCCATGGTATCTTTGTCGGAAAGAAGGGGTATGCCGCAGGTGAGGTCGCCTTCCGCGATAGTTTCCAAAACCTCGCTGATTTCTGCAATACGTTTGATGAAAGCGGTACATGAGGATACCATTTGCCCCGTCTCGTCTTTTGCGCGGGCGAGTATTTTGAGGGTTTCCGCCTCTTCCGTATGCAGGTTCAAATCCCCCGTGGAACTAGCATTTTTCATAAATCCGGTCAACGAGGTAAGAGGCTTACTGATAAGACCCGAGATATAAATAGAAAGGATAACAGCTATGGCAAGCGCAATTACCGCGATGATAATTATGCTTATAAGCGCTGATTGGTTGGATTTTATCGTTTGCCCAGTGTAGCGATGCACACCATCCGCCAGCTTCACGGAAAGTGCTTCTGCCTCATTTAGCGACGCTACGGCTGCTACTTTAGCCCGGTCAATGTCCAACATATTTTGGGCGTTGACTTGGTCAAATTCCAGAAAAGCCTCCTTGTACTCATTCAAGACAGCTACCATATGATATGCGGCATCTTTCGTGCCTTGGTATCTTGCAACATCGCCGTTTTCTTGAACGACCTCAATGATTCTGTCTATTTCTTCCATGAAAGAACCGCTTTCGGATGTGTCACGGGAGCTGAACATATACTCGCCTTTGCTAATTAGGCTTTCGATATCTCTGATAAACACCACTGTTTCGTCAAGTCTCCCGGACCGGCGCAGCATATCCTCCTCCGAAATACCCTCCACAGTCTCGTTTCGCCAAAGGTTCTGCTGATTGCTGTAAGCCGCGACGCTGGCATCACGCAGTGCCAACTGTTGCTCACGACCGATGTCCGCAGCCTGTTCAACAGCCCGGTTGCTGATTTCGAGCACATCAACCGCAGTTTGCCAAGTCTTCAAGTCTTCCTTTATCCTGCCTATCTCGACGTCTATGCCTGATGCTGAAGACTTGTTGCTTACTAACCGGTCCATTTCTTCAAGCACACTGTTTGCTCTTGCTATGTACTGCGTAGTACTGCCATACGCATTCTTGTCAAGCGATGTCAGCAGGAGTACCGCTTCAACGCGTGCCTCCCAATAATGAGACGAGAATTCCTGATTGCTGATTTGCACCTCTGCGTCATTTCCCAAATAAGTCAAGTCTTCGATTGTTCTTGTGCTTGAAAAGAAAACTACCACCACGACGACAAGAAGCAACAAAGACATTGTGATAAATCCCGCTAATATCTTTTTTCCAACTTTTAGATTTCGCATGACAATCCCTCCATATGTTCAAAGCGTTAATGATTTGCGTTATTGCGGTGGAATCATTATTGACGGCAATTATAATAACACATCTGGAGGGGCAAAAAAAAAAGTATTTCTAAATTATTCAACCGTCCCAGCGTTCAGAAAATAAGATGCTTGTAACCGACATATGCCTATGGTAAAATACCCCATGACGTAACTAGGTATGAGACTCTTACTGCCGAGATTCTATGCAAAATAGTAAAACCGTTTCCTTCGTATACTGACAACTGCGGCTTGTCCGCGTTAGGAGTTACAAAATATGCGTAGATTTAATGTCACCGGGCTTTGTGTGCCTGAGGAAGACTACATGGTTGACATCAGCGGGAAGATTGAGCAAATCAGGAAGCTGGTGGATGACCGCTGTTACTTCACGATTAACCGCGCAAGGCAGTACGGGAAGACCACCACATTGGCATGTCTCGAAAAAGCCTTGCAAGACGACTACCTAGTCGCATCGATTAGCTTTGAGGGGATTGGCGATGAAAGTTTCGAGTCGCCAAAAAACTTTTGCCATGTGTTTTTGAAGTTGGTGCGCAACGCGCTGGAGTTCACAACTGCTCCCGCGCAATACACGGAAAGCTGGATAGACCCAAATGTCGTATCGTTCCAGAGTCTGAGCGATCACGTAACAAAATTGTGCAAAGACAATAAAGTCGTGCTAATGATAGACGAGGTTGACAAGACGAGCAACAACCGCATTTTCCTCCATTTCATTGGAATGCTCCGGCAGAAATTCCTAGATCGCAAGAACAGGAGAGATCACACGTTTCACAGCGTCATTCTCGCGGGAGTCTACGACATAAAGAACATCAAGCTGAAAATGGCAAGCGAGGGCGCATACAGCCCGACGCCGACAGAGGATAAGATATACAACTCGCCATGGAACATAGCGGTGGCTTTCAAAGTAGATATGTCGTTTTCTCCCGCAGAGATAGCCACTATGCTATCAGAGTATGATTCTGACCACGGCACATGTATGGATATATCGGCAATAGCGGAAGAAATATACAGCTATACAAGCGGATACCCGTTTTTAGTTACAAGGATTTGCCAGTGTATTGATGAGGAAATGGATGGAGATTGGACTATATACGGCGTACGCGATGCGGTTCAGGTTATACTAGGCGAAAACAGTACATTGTTTGACGATATGTCAAAGAATCTGGAAAACAACAAGGAGTTATATGAATATCTTTACAATTTGCTGTTTTTGGGGATAGAAAGCGGATTCAATTTCCTCAATCCCACTATGAACTTTGGATATATGTATGGCTATCTCAAAAAGGGGGAAAACAACAAGGCGGTAGTGACTAACAAGATCTTTGAGATGGTTATGTATGATTATTTCCTGTCAAAGAATGAAACCTCAAAGAGACCATCCACAGGGGTCTTGCAGCATGATGTCGTCAAAGACGGGCGTTTCGACATGGAGCTGTGCCTACGCAAATTCGCGGCGCACTTTGCCGAGGTCTGGAGCAAGCGCGATGCGAAGTTCATCGAGCGCGAAGGTCGGCTCCTGTTCCTGTCTTACCTGAGACCGCTGATAAACGGGCATGGATTCTACCATATCGAAAGCCAGTTCGCGGACTTCCGCCGCATGGACCTAGTGGTAGACTATGGTCGTGAGCAGTTTATCTTGGAACTCAAGCTATGGCGCGGCGAGGCTGGGCATGAGAAAGCGTATGAGCAGCTTCTCGGCTATATGGGGAGCAAAGGCGCCACCGAAGGCTATATGCTGACATTCGATTTCCGCAAGGGCGTGAAAAAGCAGCCATACTCAAAATGGGTGGAGTTTGACGGAGCAAAGGTGTTTGATGTGGTTGTTTAGCAACTGTAATGGTGAGGTAGAGGCATCGTTGAGATGAGGGTTGAAACATAATTGATAATGTAGGGGCGAACTGCGTTCGCCCGCTAATAGAACCGTCACCGCATCATAGATATCGCGAACCGGTTTTTATTACCAAAAACGGACAAGGAGACTTGGCCGTGATGAGCATCGAAACATTTGAGCGTATTGTTGCGCGTCAAGAACTGTACAGTATTCTGGAAAAAGGTACAGACGATATAAAAAACTCGCGAACTATGCCTGCTGCAGATGCATTTGCGAGAATCGAGGCATTGCTCCATGGATGAATATGATGTCAACATTACCGAAACAGCTTATAATGTGAACATATAGACAATTTTTGCATGTAATGTTAAAGTTTTTATAACCCTTGACGATAACAACGTATAGGGTTATAATTTGTTTTCAAGAGACTGAAACACCAGATATGGGCTTATCAGTTCATCGGACTAAACATCGCGCAAGGAGAGATAAGTGAGAAGGCATCAACAGCAGCAGATACTTGAACTATTAGGAACATTGAAAGAAGCACAATCCGAGAGTCTTTATGCGGACTGCCAGGAAGGTGCTTTATTTATCGGCGAGTTCATCGAAAGCATTGCAGGTGAGGACACGCAGACCGTCGCATTACTGGAGGAGTACTGCGAACTGGTTTTCAAAGCAAGCAACGGCGAACTCGGCAAAAAAGCATTGCACAAGCAAATGCTCCTCATCGAAAACAGCGTAAAACGCGAACTCAAGCCCGACAGAAAAGAAATCGTGTTCCTAAGCTACAAAGCAAGCATGTCCGACAGCATTGAATCAATCTACCTAGCAGCAAAAGCCGACCCCAATTGCGACGAATACTGGATACCAATACCGTACTTTGAAAAAAACCCTGACGGGTCATTAGGCGAAATGCACTATGAAGGCCCGGAATGCTACAGCAATGATATAACTTGCACAAACTGGCAAGAATACGACATCGAAGCCCGACATCCCGACGTGATAATTACGTTCAACCCCTACGACTCAGGCAATATAGTAACAAGCGTCCACGCTGACTTCTACTGCGAAAAGCTGCGGGATATGACTGATTGCTTGGTATATGTGCCGTATTTTGTAGCAGTGGGTGATGTAGATGAAGTTTTTTGCAAGGTCGCCGGCTGCAAGTACGCACACAAGGTGATAGTGCAGTCAGAGAAAGTACGCAAGACATATGTCCGAGTATTCAGAGAAGCATTTGGAAACAAGTTTGGTAGACCGGAGGACAAATTCGTCGCATTAGGTTCGCCGAAGTTTGACAAAGTGCTAAACACAAAGCGCGAGGACTGCACGCTACCCGACAAATGGCGGGACATCATCGGTGATAAAAAGGTCGTGTTATATAACACAAGCATCGGAGCAATGCTAGATGGCGACGATCAGTATCTACAAAAAATGCGGTTAGTACTAGATAAATACCGCAAAAGCAACGATACCGTCCTATGGTGGCGCCCGCACCCTTTGATTGCAACGACGTACAAGTCAATGCGCCCGAACCAGCTAACCGAATACGAGCAAATAGTAGCGGACTACAAAAACGAAGGCTGGGGCATCTTCGATGAGACGGAAGACCTTCACAGAGCGATTGCATGGACGGATGAATACTACGGTGACTGGTCGAGCCTTGTGTCTATGTACGCAATTACAAACAAACCGGTCATGATTCAGAGAGTTGATGTTTCGCTTGAAAACTCCCGGCAAGATGGGCTGATGTTCGAGTGTTCTTACGATGATGGGGATTATGTCTGGTTTGCGGCGTATTACTGGAATGCGCTTTATAAGCTGGATAAGAAGACATGGGTTGCTGAGTACATAGGCGCGTTTCCCGATGAACCAGAATACGCATGGAAGCTATACAACGATGTTACGTGCTGCAACGGCAAGCTCTACTTCGCACCATGTATCGCTGAGAGGATAGCTGTATATGACATTGCAATAGGTCGGTTTAGCACAATTGAATTGAAAGAACCGGACAAAGCGGAAATCTCGAGGCATTGTAAATACGGTAAATTCGCCAGCATTGCGCGAAACGGGGTACACGTGTACTTCATTCCTGCAACTTACCCCGCAATCATCAGGTTAGACACACAAAACGGAGACATGGAATACCTAACAGATTGGATAAAGCCTCTTAAGGAAATAATGAATGAAGACACATGGTTCTTTTTCGGGACGACTGTCGTAAACGAGAAAATCTATGTTTCGGTGCGATGTGCCGACGCGGTTTTGGTGATAGACGGGGCATGTTGCGAGCTGAAATCGATAGGCATCGGCGCAGTCAATTACAACGGCATATGTTACGATGGGAGTCAATTTTGGCTTGTTCCATGTGAACCGCAGCAAAACCTACCCGCATTGGTCAAATGGGATGAGCAAACAAACAAATCAGCAATTGTAAATCTGTCTTCCACGCCGGATTATCTGGAAGCAGGGAACTCGACCGCTATTGTTTATGGCTTGGTGTTTCATGATGGCTGTGTATGGGCGTTTCCGAATCGGCTTACAAAATCGTTGAGGATCGACATAGCAATCGGAGAGATACTATACGTAGAAGCATTCCAAGCGGAGTGCGATAATACCGCAGAACCGGTAATTTTCCAAACATATACGAAATACTGGGAGAAAGACGGAAAGCTATTCGCGATGGGGGCAAGAAGCGGGGCTATTTCACGATACGATTTCACATCCGGTGATTCATCGATTGAGACCATTACAGAAGAGTGCCACGCAAGGCTGGCAAAAGACTCAAGCCACGCCAACCTCGGAATCGCTGGGAGCACTATCTACCGAGCCATAATGTAGGATTTGTCTACATATTTTTGACCATGCCTTTCCACGGCACAAAACTGTATAAATAGTAATTCGGTTAATCACGTAGCCGATCGTATCCTTCGTCTACTGACAACTGACAACTGACAACTGTATGAATTTACCCATATTTGCCATCACCACTTTGAATAGTTACAACTTATTTACATTTTGTATTTAGTCTTTTTCTTGACGTTAGCCGGTATGATGTGATATCATTGCACACGGTTTACGATGATTAAACATACCAATATGCGGGCAGGCAAGGATGCTGTAGCTTCCGTGTTCATGGATGAAAGAGGGTGTTCCAAGTTGTGAGCAAGAAACTCGTTTCTATAGCGCTGTCTATGGCGTTGCTCATTCTTGTGTCTCCTCTTTATTCTTTTGCGGAAAACGACAACGAAACACTAGTAATCGAAGAAACCGATGAGATTCACACCGCCCCAACACCGATAGAAATACCCGAACACATCGACAACGGCGACGAGGAAGCCGATCAAGCAGACGACCAAGATGCCGCGCATGTGGTCATCGAAAACCAACCAGAAGACGATAAGCAAGACGAATCGAGCGAAGACCCAGAAAGCCTGGAACCCCGCGAGGACGAGGACGAGGGCGAACCACCTGAAGAATCGGATGACGCAGAAGCCGCCGACCACGACATGTCCACCGATGAAGAAACGGAAGCGGACACTGATACAGAATCGGAAGATGAGGAAGCCGATGAGTACGCAGAAGAGCTCCCCCTCCCCGATGCCATCAGAATTACCCTACCCACGACAGAAGCGCTCAGCTTCATCCTCGATCCGCAAGGTTTTTCAGGAATCGCAGAAGGCGAGAATGTATCGCTAGACGAGTTGGACAAAGGACGGATACTGCCGCGAATCTCTGACCCCGCCATTGTGCTTAACGAGAGTTCCTTTCCTATATTACTCACTATAGAACTGAGGGCAGTGAGCAAAGAAGGAGGCGGCGGCAACACAGACAAAGCAAACTTCGTACCACAGAACACCGACTTGGAAACAACGAAAGCAGCAGTGTTCTCAGACGATGGCAACAATGTCCTCCTCTACGCAGCACCTTCAGTAGGTAAGATAAGCTCTCCGCACGAAACATTTGAACCCGCCGGAATCGGATATGTGATAACCGAAGAACCGATAACACTGGAATACGTATTGCCCGCCGCAGAATATGCGTTAACAGGCGAAGGCGCTGACACGAAATGGGAACTAATCCCCGGAACAGGCAGCGGCATACAGTTTCAGATAAGCGGATATGTTAACGACAACGCGGACTGGAGCAACTTTACCGACAGGCATATCGGAGACGCTCGCAGCACAATAGGATTGGTCGCGGTCTTCTCCTACAGCGAATACAGCGAGGAGCAAATTGAAAGCGAAGAAGATTCCGTGAATGAAGAAAACTTAGAAGACATTGACTACACTGAAAACGAAGAAAATACGGAAAACGTAGTAAGCCCTGAGAACGAAGAATACGCTGATGACGAAGAGTGTCCAATAGACAATGAAATCATCAATAGCGAAGAACCTAACTTGGAGTCTGAACAAAAAGAACCCGAGCAAATCCCAATTTCCACGGACATTCCACAATTCTCAGAACAAAACATGCCAGATTACGTCCTTCTCGATCAAGAAGCGATAGCAAACATCATGCGCACTATAACGGGAGAAGGGTAGCACTAATAAAGGCTTTTCCGGCATTAATCGTAAGTTCGCCGATGGCATTCCTGGAAGCAGTTGACCTACACAGATTCAAACTGCGAAACGGAGTCCAACGTGAACATATAGAGGTAGAACCCACCCGAGCGGCCGCATAAGAACAGTCATGAATAGCACATATGGCAAAAGACAAACAACTATTCTAAATGCGCCGCAATAAACTGCAAAGACAGAGGAGGTGATTGCGAAAAGTGTCAGAGATTAGCGAAAATAACGAAAGGAGTGATGAGACAAGGAAGTCGGATGTAGAAAGCATAGAGACAAGGAAGTCTGAAAAAGAAAACGAAAAGACAAGGAAGTCGGAACAAAAAGGCAAGGAGACAAGGAAGTCTCAGCAAAAAAAGAAGCTGAAAATCAAACCGTCTTATTTAGTAATCTGCATATTGGCGGTCGCACTGATTACCGTGCTTGCATACTTTTTGTGGCCTACGAATGATGAACCAAGCTTGCACGACCTTGATTTGCCAATGCCACCGCTGGAGCGTCCTACGGTCGGTGGGCGAGGAACGCTTCTGACCCCGGAAAACCTAGAAGAAGTGACGGAAATGCTAAGTCAACCGGTGCAGGACGCACAGTACACTGTAAGC
>Ga0099364_10011034_pt1 | contig 12377 bp, 10 predicted proteins | sample TergutTh196P3_FD_73070 | JGI IMG/M metagenome (GOLD analysis project Ga0099364, IMG submission 73070) | Microcerotermes parvus P3 segment gut microbial communities from Pointe-Noire, Republic of the Congo - Th196 P3 | ecosystem: Host-associated > Arthropoda: Insects > Digestive system > Gut ... | reverse complement strand
GGGATATTTACGGTTACAGGCACGTTTTGTTGTTAGGACGCGTCATGTCCGGTGAAGGCGGTAATATCATAATAGAAACCGCAAAAAAAGTTATTGCAGATGAATACAGTGATTATGAATTCCAAATTCATATTCCCGATGAAAAAAGCCGCAGGGTAGGGCAAAGCGTTGCCGCGGCAAGTTTGTAATCGCAAGCGATTACAGTGATCAGTGGATTTATATGAAAGGAAATGATTTTAGATGAAAAAAGTCGGGCTTATTGATTATTTCTTGCATGAATGGCACGCCGACCATATAAAAGAATGGGTAAAAAAAGCCTCAAACGGCATATATGACGTTGTATATGCTTGGGGTGAAATTGACAGCCCCCGCCCGAACGGATTAACGAATTCGGAATGGGCAAAAGAGCATGATATACAATTATGTTCCACCCAAGAAGAATTGATTGAAAAAAGCGATTGCTTGTGTGTTATGGCGCCTGATAATATAGAAACACACGAACGTTTATGTGATTTGGCATTAAAATCGGGAAAGCCTGCATATATTGATAAAGCTATTGCAATAAACAAAAAAGCAGCAGTTAATATTATTGATTTGGCAAACAAATATAATACCCCTTGTTTTGCTTCATCCGCACTTCGCTTTGCGAGCGAATATCAAAATGCAAAAAAAGATGGAATATGCGGTATTTTAACAAGCGGCGGCGGAAGCTGCGAAAACTACATTATCCATCAAATAGAACCTATCGTTATGTTTGCAGGTTCAAATCCTAAAAGGGTAAAATCTGTGGGAAACAATGATTTTATCGGATTTGTATTGGAATTTCACAACGGTATACAAGCGAGAATTAATTTTTTCAATGATGATTATCCTTTTGAAATGGGAATAAAATATAATGACAAAACTTCAGCATCAATAAAAGTCGAATCGGATATGTTCGCGAATTTCACTAAAGAATTAATACGATTTTTTGACACAGGTGAAATTATAGTTCCTCACGAGCAAAGCTTAGCAGTAGTTTCTATTATCGAATCTTGTATGACGGCATTAAAACAAAATGATTGGGTAAAAATTTTATGATATATGATATTGCAATAATCGGAGCAGGAATAATTGGAAGTTTGATTGCACAAAAATTATCAAAATATAATATAAAAACTTGCCTTATAGACAAAGAAACCGAACCTGCACAGGGAGCTGTCAAAGCAAACAGCGCGATCATTCATGCAGGATATGACGCTTTACCGGGTACATTAAAAGCATATTATAATATAAAAGGAAATGAAATTTTTCAAAACATTTGCGATGAACTTGAAATTGAATTAAAAAACATAGGCTCAATGGTTTTATCTTTGGATAAATACGGCGATGAAAGTGTAAAAGAACTTTATAAAAGAGGAATAGATAACAAAGTAAAGCACTTGGAAATTATCGGCAAGCAAGAAATTTTACAGTATGAACCTAATGTTAATTCTGATGTCCGACTTGCACTTTATTCAAAATCTGCATCTATTGTAAGTCCGTATGAATTGACGATTGCGGCGGCAGAAAATGCAATTGAAAACGGTGTTGACAGTATATTTGATTTTAATGTAAAAAAAATAAAACAAAAAGGAAATATTTTTGAAATATCTTCAAACGACCATGACTGCGAAGATGAAGATAAAAATAATATAAAAACGGTACAATCAAAATATATTATTAATTGTGCCGGTGTAAAAGCTGATGAAATTGCCAACGAACCAGAATTTAAAATTATGCCGCGAAAAGGCGAATATTTTGTGCTAGACAAAAAACAAGACGGCTTTATAAATCATATTTTATTTTCACCCCCCACAGAAAAAGGTAAGGGTATTTTAGCGTGTCCGACTGTTCATGGGAATATAATTTTAGGGCCTACATCAGAATTTATTGAAAATAAAGAAAATAAAGACACAACATATGACGGTATGCAGTCTGTAAAACAAAAAGTGAAACAAATTTTGCCCGGTATAAATTTTAACAACATAATTACATCATTTTCCGGAATCAGAGCGACCCCAAACACACATGATTTTTATATAGGGTGGTCAAAAGTTTATCAAAATTTTATAAATGTTGCAGGGATTGAATCGCCGGGGCTTACATCCGCTCCTGCTATTGCTAAAAAAATAATTGATATGATGTGCGAAACCGATATATTAAAAGATAAAAAAGAAAATTTTGTCAAAAGAAAAAAACCGATAATAATTTCAGATTTGAATTTTGAAGAAAAAAACAAATTGATAAAAAATAATCCGAAATACGGAAAAATTGTCTGTCGATGCGAAAATATAAGCGAAGGTGAAATTATTGATGCAATAAGAAGAAACACCGCACGTACTGTGGACGGAATAAAGCACCGTATAAGACCGGGGATGGGAAGATGCCAGGGAAGTTTTTGCGTAACCAAAGTAATGGAAATACTTTCAAAAGAGTTAAAAATACCCATAAACAAAATAACAAAAAAAGGCAAAAATTCCCGAATGGTTATGTAAAAATAATAAATAATAAATAATAAATATTTGTTATTTGTCATCTGTTATCTGTTACTTGTTATCTGTTATTTGTCAAAAGGGGTATTATTAATTTTTATGTATAATGATTTTGGTGTTTATTTTGGTGTTGATGTTTTAATTATCGGCGGAGGGCCTGCCGGTATGGCGGCGGCACTTTCTGCTTCAGAAAACGGAGCGGAGAAAGTGCTTATAATTGAACGCAATGAATCATTGGGCGGTATCTTGAATCAATGTATTCATAACGGATTCGGAATAACTTTATTTAATGAAGAATTAACAGGCCCTGAATATGCACACAGATATATAGAAAAAATTAAAAGTTCAAAAGTCGAATATTTGCTCGATACAATGGTAACTTCGATAAACAAAAACAAAGAAGTTACCATACAAAACACTCGGGGAGTAAAAATTATAAAATCAAAAGCAATTATATTGGCAACAGGATGCCGTGAACGTCCAAGGGGTGCTATAAATATCCCCGGTTCACGCCCTGCCGGCGTGTATTCAGCAGGGACGGCACAACAGCTTATAAATTGCAAAGGACTTATACCGGGGAAAAAGGTAGTTATTTTAGGCTCAGGGGATATTGGCTTGATTATGGCACGCCGCTTTACGTTAGAAGGATCAAAAGTAGAAGCAGTTTGTGAAATCATGAAACATTCAAGCGGACTTACCCGTAATATTGTGCAATGCCTTGAAGATTTTAATATTCCTTTGTATTTTTCATGTACTGTTACAAAAGTTTACGGAAATGAAAGAGTCGAAGGGGTAGATATTTCAGATGTCGATGAAAATCTAATTCCGATTGCAAATACAAGCAGATTTATTGAATGTGATACCTTACTTCTTTCTGTTGGACTTATCCCGGAAAATGAATTGTTTGGAAGTATTTCAGATGATTTTAATTCAAAAACACAAGGCCCTGTTGTAAATGAAAAGTTGGAAACTAACATCGACGGAATATTCGCGTGCGGAAACTCACTTCATGTACACGACATTGTAGATAATGCATCAATAGAAGCAGAAAAAGCAGGGAAAAATGCCGCGAATTACGTTAATAAATTACAAATTACAAATAATAAATAATAAATATCATATAACAAATATTTCTATAATTTGTTATTTATTATTTATTATTTGTAATTTATTTATTGTTTGTTTGGGAAAGGAATAAACAAAAAATGAAAAATAGTCTTACTTGTATTTCTTGTCCTGTAGGTTGTAAAATTTTTTATGAATTATCGGAAGATAAAAGTAATATAATTAATATAAACGGTAATTTATGTCCTAAAGGTGAAAAGTATGCAAACGATGAAGTTTTTAATCCGAAAAGGATATTAACAACAACGGTATATGTTAAATCTGCTGATAAAATGTTACCTGTGCGTTCAGATAAGGCTATGCCCAAAGAGCAGATTATGGATTGCATAAAAAAAATCAAGAAATTATGTTTGCCTGAAAACATAAAAGCAGGACAGGTAATATACGAAAATATTATTGACGATATAAATATAATAGCAACATCAGATAACAAGTAACAGATAACAGATAACAAATAATAAAGCAAAAATATGTTCCATAATTATTTATTGTGCATCGTTCATCGTTAATTTCCATTTGTTATCTGTTATCTGTTATCTGTTATCTGTTACTTGATATAAGGTTGTGATTTTTATATGCAATTATTTGGTATTGAATATTGGGAAATTGTATTGAGGCTTTTTGTATCTGTTATTTGCGGCGGTATAATCGGATTTGAACGGGCAGGGAGAAATAGAGATGCAGGAATAAGAACACATATGCTTGTTTGTTTAGGGTCGTCGTCAGTTATGTTGTTGAGCCAATTAATTTGCAATCAATACGGAATTAACGATATATTCAGAATGAGTGCACAGGTAATTAGCGGTATAGGGTTTTTGGGTGTCGGTTGTATAATAAGCGGCAAAAATAATGTCAGAGGGCTTACAACCGCGGCAGGTATATGGACGACAGCCTGTATCGGTCTAATTGTAGGTATCGGATATTATGCGGTTGCAGGAATAGCGGCCGCAATTATGATATTCATGTCAATAGCAGTTAGTCCTTTGGTGAGAAAGATTCAAAAAAAGTTTTCGGATAATATTGTATACATAAAAACAACAGAAAATGCGTCAATAGAAAAATTGTTAATTGCTTTAAAAAATTTGGGTGTAAAAACTTCTTCTATTAAAATTGATTTTAATCATGACAACACTAAAAAATTAACATTTCAATTGTTTATAAAAGAAAAAAGAGGAAAAGGTCATTTTGAAAGAGAAAAGATTTTAGGTAAAATAAGTGAAATGGAAGATATAATACAGATTTCAATAACATAAAGTTAATATATGCACCCCCGCCGGAGGCGGGGGTGCATATGCGAAAAATATTCATTATGATTTTGGATACTGTCTGATTCCCCCCGCCGGAGGCGGGGGGAATCGGACAGTAACAGAAAGGATTTAGTTTGGATAGTTTAAAACAAAAAAAGTTATTTTTGCTTGATATGGACGGTACTCTTTATGTTGGCAACCGTTTATTTGATTTTACCTTACCGTTTTTGGAATACATAAAAGAAATTGGCGGAAAAGCGATGTTTTTAACAAATAATTCATCGAAAAATGTTTCCGATTATATTATCAAGCTTAAAAATATGGGAATAAATTCACAAAAATCAGATTTTTTCACATCTTTGGACGCAACGGTATGTTATCTTAATAAAAATCATAAAGATAAAAAAATATATGTTTTCGGCACATCTTCCATGAAAAATGAATTAGCAGACAAGTTTAATATTACAGATGTATATTCAAATGATGTCGATTGTCTTTTAATGGGATTTGATACAGAATTAAAATTTTCGAAATTAGAAGATGCTTGCAAGTTGCTTAATAACGGTGTGGATTATATCGCAACCAATCCCGATTTGGTTTGTCCGACAGAATACGGTTCTGTACCCGATTGCGGTTCAGTAAGTGAAATGCTTTATAATGCGACTTTGCGGCGTCCTTTATTTATAGGAAAACCTGCCCCCGAAATGATTTTGTTCGCAATAAAAAATGCAAATATGACAAAAGAACAAAGTATCGTAATTGGAGACAGACTTCATACCGATATTGCAAGCGGAATTAATGCGAAAATAACGACCGCATTGGTACTAAGCGGAGAAAGTCAAATATGTGATATTGAAAATTCAACATATAAACCGGATTTCGTATTTAAAAATATCGGAGAATTACATGAGAAATTAAGATTTTAGTCGTAAATGGTGTTGATAGTTATGTAGGGATGACCCGCCCTCGGTCGTCCGTTTACCAGCACAAACAGAGCGTTTTTTTACGTGTACGGACGGTCGAGGGCGACCCTCCCTACATAAACATCAACACTATTTTACCACAACATTTTCTTTCCCCAAAATTGCATGCAATTTTGATATAAGCTCGTTGTTTATCATTGTTTTATAATCTTTTGGAAGATTCAAATACTTTTTATTATCTTGTGTGTAAATAACAACGCAGTCCGCTCCGGGGTTGAATTTTAATAATTTATATGCTTGTTTCGTTGTGGCATCGGTTGCAGTTTTCACCCGTAAATATAAAATACCGCGTTTGGAAAATTCAGAGGCGAGCCAGATGTTATTGCAGACGACACTTTTTGGTTCGTCTTCTTTTATGCTTATTTTACCATAAATCACTAAAGGTGTGTCTTTTTCAAGCCCCGCCACCGAGGCGTAATTGCTCGGAAATACTACTGTTTCTATTGTTCCGGTATCGTCTTCGAGTGTTAAAAACCCCATTTGTTCGTTCTTTTTGGTGGTCACTGTCTTTTTGCTTTCTATCATTCCCATTAATGTCACAGGAATATGGTCGGGATATAAAACATCGTCCTCATCGGCTTTTATTGCCGCTGATTTGTCGAATTCATAATTTTTAAATATTGTTTTAAATTCGTCTAACGGATGCGCGCTGATATATAACCCGGTAGTTTCTTTCTCAAAACTTAATAACTGTTTGAGCGAATATTCTTCACGTTCCGGAATTTCTATTTGAAATTCGGTTTTTTCGTTTGAAGACATATCACCGTCAAATAAACTTACTTGTCCTTTTATTGTGTTCCTGCGTTTATCATCAATGCTTGACAATACAAATTCATAATTTTCTAACATAGCGCGCCGACTGTGCGGAAAACTATCCATAGCACCGCTTTTTATCAAACTTTCCACGATTCGTTTGTTAAAAGTTGATGTTTCACTTTCGCAAAGACGTTCGCAAAAATCGACTAAAGAAGTAAATTCCCCTTTTTTCCGTTCATTAATCATCGAAAGTATAAATCCTCGTCCGACGTTTTTCAGCCCTAATAATCCATACCTTATATTATTGTTTTTACATATAAATCCAAGCTCGCTGTTATTTATATCGGGGGGTAATATTTTTATTCCCAGTCTTTTACATTCGGCCACATATTCAATAATTTTATCGGTAGAGTGCATTTCACTTGTCAGTAATGCCGCCATATATTCTTTTGTGTAATAAGTTTTTAAATATGCCGTTTGGTATGCAATCATAGCATATGCGGCGGCATGGGATTTATTAAAAGCATATGCCGCAAAACCGCTCATTTAATCAAAAATGATATTAGCGGTTTTTTCGTCTACTCCGCGTTTTACCGCTCCTTCACATTCCACAGTGCCGTCAGCTTTCACACTGCCGTAAATAAAACTTTGCCGTTCTTTTTCCATAACATCGGCTTTTTTCTTTGACATAGCACGGCGTACAAGGTCAGCTCTTGCATAAGAAAACCCCGCAAGTTCCCTGCATATTTCCATAACTTGCTCTTGATATACGATTACTCCATAAGTAGTTTTCAAGATTGATTCCAATCTTGGGTGTTTATATTTTATGGATTGCGGATTATGACGGCAATGAACATATGTGGGGATTGAATCCATCGGCCCCGGACGATACAAAGAAACCACCGCGATAAGGTCTTCCAATCCTTTTGGTTTTAATGACATTACAACTTGCTTCATTCCGCTGCTTTCATATTGAAATATACCGCTCGTTTCACCTTTTGATAACATTTTATATACGTTTTCATCATCCAATGAAATTTTATTGATGTTAAAATCCACATCACTTTTTCGCACAGTATTTTGGGTATCTTTTATAACAGTAAGTGTTCTTAATCCCAAAAAATCCATTTTTAACAAACCAAGTTCTTCAAGGGCGTTCATGGTGTATTGTGTAACAATAGACTCCTCATTTTTCGCTAAAGGAACATATTCATCTACGGATTTATCAGTAATAACTACACCTGCCGCATGGGTTGATGAATGTCGGGGCATACCTTCTAATTGAGAAGCGGTGTCAACAATCCTAAGCACGGTTGGGTCTTGGGCATACATTTCTTTTAATGTTGCGGATATTTGCAACGCTCTTTCAATCGTCATTCCCACTCCCCAGGGTATTTGTTTTGCTATTTTGTCGCCTGTTGCATATGGTTCACCCAACGCTCTTGCTACATCACGGACAGCACCTTTTGCCGCCATTGTACCAAAAGTAATAATTTGTGCGACATGGTCTGCTCCGTATTTATTTACAACATATTGGATAACTTCATCACGGCGTTCATAACAAAAATCTATATCAAAATCCGGCATACTAATACGCTCCGGGTTTAAAAATCTTTCAAAAAGCAAGGTGTATTTTATTGGGTCAACTCCTGTTATACCAATGCAGTACGCCGCCATACTTCCTGCTCCCGAGCCGCGTCCGGGCCCAACGGGGATGTCGTTGTTTTTTGCGAACATCACGAAATCACGCACAATCAAAAAGTAATCCACATACCCCATTTTTGATATTACGCTTATTTCATAATCCAACCGTTGAACAGCTTCGTCAGAAGGCGAATCCCCGTACAATTCTTTTAAACCGTCATAACATAGCTGTGTAAAAAACTCAATATTTGTTTTGCCTTCAGGCGGTTCAAAAACAGGCAATTTAGTTTGTCCGAATTCAAATTCGAGATTGCATTGTTCTGCGATTTTAACGGTGTTCGTAAGCGTTTCGGGGCAAAAGTCGAAAATCGCACTCATTTCTTCGGCAGATTTGAAATAAAATTCATCGGTAGGAAATTCAAAATTGTTATCTTGCCCCACTACTTGATTTGTTTGTATGCAAAGCAAAACATTTTGAATCGCACTGTCTTCTTTTTTAAGATAATGCACATCGTTTGTGGCGGCTAAACTTATTCCAAGCTCATTCGCTAATTTAACCAATCCGGGGATAATGCGTTTTTGTTCTTCAAGAGAATGGTCTTGTATTTCTATATAATAATTATCCTTGCCAAAAATCTCCATATATTCAATTGCCGCCGCTTTTGCTCCGTTTATGTCGCCCGCCAAGAGTAAACGCGGAATTTCCCCCGCAAGACATCCCGACAAGCAAATAAGCCCTTCATTATATTGACGTAATAATTGCTTATCCACTCGCGGTTTGTTGTAAAATCCTTCGATATAGCCATATGATACAAGTTTTATCAAGTTTTTATACCCGATTTCATTTTTACAAAGCAATACTAAATGATGAGGTGATGTGTCTTGTCCATGTTCTTTCTGGTGACGCGAACGGGGTGCAACATAAACTTCACAGCCTATTATAGGCTTTATACCCGCTTTTTTACATTTTTTGTAAAAATCTATTACACCGTACATATTCCCGTGGTCAGTAATAGCCACACTTGTTTGTCCAAGTTTTTTCGCATAACTAACAAGCTTATCAATACGACAAGCTCCGTCTAACAAACTATATTCACTATGTAAATGTAAATGCACAAATTTATTCATAATACTTATTTTACACCATAACATCATTTTCTGTCAATAAAATAAAAATTTAACCACAATTGTTAATAAGCAATTGTGGTTAAATTTTTTATGAAAAGCAAAGGAGATAATATTTATACTAATTTACAATCTAAACGATACCTCATATCCTGAATCCTGAATCCTAAATTAATACCCATGGTGGTATTATTTTAGATAATGTACATACTTATGCCCATGCACCAAGTTTGTACAAAACCGTTATAAATATGGCATGGGCCCGTCGGTAGCCGCTGCGCGTTTTTATTTTAGATAATGTACATACTTATGCCCATGCACCAAGTTTGCACAAAACCGTTATAAATATGGCATAGGCCCGTCGGTAGCCGCTGCGCGTTTTTATTTTAGATAATGTACATACTCCCCATTATGAATGGGGAGTATGTAGGGAAAATTTTTATTGTGGGGGAGCCTGAAAAGCAAAGTTTTACAAAAATTGCCGAAATGCTTTTGTGAATCGGCTTTTTCAACACCCCCAATTATGAAAAGACAATTTTTAAAGGCTATATTGAGGTTGACTTAAAAATTTATTTACTTTTAATAAAAGCGGCTCGTTTTTTGCAGGTTTTATTATAAAATCATTTCCGCCGGCGTCGATAGCTTTTGAAACATACTCTCTTTGCGAACTTTTTGTTAAAAATATTATGGGAGTAAATGCGTAATCATCAATTGAACGGATAATACCGGCTAATTTATAACCATTCATTCCTTGCATATCTATGTCGAGAATAAACAAATCCGGGGTTTGTGTGCTTAAAATTTCTAAGGCGGCATTTGTGTCAAACGCTTTGAACACTTTGTAATGTTTTTGTAAAGTACCATTGATAAACGACAGTATATCGGGCTTTTCGCCTACAGCTAATATTTTTTTAGATGAATTATTTGCTTTAGATTTATTAGCATATTCTTTATTATTTAATTTTTGTGCTTTTTGCAATTCTATGGAAAGTGAAGCAAGTTCTAATGCAAGCGTTTTTATGGGGTTTATTAAATCCATATTATCAAATTTCGCTTTAAAATCCAGTTTCCGTTTAATTTTATCTATTTCTGTTATAAATTCCTGTGCATATATGTTTTCTAAAAGAGAATATATTATGTCTATATTATTAACAACATACTTGTATCGTTTGTTTGCAAGGTTATATTCAAGTTTTTCAATCAATCTTGGTATGGTGTCAATATATTTGTTAATATGTGCGTGAATATCGTTATAATAAATGTTTTCCGGTATGCTTAAACTTGGTATTTTATAAAAATAATTGCTTTTTGTTAAACTCATATGTAAAACTATCCTCCAGTTGCCTATAAGCACTATCCATTATAAAAGAAAATAAATACTCTTGTAAAGTAACAATGGGGGGTAAAAAATATATTTATTAGCACAAAAAACACACTCGTTAAAAACGAGTGTGTTTTTTGTATATTAATATATTATATTTTATGTCTGTTATCCCCCGCCGAAGGCGGGGAATAACAGACATAATTCCAATTTTTAACAAAGACAATAACCCTTATTTTGTATGCAGTTACATTCTTTGCCTTTTTGACATTCGCAATCCGCACTGTAATTAAAGTTGAAAAACATCTTTATTAATAATTGATATGCGTTGGCAAATGTCATTTTTTCCACGTCAATCATTGTTACAATGGGGATTTCTGCGATTGCTTCTCCGTCGAGTGAAAATAAAACTTTTCCTGCGTTTTGTCCTTTTTCAACAGGAGCTTGCAAGTCATTTGCAAATTCTATTTTCGTTTCTATGTCTTGTTCCCGCCCTTTCGGTATAATCAATCCGTCTGTTTTTTCGATAGTGACCGGCACAAAATTAAATTTTCCTTTTATAACCTTAACAGGGGTAAGTTTGTCTTTTTCTATTTCCGGGGTGAAATATGAATAATTGGAAAATCCATAATCGAATAGTTTACGAGCGGCGTCAAAACGTTCGTCGCTGGTTTCAGACCCCATTGTTACCGCGATTAAATCTAAACCGTTCCTGCTTGCGGTAGCGGATATACATTTTTTCGCGCCGTCTGTTGTTCCTGTTTTTAATCCTGTGCAGCCTTTATAAAAGCGGACTAACTTATTCGTATTATTTAAAGCAGTTTTCCCGCCCCGCAAGGTATCCATCCATACTGTTGAATATCTTGTGATTAAATCAAATTTCATGACTTCTTTTGTTGCAATAGCTATATCTCGAGCGGTAGTCAAATGTCCGTCCTCATCAAGTCCGCACGCATTTTTGAAAGATGAATTTGTCATTCCCAACTCACCTGCGCGTTTATTCATTAAGTCCACAAATGCTTCTTCACTGCCCGATATATGTTCTGCTAACGCAACGGACGCATCATTCGCGCTTGCTATTATAGCGGCACGAAGTAATTCATCTACTGTCATGGTTTCATCAGGTTCAAGCCATATTTGTGACCCTCCCATTGAGCTTGCATGAGCGGATGCCGTCACTTTGTCGTCTATATGTATTTTCCCTGTGTCAAGCGCTTCCATTACCAACAATAACGTCATAACTTTTGTAATAGATGCAGGCGGTTTTTTATCATCAGCATTCATTTCATACAAAATTTTACCCGTCTTACCTTCCAGTAATATTGCAGAATTTGCTTGTATTTTAAGTTGTGATACAGATTTACCCATCACATCCTGTGCCGCAAAAACTTGCGCATCATTGGATGCAAAAATAATGTCTTCCTCATTCCCCGCCGCAAAAACTGCTATAGTATACGCTGAAATAATACTAATTATCAATATAAGCGCTATCAATTTAATTCGTAATTTCATAAAAAACAATTATACCCCTTCCTTATTGGGGGTGTTGAAAAACAAAGATTTACAAAAATCAAGCGCAATTTTTTTGTCATACAATACAAAAATTTAAGGCAATACTTTGTGTATTAACGTAATTTTTGTGAAGTATGACGAAAAAATTGCC
>Ga0099364_10011033_pt1 | contig 12378 bp, 13 predicted proteins | sample TergutTh196P3_FD_73070 | JGI IMG/M metagenome (GOLD analysis project Ga0099364, IMG submission 73070) | Microcerotermes parvus P3 segment gut microbial communities from Pointe-Noire, Republic of the Congo - Th196 P3 | ecosystem: Host-associated > Arthropoda: Insects > Digestive system > Gut ... | reverse complement strand
CGGTCGTGGAGCAGGCAAAGAAAGAAATAAAAGCGGGCTTTCGCCCACGTTTGAAAACTACGGTTGAGAATGTGGGGGCTTACGATTTGATTTTTATCGGTTCGCCTAACTGGTGGAGTACAATCGCGCCCCCAATCGCAACATTTCTCGAAGAAAATGATTTGTCGGGAAAAACCGTCGCGCCGTTCTGTACGCATGGCGGTGGCGGAGAAGGAAAGGTCAAAAAGGATATTGCGAAGCTATGCCCGCAATCGACAATAACAACTTGCTTATCTATCTATGGGGGTGGAGTGGGCGATACACAATCCAAAGTTTCCTCATGGTTGCGCGAAATTGGCGTTTGAGGCATTACAACATTTATTCAATTACGAGGAGACAAGGTAATCATGATTAAGAAACAAAGCTCATTGTTAATCGCCGTTACGTTGATTTCCGCATTGCTTACGGGGTGCAACGGCGGCGTGGCAGATAATGCGGAGTCCCCGAATCTTTCCGCAACAACACCGCAAACTTCCGTCACAATCCCGGAAGCCACAAATGAGAACGGGACAAAGCCATCCAATGCGGAAGCGAATGATGGTGCCGGATTGACCGCAGACGGCATACCCGTTGTCTATATGACGACAGATATAAGCCCGGAGGGATTGGTGGCGGTATATCAAGCTCTCGGCGTTTCTCCCGAAGGTCGTATCGCTGTAAAAATCACAACAGGCGAACCCCCTAACAGTAATTATCTTAGACCGGAGCTTATTAAAGACCTTGTGCAAATGTTGGACGGAACGCTTGTTGAGAGCAATACGGCTTACGGCGGTCGCCGCGCAAGTAACGCAATGCACTTGCAGGTAGCGGAAGACCACGGCTTTACCGCTATTGCCGAGTTTGACTTGCAGGACGCAGACGGTGAAATCAGTCTGCCTGTTGTCGGCGGGGAAGTATTAACCGAAAATTTTGTCGGCATAACTTTTCCTGACTATGATTACTATGTTGTGATTTCCCACTTCAAAGGACACGCGATGGCGGGCTACGGCGGCGCAATTAAAAATATCTCAATCGGTATTGCTTCATCATCCGGGAAATCGTGGATACACACGGGAGGAAGTACAAGAACAGGCTTTATGGGCGACCAGACTAATTTCCTCATGGCTATGGCAGAAGCAGGAAAAAGCGTCGTAGACTATTTAGATGGCAACATCCTATACATCAACGTGATGAACAGATTGTCAGTAGATTGCGATTGTGTGGGAAATCCCGCCGAGCCGGATATGCACGACATCGGGATACTCGCTTCATTTGACCCGGTAGCACTCGACCAAGCGTGTATTGATTTGGTAGCCGCCGCTTCCGATGGCGCGTCCCTGATGGAACGCATTAACTCCAGAAATGGGACGCTGACGATTGACCATGCGGAAGTTATCGGGCTTGGAAGTAAGGAATATGTTTTGGCGAATATAGATAATTAAACCTTGAACCTCGAATCTATATCGCCTTGCCGATTAAACCAAAGCGGTATCACAGTACGCTAAAATCAAAGGAGAGAATCTTAATGAAAAAGAAAAAAAGGAAGCTGTTATTCATCCTGCTTATTCCTGTCACCTTGATTGTTGTCCTTGTAGGTGTCGTGATGATAAGCAACGCGATAGACATGAGAAATCCAACAATCCATCAATTTACACAAGTATCAGACGAAAATGCCCCCGTTGTCTATATGACCACAGACATAAGCCCGGAGGGGTTGATGGCGGTATACCAAGCTCTCGGTGTTTCACCCGAAGGTCGCGTTGCCGTAAAAATCACAACAGGCGAACCTTCCAACAGTAATTATCTCAGACCGGAACTTATACAAGACCTTGTGCAAATGGTTGACGGAACGCTTGTCGAAACCAACACGGCTTACGGCGGCAGAAGGGCAAACACCGCATTTCATCTTCAAGTTGCCGAAGACCACGGCTTTACGGCCATAGCCCCCGTGGATATATTGGATTCAGACGGGGAGATACGTGTGCCGGTAAATACGGGTAATCGGTTAAGCGAAAACATCATTGGCTCAAATTTTGACAATTATGATTTCCATATTATCTTGTCGCATTTCAAAGGGCATCAGATGGCCGGTTATGGCGGCGCGATGAAGAATATATCTATCGGCTATGCCTCATCGACGGGAAAGGGACTCATCCACGGCGGCGGCCGTTCCAACTCCCCCACGCTGGGCATGATACTGTCGATGGTGGGCGGGCAGACCGCATTTCTTGAAGCTATGGCAGACGCGGCGGGAACGATTATTGAAAGGGTCGGCGATAATATCATATATATAAATGTTATGAACCGTTTGTCTGTTGACTGTGACTGTGTAGGCAACCCCGCCGAACCGGACATGCACGACATCGGCATACTGGCGTCGCTTGACCCGGTAGCATTGGACAAAGCCTCTATTGACCTGATTTATGGCGCAGACGATGGGCAGTCGCTTATTGCGCGGATTGAAGGACGGAACGGGCTTCGCACACTTGAATACGCAAACGTGTTGGGACTCGGCAATTGGGAGTACAGGCTTGTCAGCATTGATGATTAATTAAAGGGGGAGCCGGTAATGGAAGTCCGCAGAAAGAGGGTGAAACCTATTGCAATAACCGGATAAAAAAGACGAGGTAGGGGGTGATGGGAAATGGATATTTTACGGCGGGAGTTTATTTACTTATGGTATTACTTTTCCATCCAGTTTGAACAAATCTTCACATACTACGCACTTGGCATCGTATTGGGTTCGATAATATCGGTCTTTGGCAAAAACAAGATCCATCAGCTTTTCGCTGCTATGCAAAATAAAAAGCTGGGGGCGTTTGGAGTAATACCCGCAAGTGTTATTGGGGTTGCTTCGCCGCTTTGTATGTACGGAACAATACCAATAGCCGCAGCTTTTTCGGGAAAAGGCATGAGGGACGATTGGTTGGCTGCCTTTATGATGAGTTCCATCCTTTTGAATCCGCAACTCATTATATACAGCGCGGCTCTTGGTACAACTGCATTAACCGTCCGCCTTGTATCATGTTTTTTGTGCGGGATTGCCGCCGGCTTGTGCATACGGCTCTTATACGCCAACAAAAATAAGAGCTTTTTCAATTTTTCGGGTTTTAGTGAAGCGGCGAACCGTGACACAGACCCCAATATCTTACTGCGTCTGGTAAAAAATATATGGCGCAATGTAAAAGTAACCGGGCCTTACTTTTTAGTGGGTATCGCGCTATCGGCAGCTTTTCAGCGGTATGTTCCTGAAAGCGCGATGGTTAGTCTATTCGGAAGCAACAGAGCCTTTGGCATACTCATGGCGGCTTCTGTCGGAGTACCTTTATATGTTTGCGGCGGTGGGACAATCCCGTTATTACAGCAATGGCTTGCTTCCGGTATGAGCATGGGTTCAGCGGCGGCATTTATGATTGTAGGGCCAGCTACGAAAATAACGAATCTCGGCGCTTTGAAAATCGTGCTGGGGTTCAAACGATTTGTAATGTATTTACTGTTTGCTGTTTTGTTTGCGTTTATAACTGGAATTATGATAGATATGCTAATTTAAGGAACGGGGGAATTGTATGGAACAAGCTATATTGCTGCAGTGTCCGGTTTGTGAAAGAAAAACCCGGACAAAAGCGTTTTTTAACACAGTCCTGATATATTTCCCACTGTACTGCCCAAAATGCAAACGGGAAACTATAATCAATGTAGAAAAACTTAATATTTCAGTTATCAAAGAGCCGGACGCTAAGACGCAGAGCCGATAACTTGTGAGGTAGTCACAGCTATCGGCTTTTCCATAAGAACTCATTGAGCCTGATAAAGAGGCCTCAATGAGTTCTTTGCTATTTATAACTATTTCAGGAGGTTAGTCATATCATATGAGATTGCATAGGCATCATAGAAAAAAGCAGCGTCAAAAAAATACGAATAATCAAGGCGGTCTCAGAAAGCTAAAAGCTGATCGAGGCCGCCTTATTCATTTTTACTCGGCAGAATATTTGAACATAACTATGTCGGCTATACATATCCATTATTTTTACAGTGCCGGTATTGATACATCGTGACGGTGGGCGGCAGTCACGTAAAAACTGAATAATATCGGCTCGGCAGTTTTCTCTGCCAAAATTGAATATAGAAAAGGGGGCGCTGCCGGTGTGATGCCCGTTGACAGCGGGCAAGGAGTTGTAATGTTATGGATACTTATATCCGCAACATTAAGTCGTTCATCTGTACTGATTCCACTCCACACACAGCACATAAGACAATGGAAGCGCCATGCACAAAGCATGGACAAGCATTGTACCGGGCAGATAAACCACCTCCCGATCAATGCAACGCTTCCTGCGGACTTCTTAATGTTTACCTTATTGCGGTCGAATTTGCGAGAAATTGCAAAATCGGCCGCCTTTATCAATTTATTGGCATAACAACCAGCAATTTATCGATCTGGCAGTGCTATATCGCCAAATACCCCTGACCCCTCCTTTCTTTGGAACTTTCGGAGAAAGGAGGACAAGCCCTATGAAAAAACATAGGAAGCAGGGCGTTCACGTCAGCGGGCGCAAGCGGCTGGTCGATGTACCCGTTGACAGTGAGCTGTACAAAGCGGACAACCGCGAGGAATACCAGCGCACGAGAAGCAAAACCAAACACGTTTTATTTGAAGCCGCTTTTTTTGCCGACGTTACCATTGATGTTGCGGAAGCCTTTGAGGAAGCGCAGCTATTGGAGTGTTTGCGCGAAGCGATACTGGTTCTTTCTGAGAAAGAACGCAAGCTGATAGAGTGTATTTACTTTGACGGACTTACTGAGCAGAAAACAGCGGATATACTCAAGATGAAGCAGCAGAACGTGAATAGGGATAAGCACAAAATAATCAAAAAACTGCGGGACAGCTTGGTTGATTGGATCGAATAGTCTAGCTCATCGGCTGTAACGCGGCAACGCAAAGAGAAACCGCATCAGATTTATTTCTTTTGCGGTTTCATTTTATTTATTACACGCTATAATCAATGATTAAGCCGCCTAACTCTTTGCCCTGTGGCGCATACTTATTTTCAAGGATTTCGCAATGTCCGTTATAATTCGGGCTTCATCGTCGGTGCAGTCTTGCAAGACCTCGGCCAGCTCCCCCTCAAAAACGTGCTTCGCTTTATGTATATGGTTGCGGAGCAGTTCGTCGGGCGAGAGGTTGAGGGCGTTAATAATGGCAACAAAAGCCTTGATGCTCGGTGTAGTGTTGCCAGTTTCGATATGGCTGATGTGCGTAGTTCCTACGCCAACCATTTCCGCAAGCCTTTCCTGCGATATGTTTTGCTTTTTGCGCTCGACGCGTATGCGGCTGCCAATGTCCTTGTAGTCGATCTGCATTTGCATTACCTCGTTTCTTTTACCATATATTTAGTGTAAGTGCAAATCGACTATGATATAATGAGTTAAAAGTGCAAATAGACCGAATATACAATATTAAGGAGAGCTTTTTTTCGATGTGCAAATTATCCTGTGCAATTACGGGGCATAGCCCGCAAAGGTTCAAGTTCAAATATAATGAGGAATCCCTGCTTTGCCGTTCGATTAAAGACGCGATACAAGAGCAGATAAAAACTCTGTACTCAAAAGGCGTAAGGCTTTTTTATATCGGCGGCGCGGTCGGCGTGGACACATGGTCGGCTGAAATTATTATCGGACTGAAACGTCAGGCTGATTTTTCCGATCTTGAATTATACATCGCGATACCATTTCCCGGTCATGCCGAAAAATTCACGGCAGGGCAGAAAAAGCGTTTTGATGTTATATTAAGTCAATGCACTGATAAAGAAACTATCAACAGGCACTACTCGCCCGTGGCGTACAAACGCCTGAATTACTTCTTGGTTGACAAAGCGGAGTACCTTGTAGCCGTCTACGACCAAGACAAGGCTGAACGGAGCGGGTTGGTTCAGATGGTAAACTATGCAACGAAAAGTAACCGAAAGATTATCTGCATCCACCCGGACACGGCAAAAGCCAGCGAATATACGCCATAGAACACTCATAATAAAATCTGTAGTGAATAAGAAAAAAGCGGCCACTAACCGATTAGTGCCGTTTTTTTGATTGCAAATAAGTATTTTTTTGCTGGTGTGATGTAAAAACGCCTCTGGATTAGGATTTATTGGGGGGATTATTATTCCCCCCGCCACACTAAAACGCCGTCATTATACTCACTCAAATTTTTCTTTCGTCAGGGTGATGTAAAACGGGCTGCGGATTAGGATATATATTAGAGGGATTTTTATGCCCTCGCGCCAACCTTGAAAAACACCGTCCCGCAATGGCGGTCATATACAGTATCTCAAATACATTCCGACTGCGGCCTGTAAAGGAAAGCGACAGGCAAAGCGCCGCGATGACCGCCGAAGGCGAGAGCGACCAGCGCAAATCCTGACGGGCTTATTGGTACAGCCCTCGCGACGACCCGCAGCCGGAGATCATGATACTTCCGTCTTGAACGCTTCACAGCATTGGACGGCTCGCTATAAGCATGGGGAGAGCGCGAACCTGACAGCGATAATCGGCAGGTTGGCGCTATGATGCCTAGACTATAGGCAGTTTGAGGTATTCCCGACGAGCTGGGGGAGCGTGGCAAATACGGCTGACAAAATAATGGTTCAAACCATGCGCAGGGCTTCGTATTATTCCCTATGGGCAGATTCCCTGCGTATTCTTGAGCTTTTAGCCAAATACATTTTATCGGTCAATGGAGGAATCAAAGTGGAATTAAACAACAACGATTTATACCGTGCCGTTTTCAAGGAATACCCCGATGTGCTTGACGTGAAGCAAGTCAGCGCCCTGCTCGGCGTAAGCACGAAAACAGTATACAGGCTACTTCATGGCGGCGATCTCGATTCCCTCAAAATCGGGCGGGAGTTCCGCATACCTAAAGTTTATTTGATGAAATATGTCAAAGTTTTCGGCTCCGCTATGTGCGTCCAGCCAACCGCATAAGAAGTTTTTTCAATAAAAAATTCGATTTAGGGCTGCGCATTTGGATTTATTGCGCTATACTCTCGATATGTCAATAGTGGGTGAATCTATCTGCCAGCTCGAAAGGAGAACGCAATGGCAGGACATCTACAAACGAAGGAAATCAAAGTATCGGCGTCTTTGCAGGAAGTGCGCGGCATCTTCCATATAAAACTCACATGGATTGACGAATTGGGCAACCGTGGACGCAAATCCGTCACGACGGGGCTTGCGGTCAAAGGTAACAAGAAAAATGCCGAGGATATGCTCTATGAGGTTAAGAAAGAGCATGAGGCAGTATTGAACAATATGCCGCAGCTAGAAACTAAGCTCTTTTCGGATTTCATGGAAGAATGGCTTGATGCTATCAGGCGCGACAAAAACAGGCCGCTAAAGCCGACCACGTTCGGCGCGTACCAGATGAACGTACAAAAGGTGATAGCGCCGTATTTCAGGAAGAAAGGCATTATGCTCACGGAGCTGACCGCCGATGACATCAACGACTTTTACGACGTGCAGTTGGAGCGTGTCAAGGCCATGACCGTCACCAAGTATCACGCGAACATCAGCAAAGCTATAAAGTACGCAGTAAAAAAGAGCTACATACCTCATTCGATAATGGACAAGGTGATCCGACCGTCAACGGAGAGGTTTGTGGGGAAATTCCTGAAGCAGTCCGAAACGGTCAAACTGTTTGAAGCGGTCAAAGGCCACAGGCTGGAGCTAGGCGTTATATTCGGGGCGTTCTACGGCCTGCGCCGATCCGAGGTCGTCGGGCTTCGATGGGAATCAATCAACTTTGAAACTAACACCATTACGATTGAGCATACGGTCACAGAAACGAACATTGACGGAAAGCATGTCATAGTGGCCAACGACACAACCAAAAGCAAGTCAAGCTACAGGACGCTCCCTCTTGTCCCGGCTATACGTGCAAAGCTGCTTGAGGTGCGTGAGGAACAAGAGCGCAACAGAAAGCTGTGCGGCAAGTCATACAACAAAACGGATGCGCAGTATATCTACACCGACGTTCTCGGAAACAGGGTCAAGCCGAATTACCTGACAAGCATGTTTCCCGAGTTTATGGAGAAAAACGGCTTCCGGCGCATACGCTACCACGATCTCCGGCATAGCTGTGCAAGCCTGCTGCTTGCCAACGGCGTCTCGCTCAAACAGATACAGGAGTGGCTCGGACACAGCGACTTTGCGATAACGGCTAATATCTACGCGCACTTGGAATTTGATTCCAAACTTGATTCGGCAAACGCAATGGCTTGGATTGCGAATACATCATTGGGGCAAACTCAGGAAAAAGCGACTCCCGCGCAAAGTGTATCCACCGCCGTTGCGGAGGTTTAAGGCAAACATCGTGGTTTTTAGGCAAACATCGCAGAAGTGGCGATAAAGACGCTGACAAAACGCCACAAAACAAAAAGCCCGCAAACCCTTGAGTTCACAGGCTTCATTGGACTTTGGCGGAGGGTGGGAGATTCGAACTCCCGTGAGACTTACAAGGCCTCAAATGGTTTTCAAGACCACCGCGTTATGACCACTTCGCTAACCCTCCGTGTGTTTTGCCCGAAAAACGATGTCTGGAAAAATGGCAAACATCTAAGGCAAACATCAGAAATATTCAGTTTTTATTATACCCCGAAACCCGCATGGAATCAAGACTTTTTGCAGTTTTACAGTAACTCGGCGAGACGGTTTTCAAGACCACCGCGTTATGACCACTTCGCTACTCCTCCGAGTGTATATTATTCAATTATTATGCATAATCACAGGTTTTCAAGACCGCCGCGTTATGACCACTTCGCTAACCCTCCGTGTGGGGATATTATAAGCTATGACGCTTATATAATCAATACTTTTTCTAATAGGTAACATATTTATAACATATCGCCACGCCGCATCTTGACCTAATCAATCAACTCTGCCGCTTTTTTTGCCGTTTCCCATGCCATTGCCCGCAGATCCCGGCGGCGCTCCTCCTGCATTTCCAGCGACTGATGCGACATGTTATCCAACTCTATTGTCTGCCGCTCAGCAGCCTCGCAGTTAAAATCGTCAAAATGTGAGCAATACTCGCTAAGTCCGGCCTGCTCCATAAACGCGCCTACCTTTGGGTCATAAGACAGTCCCAGCATCGGCGTCCCAACTGCAAAGGCGCAGATCAAGCCATGAAGCCGCATAGAAAAAACCCTGTCGGCACATGCAGTCAGAGACATAAACTCTTTGGCGGTCAGGCATTTATCCAGAAGGTACGGCTGCTCTGTCATAAAGTGTTTAATATCGTTTGCGGCTTCTAAATCACTCGGATAATGGGCTGAAACCAAAAGAACATCCCAACCGCCCTTTATCTGCTTATCCAGAAACTCTGCAACCGGAGCGATATGCCTGCCGTCGCCCCATTGCCGTACAGCGGCCATCAATAATGGCTTCCTATCTTTACTCATATCGTCTGATGCGATAAGTCCCCGCAAATGATCCTCGGCCTCCGCGCAGTCAACATCCTCGGGGCTCAGTGCGATCACGGGGTCGCAGACCACTTGAATATCATGCGTTATACCAATCTCTTTAAGCAAATCCAAAGAGCGCTCATCTCTGACTGTGATTGTATGACAACGGTTTAGCGACCGAGAAACCCTTACGCGGTTCTTCCCTGCATTAAGCGGTCCAATACCTTGACTGTAAATCATGACCTTTTTCCTAAAGAGCTTAGCTATTTTAATAACAGAAAGATAATAGCGCAGACTCTTGGAGCTTGTCACATCCTGCAAGAGAGACCCCCCACCGCTGATAACCAAGCGGCAAGATAGAAGCTGAAGCGCCACGCTCAAAGGATTCCAACGATTCACAGCATCAACTGCGTACAAAGCCGCAGTTTTTTGAGGATTATTGGAGAGTACAGTGATACGTACATCAGGCCTAAGCGTCCTTAAACAATGCACAATTGATAAAAGCACAGCTTCGTCTCCGCAGTTATCAAAACCATAATAGCCGCTTATGACCACTTTAGGCCCTTTTTTACCCGAATTATAGCTCATGTTTGAGAGAGCCTCTTGCCCGCATATTTTATATCGAGCTTTTTAATCCTGCGATGAACACATTCTAAAATAGCGATTGCTATTACCCCGACTATTATTCCTATCCATAGTCCATTTGCACTCCGCAACAGGGAAACCATAAGCGGTGTATGCAAATGAGCGTATGTGTTTATAATTGAAATCTGGCCAACGAGCCCGACCATCACAAGCGGGAACATACCGATTTTGTATCCATAGTACATGGTAATCATCATTACAGGGTGACCTATTAGAAACTCTTTCGTTCTGGGTCTGACCCCGAGTATGTCCTTTAGCACCTGGCGCACCCGCACTTCAAAACCGGAGACAAGCTCAGGGCTTTCGTTGCCGGTTCTTAAGATATAGATTACGAACCCTGCCAACAACACAACGCCTATAGCTAACTGCCAATACTTGACGCTGCTTTTGGCTGTCCCCGCCATAATTCCATACCAATCCTCTTCGCGCAGCCATAGGATGACGGGAACAATAACCAACGGCACCACATGCGATATCTTGACGCCGAAAAAGCTATCCAGCTTCAGCATAAATACCGGCTCGGATAAAATGGCGGATGAGATCATCGATCCCGCAAATGTAATGACCGATATCACTATAAGCTGGCCTATCGCACGAAGCGTTCTGCGTACCCCGGATTCTAATGCGAGGGGTTCATTCTTGCGCGGCAAAATAAGCATGACGCTCAGGCTTGGGAATATGATCGCGCCCGCTAATGACAGCACCTTTCTCGACAGGGTTGGCGCAATATACATAAGCCCGCCCCAACCAATTAATCCAAATGCTACCAAAATACCATACGGCAGAAACCATTTTCTTTTAGCAAAAGGTTCGGCAACCAGCGCAAAGAGCCACCCTCCGGCCGCAATCACGCCTGCGCCCAGCAGAAACATGGGTATTGTGCCGATTTTATATGCAGGAAACGGTTCAGGATTTCCAACAATAAGCCCGTCAGCTTCGAGCCCTTCTCGTATGTCTGTAATCATTTCCATACTATCTTCCATAGCAGCCGCAGGGTTTAGCAACCCGTGAAAACGCACATATATATACCGGATATTCCGCTCCGTAGCCGCAAGGCTGTAACGGTCCATAGCAACGCGGAAGTCCATATACCGCATCAATTCATTTTCCGCGATTGCGTGTGCGCGCAGCAGTTGGTTATCCAACCTGTTCGCAAGGCCTGATAAGCCGACTTGATCATAAAATTCAAACGAAACAAGCGGCACCCCGAGAGTTTCAATCGCGTCAGCCAATCTATCTTGTACGATCGGATTGACGCCGCCTCCCGGGACTGTTGGATCATTGAATCCAATAGCAGCAAGATTTCGGATCATCTTCACCCAGCGAAGCGTAGCCGTCAGACTTGCCTCTGTAAGCGGCTCCCAGTTGCGCAGACGCGGGATAATCTGAAATCCTGCTTCCGCGGCCAGTTCAAGTTGAGCGAGAGGAAAGCCCAGCCCCAGCGATCCGCGCTCCGAAGAATGAAGCTGTACGGCAATGCACATATACCCGGGGATTGTAAAAGACCTTGGATAGCGCGTCTTTGCCTCCAGCATTGACATGATCTGATCATGGACTTGGAAGTTTTTTGATATGATAAATGTACTATTTGTCGCGAATCCCGCCAAGATATCCTCCGCTGACTCCCCGTACAAGTTCTCAAGATGGAACGCGAACTGCCCGCCGGTAAGCACGAGCACATCGCCTGCGGCCTCCCATTCACCGAGGATCCTCTCTCTGACCACAAGACCTGTGGCGCCCGCCAGCGATGCTTTCCTGAGCATATCGGCAAAGTCGATATTATGAGAGCCGTCGGCAATACGCATCAGTTCATCATAGTCAATCACAAGTCCAATGGCTCTATCGTCAGCCTCCGCTGACGCTCGTACGCCGAAGTTGACCCACATGGAGCAGATAAAAGACGCCAGAATAATTATTATAGCCAGCCACTTCAGGACAGGTCGTTGTTTTTTTCCTGATGGTGTTTTTTTATCGCTCATATGCTCATCACTCATTTCACTTGAGGATTTCCCTCAAAATCTTTTGAAATTATATCCACTGCCAACATGTTTGTCAAGGCTGGCAAGATACCCCTGGTCCCCTGCGCGGGGCGCGGGTTACACGGGGTAGCCGGAAACAGGCGTGCCCAGCGACTTGCCGTGAGGGAATTCCGGTTTTATCCCGGAACTGACCGAACAAAAGGCGCATAATACGCCTGTTTCCGGCGGGACATGAACAGTAACGGGGGCGGCGGGGCCGGGGCATCTCCCGCCCCACT
>Ga0099364_10011032_pt1 | contig 12380 bp, 6 predicted proteins | sample TergutTh196P3_FD_73070 | JGI IMG/M metagenome (GOLD analysis project Ga0099364, IMG submission 73070) | Microcerotermes parvus P3 segment gut microbial communities from Pointe-Noire, Republic of the Congo - Th196 P3 | ecosystem: Host-associated > Arthropoda: Insects > Digestive system > Gut ... | reverse complement strand
ACCAATCAGGTCGTTTCGGAACCAGCTTTCCATTATCATACGTATACGTTTTTGCGTTTTCCATGGTTCGCCGGCATAGTTATAGAGGTATGGTATGTGAAAACTTGGTTCGTTGCCTGCCACATATTGCCCTATATTACCGGTAGCATCGGGTTGTACGGCATAATATTGCCATTTGCCCATGGGTAATGGCGTGGCAAACAATAAATCCAACTTGTCAATGAAAGGTTTTTCGCCTCCGAAAAGGGCTATCAGGTCGGCTATTCTATGCTGCACGCCCCAGATGTATGTCCAGGCGTTGGCTTCGGCAAAATAGTCGCGAGAGCCAATGCCTCCCGAAAGAGCATAATCGAACGGCATAATGAAATTTCCGTCTTTGTCTTTTGGATGGAAAAAACCGGTTTCCTTATTGAACAGATGACGATAATTATATGAACGTTTCAGGAAAAATTCGTAATCTTCGGTTTTTTCCAAATGTTTTGCTAATTGTGCTATACACCAATCGTTGTATGATGCGGCTTGGGTAACGGCAACTGTCTGACGTTTTTCGAACGAATTTACTTCCGGCACTGTTTCTGCTTCGCCCGGGTGTAGCGCGGGAAACCAGCCGTTTTCGTGATAAAAATCGTCGAGTTCTGTTTTAGGCGCGCGCGCCCATGGTATCATCGTTTCGGTCAATACCGTATTTTTCATGCCTTCGAATGCTTTTGCCACGTCGAACTTTATATTTTTACTCAATGCGTCGGCAAACATGGCTGCGGCATGGTTTCCGTTCATAGCATGGAGGTCGCCTGCCACATACGGAAAAGTGGGCATCCATCCTTCCGGCGACTGTTCGCACATGCGTATATACGAGGCAAGTTTCTCTTCCTGCGCCTTGGGCTCGAGGATTGATAATAGCGGATGCAGCGCAAGAAAATTATCCCATATCCAGTCGTCGGTCCAAAATGAAACGCCGCCATCGTCATGTATTTGCCCGTCAAAACCGTTGAAATATTTCCCGTCTTCCGACATGTTTACCATTCGCTCGTATGACCGGTACAGAGCAGTATAAAAGGTCGTTCTTTGGTCTTCCGTACCGCCTTCCACCTGTATTTTTCCCAATACCCTGTTCCATTCATCACGGGCGTTTTGGGCTACGCGGTCTATATCAAAATGCGCGATTTCATTTTCAAGGTTCTTTTTTGCCTGCTCTACGCTGATGTATGAAATACCATAACGGGCTTTGACGGTCTTCACGGTCGGGTCGAACTGTGCATGAACGGCTGCGCGGTTTCCGGCATCCTTATTGCCTGTCAGCGCGGGCGTTTGGTCAAATTCCAAATAAAAATATTGATGTATCCCGCGATAATTCTCATATCCGGCTATAGTTTTTCCATCTGCATTTATTTTGCCTTCTCCCACCGTGCGTATCATAATGTTGCGTTGCCCGTTTTCTTCGAAAGTAAACGAAAAAATTGCTGATTTGGCAGCAGGGGCAAAATCGACGTTAATTCCATGGTCGTCAAGAAAAACCGAGTAACGATAGGGATTAGAAATTTCATGGTCGAAACGATAATTTGCGTTCGGGTCAGGTTCCATTCCGTTAAAGGGCATCAGCATTAAGACGTCGCCTAATCTGTGTGCCGGCGTGTTCAGAGGAAAACCCTGCATACGGTCGGTAACGAACTCGCGGCGGGCAGGTATCATACGCAACATGCTGCCGGGCAAATGGATAGTGGGAAACGTGGGAACAAGCAATATGCTGATGTTCCCGATATGGTTGTTCACATAGTCAACCGGCTCCTTGTTGGGAACAGAAGGCGTACAACTTGTAACAAAAACAACAAGGACGACAAGTAAAAAAAGGATATTTTTCATGTTTAAATCTTTAAAATGGTTATTATAATTATTTATTTATTATTTCGTATTGGTTTGGTTATCCCATATCCTGTCTCTCCGCGTATCCATTTTGTGGCTTCGCCTGCTAACCACAAATAATAATCCGAGCCTATTCCCTTCTCATATCCGACAAATCGTTTACTTTTGTCTTCGAAAACGGGTAGATTTCCTTCTTCTGCGCATTTGAATATAGCCGTACCTTCGTCAATTTCGTCAAACATGGCTATATACAGCGATTTTACTCCGGCAGCTTTTGCGCCTGCCACCTGCTGCCATAGAAAATCGCCCTCCGAACGGGGAATCATTTCATAATAGTCGATATTATTTGTGCGATTGCCAACACTGTATCCGGGATAAACTACGGGAAAATAGTCTAAATTGTTGTTGGCGCACCAGTATAAATCGCCTGTTAACTGCGACCTCAACGCATAATTGTCGTTATTATATCGTCCCACAGCCCATGGCATTACAATATCTACGCTGTTTTTTATTAATTCGTGTAGAACGGGATTGTTTTCGGTATCAGTTGAAAGTGTACGCCAATAATATGGCACGCCCAACATGATAGATACATCATTTTTGCTTTTTAGGCTTTCTATCACTTGTTTAACCCCGGCTGTCGAATATCTTCGGTTGTCGTTGAACCCTACTCCCCAGATTGCAAGTATCGGATTTCCGTTGTGCCTGACGTATGTGGGATTTTGCTCTGTATCCGTTAGTGCGAACAGGGTTTGCAGTTCCTGCCAATCTTTCTCCAGCACATCCAGGTCGGCTGCCTGACAACCGCTCAAGTCGTACATCAATGCTATAGCCCGGTCGTACTTGCGGGCTGCCTTCAATGCGCTTTCCAGCACCTTGTTGAAGTGCCTTTTTCCGGCGCCTCCTTTTACTTCGACCAAAAATCGTTGCATGAACACCCCGTCGATGCCATATTCCTGCATCCATTTAAAATGCAGGTCTACGGTTTCTTCGTCGTATGAACTGAACAGGTAGGCGTCTGACCCGTCTGCCATTTTGAAGGGCGCTACATATTTTTTGCTGTATTCACTCATTTCGGGCCATAAATCGATTGTGACTCTATCGCTGTTGAAGCCATAGTGATACCATCCACGGTTCATTTCATCGCCCTGAGCGGAAAACCACCCCTGATAACCAGCCATAACCAAGCCGGTGCAAGATGGATAACGAACCTCCGAAGTTAATCCTTCCTCAGGCGTCTTGTTACACGTAAAGCAACAAATCAATTGCATACATGAAATAAGAGAAAGCCTTATTATGATACTTTTTAATATTAAAGATTTCATATTTTTATTTATTACGTACTGGTTTTGTTATTCCATATCCGGTTTCTCCGCGTATCCATTTTGTAGCTTCGCCAACTAACCACAAATAATAATCCGAGCCAACTCCTTGCTCAATTCCAACAAAGCGTTTATCAGGGTCTTCGAAAACGGGCAGGTTTCCTTCTTCTGCACATTTAAATATTGCCGTTCCTTCGTCAATTTCGTCGAACATTGCTACATAAAGCGACTTTGCTCCAGCCGCTTTTGCGCCTGCCACCTGCTGCCATAGAAAATCGCCTCCCAGACGGGGAATTTCATCATAGATGCCGGTCCTTCTTAAATTGCCCCAACTGAACCCGGGAAATACCACCGGTGCGTAATCCAAATTGTTGTTTGCACACCACTGCAGGTCGCCCGTCAACTGCGAAGCCACCGCGTATGTTGTATTATTGTATCGCCCTATAGCCCAGGGCGATACAATATCAACATTTTTTTTAATTATTTCGTGTAGAACAGGATTGTTTTCGGTATCATTGGAAAGTGACCGCCAAAAGTATGGCACGCCTAACAAGATAGATACTTCATGGTTTCTTTTAAGGCGCTCGAGCATTAACTGTGCATCTATTAACGAATATCTCCGGTTGTCGTTGAAACCTACTCCCCAGATGCCAAGTAACATTCTCCCGTTGTGGCGTACGTATGTAGGGTTTTGCACCGTATCGGGGAGTTTGAACAGGGTTTGCAGTTCCTGCCAGTCATTCACTAATACTTCCATATCAGAAGGTTGTGAGCCGCTCAAGTCATAGTACACAGCAATAGCACGGTCGTACTTGCGGGCTGCCTTCAAAGCATTTTCCAACACCTTGTTGAAATGTCTTTTGCCGGCGCCTCCTCTAACTTCGCTTACAAATCGCTGTATGAACACCCCATCAATACCGTATTCCTGCATCCATTTGAAATGCAGGTCTACGCTTTCTTCATCGAATGAACTGAATACGTAGGCATCTGAGCCGTCAGCCATTTTGAAGGGCGCTACATATTTTTTGCTGTATTCGCTCATTTCGGGCCAAAAATCGATGGTGGCATTATCGCCGCTGAACCCGTAATGATACCATCCGCGATTTGATTCGCATCCCTGAGCTGAAAACCACCCCTGATAGCCAGCCATAACCAAACCATTGTAAGATGAAAAACGATAATCGGAAGTATTTTCTTTTGCAGGCTTATTGCTATCATTGCATGCAACGCAACAACCCGATATATATAATAAAGCCAATATTATATAATAAAGCCTTAGCCTCATGACACTTTTTGATAATAACGATAACAAGTTCATACTCTAATATTTTGAATAAAACCGTATATGGTCAATTTTGAAAACAACGGGTCCCAGAATGTTCGTGTGATAGAACCTGATAAAGTTAACTGCCTGAAGGTCTACAGTGGGATTTGCTTTTGCAAGGCTTAATTCTACTCTATTCCAGCCGCTTACTAAGCCGAACTCAGTATGCAGGTTCCAACTTACTTCCTGCACGTCCGGAAGTCCGGAACTTGTCAGTTCGAACTGACTGTCGCCGGGACCCCATTGGGCAACATCCGAAATATACAGGTCAAATGCCAGATAACCGTTCTCTCTGGTGACTTCCGTATCGAACGGGTCGAAGTTTTTACGATACAACGTAGGTCCTGTTTGGTTTTCTGCTTTCAACGAAGCATTTCCTTCCCGCATGTCTTCGTAATCGAGGCTTAGAGTCCAATTACTGAGCCAACCTTCGAGCGATTCGCAGTCGTCCAATACTTTTCCCGGAATAGGTAAATCCGGTATTACCTGCGAGTTATCAATATGCATTTTTACAGGCGCACTGTAATTATGTTTTGCTTCTCCTATACCCGAAATCAATGCTGCTACCCTGAAATAGTAGTCGTTGCCGGAAACTAAATTTTCGGTTGACAATTTCAATTGGAATGTGCGTTCCGGCGGAACGACGGCATTAACATTCTGGGAGGACATTAACGTGCGCAAACTGTTCGACACATTTGGGTTTGCATCTGCAATCAAATGAACAGAGGCTACCGGGTTTGTGGCTACCTGGTCAAGCGTAAATCCGGCTACCACTTCGCCTCTGAGTTCATCAAAGGTAAGTTCTACATCATTGATACGGATATACGGACGCGTACGAAAATGATGTTCCGTCCTTCCATTGATGTCTATTATTTCCTTAAACGTAGGAAAGAAATTGCCACGTAACGCCTGCACTTCGTATGTTCCTGAAAAGATATTGTTTTCTTCATACGTACCGCCCGTATGAAAACGTATCTGTCTTATATTTGGATTGTCAAATCCCTGTTCTACCTTGTCGATACGGGAACCTTCTATCAAATCCTGCTGAATTGGCGCGTTGGTATCTTCATCTATCACGCTGCCGAAAAGCTGTGAGTCGGGAGCGTTATAGTTATCCAATTCACATGCGCTCAGGCAAAAACTCAACAAGACAACTGCATATAAATATGATTTATTTTTCATGGTATTTCATTTAAAATTATTATTTGTTAATTAATTAATATTGCGGATTTTGTACTAATCTGTTTGTAGCAACCCCCGGAATACTGTTGTAATAACTTCTGGGAATAAACGTCTGCGGGTCTGTACGCGGAGCTTGTTGCCGGATGAAAATATATTTCATATTCCTCAAGTCCAATACGGGTATCAGTGCGTTCCTCCTTGCGTTATCAAATACTTCATGGAACTCTCTACGTCTTCTCAAATCCCATTGTCTGCCGTGTTCAAAAGCTAATTCAACTCGTCTTTCGCGGAGAACATTTTCAAGTGTTAGCGGGATTTCCGTTGTGTGAGCCGCCCTTTTCCGCAGGTCGTTGATTGCTTTTGCCGCCTTTGTTTGGTCGCCAATTCCACTTTCTACTACAGCTTCCGCATAGTTCAACAGCACTTCTGCATAGCGTAACTCAATCCAGTCAGTCGTTGAATAGTTCCATGCCAAAGAAGGCACATACGTTGTACTCAAAAACTTTTTAAATCCGAATCCCGAGCGCGTCATGTTGCCGCCAAAATCATCAAAACCGGAATAAAGTACGGGATTAGCTGCGCCATACGTGTAGTATGTAACGCCGTCTACTACCTGCGTTCCCGGACCATTTATCACGGCTGTGCCGTCGGGTCTTATAAATCCTCCCTGAATAATTATCCTTGTATTCTTCCACATTGAATTGGGGAGAATGACCGTGCCGTGTAAGCGTGCATCCTTATCTCTGAAAATATCCATCGGGTCGTCGAACGTCAGATACGTTCTTGACGGGTTATATCCGTTGTAATCATCTATATCTCCGTCTACAGTCGTTACTATCGGCGCTGAATATCCCGGATTGGAATATGATTCGTACACGTCAACTAAATTAAGCGACGGATTAATCCGTCCAGGATGTGGCCATGCCCCTGCTGTTTGCGCCGGATTTCCCCAATTATCCTGATTGCTTCCATATCCGGCGCCTATACGGTCATATCCTTTCAGTAATATAACTTCTTGCAGCGCTACGCTTGGAGTTTCAAACATCAGACGATAATTTTCCGCTGCTTCTGCAGGCGTGGCTGGCGAAGACCTGAAGAGCGAATAGGGTCCATAGTCAATTATTTCAGCCGCTGCTTCAATACATTGCTGGTAATAGTTCAATGCATCTTCGGGGGTCATACCACCTGCCAATTTTTCATCTACTGCTTGTCCCGAAAGGGGCGCTTTATCCCAGTATTTAGCTACCGATGCAGCATGTAGCGCTATTCTTGATTTAAGCGCTAACGCAACCCATCTGTTTACGCGCCGTCTTCTTCCGTCGCAATCTCCAAGATGCTCTACAGCCAAATCGCAACTAAGCAATGCAAAATCCCATGTTTCCTTTTCCGTACTTCTGGGGGTATACAATGCCACCGTATCGCTGATTTCTGCAATGGAGGTAATAATGGGAACGCCTCCATAGCGTCGCGCCAGCGTAAAATACGTAAGGGCGCGAAGGAAATAAGCCTCTCCATACAGCACTCTCTTTGCATCGTCGCTGATAGATGTAATATCGGGTATGTAACTGAAGAAAAGATTGACGTCCTTATTGAACTGATATCCTTGCGTCCACCATTCATTGAGGAACACGATATCGCCACCGCCGGCAGACCTGACGGCGTCATCTGTCTTTACCCATTCAAATTGTCCGACGTTATTTGCTTCTTGCGGGTTCCAGTTAAAACCCTGTTCCGGAAAGAAAGTGAAACATTCGACAGGCATATTGCGGTACAGATTTGCCAAAAAAGCTTCAATACCGGCTTCACTGCCAAAAATATCATCCGGCGTAACCTTGTCAGTCGGTTTCAAGTCCAGATAGTCGCTGCATCCGGTCAAACACAGAACAGCAATCATCTGTATCAATATACTTCTAAAATTTATTATTATCTTATTCATTACAATTCGTATTTATTAATTAAATGTAAGTTGTTAAAAATTAATTTCCAATCCCACGTTCCATGTTCTCATAATTGGGTAAACCCATCCGGCGTCAGCGGTGCCTGCTATTCTTTCAGGGTCGAAAGGTTTGATAAATTTATCAGCCCATGTGAAGACGTTGTTTACATTTCCATATATTCTCACTTTTTCCAAACCTGCAATTTTCGAATACTGTTGCGGCAACGTATATCCCAAGCCGATATTTTTCAATCTTAAATAAGAACAGTCTCTTCTCCATGCGTTGCTGTCTTCATACAGGCGTCCTGCCTGGTCCATTGTTCGCATTGCGGGCCATTCTCCGGGTATCCATCTGCTTTCAGGGTTATACGGGTCTTCGCGATGCCATCTGTCCATAAAATATGCCGGCAAGTTGGCTTCGTTCCAAAACATGGTAGTATAAACATGCGTAAGCCTGATGGAAAATAATGCTGCACCTTGAAAATGTACGCTGGCGTCAAATCCTTTCCATGTTGCGCCAAGGCTCAACCCGTAGTTCATCTTTGGAGAAGCGTCATGAAAAAGAGGTTGTAAATCGTTGCCATCAATAATATTGTCTCCGCTAAGGTCTTCAAAAATAAAATCTCCGGGCAGTACGTACCGGTTTCCTAATGAGCCGTTCTGCAACGCTCCGGCAAGGATTTCTTCTTCCGTTTGAAATCGTCCCACAACGTTGTATGTCCACACAAGCCCCTGATTACGCCCTGTCTGGTCGCTCCGGTATATTTGCCAAGAACTGGCGAAATCGCCCTGCTCTACGTACACAGCTTGCCTTCTTGCATAGTTGAAGTTTCCTGATATTTTGTAATTCAGGTCTCCGATTGAGTTTTTATAGTCAATAGAGAAATCAAAACCTCTAACTCTGTCCTTGTTCAGGTTTTCCTGCGGAAAAGTTCCGCCATAAGTATTGGGCAGTGAAACGTTACGGAAAGCGAGCAATCCTGAACGGTCTTTCTGATACCAGTCAAAAGATATAGCTAATTTATGTCTGAAAAAACCCAGGTCAATTCCGATGTCGGTCAATATTGAATTGGTCCACGTAAGTCTTTCATTTACTATGGCAGGCGTATTAAGCCCCAATGTAGTAACACCGTCGGTAAATTCCCACCAGCCGCCTCCGGTTGTGAAGCCCGGCACATATTGGAACGGGTTGCCTGCATCTTGTCCTATTTTTCCGTAGGATGCCCTAAGTTTCATATTTGACAGTATCGAAGACAGCGAGCTCATAAAACTTTCATCGGAAATCCGCCATCCTGCAGACATGAGCGGGAAAAAGCCCCATCGCACGTTGGGATGATACCGGTAAGAACCGTCGTATCTGCCTGCAAATTCTATCAGATAACGTCCCTTGTAATGATAATTTACCCTTCCGATATACGACAGGTTCCGCGTTTGCCATTCATTTCCACTTGATTGTGCATTTGTGTCGGAAGCTTGGTCTATCTGGTCATTGGTATAAAAATCATAAAATTTTAGAATATTGGCGCTACGCGCTGCCGCATCTCTTACTTCATATACAAATGTAGCGCTGATATTATGGTCGTCTCTTATTGCTGCGCTGTAATCTGCCTGACCGCGTACCGTTAAATAGTATATGTTATTATATGTATTGGAAATTCTCGCCGGGTCATTGAACTTGGTTGCTCTGTACGTGTCCGTTGCCACATCGTAGTCATATAGAGCAAAATCCTTGGCAGCTCTTTTCCCCATGTTATATATCTTGTCGTAAGCCGCTAAAGCTTTCAATTGAAGCCCCGGAACAAACGGTACGGCGTAACTCAACTCTAATGAAGTTATATATTCGTTGCCGTTTGCCCTGTTATAGCCGGTCAAATCGGTTGACGCCAACGCCACCGGATTCATTGCCTGACCATCCTGCACTCTGTTTAGATACAACGGATTGTTGTTGGCATAAACCGGTTTTGTAGGCAAACTGGAAATAACTCCGCGCCATATTTCATGAAATCCGGATGCAACGGTTTCCCGCCTGTCGTTTACAGCGCCTATATTCACTACTGCTCTGATATGGTCGGTAAGCTGCGCTGATATATTCGAACGGAAATTAAGCCGTTGATAAAACATATCTCCGGTTTTTAGCATACCATCATCGAAAAAACCGCCAATACTAAAATGATAGTTAATTCGTTCTGTTCCGCCTTCCGCCGAAAGATTGTATTCTTGACGCATGGAATAGTTATTGAAGGTAGCTCCATACCAGTCAGTGCTTTCATATCCCGGTCCTCCGGCTCTCCATCTATCAAGGTCTTCCTTCAAAATATACGGGTTTAACCCTAAATTGACGTTTGCTTCATTTCGCAGCGTGAGATACTCGTAGGCATTACACATACGCGGAATATCAGTAGGGGCAGCAAAACCAACTGTGGCGTTGAACTGGAACTTTGGTTTTTCATTATTGCCCTGTCTGGTGGTCACAATCACTACTCCGTTGGCAGCGTTCATACCATAAATAGCTGCTGCTGCATCTTTTAGAATGGTAATACTTTCAATATCTGCGCCGTTGAGCCGCTGAAAAACTGAGCCGGGGCGCTGAACTCCGTCAATAACATACAGTGGACCTCCAAAACCGCGAATATTGATTTCATTGTCATACGTTCCGGGTTCTCCGGAATTTTGACGAATATTCAGACCGGCTACTTTACCCTGCAATTTATGAGCAATGGAGGTAGATGTCGTTGTCTGAAGCTCTTCGGCGCTGATAGCGCTGATAGCGGCAGTCAGGTTCATTTTTTTCTGCACGCCGTAGCCTACCACTACCAACTCTTCGAGTGCGCGGGCGTCTTCGCTCAATATGACGTCAATCGCAGTACGGTTGCCCACAACATATTCCTGTGTGGCATATCCTACAAACGAAAACATCAATACAGCATTAGTATTAGGCGCTGTAATAGAATACCTGCCATCCACGTCGGTAATTACGCCGGTAGCAGTGCCTTTTACTATCACGTTCACGCCGGGCAGCGTATTACCGTCGTCATCGGTAACAATACCTGTGATAATTACGCCCTGCATAATCTGATTTAAGGCGCTGTCACCGGCTTCCATCAAGATTACCAAGTTATTTTCCAGCACACGGTAGCTTATTCCGGCGCCTTCCAAAATCTGATTGAGAATATTTTCTACCGAAACATTAAGGTTTACCCTTTTCTGGACGTCAATCAAGCCGACCCGATAGAGGAACGTGAAGTCGCTGTTGCGTTCCACTTCCCTAAAAATCTGTTCTATGGTAACATTCTCCATCTCAAGGCTAAACCTGGTAGCCTGAGAATACGCTGTTGCCGAAATCGTCAACAGGTTGATAGATAATAAAATGAATATAATTTTCATTTTTACGATAAAATTTTTTTTTGTTTTACTTACTAACTTATTTATAAAATACATATCTTTGTTTTTTTTTAATTAATACTTTGAACGGATAAAGGCATATCTGAATTTTTTAGCCTCCTTTTCCGCTGTTGATTAGAAAATATTTTTTTGCCGGGCTTGCGTTGCCGCGCTTGTCCGGCTTTTTTAACTTTTATTTATATACTATCTGTCATTTATCCATAGGCATACATTTTATTTATTTATATTTATTTATATTTACATTTTTTTCGATTAATAAACTATAACTACATCATTTTCAATTTTATATTGGAATTTTGCTGTGAGCTGTAAGGCTCTGATAGCCTGCTCAAGCGATTCCCGACGGAACACTCCGCGAAAACGCAACTGTTCGATGTTTTCGCCTTCTATCCGTATGGTTACTCCATAGCGTCGTTCGAGTTTTTTTGCTAACTCGCCTAAGGGCATGTCGTCAAATACTAATCTGCCGTCGCGCCAGGCTGTTTCCGTCTCTCTGTCAGCCAATAATGGGTCTGCAAAAAGATGTTCATTGCGCAGGTACGAAATTTGTTGTCCGGGTTGCAAGAATATTTCTTTGCCGCTACCCAAACTTGCCACGCTCACCGAGCCGCTCATCAGCGTCACCACGTCGAAAGCATCATTGGGATAGGAGGTCAGATTGAACGAAGTGCCATAAACGGTCACTTCCAATCCGAGTGTCTGAACTACGAACGGCTTATTCTTGTCGGTTGCTACTTCAAACCAGGCTTCGCCTTCGAGCTTTACCATTCTGCTGTCTGTTTCGAAACTTGCGGGAAACTGTAACCTGCTGCCCGAATTTAACCACACGGAAGTACCGTCGGCAAGCGCTATTTGTGAGCGTTGTCCGGCAGGAACATACATTATATTATATGCTGCTTCGCCCTGCTCAATCTTGCTGTCGCGCAATCCGAGATATAGCGCACCCGCAATTAAAAATATCGCAGCGGCGACGGCAACGGCTCGCCAATACAAAGGTATGATACGCGTTTGTTTGAGGTACTGATTTTTTGTTTTTTCAACTACCTGCTGCCATGCGCGTGAAGCATCGGGATTGAACCCCGTATTAAACTCACGGACATCGTTCCACGCCTGATGCAATTCGTTCCACAAACAACGATGCCTGTCGTTTGCTTCAATCCAAGTGTTGAACCTGTACCTTTCATCCTCATTAGCAGCATTTTTCAGCGCTTTCAGAATGATATCCCAAGGGATAGACTTTATGTTTTTATTTGCCTTCATACTTATAAGGCACATGAAAAGACGAAATCCCTTAGTGGAAAGTAATTTTTTTTTTAATTTTTACAAAAAAATACTCGTCAAATGTTTCGCCAGA
>Ga0099364_10011031_pt1 | contig 12381 bp, 9 predicted proteins | sample TergutTh196P3_FD_73070 | JGI IMG/M metagenome (GOLD analysis project Ga0099364, IMG submission 73070) | Microcerotermes parvus P3 segment gut microbial communities from Pointe-Noire, Republic of the Congo - Th196 P3 | ecosystem: Host-associated > Arthropoda: Insects > Digestive system > Gut ... | reverse complement strand
ACCGCCGCCCCCACCCCCCCCCCCGTGCCCTCCCAGACGCCGCCTTCCTCCGCGGACGGGGGCGCGAGCCACTGGGGATACGGCTACGCCAACTGGGCGGGCGTGAGCGGACTGTTCGCGGGCACCGGCGATAACAAGCTCGCACCGGACTCCCTCATCACCCTGGAAGAGGGCCTGTTGGTCGTCATGAAGGCTCTGGGCCTCCGCACCAGTGTGGAAGGCATCGACGGGCTGTCCTGGGACGGCGCGGCGCAGCGCTTTGTCATCAGCCTCGCCCATGAGCTGGGCCTGTTCGGCAGCCTGCTGACGCTGGACACAGCCGGCGTGCTAAACCGCGCCGAGGCCTGCCTGCTCAACCAGAATTTCGTCGCCGCCGAGCACATCGGGTACTCGCCGATCACCGGCGAGCGGTACCGCACGGGCGACCCGACCATCCTTTGGGTCGGCGCCGGCGGGAACCCCTCCCTGACCCTGCTGGGCAGCAAATTCGGCTACATCAGCGGCACCTTCACCGTCGTCTCCGACGGCACGTGGTTCGGGCTGGAGACCGCCACGAATCTGGTCGGAGCCTACAACAAGAACCTCAACAACGGCAAAGCCGTCATCCAGCGTCACCAAATGGGTTTCGACGGCTATGAGCTGCCCAACACCTTCGATACCTTCTATCTCTCGGCCGATCTGACCAAGGCGCTCGACATTCAGCTGGACGACGTCGGCCGCCGGATCAACTTCGTGTTCAAGGCACCCGCCAGGGCTCAGGACGACGTGGTTAAGGCGTATGGAGCGAAGAGCTATCTCGCGTCCGAGACCGTGTACGAAACCTACGCCGGCATCGCGCCCGAGGCGGACAACTGGAAGGGCAACAGCCTTGCGAATATGGCGTTCCGCTATCAGGACAAAACCTATACGCAGGCGTACCTGAACTACGGGAACACACCCGTCCCTGCCAATCTTCCGTGGGCGATCGGAAGCAGCAACGACGTGATCGACGCCCGCGTCCGCGTCATCTATGACAGCGGCGCGGTCCGGTTTACCTTCGTGGAGCAATACACGCTCGCGCAGTTCAACCGGGTCGAAAGCAACGGCAACATCAGCACAAAGGCCGCCAGTGCCATCCACGGCGTGAGGCCCGCCAACGTCAAGGATTACGAGGCGTTCAAGGAATGGGATGTTCTCCTGACCTATGAGATCGGCGCCAAAGCCGGTGTTTATCTTCTCGACAATACGGTTGAGGGCACCCTGAGCAGCGTCAACAATGCCTCAACCTCGGGACAGCTGGGCACCACCGGCTACAGCGCGATGAATACCTGGGCGAAAACCAAGCTGAATTCGCTGCAGACCGGTCTCGGATTGACCAGTCAGGTCGGTACGCACATGACCTATTGGCTGTGGCAGGGCAAGGTGGCCTTCTTTGAGGCCCGCACCCCCTCCAGCCGGCCCAGCGACTTCGCTCTGGTCATCGCCTCCGAAGTGCGGCAGACCAGCGCCTCCCAGCTCGGTTCCGCGGCGGCGTTCGCCTACTATGTAGACGTACTCCTGCAGGACGGCACCCGCAAGGTCTATACCCTGGACAACATCATCAACACCGACCGGAGCGGCTCCGGCGCGAGAGGCCTGGCAGCGTTTAACGGAACCGGCCAGTACGGAACGAATGGCGGCGCTGTAGGCATCGGTACGATTAAATTCAGGGGCAAAACCGGCACCGCGTTCACCGATGCCCTCATTGACGGAAACGTCTTCGCCTACGCGGTCGACGAGGACAAAATTACCCTGTATGACCTTTCCGGCCTGACGATCAACGGGGCGCCGGGTGCTGCGACCGCCGCGATGGCCAACAACGCCACCCAATTCCCCGCGAACTTCCTCAACAACTCGCTCGACACCAAGTACATCCTGCCCAACACGGTCACCTTTATCCAGACCGGCGCGAACAACTACGTTGTTTACAGAGGCAACACCATCCCCGGAACGGCGGTAAACTTTGACAAGACCGGTCTGGTCACGAACTATCTGCTGTCAAATATGGACGGCGCTCTTGCCGGTCAAGGCGTCGGCACCGCGGCTGTCCGCGTGGCGTCCTTCCTGAGAACCAACGGAGTGCAGAACGGCTTTGCGGGCAACCAGACGACCAGCGGCCTGATGTACGCCTATGTGCTGGATGCGGCGGTCAACGAACAGAACCCGAACGGCGGCAACCGCGGCGCGGTGCGCGTTCTGGATTGGAACGGCGCGCTGACCACGCTGTATGACCCGAACTTCTACAACGCGGGCTTTAACACGCTGGCCGCGGGCGACGTCATCGCCTATAAGACCAGCGGCAGCAACATCATTCCCGGCGCCGTCAGCGAGGTAGCCAACGCAGACGGACAGCAGACCTACAAGGTGGTACAGAGCAACCTGAGAACCAAGCGCTACGAGGTCGTTATGAACGGCTTCTACGCCAGCACAAGGGCGTTTACCATCAGGGCGGAGGATCAGAGCGGACGTCCCGGCTGGCCGGCCGGTCCGGCGCGTGTCGCTCAGACATTCGACTTTGACACCACCGGCGGAAGCGCCGCCAAGTTCTTTGCCACCAACAAGTACAACGGCAGCGCGGAAGAGAACAAGCAGCTCTCGGTTGCCGACGTGACCGCGCTGGACATCCGGAGCTCGGCGACGCAAAAGGCGATCATCATTGTCAACGACGATGTGTTCGCGGCCCCGGACGGCAGCCGCAAGGTGCTGGCCGCGTGGCTCGGAAGCAATGCCTATGACAACGATCCCAATACCAACGGCATGATCACTGTGGCTTTGACGGTCACCGATGAAACTCTGGAAGCGTTGAGCAAAACAAGCCCCGCAAAGGTAGGGTCCGATGCGGAACTGAATAAGCTGGGCATTGACCTCGCTTTGGACGGAAATGACATTGCCATTACCCTCAGCGCGAGCGAGGCGATCGATTTCCAAGACGTTGACTACGGCGCCGCCGCACAAACTACCTTTGGCACCCAGATTCTGGGCGCTAACAAGCCGCTTGACGATTTCGTCATCATCAGCCTCGACCTTCAGGCGATGCTGTTGGCGGCGGGCGTCGCGCAGGATGCTGAAGTCACCGTGGTTCAGGTCAACCAGATGTTTGAGGATCTCGGCCTGAGCGGCAACGGGCATGTCGGAGACACAAAAACCAAGACCTACGGCTCATCCACGAACACCTGGGCGAGCGACTTCCTGATCGAGAGTGACGGCAAATTCAGCATGATCGTCGGAGCGGAAGGCGCGACCATTGAAGTGTACACAGGTCCGTCTGTTACCCCGAGTGCGCTGGTCTTCAGCATTGTCGTTGACGGCGAAGGACTGGACCCCTGGGTGGACATCACGCTGACGGGCACCGCGCTGGGAGCCGCAGTTAGCGAAAATGTCGGCAACGCAACAAAAACGTCGAACACTAGCTATCACGAAAAAACCGGCGTGACCAGAATCCTGAACGCAACGGCGACATCCAACTGGGAAACACAAGCGATATTTTCTCTGGATGGGCTTGGAGTGACCCGCGGCGGAACTTACAAATTGACGGTCACAATGCGTGTTGAGGAGGCATCCGACGAGCCTCCAAGTAAGATTCAGTTTCAGCATACTCCTGTTGGTCATGGGACATTAGGGTATAATTCAGCTGAGCCCCCGTATGAAGAATGGGGGGACATTGTCCAGACGTTCACAGTGAGCAAAGCACAGCTGACCGGAACCATAGTCCTGCAGGCAGCTACGGGTACAGGCGTATGGCAAGACTGGGGCATTTCCCAGATCAAGATTGAGAAAGTCGTCGACTAGCTAATCCCCACAGCGCAACCTTCATAGCAAAGCGTAGACAAGTCAAGGCCCCCCGGGAAACCGAGGGGCCTTACGGCGTGGGCGGGGCGACCCCGGCGCGATATGGGCATCGCGCCCTACGGACGGGGCGGGGCGGAAAACCCTGTAGGGGACGCGGCCCTCCGCGTCCCGCAAAACCTCCCCACCGCACACGCGCGGGGGAAAATGCGTCCGCGTCCCACATGGGCCGGATAACGACCACGGCGCGCCGGGGTCGTCGCGCCCTACGGTTTGTGCGGGAACCCCCATATTTCCGTCATTGCGGGCTTGACCCGCAATCCCCCCGGGATTCGCGATCCCCCCGGGATTCGCGATCCCCCCGGGAGATTGCGGGGCAAGCCCGCAATGACGGTTGTAGGGGCGGCAATCCCCGCAAAAACCCCTTGACAAACGGGGCCGGGTGTGCTATGCTGAAAATACAAAAGGCGTCGCCGGTAAACGGTTAGCCTAGATGTTTGGTTAGAAAATAACCGCTATCCTTGGCTGGGGGCGGTTATTTTCGTTTGATTTCACGGATGATGTATAACACTAGCACAAGAGCCAGAATCATAAAAACCCATTCCACCATAAGGCCTCACCCCCTTTCAAGGGGATTGGCTAACCGCCTACCGTATGTGGCAACGCCTGCCATTAGAATAGCACAAATGTAGGCATTTGTCAAGCCTCCTTGGGGACCGCAAAAACACCCCCTTGACAAAGGGGGCCGGGTATGCTATGCTGGACATACAAAAGGCGTCGCCGGTAAACGGTTAGCCTAGATTTGGTTAGAAAATAACCGCAATCCTTGGCAGGGGGCGGTTATTTTCGTTTGATTTCACGGATAATGTACAAAACCAGCACAAGGGCCAGAATCATAAAAACCCATTCCACCATAAGGCCTCACCCCCTTTCAAGGGGATTGGCTAACCGCCTACCGTATGTGGCAACGCCTGATAATAGAATAGCACAAATGTAGGTATTTGTCAAGCCTCCTTTCGTAAAGGAGGTGGCACGCCGCAAGGCGTGACGGAGGATTTTAGGGCGGGGTACGGGTTTGGGTAGCGGTACGGGAACTTTGTCAATCCTCAGTCGGCTCCGCCGACAGCTCCTTTAGGAAAGGAGCCTTTTTTTGGCGCGCTTATCCCTTCCCCCCTAACCCCACGCGCTCCGTATGCGCAGGGTTGCGCCCAGGGTTTCCGCGATTTTGCGGGCGGCCGGCTCGTCCGTTGTGTCTGCCAGAACGGACAGCACGACCTCCAGGCCGCGCGCCGCGGCGGCTCCGGCAAAGGCCAGCATGGCATCATAAGCGGCCGCGCCCTGTTCCGGGTGGCACAGCTTGATATATTCCTCCGCCGATACCGCGTTCAGCGACACGGACACGCAATCCACCAGGCCCGCCAGCTCGGGGGTGATGTCGCGGCCCGCCGTCAGGCTGCCGTGCCCGTTGGTGTTCAGCCGCACCCGGACGCCGGGACGGCGCGACCGGATTCCGCGCGCGACCTCCAGCAGCTCGGGCAGACGCTCCGTGGGTTCGCCGTAGCCGCAGAACACGGTTTCGGCATACCGCTCCGGGCCGAAGGCCTCCCACGCGGTCAGAATCTCCGCCGCCGCCGGCTCATGGTCCAGCCAGAGGTTTTCCGCGCCGCCCACGCCGTCCTGTTTATTGCGGATACAGAAATCGCACGCGTTGCGGCAGCGGTTGGTCAGGTTGATATACAGCGCGTCTCCCACGCGGTACACCGGCTCAAAGGCCATAGAAATCCACTCCGTTGCAGTAGGTTTGCAGCAGCGCCGCCTCGGCGGAAATCCCCCAGATATCCGCCAGCGCCGCCGCCGTCTCCGGCAGCATCGACGAATCGCACCGCTTGCCGCGCCTGGACTGCGGCGGCAGGTACGGCGCGTCGGTCTCCAGCAGGACGCGGACGCGCGGCACAGCCGCCGCCGTTTCCCGCAGACGCCGCGCGTTCTTATACGTCAGCGGACCGGCCAGCCCGATATACCAGCCCATATCCGTCAGCTCCCGCGCCATCTCCGCGCTGCCGGAAAAGCAGTGAAACACGCCCCGCAGGGGATAGGTTCCCCGCACGGCGCGCCGGTGGTACTGGCGCACCATTTCCATCGCGTCGCCGTGCGCCTCCCGATTGTGTACGATCACGGGCTTGCCGGAGCGCGCGGCCATCTCCAGCTGCGCGGCAAACACCGCCCGCTGCGTCTCCCGCGCGGGCGCGGGATAGTGGTAGTCCAGCCCGATCTCGCCCAAGGCCACGCATTTGGGGTGTAAGAGCAGTTCCTCCAGCCAAACTAAGCTCCCCGCCGCCGCCGCCGCCGAGGCCGACGGATGGACGCCGCAGGCCGCGTATACGAACGGATACCGCTCCGCCAGCGCGACGGACGCGCGCGACGAGACAAGATCGCACCCGGCGTTGACCACGCGCACATAACGCTCTGTCAGGGCCTCCAGCACGGCATGGCGGTCGGCGTCAAACGCCGCGTCGTCGTAATGCGCGTGGGTGTCAAAAAGGGGACTGAGCGGGGCGTTCATTGCGGGTCTCCGTCGTGCCCGGGGGATTCCTCCTCCGGCGCCGGCAGGGCATCCCCGCCGGCGGGCGCGCCCCGCCCGGACCGGCCGGGGGTGTGCTTGATCACGCGCACCTCGTCGGTGTGGAAGGTCTTGGTGGTCTCCGGCGCGTCGTCCAGACGCACCTGAACCGTGCCGCGCAGCAGGGATACGTCGGTTATGACGCCGCCGCCCTGCGGCGTCTTCACGGCCGCGCCCGCGCGCGGCGAGGCGGCCAGCAAGCTCTCATAAGCGTCCTGCTCATACTTCAGACAGCACATCAGCCGCCCGCAGGTGCCGGAAATCTTCGCGGGGTTCAGCGAGAGGTTCTGCTCCTTGGCCATCTTGATGGACACGGGGGCAAACTCGCTGAGAAACAGCGCGCAGCAGAAGGGCCGCCCGCAGACGCCCAGGCCGCCGATCATCTTCGCCTCGTCGCGCACGCCGACCTGACGCAGCTCGATGCGCATCCGGAACAAGCCGGCCAAGTCCTTGACCAGCTCGCGGAAGTCCACGCGCCCGTCGGCGGTGAAATAGAACACCAGCCGCGAGCCGTCAAAGGCATATTCCACGCCGACCAGCTTCATCACCAGCCCGTGGGCCTCCACGCGCTTGCGGAAGGTCTCGGCGGCCTGGTCCTCCTTGTCCTCGTAGCGCAGCACCGTCTCGCGGTCCTCCGGCGTGGCCAGCCGCTGGACCTTGCGCAGCGGCGGGATGATCTGCTCGTCCTCGATCTGGCGCGGCCCGCCGGCGCACTCGCCGTACTCAAAGCCCTTCTGCGTCTCGACGATCACAGCGTCTCCCCGCCGCAGGTCAAATCCGGCGGGGTCAAAGTCATATACGCGCCCGACCTTGCGGAAACGGACGCCGATTACGGTGGTCAAAGGGGGATCAGTCCTTTCTTTCCTTTGTCTATGAAATCATGAATACAGCGCCGACAGTATTTTTGCGCAGGACGCCGAAACCGATACGTTGCGAACCTGGCCGTCCAGAATGTCACGCGCCGCGCCGGCCAGCCGGTACAGCCGCGCCGCGTCGCCCCGCCCTCCGGCTAGGGCGGCCGCCGCCCGCGCGAACAGCGCTTCCATCAGCCGCGCGAAATCCTCGCGGGGCATCCGCGTCCATCCGGCCACCACGCGGCAGGCTTCCAGCTCGGAATCCAGCGCTTCCAGCAGCCGCGCCGACTGTTTGCCCGCTTCCGGCGTGGAAACGTCCGGCGTGGAAACGTCCGGTGTGGGGGTGATGTTTTCCCCGCCCCGCAGGCGGTAGACCGCGCACCGGCTGCGCACCGTGGGCAGCAGCGCCTCCGCGCGCGCCGTCAGCAGGATGAAGCGCGCGTACTCCGGCGGCTCCTCCATCACCTTCAGCAGCGCGTTCTGCGACGCCTCGCTCAAGCCTCCGGCGTTTTCGATGACAAACACGCGCCGATCCGACAGAAACGGGCGGGTCAGCGCGGCGGCGCGCAGGGCGCGGACACGTTCAAGCTGTTCCTTGCCGGAGGAAGCGTCCAGCGTGACCCAATCGGGATGGGTTCCGTCCATCGCGCGCGCGCACTGCTCGCACCGCGGCGCGCCGCCCTCCGCCGGACGGGAGTCGTCCCCGGCGCGGCAGGGGATTGGCTGCCCGCACAGGACCGACGCGGCCAGAACGCGGCCCAAGGACGGCCCGCCGCCCTCGACGATCGTGGACTGCGCCAAAACGGGAAGGTCAGTATTTCTGATAGCTCTCGACATTCAGCACAAAAACCGTCGCCCCGCCGACCGTGACCTCCACGGGCATCGCGGAATAAAAGCCCAGCCCCATCTCGCTGGTGGTCGGGATGATCTGACGGCGGGAGTTGGAGAACTTCTCAATGACCTCAAGGGCGTCCCTGACCTTTTCATCCTCCAGCCCCAGCAGGACGGTGACGTTCCCGGCTTGTAAAAAGCCTCCGGTGGTCGCCAGCTTCGTCACGGGGAACCCGGCCTCCGTCAGTTTCTTGATGACGGTATGTGCGTCGTCATGGTTCAAAATGGCCAGCAGCAGCTTCATGGCGCACAGCCTCCTTTCAAGGTCGTATAAAAGCGCGGCGGCCTTCCCGGGGGAAAGGCGGGATTGCGAGGCCGCCGGTCCTACGCCACTACCCAAATTTCCTCTTCCTCTTTATCATACCACAACTCAGACAAAATTTCGATATGCAATTTGCCGATGACCTCGCCGGGGGCCGCAACGGGGATGCCCGGCGGGAACGGGGCCAGCGCGCGGGCGGCGACGCGGTTTACGGCGGCGGACAGGCGGACGGCCTCGCAGGGCGCGAACATCGCCTCGCGGAGCGTGAGGGCCTGTTCGGGCAGAGGCGGCGGACGCTGCCTCCCCGTATACGGGGAAGGGAGGTCTCCGAACCCGCCCAGCGCGCGCCGCAGGGCCGAGCGGCTCTCCGGCGGGTCGTGGGGGGTGAGGATGAACACGACGCTGCCGGCGTCGGCCATCTCGCACAAAATCCCGTGCTCCCGCTCCAAACGCGCCGCGTCCCGGAAGCCGTTCCCGGTATACAGGCACAGCCGCGCGGCGTCCAGCGGCACATCCGGCGCGTCCGCCAGCAACCCCCGGCATCCGGCGCGCAATTCGGCGGCATAAGCGGCGGTTTCGGCCCAGCGCGCCGCCCCGTCCCGCTCCAGCGCGGCAAACGCGGCGTCCATCGAGGCCATGACCGGGTAGGACGGCGAGGCGGTCCCGAACAGCGCGGTCATCTGGCGCGCCCGGCTGGCGTCCCCCGCGTCCCGCAGCAGCAGGAACGCGGCCTGTCCCAGCGCGGGCAGGGTCTTATGCGCCGAGCATACGGCGGCGCGCGCGCCCTCCAGCGGGCTTGCGCCGTCCGGCAGGAACGGCAGGTGCGCGCCGTGCGCCGCGTCCGCCAAAACCGGAACGGGCCGCCCGGAAACGGTGCGCCAGCCGCGGTCCGGCGAACGCACGCCGTAATAGGTCGGACAGGTCAGCACCACGCAGGCCGTTTCCTCCGGCAGCGGGGACGGCTCCAGCGGCGCGCCGGCCCCGCACGGGGCCAGCCGCTCCCGCGTCAGATAAAGCGGTTTCAAATCCAGCAGCGCCATCGCGGCGTACACGCTGCGGTGGCAGCCGCGGTCAACGGCCACGATATCCCCAACGGTTGGTTCGCAGCCGACGGTCGGCTGGGCAAAGGCCGCCAGCATGGCCAGCACGCCCTGGGTCGCGCCGCCGGTCAGGAACAGCGCATCCCCCGCGCCGTACAGGTCCGCGCACCGCCGCTCGGCGCGGCGGATCGGGCCGTCCCGGCCATCGTAGAGGTTGCCGGTGCGGCTCAATTCGGTCATGTCGATGCGCGCGGCGCCGTCCAACGGCGGCGGCAGAACGCCCTTGTGCCCCGGCAGGTGAAAGCGGTGATACCCCTCTCCGGACAGGGCCTCCAGCGCGGCGGTCAGCGTGCCGCGTTCCGGCGGCGATGGTTCCACGTGAAACATCATGTGGTATATCGGCGGGGGATCCCTGAACAATATATAGGGTTTACGTCGGCGTAGACCTCGTCGCCCACCTGGACGCTCAGATGGTCGATACGCACCGCCGTGAAGTCCGGTCCGGCGGGTCCCAGCAAGGGCAGGCGCTTTCCGTCAGCCAGACGCAGGACGGGGCCGGAGGAAAACCAGCGGCGGCGGAATTCGGCCCAAAGCGCCCGCCGTGAGGCGGGCGGCACGGACACATCCAGCCCGTCGGCGGTTCCGGCGGGCACGATGCCGACGCGCGCGGCGGCTTTCAGGCGTTTGCCGCCCGGCTTCGCCCCGGCGGGCCGCCAGCCGGCCTCCGCCACGCGGCTGATCAGCCGGGCGGCGGGGATCAGGCCCGTCTTGCGCCCGGACACGCGCCCGGAGATGTGTCCGGTCAGCGCGGAGCCGACGCGCACGGCGTCAAACAGCGGCAGCGGGTCCTTTGCGCCGTGATCCGTCAGCAAAACGGAGGACCCGGCGGCGTGGACAAGGCCCGTTTCCAGCTTGGCGGCGCGGAGCTTGTCCAACACCTCCCCGAACGCGCGGGCCTGGATATGGCGGGCCTTGCGCGAGGCGGCGGGATCATACACGGTGTACAGGCCGCTGACGGCGATGCCCTTCATGTATTGGAACACGGCGGCGATGCTGTCGGCCTCCGCCGGGGCGAAGCCATACGCGCCGCATCCGGTGTCGACGCGCACATGCGCCTCGGCGACGGTCCCGCGGCGGTCGGCGATGCCGGCCAGCGCGACGGCGGCCTCCTGACTGCCCACAGTGGCCGCCGCGCCGAGGTCCAGCAGCGTCTCAATCTCCTCGGGGTCGGAGGTGGAGCGCGTCAGCAGCAGCTCGACGTCCGAAAAGCCCTCCGCGCGCAGCCGCGCCGCGTCGCCCGCGCTCTCCACGGCGAAGAAGCGGACGCCCTCGTCGTACAAGAAGCGGGCGGCGGGAATCAGCCCCAGCCCGTAGGCGTCGCTGCGCAGGCTGCCGATCAGCGTCAGCCCCGGCGCTCTGGCGCGCACCGCGCCCAGGTTGTTCTTCAGCGCGGCCCGCGAGACCAGGATTTCTTTCATCGGAAAACGCCCTCCTTGCGGCAAACGCTTGCGGCGGCTGCCGGAATGTGGGATCGGGAACGCTGACCGGTCAAGCCGGCATCTTGGTTGTATTGTAGCATCTTTTAACGGGCGGCGCAAGAAAAAAGCGCGGAGGGCAGGGCAAGAGCCTTTACTCTGCCCTGATATCCCGTCCGTAGGGCGCGATGCCCGCATCGCGCCGTGTTTGCCAAGCGCGCAACCCGCCCTAAAATCCTCCGTCACGCCTGACGGCGTGCCACCTCCTTTACGAAAGGAGGCTTGCGCGCCCTGTAAGGCCGCCCGTCTCCAAGGCTCCTTTCCTAAAGGAGCTGTCGGCGAAGCCAACTGAGGATTGACAAAGTTCCGCACACGCCGTAGGGCGCGACGCCCGGTGATCCGCAAACTTCGGGCAAACGGGAAACGCTCAGACATCCTGCGGGACGCGGAGGGCCGCGTCCCCTACGGAGCGGTCGCACGGTCTTGTCCGCCGCCGCGGGCAAATTAATTCCAGCGCGCCCTAGACAAACGTTTGCACAAAATGGTATACTCATGGCGGCCGCGCATCACAGCGCACGGGGAGGGACCCGCCATGACCGATATCACCTGCTGCATCACGGGCCACCGCCCGCAGAGCCTGCCGTGGGGCTTCCGCGAGGACGACGGGCGGTGTCTGGCCGTGCGCGCGGAGCTGGGGCGGACCGTAGAGGGGCTGTTCCGCCGCGGCTTCCGGCGCTTTATCACGGGGATGGCGATGGGCGCGGACCTGATCTTCGCCGAGACCGTGCTGGAGACGCTGCCGCCGGACGCCGTTTTGCTGGCGGCGGCGATTCCGTTCCCGGGCCAGCCGGACCGCTGGCCGCCGCGCGAGCAGGCGCGCTACCGCGCCATTCTGGAGCGGTGCGGGGAACGGCACACGCTCTCGCCGTCCTACATCCCCGGCTGTATGCATCTGCGCAATCGCTGGATGGTTGACCAATCGGGCGTCGTTGTGGCCGTCTGGAACGGCCAGCTGCGCGGCGGAACGTACAGCACCCTCCGCTACGCCCGCGATTTGGGCCGCGAGGTGCTGATCGTGCCTGCGGAGAGCGCATAACGGAAAGCCCGGAGGGAACGCCGTTTCCCGCGTCCCCTCCGGGCTTTCCGTTATGTAATTCCTATCGCGTGCCAGAGATTTTCCTTAGTGTATCATGCCGCCGCGGAGATTGCAACAGAAAAAACGGGGAAAAGCCTAGGGCAATGCGTAATGGAAATCCGGCGCGATGCGGGCATCGCGCCCTACGAATGGGGCGGGGCGGAACCCCCCTATTTCCGTCATTGCGGGCTTGACCCGCAATCCCCCCAGATTAGCGATTCCCCGGGAGATTGCGGGGCAAGCCCGCAATGACGGTCGTAGGGGACGCGGCCCTCCGCGTCCCGCAAAACGTCCCCAACG
>Ga0099364_10011030_pt1 | contig 12382 bp, 11 predicted proteins | sample TergutTh196P3_FD_73070 | JGI IMG/M metagenome (GOLD analysis project Ga0099364, IMG submission 73070) | Microcerotermes parvus P3 segment gut microbial communities from Pointe-Noire, Republic of the Congo - Th196 P3 | ecosystem: Host-associated > Arthropoda: Insects > Digestive system > Gut ... | reverse complement strand
CCTGATCGATAATGACATCCGCCTTCATGGCACGGATTCCTTTTTGGGGGTTGTCATTTGTTGTGTTTCAAACTGTTACAATCCCAAAAATGGAATCTTTTTTCAAGACCAATTCTCTCCCCACTTGCCAAGTTTACGTAAATTCAAAGTTACACCCATATTTATTGATATGTCATTTTTTTCAAAAAAGTTTTTGAAATAGGTTTGTGAGCAAAAGGTATTATGAAAATGCCTATTGAAAATCATGAGCTGATAATCCCAAACTGAATTGTACAAACTACCTTTAGGCGGTTTGTACATTTTCTAAATTTATAACAATTGCAAAGAGGTTACACATGAGAAATCGTTCATTAATTTACTTTATATGTTTATATTTTTTCATATTATTTTTTATGCATAATTGTGTTATCTTTTCACAAACAAATGTAGTACATGTTTATTCACCACCCATTCAAATACAACAGAACCAAGGAACTGATATGAAAAACAATATAAAAACAAGCCAGGACTACTCCAACTTGAGTATTGCTAATAAACGAGATGATTTTGGTTCTTATGGATTCGAAATTCCACTGAAATTTCGAAAGTATCTTCCCGAACAATATAACAAACATCATATAAACGTTTTGTGTTTAGTGTTATTACTGGATCAAATTCATATTATCCATCCTCAAAACAAGGATAGAATTCAGGACGACTATAGCACGAATTATGGTATTGTCAGGCCAATTCTACGTGAATTATATCTTGAAAGTGAAAATGCGTTGCCTGTGTTAATACACTTCATCGACAACAAGAATTACTTATACTCTCGTGTTTACTATGGAAGCAAGTCTCCAATGGATGATCCTGTTACTCCGACTACACTAGGCGATTCATTACGGCAGTTATTTATTGATATTGTAGACGTTACTCCACGTAATAATATTAAAGGACGTAAAGGAAGTAATGGTGAAATATATCCTCGCCCTTTTTTTACTTCCGGAATGTCATTGACGCAATGGTGGGATGAAAATAATGGCAAAAACCTACTACAATTGCAACAAGAAATCATTGATTATTATATTAAAGAAGAAAAAAGGATAGGTTTTCCAGACAGTGAATCAGAACAACAATATTTATTTCCTTTACTAGAAATGCGCCAAAAATTACCCTTCATTAATACAGAGTACAAAAAGTATTTTTTTTGTTTTTATGAGGAATAGTGAAGTTGTGTCCTTGTCCGAGACTTTTGACAGACGCGGAAACCGCCGAATGGAAACCTGTAAACGGGAAATATTGATTAAGATGTACCCCGAAAACCATCGTGTTCTTTTTGCAAATAAATTATGACTGGCAACTCACAAAACAGGTTTGCGGGGTACTCCATTCGTTTACTTCACGCCGACTTTGCCCATTTGCCGTTGGATCATCTCAGCAACGCTTTCGTCGAACGACAGGCCTGTTGAAGCATTGAGTCGCTGCTTTTTGCCTTCAGTTACAAGCCATTCGGCTCGTTTTGCAGACAGTTCGCCGATCGTCTTGTTAATCTCGTCCCGTTCCTGTTGCTTTTCCTTAATATACTTTTCACGTTCATCGACACTCATGTTTTGCAACAGTTCCGGTAATTCGGCACTCTTTTCGAGCAACGAAGAGTCGCCGACAACATCGTAGAGCAAATCGCCACGTCCCTGAACGGCTCTACCGGACGCAAAATTGTTGAACACCGAACGGTCGGCTTGTGCAGAACTCGACATCGTACTCGATGTGGCCAATTTGGACGTGATTTCCACCTGCTGTCTGGTTGATCCATACACAATTATGGTCGCGTTCAACTTCGCAGTTTCTGCCGCAATTTCCTTGTCGAACGGAGTTGGAACGGCAACAACGTTTCCGGTCTGAGCCACTTGAACGAATTCCCCTTCGCTTTTCACGGCGATGTCCCTCCAGATCGGAGTACAGGACGGCTCGTTTCCGCACTGGATCGTATTAATAATAATATGCTTTTCAACGGCTGTCTTACACGTATCAGGATACTTGACGTCATCCTGATAGTCCATATGCGGCGGGGCGTCACCGACCAGGAATATGACACGGTAGACCTCTCGCTCTTTCGTACTCCATTCCATTTTATTGACCGCTTCATCGAGTGCCTGATTTACCGATTCCGGCACGTCACCGCCTCCGCCAGCTGTGATTGACTGTAAATACCCGTAGATGGCATCAATATCATCCGTGATGTCAAACACTTTTGTTATGTATTCGTCACCCTTGTCCCGGTACGTGACAAGCCCCATGCGGACTTCAGGGGTCGGTTTTTGCTGGATAATTTCGTTTGCGATTGCCCAAATTTTTTGTTTTGCTCCTTCGATAAGAGCCCCCATGGAACCTGTGGAGTCGAGGACGAACACAACCTCGACTTGAGGTTTTTCTTGAGTTTGGATATTGGCCACAGGATTTGAGTGGGGTTCTTCAAGTGCCAACGCAACTATGGCTGTCAGGATTAACGGGGGGAAAAATAAACGTTTCATAATTCTTTCTCCTGGGTCGAGGGTGTGAGGCACAAAAGCCGCAATGAAGCGACCACAAAAGATAAAGACGATGCTGGACAGGTAACGGATTTTGGAAAAAGAAGAAAAACTGTAATATTCAATAAAAAAATCCAAGTCGGGATGATACACCGCCTTGGATTGATAATTGTTGACGTTATTATTGTACAAGAGACCGTGCCAATCGTTGGTATTATGTCAGAAAACATACACTAACGGTCGGCCTTGCGGTGTGATTGCGTCATCAACATTGATGGTTTGCTGATTCCGCCTGACGGACGGGGAAAACATATTTTGTGGCGCGGCAGACGTTTCTATTTGAATATCGCTATTGATTTCTGAAACGCCGGGTTGCAACCGAATCATGTTTTCTGCGACTCTTCGATCATGTTCACTGGCAACTGTCCCGCTGACAGCGAAAATCCCATCGGCAAGTTCGAGTTGGACCATTCCAAGCCGCCCGGTTTGTTCGACACGGGTAACACGTTGCGAGAGAGCGGTTGAGATTCCGGCAAAATTGCGAGCGGGTGCTGTAAACCCAAGTGTAATAACAGGTTGCACTTGAGTGCTACTATTAACCCTGTTCCCGCCGCCCGTTTGTCCGGTCGTTCGATTGGCGGTTGTGGCGCGGTTTCTGTTAGTCGTGGACATGGTTGATGTGCGACCGGCGGTGGTTCGGCTTGAGGTGGTTCCTCCGCTACCTCCGATAAACGAACTGCCGTCCGAACTGCCAATAAAATTATTGGATGAATTTCCCGTACTTGTTCCACCGGCACTATCAAACGAAAATTCCTGCACATAAGTCCCGGATGTTGAACCACCGCCACCGGTTGTCCGTGAGTTGGCGGAACCTCCTGTGCTTCCGGTATTCCCTGTACTTCTTGTAGTCCCCGAACTTCCTGTATTTCCAGTTTGTTGGGCTTGAGACTCCAAAACAAAAGCGGCAACGATCACAAAAACAGTAATGGCAAGTAAAAAACGATGTGCAAACATGATGGTTCCCCTGAAAACCTGCGAAAATCGTTATGAAAAAACAGTAATTATCATGAGTATAACACTGTCTGTTGGCAAAAGTATCGTAAAAAAGGAAAACTGCACTATAAACTTTTAGCGAAAGCGTCAAAAATGAGGGCAATACTTGTCGCGCCGGCATCGACATGCCCAATGACACGATCCCCGAGATTCCTGGCACGCCCAAATTTTGCGATGAGATTTTTTGTCGATTCTGCACCTTGCGCAGCGGCAGATGCCGCAATATCAAGTGCATTTTTCAAATTGTTCGCCCCTTGCATGGCCTCAACGGCGGGAATCAGGGCATCCATGAGCGTTTTGTCTCCAACTTTCGCCTTGGTTTGCTTGCTGATACCGGCCAACCCCGACGCAAACAGGGTGATTGCCGCCGTGTCGTCAAGTTCGTTGCTCGTTGCCGCTTCGCTCATGCCCATAAAAAAGGCACCGATGAGTGAACTGGTCGAGCCGCAATCCTCACCCATGACGGCCCAACCGGCATTGTAAAGGATTTCCTTCAGTGATTGCCCGGTTGCTGCTTCCTCAACCGATTTTGACGCGGCGCGAATCGCTTTGACGATGGACGTGCCGTGATCGCCATCCCCGGTTGCTGAGTCAAGTTGGTTAAGATGGGCAATATTCGATTCAATCGAACGGGTTGCGGCGGAAAGCATTCTTTTGAGTAGTTCGTGATTCAAAGGAGACATGATGATAAACGTTCAAAATAAAATTGATTTTCAAAAACAACCTTGATTAAGTTCATTCTACCGGGTTCCCTCAGAAAAATCAATGACAAGGTTTTTTTTCCTGATGGCCGGAAAGCCGGGATGGTGACGAAGAGTCTTTAATTTGAAGCAAACCGCGCGAAAGCGTCAAATGGTATTGGATTCTATCACGGGATTTGTTACACTTCAATTTGTGCTTCCCGACCAACCTCCCGACGCTTTTGCCCGGCATAATGCCACGGACTTTTGTTCATTCTTCGATTTTGCCATGCAATCCTCTGCAAAAATATTGACTGTCCTGTGCTGTTGGTTCGCGTTGTTTCCCGTTTCCATCACTTTGGCTTTGGGAAATGACGACGATTTGAATCTTGGGTACAATCAACAGTCTTCCCATTTGCAGATTACAGAGGACGGACGCCAAGTCATGTTCGAGCCAGAGAATCGGGGCATATCTTCCCAACAAACGTTGCAGTTTGCGCAAATGCCGCATTTTTTGCAAAAAGAATCCTATTTTCAATCCGGTGTTGATTCATCGGCACAGTATCTTGGCCAATCGCCGGATACTTCGGGTGGCGCACGTCGCGGCATGTTTCAGGGGGCAAGCGTTGCTTTTTCGTACCTGCCGGGATTGGGAGGCCACGGCCTCGAAATGACGCAAATCCGCTTTGGCGCGACGTTTGGATTGCCCGCACCTTTGGAAAACAGTTATATTATCCTTTCGCCGTCGTTCGAGCCGACCTTCATCCGATGGGACGGGTGGGAGCCTTTCCCGGATACACTCTATTCGGCATCGTTCAATTGCACACTGATCAAACGAATCAACGAACGCTGGGGTGCCATGGCAAGTGTCGGCCCGCGCTGGAGTAGTGATGGCAAGGAAACGAAAGACTCTGTCCGATGTTCCCTCATGGGCGGCATGACCTGGGACAAGTCCCGGCAATGGCAGTTTCGTTTCGGTGTGATTTACCTCAACCGGGATGACAATTTTAATGTTTTGCCGTTCGGCGGCATTGTTTGGACTCCGAACGAAGACTGGAAATATGACCTGATGCTCCCGATGCTTCGAGTGGCGAGACGATGGCATTCGTTCCCGGCGACCTTGTCCCGCGCAAGTGAGTCAAGCCATTGGGGGTATTTCGGAATCGGCTTTGGCGGCGGAACCTGGGCATTCCGAAGCATCGGCAACCAGTCTGATGTGGCCAATTACAGCGAGTTTTCCGTCGTCATCGGACTGGAATCGAAGCGCATGGAACGCAATCCCTGGAAGGCGGAATTGGGCTACGTTTTCGGACGCAGCATGAAATTTGAAAATCACACCATGCGAAAATTTCCTATCGATGACTCGATTGTTTTCCGCATCCATTTGTCAATATGAGACGTGCTTATCCGGTCACTCCGTTCGCACTGACCGCTCCATGACCATCGCGGCCCGGATGGACGTTGCGATCCCTTTCTTTCGCGTCTCTTGACTTGGGGTCGATTTCCATTATGATTAGGGTTTCGTTGTTTTTGGTTGCCGTGCCTTATGCGGTAAGATGGCAACCTTTGCATTTACCGAAGCCACTTCGTAACGCCAACGCCGATGTTGCTCAGTACATCGGTGTGCCGTGTGTTACGGGAAAGGAAAAATCATGGCAAAGATTTCTGTACAGGACATGATTGATGCGGGCGTTCATTTCGGACACCGCGCCAGTCACTGGAACCCCAAAATGCGACCTTATGTCTTTGGTCGCCGTAAATTGATTCATATCATTGACGTACGCGAAACGGTTCGCGGTATTTTGCGTGCCAAAAAATACCTCAAACAGGTGGCGGCAGCCGGGGGCACGATTTTGTTCGTCGGCACCAAACGCGCGGCCAGCGAAACCATCGAACAACAAGGCAAACGTTGCGGAATGCCGTTCGTCGCGGAACGCTGGCTTGGCGGTACGCTGACAAATTTTCGTACGATTCGTAGTCGATTGAGTCGCCTCCAGGAACTTGAAAGCATTATCGGTAGCGAATTGCTCGAATCCTATTCCAAAAAAATGCAATCGTCACTTGCACGCGAACACCGCCGCATGTTTAGCAACCTCAACGGGATACGCGAAATGGACCGATTTCCCGACTGCATGATCATCGTCGATCCCAAAAAGGAAAAGAATGCCGTCCGCGAAGCCCAAAAACTCGGCATCACAACCATTGCCCTGATCGATACGGACAGTAACCCGGACGAAGTTGATCTCCCGGTTCCCGGAAACGACGACAGTATTCGCAGTATCGAATTAATCATCAGCATGTTGACCGACGCCGTTCTCGAAGGCAAAGCCGAAGCCGGGGTTTCGCAACGCATTGTCGAAAAAGACTAACATTTTAATACGAATTTAGTACGAAATTACCAAAGTACGAAATATTGTTTATTTATTTCGGTTTCATTTCGTATTAAAGAAATAGGAGGATAGTTTCATGACAGAAATTACTGCGGCATTGGTCAAATCGTTTCGTGACCGCACCGGGCTTCCGATGATGGAGTGCAAAAAAGCCCTGATTGAGGCCAACGGCGACGAAGACTTGGCCATTGAATTGCTCCGCAAGTCGGGCAAGAAAACAATGGAAAAACGCGGCGGCCGCGAGACCGAAGCCGGACGCATCGCGATTTGCTCCGACGAAGCGACCGGTATTACCGCGATGGTCGAATTGCTTTGCGAGAGTGCCCCGGTGGCCGGCACGGACGAATTCGGGCAACTGATTGCCAACCTCACCGCGCAACTTGCCCAAGGTCCCGGAGCCAAGACGCCCGAAGAACTGCTCGCCCAGCCGGTGCCGGGCAACCCGAACCGCACCTTGCAGGACGAATACGACGACTTGGTCAACAAGATTCGCGAAGTGTTCAAATTCAACCGCATGATTCGTGTCGAAACCAAGTGCGGCTCCTACGTGCATCACAACGCCGGCATCGGTGTCATTGTCGAAATCGAAGGCGACAACACGGCACTTGCCCGGGACATTTGCATGCACGTTGCGTCAATGCGTCCCAGGTTCGTCACGAAAGACGAGATTGACCCTGCTGCGGTGGCCAAGGAAAAAGAGATTCTCGGCGAGTCCGTTCGGGCGGAAAATGTCGGCAAGCCGGACAATATCATCGAAAAGATCATCGAGGGTCGGCTCAAGACCTTCTTTTCCGAACAATGCCTGCTCGAACAGCCTTTCGTCAAGGACCCGTCGAAGACCGTTGGCCAGATGGCCAAAGAAAACGGTATCACCGTCCTTCGTATGACGCACTGGGTTTTGGGACAGTGATTTTATAGTGAATAGTTCGTTTCGTCAAAATTTACCATTTGTTTGAGCAAAAAAGTTTTTCAGGCATCCGTGTCAATTTCACAACTGCTTGAAAACCCTTGAAATGACATCACGACAGGCGGAACACGCGTTCTCGCCAAGCTTTTGCAAAGTTGAAAATGGGCCTTGTTTTTACGGTATTTCCACGATAGGAAATGTGATAAAAAATATTTTATGTTGCAATAATACAATATTTTGTTCAATAGACTTGTTCGGAAACCCCGAAATGTAATTGCCCATTTTTTCAAAAATCAACAACATGGGTAGTTTGGGCAGAAATCTATTGAGTTTCCGAATAAGTCTAATATTACATCCTGGAATTAACGGTATTTACGAAATCAGAACAAAAGCAATTGCTGTACACGATAACGTTGTTTTTGTTGCAAATATCTTTGATAAGTCGTAACTTTAAGCACAAATCAAATTTGCAAATAATCAGATATTCATTAATGAAAGTCAAACCATGTCAAACCAGAATTTTCAATTGCCTGAGCAATTCAAGCGTCCGCCGGGTGTGTGCATTTCCTGGGAGGAAGCGAAACAGCGTTACGGTGAAATCCAGGGCGACGAAGCACAAATCCAACGCGTCTGGCAGACCAATGACGCCGAAGCGTATGACTACCTGTGGCAGTGCCTGCTGTCGTTTTAATCCAGATTGTTTCTCGCAGAGAGCGCATTGGGACTGAGGAAGCAAGAGATATGGGAGTGGTGTGTCCGTTGTTACTAAGGGAAGAGTTATTACTCAAGGGACACGGTGTTATTAAGGGATGTCCGGAAATGAACCCTTCATAACAAATGAAAACCCTTCAAAACCATAAAGTTCCCCCTTAGCCATCCCTTAGTGTCAGAGCGACTTTGCGCAGAATTCTCTCTCTGAAATGAAATGGCAAGCAAATCATTTCATTGATTCAACGGAAAGAATACCATGTCGGATTTTGCAATATTAAAAGAATCTCTGGCCGCTTGTCAGGAAGCGGAAGCACTCGAAACCCTCGACCGTTTGCTTGCAAGCGGATCGGACGCTGCGGAAATCGTCGCCGCGTGTAATGAGGGCATGGCCGTCCTCGGTCAACGCTTTGACGACGGCGACGCGTTTATCCCGGACCTGATGTTCGCGGGCATGATTATGAAAAAAGCCATGCTCAAGCTCGAACCGTTGCTTTCCGATGCGGATGAGCGGCTTGCCCGGCAAAAGACCTTTGTCATCGGCACGGTGCAGCACGACGTGCATGACATCGGGAAGGACATCACCGCCATGATCCTGCGGGGCAACGGCATCAACGTGATCGACCTGGGCGTCGACGTCGCGCCGGAACGGTTCGTCGAGGCCGTCCGGGAACACAAGCCGGATTTTCTCGGCATGAGCATCCTGCTGACCACCTGCTACAAATCCGTCATGCAAACGATGGAGGCACTCCAGGAGGCCGGGCTTCGCGACTCAGTGAAAATCTGCATCGGCGGTGCCGCCGCCAGCCCGCTGATCGCCGAACGTTGTAATATCGATTTTTACGGCAAAACAGCGGTGGACAGCGTCAACTGGGTCAAGCAGTTTTGAGATTTGAAGATGTTTAACCCCGGTTCCCGGAACCGGGATCAAATGTTTTCGGTGTCGGTTCACGCAAGAAACAGCAACCGGGAACATCAGTGACTGGTTGATCAGGATTGTGCCACTCTTCATCGGAAAGAGAATTCATGAGTCAACCTTCAAATATCGCCGTTCTTCTTCCCTGTTATAACGAAGAGCCATGTATCGCAGGGGTCGTGACTGCATTCCGTCAATCGCTTCCGGAAGCTGTGGTTTATGTTTACGACAACAATTCCAGAGACAAAACCGCTCAAGCGGCACAGGACGCCGGTGCCATTGTCCGTAAGGAAACGTATCAAGGAAAAGGAAACGTCGTTCGACGCATGTTTTCCGACATTGAGGCCGGGATTTATGTGATTGCCGATGGGGACGGAACTTATGACGCGTCTGCGGCACCGGAGTTGATTCGTAAACTCATTGAGGAAAATCTCGACATGGTCGTCGCAAGCCGAATGGAAACGGAATCCAACGCATACCGGCACGGACACAAATTGGGGAATTATTGTTTGACCGGCATGGTCAAATATTTGTTTGGATTCGGTTTTACAGATATTCTTTCCGGGTACCGGGTCTTGTCCCGACGTTATGTGAAGTCGTTCCCGATCGCCTCCAGTGGATTTGAAATAGAAACGGAAATGTCGGTTCATGCCCTCCAATTACGACTTCCCGTAGCGGAAATTTCAACACATTATGGAGTCCGCCTGAAAGAATCCCCCAGTAAATTAAACACCTACCGGGACGGTTTTCGGGTTTTAATGACGATTTTCAGTCTCATGGCGTCTGAACGTCCTCGTTTGCTTTTCGGAACCATTGCCGCAGGATTCGCCATGGTTTCCGTTGTTATGGCCATCCCTCTTTTGGTGACTTGGATACAGACCGGTCTGGTTCCCCGATTTCCGACAGCGATTTTTTGCGTGGGAACCATGTTGCTTGCCGCAATGGTGTTGGGCTTTGGTTGGTTGCTCCATGTCGTGACGCGCGGACGTGTCGAAACCAAACGTTTGGCATATCTCGTACAACAAGCCGTTTTCCACGATACCGTTAAATCATGATCCGGGGGATCCTCATGATGTTAAATAACGTTTATCGCAACATTCTGTTGTTCCTTGGATCTCCTCGCAGGATTTCACTGACTTGGGTTCCGTGGGCCGTATCCCTTTTGGGATTTGGATTAAGTGTCTGTTTTTATTATCCCGGTGACTGGAGTTACGACGTCTCTGTACAACATGCCCAGGCGGTTTCAGGAATCTACGGTGATTGGCATCCACCGGTCATGGCGGCTTCGTTACGATGGAGCAATCGACTCTTCAATACGATTTTTCAAACCAACTATTCCCGAACGGGGATATTATTCACCCTCCATACCTTGTTCTTTTGGGGAGGGGGCGCAAGTGTTCTTGTTGCCGGAAACGGTTTTTGGAAAAAATTAAATGGAAAGGCATGGATACTTTCGCTTGTTCCGCTCTTTGCCATCCTTGTGCTTTTGTGTTCTGATCTGATCCCATGGACAGCGAGCTTTTCCAAAGACGTCGGGATGCTCGGCCCGTATCTGCTTGCCACCGGAATACTCTTAAACTGGCCAAAATTGAAAAAACAACGAATGGTGGTCAGTATTCTCTTACTGTTCTTTCTCGTTTATGGAACGTCACTTCGCCATAATGCGATTTTTGCGTTGTTTCCTCTTGTCGTTTGGTTGACCTGGCTTTTGTCCGAGAAAAAGTCCGTGTTGAAAATCGGGATTCTCAGTCTGCTATTATGGACCGGAATCCTTGGCGTCATTCATTATGTCAACTATGGAATTCTCAAAAGTACTCGATTGTACCCAATGCAAGAAAGATTTTATGCCGATATTTTTCTTTTGAATCATCTGACGGGTGATTATGTGCCGCCGCCAAATTCTTTCGGAAACGATTTTTCGCAGATCAATCAAAAGCTGTTCGACGAGTATTACTGCGAACAGACCTATGTTGTTTCCGCAATGAGCGGGTTGAACGAAAACACACCATGCGATTTCCGGCTCCTTCATAACATTTTGTTGTTCCCCGGTGCCAACCCCCAACCGGATGTTGTTGAATTCATTGAATATGAAGGACTGGGAAAAAAAACGGATATCCCCATCCCGTTGCTCAAAGTTTATCAAGACGACATTGAAAAAACAGGCAAGGAAGATTACGCAAAGTTACGTTCTGCATGGTTTCAAAGAATCAAAAAACACCCTGCCGCTTATATCAAATTGCGGCTCAAAACTTTTTACTATTTTTGTACCGGGTCTGGATTTCAGTTTTTGGGAATCAATTCATGGATTCTGTTGATTCTGCTCACCTTGACACTCATCCCACCTCTCTGCCGTCCCTGTCGTTTGATCAACAGCATTTCATTTCCAAGGGTGATGTTGGGATGCTCCGCCTTGTTGTATATTACGCCCTACTTGATTTTTCTCACTGCCGAAGCCAACCGTTATACCTATTGGTTCCTGGCAACATCGGTGATTTCACTGATCATGTTCTGCCATGAATCCCCCCTGATTCGATCCCTCATCAAAAAGACGGCAAATTACTGGACGATGCTTTTACGTTCCGGCTTGTCCCAGGAAACGCGTCTTTGACCAAAGCAGTAGTAGCCGGGAAACAGTCAATCCATGGAACGGGTTCATTCGGCATATTTTCAAATGGGATGTCGAAAAAGAACTGGTCAAGCCGGAAACCTGTTATGCCCTATTGGTCTGTCCATTCTAAAAATTCATGTTGCCTAAATTTCTAATCATTTGTTTTCGAAGTGATAGTTGGGATCAATGGATTTCAATTTTGTTCGTGCATCGTCGGTGGTGAACTGCCAGTGGACTTCCTTTGCATGTTCGTTCCGATAGTCGGTCCAAGCCGCAACCGCACAGCGTACATTTTCCATGTTATTCATTCGTACACTTAAACATTGTCGCGTCAGCACACTCAATTCACTTTCCGCAATGTTCAGCCAACTGCCATGAACCGGAGTAGAGACAAACTCACAACGACGGAGAATTTCACGACAATACTCCGGCTCGAATCGCTTGTAAAACGATCCTTTCGTGTGCGTGTTCAAATTATCCAAAACAATCGTCACTTTTTTCGCGTCTGCAAAATCGTGCATGACCAATCGCTCGATTTCCTCCGCCCAGTCCAACTTCGTTCGATGTTCCCGAACCGCAACACGACGCCAATTTTCAAAAGGAGCCACAAACA
>Ga0099364_10011029_pt1 | contig 12382 bp, 7 predicted proteins | sample TergutTh196P3_FD_73070 | JGI IMG/M metagenome (GOLD analysis project Ga0099364, IMG submission 73070) | Microcerotermes parvus P3 segment gut microbial communities from Pointe-Noire, Republic of the Congo - Th196 P3 | ecosystem: Host-associated > Arthropoda: Insects > Digestive system > Gut ... | reverse complement strand
TACGATCAACTATCCGAATCCGAATATCACTTGGGAAATAGCCAAGACAAACAATTTAGGTATTGAGTTGGGACTGTTCAAAGGCAAAGTAGAAATACAGACGGATATTTACCAGGAGCATCGCACCAATATTTTGCAGACGAGGGCAGATATTGCAACCGAACAGGGGCTTTGGAGTACTCCTACGGTCAATATCGGCGAATCAAACACTAAGGGCATTGACATGTCTTTAGATTATATGCAAAATATCAACAGAGATTTGTGGTTTGTAGCACGTGGAAATTTCACTTTTGCCCGTTCGACTTATGGCTATTACGAAGAGGCCGCATGGGATATCCTCGGCGTACCTCACAAAAACCATAAAGGACGGTCTGTTAATCAGCGCTGGGGTTATATTGCAGAACGTCTGTTTATTGACCAGGAAGAAATAGAGGCTTCCGCTCGCCAGGATTTCTCAATTTATCAGCCCGGTGACATCAAATACAAAGATTTGAACGGCGATGGTATTATTGATTTATTAGATCAAGCGCCAATCGGCTATCCCACAGTTCCTGAAATAAACTACGGTTTTGGGTTATCATCCGGATACAAAGGATTAGACTTCAGCTTTTACTTCTCAGGGTCTGCGCGTTCCTCTTTCTTTATCAATCCGGGGGTTATGGAGCCTTTCCTGCAAAGAACCCTTGACGACAACGGTAACATTACAACAAATTTGTCGAGTGGAGATGCACGGATGAATGGCGGATTAGCCAAGTTCATTGCAGATGATCACTGGACTGAACTCTCACAAAATCCGTATGCTAAGTGGCCTCGTTTAGCGATCGTTCCTTTGAGCAACAATACGCAAAGCAGCACCTGGTGGATGCACAACGGTCGCTATTTGCGGCTCAAAAGCGTCGAAATCGGTTATTCATTGCCCTCACGTGTAGTGGAACGAAAACTTAAAATGTCATCCCTGCGCATTTATATTAGCGGCGCCGACTTGCTGTTGTTCAGCAAGTTTAAGTTATGGGATGTAGAATTGGGCGGTAACGGACTAAACTATCCCTTGCAACGGGTATTCAATTTTGGTATTAATCTTTCATTTTAAAATATATACGTCATGAAACAGAATATCATCTTTAATTATTTAAAAAATAAACTATTAATCGCTGTTTGCTGTATTTTGACATTTTCATGCGATTACTTGGATGTCGTCCCTGACAATATTCCCACTATTGAACATGCCTTTCGCAGCCGCACAGAAGCGCAACGCTATCTGTATGGTTTATTAGGCGGCATGCCCGATGTAGGAAATTTCGCGTCTGATCCGGCGCTTGCCGGTAGCGATGAGTTATGGATATCTGAAGACGGATACAACGGCACGAGAACCCTGAGGCGGCTACTGATGGGCGAACAGGGTCCGGTCAGTCCGTTAGTCAATTACTGGTCGAGCAGGCAGAATAATTTCGTTTTAAACGGAGGAAGAACATTATGGACTACCATATCCGACTGTAATGTTTTTCTGGAAAATATCAATGAACCGTTTGATCTGTTGGAAGAAGAACGCGACAAGTGGATAGGTGAAGCGCTTTTTGTCAAGGCTTACCTGCATTTCTGGCTGTTCAGGCAGTACGGCCCTATTCCCCTCATCAGGGAAAATCTGTCGGTTGACGTCGGTACGGACGAAATCATGCGCTACAGGGAGCCTGTGGATGATGTGGCCGATTATATCGTTTCGCTGTTAGACCAGGCTATTGCCTTACTACCTGTCACGGTGGAATCGGAAACGGATGAAATGGGACGCCCTGACAAGTGTATCGCATCCGCTCTCAAAGCGCAGGTTTTAGCGCTTGCAGCAAGTCCTCTTTATAATTGCAATCCCGATTATGCCGATTATAAGGACAATCGAGGCGTCCAACTCTTTCCGCAAGATCCGGGAACGGCCGAAAAAGCCCGATGGAAAAGAGCCGCCGATGCTGCAAAGGAAGCCATAGATATGGCTCATTCCGGTTTCCATCACCTGTATGACGCCCATACCGATTTGTTAAATAATGAAGCACTCAGCGAAGAAACGCTATTAGCCATGCAGGTAAGGGGCGCTGCCACCGATCGTTTCAACAGTGAAATCATTTGGGGAAATTGCCGTACAAACAATCATGTGGAACTGCAAAGATACTGTTGTCCGTATTTCAGCACATCCCACGTGGGAGGAGGTGCGGGTCTTCAGAACTGGTCGCCTACTTTGCGGACAGTAGAACAGTTTTATACCAAAAACGGAATACCTATCGAAGATGATGCAGATTGGGCAGGAAGAGATGTCTGGTCGTTGCGGACAGCTACCGAAGACGAGCGGCAATATATCCGGCAGGGCGCTCAAACCATCAATTTGCATTTCGACCGCGAAGCCCGTTTTTATGCTTCTATCTTCTTCGACCAGGGCACCTACTTCGGAAACCACAACCTTACGCAAGACAACACTGCGAATGCCGGTGCTTTATATGTGGCGCAATTCAAGAACGAGCAATTGAACGGGAATGGCGCCGGCATAGGTAGAATATCGCTGACCGGTTATCTCTGTAAGAAACTCTTACATTACAGGTCAGGCGCTGCGCTTACGGCTACCGGATATACCAATTATGCGTATGCTTTTCCTATCATTCGGTTAGCCGATCTGTATCTGCTCTATGCGGAAGCGCTGAACGAATGGAAGGATACACCTGACTATGAAGTATACGAATATATAGATTTAGTACGACAACGTAGCGGACTGAAAGGGGTTGTAGCAGCATGGAACGACCACGCTATTGCCGGGAAAAGAAATTTACCTGCCAGCCAGGAAGGCATGAGGGAAATTATCCGCCGCGAAAGGCTTAATGAGCTGGCTTTTGAAGGAGCGCGCTATTGGGATATTCGCAGATGGAAATTAGCCGAACAATATATCCATCATAAACCCATCCGGGGTTTAAATATTTTAGGACGAACAGCGGAAGATTTCTATGTAGAAACCGAACTCTTTATGCCGGTATTCGAAAAGAAGGATTATTTTTCCCCTATTAGAACGGAGGTGTTAGTCACCAACACCAATCTTTTACAAAGCCCGTTCTGGTCGGTGACAAGTGAATAAACAAGCAGAGACAAAAAATGAATTAAAATTTTTATAAAATGAAAAGAAATAATTTTGTATTGGCAGGAATGTTGCTGATATTTGCCGTTTCCTGTGTTGCGCCTGAAGAATGGAGCGATAAATATGAAAATGTAGCGCCCGATGATGTCAGCAATATTCAGGTAGAAAATGTGAACGGTGGAGCAATCATTTCTTATACGCTTCCATCGAATGTAAGCAAGAAAGACTTGGTGGGCGCAAAAGTTACCTATTCGCTCACCACAGATGGCGAACTGTTAGAAAGATGGTCGTCCGTAGAAAAAGATACGATTGAATTAGAAGGTTATGGAGATACAAGCGAGCGGACAGTCACCCTTTATGCTGCGCATAAAAACGGTCTTCTCTCACAAGGTGTTCAGGTGAGTATCAATCCTTTAACACCGCTTATTGTCGTTATGAGAGAAACGATGGTCGTATCGAGTACCTTCGGCGGGATTCAAATCACCTGGGATAATCCCACGCGCAAAGATATGGGTATTGCCTTATATACAGAGGATTCCATCACGCACGAAATGACGCTGTACGATAAATACTTTTCTAACGGTATTCTTGGAAAAACCGCTTTCAGACCTTTCGAATCGGAGGAACAGAGATTTCGCATAGAAATGTTCGACCGTTGGCAGAATTTTGCTCAACCTTTAGACACGTTACTCACGCCTTTAAATGAGGTTGTCATTCAGGGAAGAGACGAGCGTGGTAATCCGATATGGTCGCTCTTCGATGATGAAGGAACGGTGAATGGATTAAACAGATATTATTATCGATGTGATAAGCATAACATTAATGCGACGTATAATTTTACGCGCGTCATTGCTTGGCCCGGCGGTTCAGGCGTGACGACGCTTTGGTATCCCGATTCCAGAGGCGATTTTGAAAAATATTTCCCTGGGCAAGTTGTGGGTAGCGTCATGCCTTATCCCTGGTATGTGACCTTCGATATGGGAAGGGAAGCGATATATAGCAGAATGGGAATTTTTTCTTACCAGAGAAGTCCTGTTTACTCGGCTACCGTACCGGTTGAGTTTAATGTTTGGGGTACTAATAATCCCAAGCGGGTAGAAGATGTGGAAGACCCTCACGGCATACACCCAAAGGGTAGCAGAGAAGCCAATCAGGCCTATTGGAGTTCATGGACGGAAGCCAATGGTACGGATGCATGGAAAAACGACGGCTGGGTGAAATTGGCTACCTGTAAATATATGCTCTCTTCTGGAGATAATAAATATTATGCAGATATACCACTGTCAGCAGAAGATGTTTATGCGTATCAAAACGGATATGAATATGAGTTCAATGAAGGCGTCACAGAAGCCTATCGCTATCTGAGATGGGAAATTCTTTCAACAAACACAGATATACGCGAATTATACCTGAGTGGTTTACGCTACTTTGGCAGTTATCCCGAATAGATATGCGTAATGCAGCAGCCCGGTGGCTGCTGCATTACGTATACCGAAAGCCATGGGAGTGGTGGCTATGGAGTTTGCGGTATTGAAAGGGGGTTATGCCTTTTTCTTTGAAGAAGAGGCGGGAGATATTTTTGTAGTCGTTGAAGCCAACGCTTGTGGCGGCTTCTATGAGTGATATGTCGGTTGTAATCAGTATTTCGCTGAACTTTTCGATGCGTAGTCTCAGGATATAGTTGTAAATTGTGACGCCGGTCTCTTCTTTGAATTTCTTTTCTAATACGCGGCGTGAGAATGGGACGAATTTTACCAGGTCATCAACGGATAAGGCGTACATGTAATGCGTTTCGATATACGTCAATAGTTTTTCGATGTGCTTGTCGTTGACGGCATATTTTTTGGTAGACTTTCGTTCTACAATACGTATAGGCTTAACGATCACATCGACAGGCGGTTTTAGTTTTTTGAGAATAAACGAATGAAGTAATTTCCCTGCTTCAAAACCGCCGTTCAATACATCCAATTCGATCGACGATAGATTCGGATCGGATATGTTGCATAATAATTCGTCGTTGTCGACCCCCAGAATAGAGATATCATTCGGCACATCAATATTATACATCTTACATACCTCCGTAATCTGGAGGGCATAATAATCATCGCAGGCGAAAAGTGCGGTCGGTTTGGGTAATTGAAGAAGCCACTGCCTGACGGATTCGGCGTCAAAACTCCATTTTTCTTTTTCCATCGAAGGCTGGCCTTCATAAGCGAAAAAAGACTTCTCGCGTTTCATCACTTCGTCTCTGAATCCTTCCCCTCTTTCCCGCATCCACACCGTATCGGTCAGTCCGTAATAGGCAAAGTATTTGAATCCTTTCTCAAGGAAAAAACGGGCTGCCATGACGCCAGTATTATAATAGTCGCCCGTCAAATTGGAGATGTTCTTATAGCGGTCTTTATAATTCTGTACGATGATAGGGATATCTAACTGGTTCAAAATCTTTGTGTTTACACTGCTTAATTGCGCAATGATAGCGTCGGCTTTCCATTTTTTCGCCCATTCGACCACCCCTTTATCGCCGTATAATTCCCGATAATAGATAGGCATCCGGTAAAAAACCCAAGGCCCGTTTTGCTTTGAGTATTCTACTACGCCCTGCAACAGCTGTCGGCTATAACCGCTGGAGAAATCCGTTAATAGGAGTATTTTTATCATCGTTTAAAAAAAATCCGTCTAAAAGAGCGCAATAATACAAAAAAAAACGCAAAAAGAGGATTTTCTTTCGCAAAAAAGACGTTTTTTATGGCAAATAAATCGTTTCTTTGCATTCGAAAAAGTGAACAATAATTCAATTTTTTTTATAAGTAATTATTAATCAAATAAATAGATGCATCATGATCAATAGAAGAAATTTTATTAAAGCAGGGATTGCTACCGGAGCCGGTTTATTAACCTCCGATTTTACCTTTGCCAAGTCGTTCAAAGAGGCTGAAAACACAGGGAAACGAATAGGTATCATCGGATTAGATACCTCTCACAGTACCGCTTTCACGAAATTGCTCAATTCAACTGAAACAGATGAATTTAACAATTACAAAATCGTAGCCGCCTATCCCTATGGTAGCCGTACGATCGAATCAAGCAGTAGCCGTATCCCCGGTTACATCGAAGAGGTGAAAAAATCGAACGTGGAAATTGTAGATTCCATCCAGGAGCTGTTGAAAAAGACGGACGTCATTCTGTTGGAGACGAACGACGGTCGCTTACATTTAGAGCAGGTGATCCCCGTCTTTAAGGCTGGGAAGCGGGTTTTCATCGACAAACCCATTGCCGGATCGCTGACCGATACCATCAGTATCTTTGAAGCAGCCAAAGATATGAATGTGCCGTTTTTCTCCGCTTCTTCCCTGCGTTATATGACGAATATCGACAAAATCAGAAACGAAAATGCAGTCGGCAGGGTGTTGGGCGCCGATTCTTACGGCCCCTGTTCTTTAGAAGCCACCCACCCGGATCTATTTTGGTATGGCGTACACGGCGTAGAAGCGTTAATTGCCGTGATGGGAACAGGATGTAAAACCGTTCAGCGCGTTACTTCGCCTGATACCGATTTTGTTACAGGCGACTGGACGGATTCCAGAATCGGTTCATTTCGTGGGATACGTAAAGGGAAGTCAGGATATGGCGGTAATGTTTTCGGAGAAAAAGAAATTATGCCGTTTGGAAATTACGACGGCTATATGCCGCTATTGAAAGTGATTATTAAGTTCTTTGAAACAGGCGTCGATCCGTTTGATCCGCAAGAAACGCTTGAGATATTCACATTTATGGAAACGGCCGATGAAAGCAAAAGAAGAAACGGCGTACCGGTCAGTACGGACGAGGTTTTTGAAGCGGCTAAAAGCAAAGTCAAAAAAATATGGTAACTAATTTATTATCAGATGAAAAAAAACAGTAAATCGACGTATGTCGTATCGATCATCATTTTGGCGTTTATGTTCTTTGTCTTCGGATTTGTCTCCTGGGTCAATGCGATACTGATTCCCTATTTTAAAGTAGCATGTGAATTAACTGATTTTCAGGCGTATTTGGTGGCGTTTGCCTTCTATATTGCTTATTTTTTCATGTCTGTCCCAGGCGGCATCCTGTTGAAAAAAGTCGGATTCAAACGAGGTATCATGTATGGCTTTTTTGCCTTGTCTTTGGGCGCCCTTTTATTTGTACCGGCGGCATTGGAGCGTACTTATGGAATATTTTTAGCCGGACTATTTATCATGGGAACAGGTTTGGCTATTCTTCAATCAGCGGCTAATCCTTATGTTACCATCATCGGCCCGATTGAAAAAACTGTGCAGCGGATGAGTATTATGGGTGTTTGCAACAAGTTTGCAGGGATCGTATCTCCGCTTATTTTTGCGGCATTCGCGATCAAGGTGACTGACAGCGAACTATATGCTGCCCTTCCGACGATGGATGAAGTGACTAAGAGTTTGGCACTTGACGAAATGATTCGCCGGGTTATTTTGCCATATAGTCTGTTGAGCGGTTTGATGCTGATTGTCGGATTGTTTATCCGGTATTCGGTTTTGCCTGAAATCGATACCGAACACGAATCGGAAGAAATGGCCGCTTCACATGCCGGGAAGACGCGCGTATATCATTTTCCCTATCTGGTGTTAGGCGCTTTCGCCATTTTCTTTCATGTCGGAACGCAGGTCATTGCGATTGATACGGTCATTTTGTATGCCGAAGATATGGGGTTGGATATGGTAGCGACAAAAGCCTTTCCATCGTATACGCTGACAATGACAATCATTGGTTATTTCATCGGTATTCTTTGCATACCGCGTTTTATCAATCAGACGTATGCTTTGCGAATATGTGTTTTAACCGGAATGATTTTGTCGCTGTGCATCCTGTTCGTACCCGGAGAAATCATGTTAGGCGGCAAACTCGTCAAGACCTCTATCTGTTTTCTATTTTTGTTAGGATTACCCAATGCGCTTATTTACGCCGGCATCTGGCCGTTAGCCATCCGAAATCTCGGACGGTTTACAAAAATCGGAGCATCCCTTTTGGTCATGGGGTTAGTAGGCAACGGAATACTGCCGTTAATTTATGGGAAATTTGCAGACCTTATCGGACGCAAGCAAGCCTATTGGGTCTTAATCCCCTGCTTCATTTATTTAGTTTATTATGCCTTTCATGGACATAAAATCACATCCTGGACAAAAAACAAAAATTTATAATTATGTACCGCTCGACTGTAAAGTTAGTGAAAGACTTATTAAAGTTCAATATTTATGCAACCAGACGTGATTTAGGCGCTGCAGCTGCATCCGATCTGGCTGAAGTGATGAAATCTTTGTTGGAAAAACAAGATGCGTTGAACATGGTTTTTGCTGCTGCGCCCTCTCAAGAGGAATTTTTGGAGGAATTATGTAAACGCGATGATATTGAATGGCGCCGTGTGAATGCGTTTCACATGGATGAATATGTTAATTTACCGGAGGATGCGCCGCAACGGTTTGGTTATTTTCTCAAAACGCGCCTCTTCGACAAATGTCCATTCCATTCAATCCACTATTTAAACGGAGACCATGGGGTCGCTGAAGAGTGTGAGCGATACACGGCGCTTCTTCACGCCTATCCGACGGATATCGTCTGTCTCGGGATCGGAGAAAACGGACATATTGCGTTTAACGACCCCCATGTGGCCGATTTTAGCGATCCTGATTGGGTCAAAGAAGTGAGTTTGGATGATGTCTGCCGTCAGCAACAAGTGAACGACGGATGCTTCCAGCAGTTGGCCGACGTGCCTACTCATGCGCTGACATTAACGATCTCTGCATTAAAACAGGCGCATTATTATTTTTGCATGGTGCCGAGCAAAACAAAAGCTAATGCCGTATTTCATACCTACACGGATGAAATATCGGAAAAAGTACCGGCTACATGCTTGCGATTGCTTGACAACGCCACCCTCTATGCAGATACCGACAGTGCGTCTGTGCTACTTGATCATTTAAAAGAAGATTTTTTTCATGGAAACTAAAAAAATTACGGGAAGAACCTTATTTGCTCTCTTTTTCCTACTATGCTGCCGCTTTATCATGGCAGAAACGAAAGCGGCCTTGACGGACGACGACGCGCAGGGTTTGTATCTATCCGTATTTGATATAGATGCAACGCCTCCCGTCGGAAGCTATCTGGCCTACGACCAGATGGTCAATAGTTGGGATTTGAGTTTACGCGCCCGTGGTGTAGTGATTACCGGCGTCGGCAAACCGATTGTTTTATGCGCCATCGACTGGATAGGCATTGCCAATGATAGCCAGGACGCCTTCAAAAGCGTTTTGGCCGAGGCAGCCGGTACGGAGCCGAAGTATGTTGTTGTGCATACGCTCCACCAGCATGACGCCCCTATCTGTGACTTTACAGCCGAAGAGATACTGAAAAAAGCAGGACTGACGACCACAAGTTTAAACGGCGACTTTGCCCGCCTGACGATGGAACGGCTCAAACAAGCGGTAGGTGAAGCGATGAAAAATGCCCAACCCGTCACGCATATCAAAACAGGAAGCGCGCCGGTCTATCAGGTGGCTTCCAACCGCCGGATATTAAAAGAAGACGGCACAATGGAGATGATGCGCGCTACGGCTTGCAGGGACTCGGCTTTGCGTTCAAAACCCGAAGGATTAATTGATCCTGACGTATCGCTCATCAGTTTTTGGAATCAGGATAAACCCGTTGCCGTACTCAGTTTTTATGCGACGCATCCACAAAGTTATTATCTGACTAAAATTGCCAACCCCGATTTTCCCGGGATTGCCCGCTTTAACCGGCAATTAGCCGTTCCTGAAGCGTTACATATTCATTTCACAGGTGCAGGAGGCAATATCGGCGCAGGCAAATACAATGACGGTTCGCCGGAAAACAGGCTCATTTTAGCCGAACGGCTTTGCGACGGCATGAAAAGAGCCTGGGAGAGCAGCGAGCGCCAAGCCATTACTACAAAAGACGTCTCATGGGGCATAAAACCGGTCTTTCTACCTGTCACTGAAGGAGTAGAAGAGAAAATCGAAGCGGAGATGCTAACGAAAGACATGCGATATCTGACGAATAACATGGGCATGTTAGGATGGATAAAGCGCCAAAAAGCCGGAAAAGCTATCGACATCAACTGCTTAACGCTTGGTAACGCCCGAGTATTGTTTATGCCCGGAGAGCTTTTTGTCGAATATCAATTAGCTGCCAAAGCGCTACGGAAAGACCTTTTTGTAACAATGGCGGCTTATGGCGATTACGGGCCGTTCTATATAGGCACAAAGGAGGCTTATCAACAAGGCGGATATGAAATTCAATCCAGTCCGGTCACAGCCGATTCGGAAGAGGTTCTGATGGATGCCATCAGAAAACTCTTACCGGCATTTCCGGAAGTCAGTTCCAGCAGCACACAATACGAAGTAGGAGCCGCGGCTGTCAGTATTGAACCGACCAACGAAATCGTATCAGTTGCGCTGGCCGGATATGCATCGCCCTGGGAAGGCCGATTTTCGCTGACATGGGACGACATGGGCGCTTGTGATTATATCTCGGCCTGTCAGATGAAAGAGACGGTACTTGTTTTGAATAACAAATATGAATTAGCGGCCGTCGATAAGGACAGTTTTACAAGAGATTTTGGAAAAAGGCTCAAGATGAATATGCCGGTTAAAGACATCGTTTTTTTCAAAAATAAACTGTATGGCATTACGCCGTCAGGTGGTTTGGTAACGGCTGATTATAATACACAAGAAATTGTTTGGAAAAAAACAAAATCTACCATCGAAGCCCTTGCGATTGCTGCTTCAGATGATTTTATCTTTTTGGCCGACAAAAATAACCGGCTACTGAAAGGCACATCGCCTGATAACAAATGGGAGACGGTACTCCCGGCGGATACGTTTCAAATCGTCAGCATGACATGCGATAAAAACCGGTTGTATGGCTTGACCGGCAACCGCCGCTTGAAGCAAAAGTCTCTGACGCACAACGATCCGTGGATAACGATCGGTTATAAAAACGACGTTAATTTTACTATTGACGTCGACCATATCGGTTATGTAGACGGGCATTTTTTTGCAACCGACAATCAGTTACGCGCTTATAAAAGTAAGCACAGCTCGGTAGGCGACTTGAAAGCGTCGGCTATGTGCATTACGAAAGATGGAGAGACGGTTGTCATTGTTGGTGTTGACGTCTGCGGCTTCGATATGTCGTTTACGGATATGGTGAAGGAAGAAATACATAAAAAAAATGGCATCTCAAAAGATGCCATTTTAATTAATATGTCTCATTCGCATTATACGCCCGTCACGCAAAGTTGGATCACCTGGCAGGTTCCAAATAAAAGACCTGACAGTTTATACCTGCTCCAAGTGGTTCGTCCGGGAATTATCAATGCCATCGAACAGGCGTTGGAGAACAGGACGCCTTCGCTTCTCTATTTTTCTAAAGGAACAACTAATATAGGTAAAAATCGGCGAGGTATTAAAGACTATGAAATCTATGATAATACCTTGGACGTGATCACTGCCGTATCCATCAAGGACGAGAAGAAAAACATCCTGTTTCTGACCGGATGCCATCCTGTCAGCGTTGACCCTGATGTGAATCGGTATACGCTCAATGCCAATTACCCCGGACATGCCCGTTTGTTGTTGGAAAAAGACCCTGATATTGAACATGCGATATTTTTGCAAGGGTTCGCTGCCGACGTCAATCCGCTTGAACCGTTCAGAAAAGCCGGTCAAGAGCTGGCCGACAGTGTGATGCAAATCCTGAAAACGGCAACGACAGAAGAAATCAAGGGCGGCATTTCTTATTATTTAGATACCATGAAGATTGGCATAACACCGATGATTCAGCAGGAAGTGGAAGCGTTCAAAGAAGCGAACATCAACAAACCCGGAGATATAGGCGCAGAAAGGAATGTTGACTGGGCAAATATCATGCTCGACCTGTATCGAAAAAAACAGATGCCCGACCATATACCGGTATATTGCCAGACGCTGAATGTCGGTAGTTGGAAGTTAGTGGCCTTATCCCGCGAGACGACAACCGAATATGGCCTTGCAATTCGGAATATTTGGCCTGATAAAAACGTTTCCGCCATCGCTTACACCAACGATGTATCCAGTTATTTAGCTACCGACCCGCATATTCTTGCCAAAAGCTATGAAGGCTATGAATCCTTTTTCTGGTATGCGCAACCCGGCACATTCCCCTTGAAAACGTTTGATAAAATTATAGCATTGATAAGCGCTAAAAATTATTAAATATGGTTTT
>Ga0099364_10011028_pt1 | contig 12383 bp, 7 predicted proteins | sample TergutTh196P3_FD_73070 | JGI IMG/M metagenome (GOLD analysis project Ga0099364, IMG submission 73070) | Microcerotermes parvus P3 segment gut microbial communities from Pointe-Noire, Republic of the Congo - Th196 P3 | ecosystem: Host-associated > Arthropoda: Insects > Digestive system > Gut ... | reverse complement strand
TTTGCTAATTCTACATTAATAATTTGATTTTGGTTTATCTGTACTTGAAAATTTGGGATATACACGGTGTCGGAAGCCATAGAGGCAATCTCTCTATTATTCCAAACAAATGTATTGGGAGTGCCTCCTGCAATCGTATAATTAATTTCAGCAGAAGTAAGCGTATTTTGGCCGGTATTCCTAATTTTAATATATGCGTTTGCATCTGATGTGCAATCTATTACGGGTATTTCGGTAACTCCATCAATTCTACCGGCAACGGGCGGAAGTCCTGTATAAGATACATTTGCTTCGGCACCTGTAATAATTTTTTGTTCATTTTCAGCCACAAAAACTATAAATTCCAAGTCTTCTAAAATAACATCAATGTTATTAAAATGTTGGGGAATGTCATATTCAAATGTATGAGACCAAAAACTACCTGTTGTAGTGGGGGAAACATCCATACCCCATTGCGATCCCGTAATAAAATCTCGAAGCATGTGCATGTGTCTGTATTGAGTTCCTACCATCATTTCAGGATAGTATGTAGATGCTCCTGTTTGAGGTCCCAGAATCTCATTTTGCAGCATAGCAACCGTTAGTTTATTGGTTGTTTGAGTAGCGTTTCCTGTATAATATACTTCAACTAAAAGAGTTAAATGCCTGGTGGACACATCTAATGTTCCGGCAGCAGCCACATTGAGGCAGGAGGGTTCTGCAAGTCCGATTGCCGCACATTGCGCCCAACGCGATCTATCGTATAGAAAATATGAACTACCCATAAGAGGTATTCCTGTAAAAGCCTGACGGTTTACTGTTCCGGCAGGATAGCCTGTATTTGCCATCCCCATTCCTGCCTGCGAAGCTAACGAAGTACCATACGGAGTGGTGTAATTCGGTGTGCCGGAGGCGTATGAGCCTGTATGCACATTGATGGCAAAAAATCTACCGGGGTACTGTGTCATAAGTTGTTGGGCTCGTTTATGCCCATCAGGGCAGTATTGACAAGTTTTACCTGTAAACTCTTCCAATACCATATTTCTGTCTGATGGTGTAGTGGACACAATGGTTTGACCAAATAAAGTTGCAAAAAAACAAGCAACAAAAAGAAAAGATAATAATTTTTTCATAATGATTTATTTAAGAAGTTAATAATATGCATAATAAAGAAATGGTTATGGTTTTATAATTTTTTTAGTTAAAGTTCCACCTTCATTATTTGTTAATGTAATAAAAAACAAACCTGATGAAAATTGTTCTGTTGAAATTACTACGGAAGGTTTGTTGTTTATAGATTCTTGTTTTACAATTTGTCCTAACGAGTTTGTAATGGTTATTGTATTCACATATTGAGTATTTTTGATAACAAGTTGATGGGTAAAAGGATTCGGTGAAATTTCAACAATAGATAAGTTATTTGATTCAATTCCAACAATTTCAACAAACTCTACGGTAACAGTGGCATCATTTTCAATAGTAAGAGAGTAGCTATTGGTATTGTTATCGGGAACAATTTCATTGTTGAGTTTCCATTCTTTTACTTCAAAGTTTTCGTTGGGTATAGCGGTAAACTCAACAACAGTGCCTGTTTCAAATGTATCGCCTGAGGTAATTGGATTACCTTCAACAGTTGCAATAAGTTCTCCATTTTCAGTAGTGGGATTAAAAACGAGTGTTGCATTTTTTAGAAATTCAACAGTAACGGTTGCATCTTCTTTAAGTAATAAGGAGTAGTTATTGGAATTATTGTCAGGTATTATTTCTCCGTTTAATTTCCAATTTTTTACAAAGAATCCTTCACTGGGTGTTGCTGTAAATTCAACGGTATTACAAGCCTCAGCCGGTGTACCTGATGTGTAGGGTGCTGCATTAATGGTTGCTGATAGTGTTCCTCCTTCTGTGTTTGTTACATTATAATCTACTGCAAACATAAAAGTTTCTTCAATTTTTTCTGCATAACAAGAATTTTCAACTCCTTTTGTAGAATAATTTTGAACCCAGACAACCACTTCCAAATTATCGAAATCTTCAACGGAATGTTCAATATTATGATTAATAATATTTGCATTTTGACCATTTATGGGTAAGCGGTAGTCGCCTTTAAATTCCCAAGAAAATTCTTGGGTTATGGTTTCGTTTGCTGTTAAGGCTCCCAGAACAGTTCCCGTTGCCGGAGTCATAAATTTTTTCATAACATGATGAAAAACAGTTTCTCCATTACTTTTTTTGTTTTTATAGGTTTCTTTTTCAACAATTGCTACAAACAGTCTTAAATTATTTCCTTCCGGATAATTATTAATGGGAGTAATATTAACCGTAGCATTAATGGTATGACATACTTGATAAAAAGAAGCAGTGAGTTCAATATAAGCAGGCTGGGAATATGCGGTATTTATTGCTTCGGCTATGTTATTCATCCATTGTTGATAGGTTTGATAATTATCGTTAGGAGCTGCACCGTCAAGATAAGGATCAGGAACAGCATTTACCGCATACTTACTCCGTCTTGTTCCTCCTTCTGCGGTATAATAGGGATCACCGGTGCCGGGCCAACTCATTTGATACTTAATTACCGTCACTTTTTCGGCATTGGTTTCCAACCATGGATTTAATAATAGATTTAATTGAGCACATGGTCCACAAGTGGAACTGGTAAATTCTTCAACTAAAACTTTACGTTCAGGGGTTTGTGCGATTACGCAAACAAAACAAAAAATAACTGTTAATAAGGATAATAATTTTTTCATTGTATAATAATTTAAGATGTTAATAATATTTTTTTTACGGGTGCAAATATAAAAAAATAATAAGTAAAGAATGATTTTTTTTAAAAAAAAGACGAAAAAAGATCAACCTTCAATTATTAAATACTCATTAACCAATTGTAAATATTCAGATGTATATTCTTTATCTCTTATCAATATTAGGTCATCTTCACAGGGTTTTTCTGTTCTTTCAAACATCATCAACGCTCTATTGGCTTTTTTTGTTGGGGTTGGGTAAACCTTAGTTTTTCTAGTAAGAAATAAATGATTTTTTTCTGCAAGTGCTTCAAACTTTGGAACGGCATCAGTAGGTAAAATGACTCCAAAACGCCCTTCTTTTGAAAGTAATTTATCAATTACTCTACATAAAGTTTCAAAATCTAAGGTAACATTATGTTTGGAAATATTTTTATTGTTGAAAGGAGACTTCAAACTATTTTCAAAAAAAGGAGGATTGCTTATTATGATGTCAAATTGTTGTGTTGTATTTTGCACAAAATTTTGTACATCACCATGAATAAATATCACTCTGTTTTTCCAAGGAGAGTTTTCTGCGTTTTGTTGTGCTTCTACAACAGACTGCAAATCAATATCAATACCTGTAATTTTAACGTTTGTTCTTTGCGCAATCATCAGTGAAATAACGCCGCAACCGCACCCAATCTCTAAAATATTCTTACAATTTTGGGGTACAGGCATCCACGCGCCCAGCAATACCGCATCGGTACCCACTTTCATCGTACTTTGCGAATGACTTACCGAAAATTTTTTAAAATGAAACACATTACCAATTAAGAGTTAAGAATTAAGAATTAAGAATTAAAAGGAGTTAAAGGAGTAAAGGAGTAAAGGAGTTAATAATTGTTCATTATTCATTATTCATTGTTCATTAATTTCCCAGCGTTGCCACCATTACGGCTTTGATGGTATGCAAACGGTTTTCTGCTTCATCGAAAACGATTGACATCGGCGATTCAAAAACATCATCGGTAACTTCCATAGCCTCTAATCCGAATTTTTTATGAATATCTCTTCCTACTTCCGTTTCCAAATTGTGGAATGAGGGAAGGCAGTGCAAGAACTTCACTTTCGGGTTCCCTGTGGCTTTTACCACATTGAGATTTACCTGATAAGGAGTTAACAATTTAATACGTTCAGCCCATACTTCTGCAGGTTCGCCCATCGATACCCATACGTCCGTATATAAGAAATCAACACCTTTCACACCTTCTTCTACTTTTTCGGTAAGGGTAATTTTTGCGCCGGTTTCTTTGGCAATTTCTTTACATTTTTCTACTAATGTTTCTTCGGGCCAGCATTGTTTGGGTGCTACGGCACGAAAATCCATCCCCATTTTTGCTGCACCCACCATGAGACTGTTACCCATATTGTTGCGTGCATCACCCAGATAGGCAAACGAAACCTGATGCAACGGTTTGTCGCTGTGCTCTTGCATAGTTAAAAAGTCTGCCAAAATTTGGGTGGGGTGAAATTCTGTGGTTAAACCGTTCCATACGGGCACGCCGGCGTATTTGCCAAGTGCTTCCACAATTTCCTGTGCATACCCCCGATACTCAATCCCGTCGTACATTCTGCCCAACACGCGAGCGGTATCTTTCATAGATTCCTTTTTGCCCATTTGCGAGCCTGAAGGTCCTAAATAGGTAACGTGCGCCCCTTGATCCAACGCCGCCACTTCAAACGCACAGCGCGTTCTGGTAGAGTCTTTTTCAAACAAAAGCACAATGTTTTTTCCTTTCAATTTCGGCTGCTCAATACCCGCATATTTAGCGGCTTTCAAGTCGGCTGACAATTTTAATAAATACTTAATCTCTTCAGGAGTAAAATCCAATAACTTTAAAAAGTTTCTGTTTCTTAAATTAAATGCCATAAAATTAATGTTTTATAAGGTTAATAATATTTTTTATATTAAATGCAAAGATATAGTTTTTGAAATTCACTATAACAACCCCCTGTTTCTCAACAACGGTTTAATATCCGGTTTTTTACCTCTGAAAGAAACATACAACTCCATATTGTCTTGGGTATTTCCTTTTTCCAACACAAAAGTACGGAATAGATCGGCGGTTTCTTTATCAAACAGATCCCCTTTTTCTTTAAATGCTTCAAAAGCATCAGCATCTAAAACGGCAGCCCAGGTGTATGAATAATAACCTGCATCGTATCCCGTAGTGAAAATATGTTTGAAATAAGGACTTTTGTATCTTGAAATAATTTCAGGGATTAATCCTAAATTTTTCATAGCATCTTCTTCAAATTGAAGTACATCAATTTTTTGAGGAGTTTTTAAAGTGTAGTAATACATATCTAAGAATGATGCGGCTAATAGTTCCGTATTGATAAACCCTTGTCCGTAGGTGGCACTTGCTTCCAATTTTGCTATCAATTCATCGGGAATCACTTCTCCTGTTTTGTAATGTTTGGCATACATTTTAAGCACTTCCGGCTCGGAAGCCCAATTTTCCATAATTTGTGAAGGCAACTCTACAAAATCGCGAGAAACATTAGTACCTGACAATGAACGATATTTACAATTGGTAAGCATTCCGTGCAAACCGTGTCCAAACTCATGGAAGAAAGTTTCAACCTGATCGAAAGTTAAGAGCGAGGGAAGTTCGGCGGTGGGTTTTGCGCTATTCAACACCAAAGAAACAATAGGGATTACATTGTTTCCATCTTTGTCGTACCATTGCTCGCGGAAGTTAGTCATCCATGCGCCACTGCCCTTGCTTTCTCTCGGATAGTAATCCATATATAAAATAGCAATCACTTCATCGCCGCGTTTTACTTCAAAAACTTCATTATCATTATGATATTGAGGTAGGTTGGAGTTTGGATGAAAAGTAATGCCAAACAATTTTTCTGAAATAGTAAAAACACCTTCTTTAACATTTTCTAACGAAAAATAAGCACTCACTTCTTCTTCATTTATTTCGTATCTTTCTTTGCGCAGTTTTTCGGTGTAATATCTCCAATCGCAAGGTTCTAATTTAAAATTACCACCTTCGGCATCAATCATTTTTTGATATTCGGCGGCTTCTTCTTTTGCTTTTTTAATAGCGGGTTTCCACACTTGCATCAACAAATCGTTTACGGCTTGTGGGGTTTTAGCCATAGTATTGTCTAACACAAAATCTGCATGCGTTTCAAAACCAAACATTTTAGCGCGTTCAGTACGAAGATTAACGGTTTCTTCAATTACTTCCAAATTGCTCAAAGAATCTTCTTTACAGCGGTTGGCGTAAGCCGTCCACATCTCTTTACGCAACTCTCTGTCTTTGCAATATTGCAAAAGTGGTTCATAACTTGGTAATTGAATAGTAAACACATACTTTCCTTGTGTGGATTCATCCATATTTCCCAAATCCAAAGCGGCGGCTAAGGCGTTTTCGGGCATCCCTTCCAAACGCGCTTTATCTTCCACTACCAATTTGTAGCCATTGGAGGCTTTTAAAACATTGTTTCCAAATTTAATAGAAAGCAACGCTAATCTTTCGTTAATCTCTCTAAATCTGGGTTGTTGTTCTTCCGGAATATTGGCACCGCCCCGAACAAAACCTTTGTATTGTTCTTCCAACAATCTCATTTCCACAGGGTCTAATCCTAATTCATCTTTTTTGTCATAGAGCGTTTTAATACGTTCAAAAAGAACTTTATTCAAACTAATGTCGTCTCCGTGAGCGGAAAGTTTAGGGGCAACTTCTTCTGCAATCTGTTCCATTTCGGGGCTGTTGCATGCGCCTTCCAAGTTGTAGAAAACGGATGCTACCTGATATAGCAATCCCCCGCTGTATTCCAACGCTTCGCAGGTATTTTCAAAAGTAGGTTCATCCGCATTGTCGCAAATAGCGTCAATTTCGGCTTTGTGTTGCAACATACCTTCCTCAAATGCAGGAAGATAATGTTCATACTTAATTTGTTCAAAAGGCGGAATCCCATAAGGTGTATTCCAAGTTTGAAAGAAAGGGTTTGGGGTGTCTTTTTTACAACATCCCACAAGCATTGCGGCTGCAACTGTCATAATTAATAAGGTTTTTTTCATTGTGATTATTTTTTATTGATTGATAGATTTTCGGTTTCCGTAGGCTAAAGCCTACGGTTAATAAACTAACTCCTTAACTCCTTTAACTCCTTTAACTCATACAATTGGGCACGCCCCATTTTTACTCATTTTTAATTCTTAATTCTTAATTCTTAATTGTTCATTGTTAATTATTCCGGTTTCATTTGTGGAAAAAAGAGCACATCTTGAATGGAGTTTGAGTTGGTCATAATCATAGAGAGTCGGTCAATTCCAATACCCAAGCCCGAAGTTGGGGGCATTCCGTACTCTAAGGCACGCAAAAAATCTTCATCCAAAACCATAGATTCTTCATCGCCGCGCTTGCCGAGTTCCAACTGCTCTTCAAAGCGTTTGCGCTGGTCAATGGGGTCGTTCAACTCGGAATAGGCGTTGCAAATCTCTTTTCCGTTGCACACTGCTTCAAAACGTTCGGTCAAGTTTGGAATAGAGCGATGTTTTTTGGTTAAAGGCGAAGTTTCGATAGGGTAATCGTAAATAAAAGTGGGTTGTATCAGATGTTCTTCGCAGGTTTCGCCAAAAATTTCGTCAATCAGTTTTCCGCGTCCCATCGTTTTATCTATATGAATACCACACTTTTTGGCAAACTCAGCCATCTCTTTTTCATCCATATTAGAAATATCGGTTCCCGTAAAATGTTCAATTGCACCATACATTGTAAAACGTTTCCAAGGACGTTTAAAGTTTATAAGATTTTCGCCAACTTGCACTTGTGTAGTTCCGTGCAGAGCAAGGGCAACTTTTTCTACCATCTCTTCCACCAAATTCATCATCCACTCGTAATCCTTATATGCCACATAGAGTTCCATTTGAGTAAACTCCGGATTGTGAAAGCGCGACATTCCCTCGTTTCTAAAATCTTTGGAAAACTCATACACACCGTCGAAACCACCAACAATCAATCGTTTTAAGTACAGTTCGTTGGCAATGCGCAGAAAGAGGGTCATATCCAATTTATTGTGATGGGTTTTGAATGGACGTGCCGCCGCACCGCCGTACAAGGGTTGCAAAATTGGAGTTTCTACTTCCAAATATCCTTTCTCGTTCAAGAAATTACGCATCGTATTTACCAATTTTGTCCGTTTTATAAAAGTATCTTTAATATGCGGATTTACAATTAAGTCCACATAACGTTGCCGGTAGCGCAGTTCGGGGTCTTGAAAAGCGTCATACACTTCGCCCTCTTTTTCTTTCACTATCGGTAATGGTTTCAACGATTTACAAAGAATGGTAAACTCTTTCACATGAATGCAGGTGGCACCGGTTTGTGTGGTAAACACAAATCCTTTCACGCCGATAATATCGCCAATATCCAATTTTTTGAAAACGCTGTTGTACATTGTTTTGTCTTCGTTGGGGCAAAGTTCGTCTCGTTTGGCATAGATTTGAATTTTACCTACGGCATCTTGCAACACAAAGAAAGAAACAGCACCCATAATACGCTGACTCATAATTCTTCCTGCAAAACTAATATTTTGATACAGGGTATTGTTTTCAGGAAAATTGTCTAAAATCTCTTTGGAAGTAACATTCACTTCATACAACGCTGCGGGGTAACAATCGATACCCAAGTTGGTAAAATCTTGCAATTTTTGTCGTCTAATAATCTCTTGTTCTGATAAACTCATGGTAAAATTTTTAGGCGGCGAAAGTACATTATTTATTAATTAGGGCAAATCTTGCACTAAATTTTGATGAGCACACAGATGGCATAGATTTAACAGATACACGCAGATTTTTTTTATCTTAAACACGCCGTTAGGCGTGAAACATGGATAACCTCGTGTAAGCCGAAAGGCGCAACACGGGGTAGGGAAAAGCACCTCTCTTCCTTACAACCCCGTAGGGGTTGTAAGTCAAACAGTTGCGCACCTACGGCGCGCCGACTTAGGATGGCGCATTCGTACCCCGAACTGCACTGCGCTGGTTCGGGGTTATCAAAAGTATTTCGCCTTACGGCGAATAAGACTACAATTTTCACGCTTACAGCGTGTGAGTTAATCGGTTTTCAACGTGCAATACACAGACAACACAGATTTAACAAATACACGCAGATTTTTTTTATCAGGTTAATCGTGCCCAATCAGAGTTATCAGAGTTCAAAAATAGATAACCCACAAATTATTTTTCAAAAAGACATATTTAAAAAACTTATTCATAATAGTACCTCCTCCTATATTTACAATATTTTATAGATATTCCTATTTCTCTCAAATATTTTAATAATCTAAACAAAGTTTTTCTTGATATGCCTAATGTAGCGGCAAATTCTGCAGCAGTGCCGGTGGCTTGTAAACGGATTAATCTATCCGCTCTTTTTATTAAAATTTGAGTATCTGAGTATTTTTTCATGTAAAAACGTGAGCAAAACTTTGCCAATCTGTTTTACGAGGTTCTCAACTACCTTTATGCTTCAAATTAACGAGTAAAGCCCACGCTGAAACGTGAGCATCACTGCTTTACCCTTGAAGCATAGATTTTCCTGTTCGGAAAATTTATCAATTTTTAGAATTGGTTGAGAATTCGTAAAACAAGAATATAGCAAAAAATGCTTATTATTAAGTGTTATTATTCAGTTTATTATGCCATAATTATGATTGATTAAAATATATGGCAAAAATAGAGAAAAAAAGACTTGCAACAAAAAATTGCAGAACGAAACTCAGGTTTCTATTCTTTTACAAACCTTTGCACCGAAAAACCCTGTTCATCTATTATTCTAATAAAATAAACACCCGCCGACAAATGAGAAATATCAATAGTTGTAGTGGACGAGTGGACAAGTGGAGAAGTGGACGAGTGAAGATTTTTGCCGTAAATATCAAAAACTTCCACATTCGTAACTCGTAACTCGTAACTTGTAACTCGTAACTCGGTTTTTGCCGGATTTGGATAAACCGTAAACTTACCCCTTTGCTCATTATCTTTAATGCCCACTCCTTCAATACAAACCTCGTTAGATAAAAGCGAAACACCCCCTTCTAAACAGTTTACTTCTACTTTATAACAATTTTCTTCTCCTGTAGGATTGCTATGATAATAGGTAGTGCCCAAAATATTATTGGCAATGTTAGTATCATTACAATAAATATTTACACTTTTACCATCAATAGTTTGAACAATGCCCTTAATGCACCAATTGTAATTTAATGATGAATTTATTTCAAAAAGCGTTTGCCATTGATTTTGATAGAACATAATATTACCAAATTCATCTTTACGAGGTCCTGTATCCCCCCCAACAGAGTATGAACCTTGTACAGAATCAATATTTGTACAAAAATATCCAACCCATAATTCTTGCAAAGCATCAATCGTAACAGGAGTTTCTAAAGTAATGGTATTTTCTTCGTTAGGGAGTAAATTGTTATTGTTTAATTCTTGAGAAGATATGAGTGTACCGGGGTTGCGATTGCCCACCGTTCCCCATATTCCTCCCTTATAAATCTGAATTGTAAAAGTGTGTCCAAATTCTGTTTGCCAACTAGTCATTGTGGGAGCAAAAACAAATTGAGTAAGTATTCCTCCATTAAAAGAAACTAAATCTTCCGGCGTAAAGCGATGATATACGCCGAAATCATCTGGACCTCCAGTAGAATAATCCACATAGTCTCCACCTTGTGAAATTACCACTTCCTCGCCACTTATGGGCATTGTCCAATTTACTCGGTTTCCGGATCCTTCGCGCGCAACTTTTGTAATTGTTGCAGAATTACAATCAATTTGTGCATTAGCCGATAAAAATAACAGAAAATAAAATAAAATAAAAAGATTTTTCATTGTTATAAGTTTTTGGTTAATATATAATTATGTGTATTTTGAAAATGCAAAAGTAATTATTTTTTTCTATCTGCAAAAATAAAAGTTCAGAGTGTCAAAATTTGACACTCTGACATTATTATTTTGCCCACAAATATTAACCCATTTATTGTAACCAAAATTTTTTAACGTATGAAAAAGATTTTATTAGTTTTTTCTCTGGCTGCATTTACCATTATTGGCGTAAATGCGCAAACCCCGTGGTACCTTACCGGAAATTTGGGTACCGACCCCTCCTCTAATTTTATCGGCACCACCGATAATAATCCCCTCATTTTCAAAACTGCCGGAAATGAACGTATGAAACTCTTATCCGACAAACCGTTTTTGGGCATAGGAGTTTCAACCCCTCAAGCAACCCTGCATTTACATTATCAAGGTGGAGCATACCCTCCCACACTTCAAAAATTATTACAACTCACCACCAATGCCACAGGAAATGGTGATGGTAACGGATTTAGCATTTTTTCTGACAAAAACACCAAAGATATTCTATTCAAGCAGAATGAGCATGCAAAATTTTTTATTAAAGGACCTGGTGGCGGTTTTGTGATTGCCCCCAATGGCAGGATTGGCATTGGCACAGATGATCCAAAAGCGATGCTTCACGTAACCTTGGGCATTTTAACGCAAGGAAATCTAACCGTTAATAACAAAATTACCTTAACTCCCCATTATGAACTTGACGCTTCATTTTGGGACATTGAGGATAACAGCGATGGATTGAATTTTTCATATACAGACTATACAACTTTCTCAGATACAACACTCTATAAAGGAGGGAGTAATCCAGTGGCATTTAGCAGGCTATTTATTAGTAAGAATGGTTGTGTAGGAATTGGCTCAACAAGACCTGCTAACAAATTAGAGGTAAATGGAAGTGCAGTTATTGCCTATACTTTAATGGCGAGAGCATTGAGTGCGCAAAGCGCAGAAATTGAAAATACTTTAACAACTAAAATTTTGAATGCCCAAAGTGCAGATATTTCAAGTGTTTTAACTGCAAATGAATTAAATGCTCAGAATGCCACTATTAGCCGAGAATTAAATGCGTCAACTGCTAACATTACCAATACTTTAACGGCAAATACTTTAACGGCAAGCACATTAAAAGCAACAAATGCAAATATTAGCGGTAAAGTGAATATAGGAACTTCAAGTTCTAATATTAATCTTGATGTAAAAGGCACTATCCGTTCTGAAGAAGTAAGAGTTTGCGTTAATCAAGGATGCGATTATGTTTTTGAAGATAATTATGAATTAATGAACTTGAGCGATTTACATTCATTTATTAAAACCAACAAACACTTGCCCGATGTTGCCCCTGCCGCAGAAATGGAAGCGGAAGGTATTAACTTAAGCGAAATGAATGCTTTACTCTTAAAAAAAGTGGAAGAACTTACCCTATATATCTTGCAACAAAACGAAAAAATGACCGTTATGCAAGAGCAAATTAATGAACTTAAAAAACAGTAAACCATGAAAATAGTTGCAAATTACAAGTTACGAGTTGATGAATTAAAAATAAAGAAAGGCGGTAAATTATGAAACAATTATTAATTTTTTTATTGTTTTTTCTTTCTTTTTCTCTTTTTGCTCAACTGCCTTGGGATTATCCCATTAAATCGGGTTCTGAAGAATGGAAAAAATTAGAAAGCAATAAAGCGAAAGTAGATGTGTGTCAAATTCCGGAATATGTTCTGCGAGATATTTCT
>Ga0099364_10011027_pt1 | contig 12384 bp, 9 predicted proteins | sample TergutTh196P3_FD_73070 | JGI IMG/M metagenome (GOLD analysis project Ga0099364, IMG submission 73070) | Microcerotermes parvus P3 segment gut microbial communities from Pointe-Noire, Republic of the Congo - Th196 P3 | ecosystem: Host-associated > Arthropoda: Insects > Digestive system > Gut ... | reverse complement strand
TGATAAAATACTTGCAATACCCGCTCTAGATCGCCTCGTTTTCGCGAACGGGTGAACAGTTTGCCGTCGGAAAAAGCTCCGGCTCCTCCTTCGCCAAAGCAGTAGTTCGATTCGGAATTTACTCCTTTGCCGCGACAAAGTTGCGCTATATCGCGCTTTCTGGCGTCAACGTCTTTACCGCGCTCAATAAGTACAGGTCTAAAACCGCGCTCAATAAGCCCTAAAGCAGCAAACAAACCAGCAGGTCCAGCGCCGACAATAATTATTTCTGGACAAGAACTAACATTTTGAAAACGAAAATTATAGGGAGTTTCTACGATATTTTCGCCATGAAGCAATATATTTGCCGATATATTAATTTTTATTTTGCCGCGTTTACGGGCGTCAATGGAGCGACGAACAATGTTTATCTTTGCTATATCGCAGGCTTTGCAACCAGCGCTTTTGGCAACCAGCTCTTCAACCATTTCTGGAATGGCGGCTTCTCGCGGCGATATTGATATTATTACTTGTCTATGCAACTTTCTATTGTTTATATATTTATTAATTCAGATGCGGCATAGTTCAACTGTTCATACCATTCGGCTCCGTATTTTCGTATAAGAGGCTCTTTAAGAAAAATATAAACCGGCATTTTTTTTTGTTTTCCAAATAATAGAGCATTGTTGCATATATTCCAACTGTGGAAATTAACGGCGTCAAAATCTTTATATTTTGTAATGCGAATAGGATATAGATGACAGGAAACAGGTTTGCGAAAATCTGTCTCGCCGCTCAAAAATGCTTTTTCAATAGCGCAAAAAGCAATGTCTTCATCGTAAAAACAAAATGCACACTCTTCCGAATTACCTACCAACGGCGTTACTTTGTCGTTGTCGAAATCTATATCGAATACTCCTTTTTTCTCTACAACTTCGATACCTGCTGTTGTCATATACGGTTTTAGTTTTTCTATAATGTTTTGCAAAATAATTATTTCATCTTCTTCTAATGGCGCGCCCGATTGCCCGCATACACAACAGATTCCTTTACAAGATTGCAGGCGGCACATGAAATGCTTTTCCAATACCTCTAATGACACTATTGTTGAGCCTATTTGCAACATATTATTCTATTTTATATCAACCAACGAAGATTTTTCATTTTGCCCTTATTTTCGCCGGCAGTGTATTTGTCAGGCGAAAATCATGAATTGTTTTCAAAGAAATTCACGCAGCAAAGATAATTCTTTTTTTTTGAAAAACAAATTTTTTTGACAAAAGGGGTGCATTGCAAATTGTCGCGAAAAAGATTCCTCATTTCACTTCGTTCCATTCGGAATGACCGGCTATTTTAGCTGGAGGAAGGGATAAGAATTTTTTAATACAAAAGCATCCATCTTTATGATGGATGCTTTTAAATAATCAGATTAAAAATAAGATTCCCAGTCGATATTCTCTAGCTCGCAATTATCCATTGCAGTTTCAAAAGCGTTCCAGAAAGCTTCATTTTCACTCTCTGCGTAAGCTGCATATTTTGCAAATAAAGGGTCCGAACAATCATCATACGCATCCAAAGCATCCATAAATAATTCATAATCGTCTTCATCGCTTGGGTCTAAACCTTCAAGAGCATTATCAAACACTTTCATGCATGCACAAATACCTGCGGCGGCGGCTCTCCCATCAGCTGCCGGGTCAGCTTTTTCATCGTCCTTACACGAATGTAAAAACACCGTTCCTACTGCCAGTAAGGCAGCAATGAATACTACAGAAATTTTCTTATACATAGTATATAATACCCTTATTCGTGTCGGGCGCAACTTCTATAACTGTGATGCATTTTTCTTTACCAGCCAATGCGAGGATATGTTTCCCACGTTTTTTACAACATGAACAATCACAGTTTGGTTTAAAAAAATAAAAAAACCGGCGACGAAAAAACGTTCCGCACCGGATAATATATTGTTGAAAATATATTGCTAAATCAAAATCTCTCTCTCTCTCTCTCTCTCTCTCTCTCTCTCTCTCTCTCTGCAAAAATCATGCCAAAGTATAAGAAATTTCTAACTTTTTCACTGAAAACGCAAAAATTATTTTGGCTTTGTTTTGATTTGCAATGTAACTTGCTTTCAACTTGTGGCGATATTTGAGATATAGCGGTCATTTTTCGTTCTCTTCTTTTTTTATCAGTTCTATTATTTCCACTATTTCTTCTACCGTTAATCCGGTGACGGTTGCCATCATCTCTATTGAATATCCGGCTTTCATACTGTTTGCGATTGTTTTTTTGTTATGCTCTTCAACAGCTATCGCTCGTCCTTTTTCTAAACCAACTGCTTCGCCTTTTTCTAAACCTATCGCCTCGCCTTTTTCCAAGCCAATTGCTTCGCCTTTTTCTAAGCCAATTGCTTCGCCTTTTTCTAAGCCAATTGCTTCGCCTTTTTCTAAGCCAATTGCTTCGCCTTTTTCCAAGCCTATCGCTTCGCCTTCGGCTCTGCCTTTTTTCAAGCCAGTCGCTTCGCCTTTTTCTTCACCTTCATAAAAGGCTGTTTTCATTTCGCTTTTTCTTATGCGCTTTGCTTCTACGTCATACAAGTAATCCCGTTTTTCTTCTTCCGTGAGATTATCAAAATACAATACCTCTCGTGCCTGACCAAGTCCCTTAGCAGTAAAGTCCTCATTAATTTTGTTGTTTTTCAAATAGTAAATCCATTCGTCGAGCGTGTTTTTGGCTACGTTGTTGAATTCTTTTACTTTGATGATGTAATATTCAGGAAATAAATCATCGGCAACGGTTTTGCCGTAGAGCGAATGCTGTTTACTTGTCAGGTAAAGTTCTTGATTTGTATGAAGTCCCTTGAAAGCAGTAATTCCATGATAGATATAATCATCGCCAATGCCAAGGTCAAAGTAGACTATGTTCACCGAATATACTTTTCGAATTGTAGAATATTCTTCGCTTTCGTGAATATGCTCGGTTATTGACTTGCTAACGCCATATAGCATCCGCTGGAAGTAATCTACTTCGCTGTCAAACTGCAGTTCTATGATTATCAGTTCCTTATTGTCTACTTCAACAAAAATATCAACTTTATTGAACTTATCCTTCTCGTCGGTTTTGACGCCATCGCTTTCGCCTATGTACTTAATGGCGACGTCACGGTAAAGCAATTCGCTCAAAAAGCCTTCCAATATTCCGAAGTTGGCTTTATTGCGAAGCAGGCGTTTCATAGCCCAATCAAACGAAATCATACTGCGCGTTTTCATCTATACATTATATTTATACATCCAAAAACTACAAAAACTACAAATAAATAACGCGGCAAAGATAATCATATTTTTTGAAAAAAAATATTTTTTTACTTTTTAAGAAAAAAAAGAAAAAAATATTATACCTTTGTCGCCTAAAAATTTTTCAAAATTCAATAAATATATATGGATTATTTTACATATAAAAATGGCAAATTATTTTGCGAAGAAGTAGATTTGGAGCGCATGGCGGATATTCAAACGCCTTTTTATCTCTATTCATGGAACACATTTAAGGAGCACTTTTTGAGGTTTAGCGACAGTTTCAAAGAAATAGCCCCATTGATATGTTTTGCGATAAAAACATGTAATAATAATGTATTGCTTAGGGGGCTTGCCGAGCTTGGAGCCGGAATGGACATAGTCAGCGCGGGCGAGCTTTTCCAGAGCATACAGGCGGGCGTTGCAACTGAAAAAATTGTATTTGCAGGCGTAGGAAAAACAGTGGAAGAGATAGAATACGCTATTGACAACGGAATAGGCTATTTCAACATAGAATCGCAACCCGAATTTTTGCGTATCGAAAAAATTGCTGCGCGAAAAAATAAGGCGATGAACGCGCTGTTAAGAGTAAACCCCGATGAATACGACAGCCAGACGCACGTAAAAACGACCACCGGAAAAAAAGGCGGAAAATTTGGCGTGGACTACGAAAACGTATCTGAATTTTTCGAAGCCCATGCAAAAAGCAAACATCTGAAACTTGAAGGCATCCACATACACATAGGCTCGCCGATATATTCTCCGGAGCCATATAAGCGGGCTATAAAAAAAATCATAGAACTTATCGACAGCCTCAATTCAAAAGGTTTTCCGGTCAAAACCTTAGACATAGGCGGTGGATTTGCCGCTGATTATGAACATGGCGCATCGCCTTCGTGGAAGGAATATGCCGCCGATATAGTCAAATTGCTCAAACCGCTCGTTTCCGGCGGAACAAAAATCATAATTGAGCCGGGTAGAACAATAGCCGCAAATGCGGGAATACTTGTTACCGAAGTGCAATACGTCAAAAAAACAAACCACGGGAGAGACATAATCATCGCCGACGCAGGAATGAATCATCTCATAAGACCGGCGCTTTACAATGCCAACCATTTCATTTGGCCCGTCAATCCGGGTGAAGCGTATTCCATATCAGAGCGAAAATTCGATTTAGCGCTCGAATCGTTGAAAGATTACGACATTGCCGGTCCTATTTGCGAATCAGGCGACTATTTGGCAAAAGACAGAAAGATGCCTACGGTTGCAGAATCTGACAGGCTCGCTATTTTCACCGCAGGAGCATACGGAATGGTGATGTCGAGCCAGTACAATTCACAACCGCGACCGGCTGAATATCTGATAGATAAAGATAAAATAAAAATAATTCGCAAAAGAGAAACACGTGAAGACTTGCTTTACAAACAATGCGAACAGGAAATACCGTAGCCGACAATTAAAAATATTGTTTTCATTGGCGCTTTCCGTTTTCACGCTAACGCTTTTTGCGATGGCGCAAATACCTGATATGATTATATTTAACGGGAAAGAATATCTTTTGCACAACAATCCGTTAGAAATTTATTTTGAAGAAAATCCCGAAAAGCGTCCAAAAGTAGAAATATGGTCTAATGCGCTCTACAAAGGATATATGGCTACCTTTGAAATAAAAACCGACCAGCTGTATCTCAAAGACATAGAGATATTGAGCGCGAATAAAAGAAAACGATGGTTTTTGAACGACCTCAGGTCGTTGAGCGAAGTAGATATGTGGAAATCAGTACAAAAAAAAGTATTCCCGAAACAAAAAGAAGTGAAGATTGACTGGATGACAGGCTTACTCGTTCTGCCTTCGGGAAAATTGATTGAATACGTTGATACAGGATATGATTCTACATTCGAGTATTATACGATACTTGAAATAAACGGCGGCAATTTGGTTAACGAATTACATTTCGAAAATCACGAGTTCGAAAAATTCAAAGAAAAACAATTTCAGGAGTTCAATAAAACAGATGAATACCAAAAACTGAAAACCGGTTTACAAAATAATACCGCTTGGAGCGATAACGAAATAGAATCATTCATCAAAAGTAGAATATTAGAATATTTATCAACAATTTTAGTTGAATAAAATTTGGCGGTTAAAAAAAAAACAATTATCTTTGCCGCAATTTTAATATCATTAATAAAATGAAAATATCAAAGAAAAAACTAATTATTATTGGTTCATTATTAATTGGTTTGGTTGTTTTAGTTTTTGTTGCGAAGAGAGTCATGTTTGGCGGACCGTCTACCTCCGACGCAGCACAAAAGGCAACTGAGTGGCAACACAATCCGGCAGATATAATCTGCGAAGAAACCGGAGAGCTTATCACGCTGTCCGGCGACTGGTCGAGATGGCGTGGTGAAAATTTCGACGGCATCGCGCGAGAAGAGAACCTCAACTTGAACTGGTCGGCAAAAAAGCCGCCACTTGCATGGATGTTCAGATATACAGGCGCCGGATATTCAGGTCCCGCCGTTGTTGGAACAACGCTCTACATGTCGGGCGCTGCCGAAGGTCATGATTTTGCTTTTGCGTTAGACACAAGAACGGGCAATTTGAAATGGCAACAAACACTTGGCGGACATTTTGTTCAGAACTATGGCGACGGTCCGCGCGGCACAATCACTGTGGACGACGACAAACTTTATCTGATACGCGGCGGCGGTCAAATTCACTGTCTTTCGGCAGTAGACGGAAAAATGATTTGGCAAAGAGATTTTGTAGCAGATTTTGGCGGAAGAATAATGGGACCATGGGGCTACAGCGAATCGCCATTAGTTGATGGCGACCTCGTTATTTGTACGCCCGGCGGAACCGGCGGAACGATGGTAGCGCTCAACAAACTTACGGGCGCAACAGTTTGGATATCACAAGAATGGACAGATATTGCGGGGTATTCGTCACCTATTGTCGCCGTTGTAGACGGAGTGAGGCAGTACATTCAACAGTCTAACACCGGAGCCTCGGGCGTAAGGGCTGAAGACGGCAAACTGTTGTGGAGCGTAGTTGCGCCCGGCTACAGAACAGCCGTAATACCCACGCCTGTATATAAAGACAACACTGTTTTTATTACTTCGGGCTACAATGCCGGTTGCACCGGTATTCGACTTACTAAAAGAGGCGACGCATTTAACGCTGAAATTCTTTTCAACAACAAAAATATGGTAAACCAACACGGCGGAGTAGTGTTGGTTGACGGGCATATTTACGGTTTTTCCGACGCTTTGGGATGGACGTCTCTAAATTTCAGAACGGGCGAACTCGCTTGGAACACAGGACGGACAAGGCAGGCAAACGAAAGTTTGGGCAAAGGTGCAATACTTGCCGTGAACGAGCATCTGATTTTGCTTGAAGAAGCCTCCGGAACGATGGCAGTAATCGCAGCCTCGCCAGATGGATGGAAGGAGAACGGCAGAATGGAACTGCCCGAAAGAACCAAAATAAGTTCAAGAAACGATATGGTTTGGACGCATCCGGTAGTTGCAAATGGATTACTATACATAAGAGACCAGGACTTGCTGTTTGCGTTTGATTTGACGCAATAAAATGCCTGCCGTCACCCTTTTAGCCTGTAAGCCATTTCGAAAGGCGCTCTACTTATAGCGTCTGCCGGACATACTTTCGCTATTTCACATTCATTGCAGTCTACGCACAAATCGCGCTTAATCTGCAAATACAGCGAACCGTTGCCGAAAGATGTGCATCCTTTTACGCATTTTGCGCATCCGTTGCAAAGACTTTCGTCAATATTGTACTCGAAATACGGTTCTTCTACGTACGTGCGGATGATGGCTCCTGTGGGACACATCAGGTTTTCGGCGGCTGTGTTAAGCTCTTGTACGTTGCTGCGGTAATATCCTCCGCACAAATCGCAATAACCGCACATTTCCTTAGTGTGAACGCACTTAACCGCCGATACTCTAAGCACACAATGCGTTTCACAACGTCCGCAATGTGTGCATTTATGCGGGTCTATTTGCCAAAATAGGGCGCCCGCACCGCCGCTCTTTGTTTTTGCCGACAACCCGGCGCTTGCTACTACAACGGCTCCGCCTGCTAATACAGAGCCAAAAGTCTTTAAAAATTTACGTCTTGCTAATGGAGATTGCATTTTTTTTATTTTTATAAAACCTTAATTTTTTCATAGCGCAAAAATAACTTTTTTTTCTCAATTGACAAAAAAAAAATTCGGAAATATTGGCTCAATGTTAATATTAAACCACATTTATTAAAAAAATATCTCTTTTTTGAAAAAAATGTTTGTTTTTTCGAAAACAATGAGGTTCAGGAAAATTATAAAATCGCCCATCTAAACACTCCAAACACCAGAAACGGCGCAGAACACCTGCACGTACCACACAGCGTAAATATCCCCGCCGTCGCCAATGTCCCCCAAAACGACGCTACAAAGGCAATAGATATGATACAAGGAATGTTTTCCGGCAAAATTAGCCCCTCCGATTTTGACCGCTTACAGCAAACAAAGGAAGCAATGGGCGACCGCCTAATTATTGCATCCGTCCCAAAATACCAAACTGAAAATCAATCAAAAAAAGTAAAAATATGAAAAAAATTTTTAGCATTACAAAAAAAATATTACTTTTGCGGCATTGAATTAATAAATAATAAGTAATCATTCGTATGAAGGAATATTTGTGTAGTAAAAAAGGTAATACTGTCTTAATGGTAGTCTTAATCGTTGTCGTTTGGCTAATTTTGAACTTCGGATTTGGCTTGGGCGGTGCGATAGGCGGAGCAATTGCTGGTGCTATTGGCGCAACGATAGCGGTTGTAATAAAAACAGTGTTGAAGCCTGCCGAGCAAGAAGGCGAAACGACTTCGCAGGAGTAAACTCGACAGAGAAGCGATACGTCAATCAAAAGACAGTTTTCAACGCTACCTATCGGAAGAGTTGTCGGACATAGCAGTATCCGAATTTTTCGATATGTTTTTAGTATGTTGCAAATGTTCTCGAATAAAATTCAGTACGTCCGTTTCAAAGTAATATGTTTTTTGCCTAATACGCTTATTTTTTTACACGCTTTTTTTGCAAAGTTATAGTTATGTTATTTTTTTTTGTAATTTTGTGCCATAATTATTTTGTAAAAGGATGCAAATAACTATAAATAATACCCAATTAGAAGTTGTTGCCGGCGAAACATTGTTGGCAACAGCGCGTCGGGCGGGATTTGAAATTCCGTCGCTATGTTTTGTTGAAGGCGCAAAACATAAGCCCTCATGTATGGTGTGCGTTGTAAAAGACTGCGCCACCGGACAAATACTGCCTTCATGCGCAACAATGCCTACCGAAGGCATGCAGATTGAAACGGAAAGCGACGAAGTGAAAAATATTCGTTCGCAATCGTTAGAATTGCTTTTGAGCGACCACCGCGCCGACTGCGAAGCGCCCTGTTCAATGGTATGCCCAAAGGGATTGGACATTGAACGGATGCTATATCTGTACGATTTTATAATTCCAAAAATTGAAGAATTTCAAGATTCCAAAATTCTATTTGAATCTTTGAATCCTGCAATCCCTGTATCGTTGAATTTTTGTGAGGGTTGCAAGGCTCCATGCGAAAAAATATGCCGTCGCGCATCGGTGGACAAGGCGGTGCCTATTCGCGCAATAATAAGCGAATTAGTTGAAAAATACGGCTCTACTTTTTCGTCGGCGTCAAAAAACGAAGAAAATGAAGCAGACAAAACGCTTTTTCAGTCCCGTTTAGGTCGATTCACTGTTAGTGAAAAGGAATGGCTGAAGCGCAACGTTACAACGCCATCCGGCTGTCTGCACTGTGCCTGTGCCGGTCGCGAGGGCTGCAAATTGCGGCTTTATGCAACGACTGCGGGGATAAAACGTCCGCGCTATGAGGCTTCGTCATCTTTACCAGTGATGAATAAGCTCCACGTGACCGGCAACATGTGGTTCGAGCCGGCTAAATGCATCCGCTGCGGGCTGTGCGTGTACAACAGCTCCAACGGATTCACTTTTAAGAATCGCGGCTTTGTCATGCAGATTGAAATCCCTGATGAAAACCGTGCGAACGTCAGCGAAAAATTAGCGGAACTATGTCCTACGGGGGCTCTTTATTTGGTTTTTGAACCTCCTATATCCACTTCACAAGATTAAAGTCCTGTCTATGCGGTAGTTTTGGATTTTTCGGGAACATTCGTATTCCGAACTCAAAGGCTCCTGTTTTGAACGGCAGCAACGTCACTTCGTATATGGCAGTGCGTCCGCTAACGCCGGCAAGTTTAAATTCTTTTTGCTCGTGCAACTTCAATTGTCCGTGTTCCGAGGGCATTTCAACTACTAAAAATTCTACGCCGATGTCATCGGGCGAGAGTTCGCTCAAATCTAAAGCCACTTCGCATTTGTACTCCTGTCCTACCATAATGGATTCTCTAAGCACGTCGGGCGTTTTAGCAGAAAGAACTTCTATGCTTTCCCAGCTGCGGAAAACCTTCTTTTTCCACGACGACAGGCTTTTTGCCATTTCGTAGTCGTTTTTCAGCATTTCGGTTTTACGCTCAAAAAGCGGCATGTAGTAACGATTCTTGTAATCGTTGAACATACGTGTTGTGGTAAAGTTCGATGCTACTTTGGCGATAGAGTTTTTAATAAATCGCGTCCATCCGATGGGTACGTCCTCTTTATTGCGGAAATAGAACAGAGGCGCTATTTCGTATTCTATGAGGTTATATATCGTTTCGGCGTCTAATTCGTCCTGTGCATCATGGTTGTCGTATGCTGCTTCTTCGGGCAGCATCCATCCGGCGTCTTTTTCGTAGCCTTCTGCCCACCATCCGTCTAACACGCTGAAATGCAACACTCCGTTCATTACGGCTTTTTCGCCGCTGGTTCCCGAAGCCTCCAAAGGACGGGTAGGCGTGTTGAGCCACACGTCAACGCCTGCCACTAAATGTTTTGCCAACTCCATGTCGTAGTTTTGCAGGAACACTATTTTGCCCATAAATTCGGGACGTTTGGATATTTCCACAATCATCTTTATCAGGTCTTGACCGGCTTTGTCGGCGGGGTGCGCCTTACCGGCAAAGATGAACTGCACGGGCATTTCATTGTTGTTCACAATTTTTGCTAATCGGTCTAAATTGCGGAAGAGCAGATGTGCACGCTTGTAGGTCGCAAATCGACGCGCAAAACCAATCGTTAGTACGCTTTTGTTGAAACGCTCGGCTACTTCTACAATGTATTTCGGATTCTGATAACGCTTGGTCGTAGGGCTTTGGATACGCTCTTTCATATAGTCAATCATCATTTTGCGCTGATTGTTGCGTATATACCATATTTCCTTGTCGGGAACTTCGTATATTTTGTTCCATCGTTCCGTATCCAGCTGATTGTTTATGAAATCGGCTCCGAAATATTTTTCGTACAGCATTTTCCACTCGTTTGCAGTCCATGTAGGGAAGTGTACTCCGTTGGTGACGTATCCTAAGTTCAGTTCATCGGGTATGTATCCGGGCCACATTGGCGCGAACATTTCCCTGCTTACTTTTCCGTGCAGTCGGCTCACTCCGTTGATTCCAAGCGAAAGATTTGCTGCCAGATGGCTCATAGAGAATCGCTCGTATGGGTCGGACGGATTGATTTTTCCTAATGCCATGAACTGCTCCCAGGTAGTGTTCAATTTGCTCGGATAATGCGATACGTACATTCGCAACATTCCTTCTGTGAACGAATCGTGACCTGCCGGCACGGGCGTGTGGGTTGTGAAAAGCGACGAAGAGCGAACTATTTCCAACGCTTCGGCAAAGGTCAGATTGTTATTGTGTATATACTCAAACATTCGCTCCACGCAGATGAACGCTGCGTGACCTTCGTTGCAGTGGTACACGTCGGTAAACAGCCCCATTGCGCGCAATGCGCGAATACCGCCAATACCGAGCAAAATTTCCTGTTTGAAACGGTTTTCTTCGCCTCCGCCATACAGATGATGCGTTATAGAACGGTCGTATTCGGTATTATCGTCAAAATCAGTGTCTAACAAATACAGGTCTACACGTCCTACCTGCACTTTCCATATACGCGCATAGAGAGTGCGTCCCGGAAATACTATGCTTATAGTGCGCCAGTTTCCAAATTCATCGCGGATGGGCGTTGCCGGTATCTTTGTAAAATCTTGAGAATCGTGGAACACCATCTGTTCGCCGCTTGCAGATATAACTTGCTGAAAATATCCGTAGCGATAAAGCAATCCGACCGCGACCATATCAACGTTCAAATCGCTGGCTTCTTTAAGATAGTCGCCCGCAAGGATACCCAAGCCGCCCGAATATATCTTTAAAGAAGTATGCAGTCCGTATTCCATACTGAAATAGGCTATTTTAGGAGATTTTTGCGATTCTTTTTCATTCATGTATTCAACAAAACGCTGATAAACGCGGTTGAGCTTGTTCATGAACACCGTATTATTTTCTAATGCCACTAATTTGTCATAAGAAATCAAGCCGAGGAATATTACCGGATTATTATTGCTTTCCTTCCAAGCAGCCGGGTCAATAGATTCAAACAGTTCGCCTGCATCGTCATTCCAGCACCACCACAGATTATGGGCTAATTCGTCTAATGGTTTCAGCTTTTCGGGAATATTTTTATTAATCAACATTCTTTTCCATTTAGGCGCGTCAAGCGATTTGTATTTATCTACATGCGGTATATCTTCAATAAATTCCTTTGTAGAGGGGAATGATGCTGCCGACCCTTGAACGTTGCGCAAGGCGACGTCGTATGCCTTTTGGTAATATTCTATAAAATTAGCCCACAACGCGATACGCGATGCTTCAAAGGCTTCTTTCCGAATTTCTTTTTCAAGTTTTTCGTCTAATTGCGAAAATTCGAAAATGGCTTCAGCAATATCCGTAACTACTTTCGTATCATTGGTATCAGTGCGTTCTATCACACGTACCGCTCTGTTTTTAGCATCGCCTTTTTCTTTCACCCACAAGCCAAAACCGGCTAAAGTAGTTGTGACGGTGGGAACATGGAAGGCAACGCTTTCAATCGGCGTATATCCCCAGGGTTCGTAATATGACGGA
>Ga0099364_10011026_pt1 | contig 12384 bp, 9 predicted proteins | sample TergutTh196P3_FD_73070 | JGI IMG/M metagenome (GOLD analysis project Ga0099364, IMG submission 73070) | Microcerotermes parvus P3 segment gut microbial communities from Pointe-Noire, Republic of the Congo - Th196 P3 | ecosystem: Host-associated > Arthropoda: Insects > Digestive system > Gut ... | reverse complement strand
GCTTTCCCGGTGGGCGCGACAGGGGGGGGGAGGGTCTGCCTGTTCGACAAGGGGGGGGGGATCGTCCGTACCGCGCCGACGGGGAACAATGCGGACGCATGGTATCTGGAGAACGGGAACTTCCTTTTCGCTGACGGTAACATCAAGGAGTATGACCCGCAGGGCAAGCTGGTCTGGTCGTACTCTCCGGAGGTGCAGGAGGGGGGTGGGGCGTACGCGTGCCAGCGGCTGCCGGACGGCAACACCGTCGTCGGCGAGAACGCCTCCGGCCGCGTCGTCGAGGTGGACAGGGAAGGCAAGGTCGTCTTCTCGCTGGACACGCATCCCGAGACAAAGAACGCGCATGACCACATGCGGATGTGCCGGAAGCTCGCGAACGGGAATTACCTCGTATGCATGAAGGGCGACAAGAAGGTCAAGGAGTTCAGGCCCGACGGTTCGGTGGCGTGGGAGCATTCGTTCGGCAACAGCACGTTTGCGGCGGTCCGTCTGCCGAACGGCAACACGCTGGTGTCGTCCCTCGACCAGGTGACGGAGGTCACGCCGGACGGGAAAGAGGTGTGGGTGTTCAAGGCGTCGGACCTGCCGGAGCTCGGCATCCGCAACATGTGCGGGCTGCACGTACTGAAGAGCGGGAACATCGTCATCGGCAACTACTCGGCCTACGACAAGGACGGCAAGGGCGTGGGGATGTTCGAGATCACGCGCGACAAGAAACTCGTCTGGGCGTATGTCTCGCCCGGCCGCAAGGACAAGAGCATGATGGGCGTGCAGAAACTGGACGGCGATTTCAACCCGTTGCGCTAGCTTGGGAGTTCGCATACGCCTGTACCACACGCGGCATCTGCGCAAGGGCGCGGCTGAAAAATCACGGGTTGACGGTTATCGGATGTTTTGCCCACGAATTTACACGAATAGGCACGACGGGAGGGTTAATAGGGTCATCGAATGACACAAATAAAACGAATAAGAAAACCATTCGCGAACATTCGTGTCATTCGATGACAAAATGAAACGGATTCACAGGATTGTTTGTCACAGGATTGTTTTGATAAAAACCTTTGTGTCTTTTATACCTTTATGTGAGAATATCATGCAATATGCGAGACTACAGTAACTTCGCCTTGACCCTGAGGAATCTCGTCCCCGAGTTCGTGGTGGGTCATGTGGTGTCCGTGAGGTTGGTCTTGCCCTCGATGACGTAGTCCCGTTTCAGGGGGGGAGGGTCGTTCTCATCGTTCGGTGTCCATGCCGGTATGGTGATGGCACTACGCCGTCTAGAGTATTTTAAATAAATGTGTGGCCGAAATAGGACGAAGTTCTCGAACGTTCCAGTGACAAGGATTTTTTTGAATCCCGATGCGGTCCTCTGGAGTGCGACCAGACAGACACACGGGTCCACCCCTACAACCGTTCCCGCGCGGGGGCGAGCCCCCGCGACGGAAAGCGGCGGCAAGCCGCCGCACTCCAGAGGTTGCGCCTTCTCGACACAGGCGCGAGGGCTTTCAGCCTTTGGCGGGAAGCGGACACGAGATTTTTTTTAATGCTCTAGACCTCCCCAGAAATTATGTTTGCATATTGCGATATGGAAAGCGGCGGCAAGCCGCCGCACTCCAGAGGTTGCGCCTTCTCGACACAAACGCACGAGATTTTTTATAGTTAATTCAGTTGAGAACCATTCCATTTTTTACCACAATAGACACAATGGACACGATTGCCTCTTGTATCCCGATTAAACGTCATTCGTCACTCACGCGTCGTTGAACAATTCGGCGGTGGCGAAGAAGGGGTCGCTGGTGAAGCGGATGCCGAGGCGGCGGAGGCCGGCCTCGTCGCCGGGGGTGACGATGTGCGTCATGTGCATCTCGCAGTCGCGCAGGTCAATGAGGTGCTCGATGGCGTGCTTCGCGGTAGGGTTCGCATTGCAGCTGACCGCCAGCCCGATGAGTGCCTCGTCGAGGTTGAGGCTGCTGTAGGAGCCCTTGAGGATGTCCTGCTTCATGTGTACGATGTGGTTCACGACCTCCGGCGCAATCAGGTGGATGGGGTCCGGGATGCCGGCCAATGTCTTGATGACGTTCAGCACGACGCTCGCGGCGGCGTGAAGCTGTTCGGAGTTCTTCCCTTTCACGATGCGCCCGTCCTTCAATTTGATGGCGGCGCCGCAGAAGATCCCGTTGCGCCCCTTCCCGTGCAGCATCGCCTCCTGGGCGGCCTGGCGGGCGGGGCGCACGACGTCGCGGTCCTCCGGCTGCAGCGACAGCCGCAGCATGAGTTCCTCTGCGCGTTTCACGGTGCTGTACTCGATCTGTCCCTGGCTGTACTCGCACAGGTGCCTGAAGTAACGGCGGACAATCTCCTGTTTCGCCGCCTCCGACACGGCCTCCTCGTCAACGATCCCGGAGGCGATGCAGTTCACCCCCATGTCCGTCGGCGACCGGTAGGGGCACGGCTCGCCCTTGATCTTCGTCCAGATCGCGCACAGCAGGTGGAACGCCTCGATGTCACGGTTGTAGTTGACGGCGACCTCGTCATACGCCTGGAGATGGTAGGGGTCCACCATGTTGCTGTCCTTCAGGTCTGCGGTCGCCGCCTCGTAAGCCACGTTGAGCGGGTGCGAGAGCGTGAGGTTCCAGACGGGGAAGGTCTCGAATTTCGCGTAGCCGGCCTTACGCTTGGCCGTAAACTCGTGGTAGAGCTGCGCGAGGCAGGTCGCGAACTTGCCGCTCCCCGATCCGGGTCCGGTGAGCACCACGATGGGGCGCCTCGTCTCCACGAACGGCTTCATCCCGCATCCCCGGTCGCTGAGTACCGTCTCGATGTCGTTCGGGTAACCGGGGATGTCGAGGTGGCAGTAGACCTTGATACCGTGGCTTTCCAGACGTTTCTGGAAGAGCTGCGCGGCCGGTTGCCCGGTGAAGCGCGTGATGACCACCGCGCTGATTTCGAGCTCCCACTTGCGCAGCTCGTCAATCAGCTTCAGCGTGTCGCTCTCATAGGAGATGCCGAAGTCCGCGCGCATCTTCCTGCGCTCGATGTCCCCCGCGCAGACGCACAGCACGATCTCCGCCGAGTCCTTGAGCCCCTGCAGGAGGCGCAACTTCACGTTCGGGTCATACCCCGGCAGCACGCGCGCCGCATGCATATCCTGCAGCTTACCCCCGAACTCCAGGTACAGCTTGTTTCCGTTTTCCTTTGCCCGACACAGGATAGCCGTCATCTGCTCCGCCAGATACTTCCCGTTATCGAACCCGGTGTTACCGCCCATATTCCCCCCCCATGCTTCTGCTAATAAAAAACTGACCCAAAACGCTACTCCGATGTCGGGGTAATAGAATAGCAAACCTATCCTCCCCTTGACACGCTTTTTCTGCGGAAATGTTTTTCCCGTTTCCCTACCTTGATTCGTTCAGCCATGCCTTCAGTTCGTGGGCGAGGTCGGGGAGGGTGTCGGCGCGGAGGGGGAGGGAGGAGGCGAGGACGGCCTCGCACCCCGCGTCCGCAAGGCCGTGCGTGCCACGCACCTTGGAGGTGTCCGTGCTCACGCGGAACGGGTTGCGGCCGAAGAAAAGCTCGCAGGGGTCGTACCCCGGCTTGTTGTGGATGTCCACGTGGACGGCGTAGTCGGGGGCCTCCCGGGGGGCCGTCCACCACGGGTAGGCGAACCATGCGCCGGGCTCGGCGACCAGCAGGAGGTCGCCCGCACGGGGGTGGGCGACGCCGAAGGCCGCCTGGTCCCCCGCGTCCAGCACACGCCCGACACCAGGGAGGGCCCCCAGCACGGCGGCGGCGTCCGCGCACGCGGCGGGGTCGAGGCAGTACACCATCGCCACCTGGTGGTCGGGGAGGGCATAGACCCTGCTGGCGTAGAAGTCGGGGTACGCCATCCCCCGCACGTCGCGCACGGAGAAGAGGCCGGCCCCCCGCAGGGCGCGGTTCGGGAAGATTGCGCCGCGCGTGACGGGCGTGATCGCGTAGTCGCCGAAGACGACAATCTCGTAATCGTTCGATTGCGCGGCGGTCGTCAACTGCGCCAGCTCGCGCTGGACCGCGCGTAACGCCGCCGCGCTCTTGGGGTGGTCGGGCCCGAAGCGCTGGAGGTCGTAGTCGAGGCCCGGGAGGTAGACCATGAGGAGGTCGGGCGCGTCCGGCTCCGCGAGGAACCCGGCGACGGCGGCGGCGATCCAGTCCGAGCTTTTCACCGACGCGAGGGGGCCCCAGTATCGGTGCAGGCGGAAGGCCCCCCCCCCGTGGCGCGTGAGGCGTTGCTGGAGGCCGGGGGGGGTGCTGTAGCAGCCCATGATCATCCCCCCCCCGTGCGTGTGGATGGGGGCGGGGGAGACGAGGAAGTCAACCGCCTCGCCGAGGCTCTGCTGGAAGAACATCATGCCGACCGTCCCCCCCCGGGCGCCGGCCCCCCCCCAGAAGCGTTCGCCGGACACGAGGGCGGAGGACTGCTCCCAGAACATCGGCTTGCGCAGGGTGGTGTCGAAGAAGCCGTTCGCGACCATTCCGTGCCGCGCGGGGGGGAGGCCCGTGCGCAGGGAGGCCTGGGCGGTGCAGGTGAGGGCGGGGAAGACGGGGCGCATCGGGCGGACGGTCCCCCCCCCCAGCGTTGCCACGCCCTGACGCGTGGCAAATTCATAACCCAACCCAGCGACCTGAACAATCAGAAGTTTTTTCATTGTGGTAAAATATAGCATGAGACGTATGGGAAAAAAAGGACAATGTTTTTTTGGTTTCCGCTTGTCAGGGGAGGGGGGAAATGTTATATTACCTGTCCGTTTCTTTTTTTTAGGAGAGGAGAATCATGTCGAGAGTGTGTGAGATTTGCGGCAAGCACCCGTTGACGGGGAATCGGATTATCCGTCACGGTCTTGCGAAGGTGAAGGGTGGTATCGGTCTGCATACGACGGGGATCACGAAGCGTCGTTTCTTGCCGAATATCCGCCATGTGCGCGCGGTGACCGCGAACGGCACGGTCAGGCGCATAAAGGTTTGCGCAGCGTGCCTGAAACAGGGCAAGGTCACCAAGCCGAAACTGTGAGCCGGGAGGGGCAGGGCTGTGGTGGCCGTGCGCCGTCCCCTTGAAGAGAGGAGGATACCCATGAGCGAGAAACCGAAGGACCAGGTTGCGGTGGCGGATGACGCCGGCGACGAGATCCGGCCGACCGACATCGTGTTCGATTGCCCGCATTGCGGTCATAACCTCGCGATTGATTACCGGGGCGCGGGCCTGCAGATCAGGTGCGTGGCGTGCGAGATGCCGACGTTGGTCCCGATCCCGGAGGGGATGACGGTCACGGACCTCGACCTCTCGTCGGGGGAGCTGTTGGCGCAGCTGTTCCAGACGCGGGGCGTGCTGAATAAGCGCGAGCAGCAGATCGCGGAGCTGAGCCAGGCACTCGACAGCGTGAAGGCTCGCCGCAGCGAGCTGGAGCGTAGCCGCATGACGACGCTGCACCGCTACGCGGAACTGGTGAACATGTGCCAGAGCATCACGCGGGCGCAGGCCGACATCACCACGACGCTGAACCGGATGCTCACGCTCATCGCGGAGGAGCAGCAGCGTTAACGTTGTTTCCCGAAGGGGCGCAGAGAACCCCAGTGGGGTTTGCAGGAGTTGGGGGCTGTTGACAGAAAACGGAAGATTCTTTTCTGCATGAAAAAAAAATCGATTATTTTCGGTTTAGGGCTTGACGTAGCACGGGGACGGTGGTAAAGTGTCCCCATGATTTCAAACGGTGATTAAGGTTTGTATGGGTTTGCGGAAAGAGTTATGGCGCGTGTTGTCGTGGGTGGTTGCTTTTGGTGCGGTTCAGATGATGAGCGGATGCATTGTGCTCGAGCAGGCGGGATTGCTGGACCCCAAGTTGGTGACTGTCGAGACCCAGCCGTTTAAGGGTGAGGATTTGGCGGATTATGTTTGGTTTGAGGATGGAGACCCGAAGATTAGTGTCGGATTGGTTTTGCGGATCGGGCTAATAGCGGGCGGGTCTCAGGTGGGTGTTGAAGAGATGATCAAAGAAGTGAACATGAATGGTGATATTCTGCTGGGGCTCTTGGGACCCGTCCAGTGCGCCAAGTTGACGATTTTCGAGCTGCAGGCGAAGCTTGAGGAACAGTACAAGAATTATTACCATGACCCGCAGGTGACGGTCAGTTTCGCGTATACGCCCGGGTCGGGCCTGAAGTCGCCCTGGGGTTCGATCCTTGTGATGGGCGCGGTGGGGCGCGAGGGACCTGTGGATATGCCCTCGACAAGGGATTTGACGGTGATACGGGTGTTGATGTTGGCCGGGGGGGTCACACCGTTAGGCGACAAGTCGAAGGTGCGGGTTGCCCGGAGGACAGAGGCTGGAGATCTCTTGCGTTACCGAGTGAACGTCGAGAAGATCGGTCGGTATGGTCGGTATGATTTGGATCTGAAGTTGAGGCCTGGCGATGTGGTCTGGGTCCCAGAGACGTGGTATTGAGAGACGTGGTATTGATGGTATGACAGAATTAGGGAAAAGGAAAGGAGTCGTAAAATGAACTATACGAAAACGCTAAGAGGGGCTGCTTGTACGGTGATTGCTTGTGCGGGGGCGATGCTTGCCCAAGGGCAAGGATGGACGGGGAAGGTCGGCGACGCCGCCAATGACAAGGTTGTGCTGGCGGAGACATTAAAGGAGGTGGGGCCGGGCGACTGCGTGGAGTTCACGCGGCGTACGCTGCGGGCCGTCACTCGGTTGCCGCTGGATTCGAACACGAAGGCGACACGCTACGTGGAGACATCGCTCTTGTGCGTCGGTAATGCCCCGGGGATGGATATCGAGGATGGGAAGATCAAGTACAGCACGATTGCGGAGACCGTCGCGCTGGCGCCGGTCGCCTATCTGCCGGGGTTGGTGAAGGATATGGCGAAGTCGTTCGAGCCCGAGGTCAACAGTCTGTCCAACGAGCAGTATCTGGAGATTGCGGAGAAGGGCGTGAAGGCCTGTTTCAAGCGGAATGGCGAAGTGGAGGACACGACGGTGCGCAACACGTTCGCGATTATCCTGTTCACGCGGGCGGCCTCGCGTGTGCCGGGGCTTCAGGACGCGCTGCTCGCGCTGGTGCCAGAGCGGAGCCGCGAACTGACAGTCAAGTGGCTTACGGATGCGTCAAGGGACGATTTCGAGGGGATCCTGGCGGCGGCCGAGATTGACATTACCCCCCCTACGCCGGCCATCAACATGCTAGGCTATCCCCATGTCGCGCGGTTGCTGGCTAACCTGGCGATGACGGAGAAGGCGATGGACGCACTGTTGGTGGCTAGGGGTTTAGGTTCTAGCCTCGACTCGGTTGACATTCAGTTGGGTTACGGGTTTCAGCAGATACCTGCGCGGGGACAGGGGGGGAGGCAGCCTCCCGTCGGTTACCAAAACCAAGGCTTGAGTCTCTGGGGAATGAGTGGTGGTTTCAGAAACGGGTTGTGGTACTACTGGTGGCAGTAATCCACTCCGCATGAGGGTTAAGTTATGAGTGTAAACAACAATCGGGTTTCTCAAATGTATAAGGGATGTGAGTTCGGAGGAGTTATGTCAAAGCAAAAGATGCTGTTCAAGTGGGGTGCGTTGAGTTGTTTATTGTTGCCGTTCAGCGCAGAGGCTCAAGATTACACGCAAGGGTTCAGGTATCAAGACCGTCTCATGATATCACCCTACGTGAACTTGGAAGCAATTTTTGATTCCAACATCATCTACGCCCATGATGCGGCAGGCGACTGGATCTATCGACTCAACCCTGGTGCTGACTTCTTTTTTAAGGGGAACGAGTGGGGGATAGTAGGGAACGTGTGGTACGCGCACAGTTGGCACCAGAAATACGACGAGAAAGATGAGCACCGTTTCGGTCAGCGCTTGAGCGCCTTCCGTGAGTCCTCGAAAGGATGGATCGTTTCGGTTGGCCAAGGTTATACGGAAAGTGACCAGAATGACTCCCGTACGCTCGATGGCGGTGACGGCATCTGGCGTAACCGTGTGTATTTTGATGCGTTCGGGACGCTCTCATACGCGTTTAACCCCAAGCTGTCGGCTGGGTTGACCGTCTCGTTTGCGGATATGTGGTATGCGAACAAGGGTGAGAAATACCAGGTGTTGCATGGGTGGAAACAGTGGGCACTCGGCGGAGAGGTTTCATACGCGCTCTCGACGCGGAGCCGTTTCGCGGTGATCGGATCGTATCAAGAATACTACACCGGAGCCAAAAATATGACGTTTGGGAATCTCAGCAGGAATTATTCGCTGCAGGGCGGGTTCATGTCCGGGCTGACCGAGCGTATCCGCTATCGCGCATTGATTGGTGCGAGCCTGTATGACTACGGCGGGGAAATGTCGGCTGCGCCGTCGTATACGCTTGATGCTTCATGGAAAATCAGCAGTAAGTTGGCTCTGACCGCTGCCGGTGCCGGATATTTCCAGCCCAGTGAGACGAGTTTTTATCAGAAGAAAACCATCTACACGCTTTCCGGCGGTGTGACGTACAGGCCCATAAAGAAGGTGACGTTGACGGGTGATGCCATCTACCGCGGCGAGGATAACCAGACGGTGGACAAGTATTCGTCGTCCGTTGCCGACTATTCCAGAAATCAGTATACCCTCCGCGCAAGGGTTTCGTATTCACTGCATCGGTATGCGAGTATCTATACGTCAGCAGAGTACACCTATCAAGACTCGAACCGTTTGCATGAGCAACAGTGGGATCGGTACCGCATGAGTGTTGGTCTGTCGTTGAGGTATTAAGCCCGTAGGCTCACCCGGTTAACGTTAAGTGAAGTATGTTTTACCCACGCGAGGTATCCTGATTGCGTGGGTCTTTTCTTTAGCGAAAGTCTGCACATGATTCAAAAGATGTTGACCAAGTATTGGCTTACGCTCCATGTGGCAGCTCTGTTTTTTGCCACATGGGTGAGCGTTCTCTATTCGAACACCGGGTGGGTGATTTGTCTGTGGTTGGCGTTTTTTGCCGTTCAGGCGTTTCTTCTGTTGCCTTCTGGGATACGGGGTGAGACGCTGGGCGAGGCCCGGCGCCGTTCCCTGTGGAGTGCCATTCAGGATCCCTTTCTGTATGCCGGGATTGCGCTCATCGTTTTCGTGTGTCTTCAATGGCTCAACAGCGGATGTCCCTTGGTATACGTGGAGGATGCGGAGGTTTGGCGTTATGCCGATCCGCCTGTGACCTGGTTGCCGTTCAGCATTCAGCCGTTCCATGCGTTCACCGTTGTGTCGCTCGTTGTCGTGAGCGTGACCGGGGGAATCCTGTTCCGCAACGGCACAGGAAAGGCGAGCAAACGTTTCTTCCTGAATCTGGCTTCCATGGTCAGTGGGTGCATTGCGTTTCACATGGTGGTGAAGGGGATGTCGGGGATTGAGCCCTATTCCGCTTGGGGGGGGGAGGCGAAGGCTTGTAATTGGGGGACATGCTTTGGCTTCTGGATGCTCGTCGCGCTCGGGGGGCATCTGAATTTCCAGGACAAGGGTTTTTTTAAAACGCTGGCGTGGAGTTTTTTCGCATTGCTTGGGAACCTGCTGGGGGTGCTGCAGTTTGAGACCCCTCTCGGCATTGCCCTCGTTGCGGTTGTGGCGCTGGCGATACTGGGGTACTGGGTGTTCTTCTTGCGGCAGACGAGTCACGTGATCCAGCTGAAGCTGTTCTCGTGCGTGCTGATGGCTGCCGTGCTCACGGGGGCGTTCCTGATTTTCCTGTTTCCCGAACATCCCGTCAAAGCGAAAGTCGTGATGCTGGCTGAATCGGCCTATTATGATCGTTTTTCGAGTGATCGTCAGTTTCCGTCATCTCTCGCCTGGCAGATATGGCAGGACGCCCGCTGGATTGGGACGGGGGCAGGTGGTTTCGTCCATTACGGCCAAGCCCTGATCGAAGAGGCGGACTGGGAACGCCTGAGCGCATACGACGGTACCGTGTCAAACGATTGGCTTCAATTTTTGACGGAGCATGGCATTCTCGGCACGGGTCTTTTCGTGGCAGTGGTCATTGTGTTGTTAATCCCGTTGTTTTCCCGTCTGCGTGCTGTGATCAAAAAAGGGGAGGGGGATGTTTTTGGGGAGATGGATGCCTATGTGGTGTCCGGGACGCTGGCGGTTGCCGTGGTGTTCGCGAACAGTTTTCTGGGTAGCCCGTTTCAGTCAGGGGCTATGTTGGTGAGTTTTGTGTATGTGTTGGCAATTGTCCCGGGGTTTATCCCTGCAGGTGCAAAAACGTAAGTGAAGTGCGAGGATAGAACATGAGCGAGTCAAATGGTCAAGTGCCCAGCGATTCCGGATCCGGCGGACGCAGTCGCCCGATGTATTACGGGGGGACGGCGCGTCCGATGTATTATGGGGGAAGTTCCCGCCCGATGTTTTACGGGGGGGGGGGGACACTGTACGGCGGGGCATACGGTGGGCTCTCCGGAGGGGAGTCGCAGGAAGACGACTCCGTGGTTGGGACCGTTACGTTTAAGCGCCTGTTGCGCGTCTGCATGCAGCGCTGGATCACGCTGGCGGTTTTTGTGTTCGTTGGGTTGCTCGGCGCGTTTACCGTATTCAAAATGTCCCCGACGATTTATGAGGCGACCAGCGTGTTCGAGATGAACGTCCGCCGGCCGACGATCATGGGGGGCAGGGAGGGCCTGATGGAGCTGGACTCCTATGAAAACATGCAAGCCGTGTTCAATACCCGGATACGCCGGTTTCGCAGCGAAGAGTTTTTCACTAAGATTATCGCAAAGTACCGGGCGACGAATCCTGATTCGACACTTCTGAGAGAACAGTTATTTCCCCTGCTGGAGAAGTCAAAACTGACATTGCAGAAAGAATCCAAACTGGTTCAAGTCGCTGTGCGCGCAGAAGACTCGAAACTGTCTCAGGAACTGGCGAACATTTATATGGATGTTGTTCTCGATTACACCTCCGATCTCAATCGGCAGAAATCGGTGGATGCCATCAAATGGTTAAATTTTGAGGCAGAGCGGGAGAAAGGGAAGCGCGATCGTGCGCATCAAGACGTGTTTGATTACCGGGTGGAGCACAAAATTGATTTGCTGAAAAACCAAAACCAAATGAATCAGCAGGCGTTAGCTCAACTCAATGTGGACATCATTGCGCTCCAGCGCCAAGTGGCGTCGCAGGAATTGCTTCGCAACGCGTTAGAGGCGATTAAGGATACCCCCGAACGATTTGGCTCGTTGCCAAGCGCAGTCCCGCACGCCAACGAAATCATGCGCTCATTCCAACGGCTGGAGAGTGCCTTGGCGGAAAAGAACTCACTGCTCGCCAGATATACGGCACTGCATCCGGAGGTGAAGGTCAAGGAGCGGGAGGTTGAGGGATTTGAAACGCAGTTTGCGGATACGGTTCACCGTGCGCTGGAGACCAGCCAAGCGGATTTAAATCTCTCGAAACAGCAACTGAGCCTGGCCGAGTCCAAACGCGATGACCTGATCAAAACAACGTATAACCTTGAACTGCAAATCGTGACGGCGCAGATGAAGACCGATGAATTGATTTATGAGCGGGGATTGATTGATGACACCTACCAAGGGCTGCTCTTGCGTATCCGGGAGGCGCAGTATGCGGCCGATGAAAACACCGCCATCATTCAGCCGGTCGAACCCGCACGCCTGCCCAATGAACCTGTTTTGCCGATGCCGTTTGTCATTTTCTCGGCAGGCCCGGTTCTCGGCTTGATGCTGGGTATCCTCTTTGTGTTGCTGGTGGATCACCTTGAAGACAAAATTACCGGCATCTCCGACATCGAGCAGCGCCTCCGCCTCAAGCCGTTGGTGGTGCTGCCGCATCTGCGGAAGATGAAACGCGAGCAAATCGCGCGCCTTGTCTCACGCGACAAGTTCTCGCAGTTCGCGGAAGCTGTCGCCAGTTTGCGCAACCTGCTGGATTCACCCCGGTACGTGGAAATGTCAAAAGTGTTGCTGTGCGTGAGTACGCAGCCCGGCGAAGGAAAGACAATCACCTCTTGTAACCTGGCGATCTCCTGCGCGTTGAGCGGTGAGAAAACGTTGCTGATTGACTTTGATATGCGCCGTCCGCGGATTGCGCGTATTTTTGAGAAGGCAAACCAAGAGTTTACCAGCCTCCCGCACACATTGGCGAAAGCAGACCCTTCACTGTTCCCCTCGTTGCCGATGCGCACGGACGTGGAGAACCTGGACGTGGTGTGTTCAAAATCGTCATCGGAGATTAGCCCGGCCAGCCTGATGGGCAGCGGTGCGATTGTTGAGTTCTTCAAGTGGGCGCGCGAAAACTATGACCGCATCGTTGTGGACTCGCCGCCGTTCGGTGTTGTGGGCGACGTGATGACCTTGTGGTCACTGGTGGATGCCGTGATGATCATGTGCTGTCC
>Ga0099364_10011025_pt1 | contig 12385 bp, 6 predicted proteins | sample TergutTh196P3_FD_73070 | JGI IMG/M metagenome (GOLD analysis project Ga0099364, IMG submission 73070) | Microcerotermes parvus P3 segment gut microbial communities from Pointe-Noire, Republic of the Congo - Th196 P3 | ecosystem: Host-associated > Arthropoda: Insects > Digestive system > Gut ... | reverse complement strand
CGTTCTAATTCTATTAGCCGCCATTTACGATTGGAATTGGCTTTTTGGCAATGTGAATACCCTCGACTACAATATGAAAAAAATAGACGGCTGGGTAAATATGTTCGGACGAAAAACAGCACGAATTATTTCGGGCGTGTTTTCGGTATTGGTGATTTTGGGTGGACTTTTTTGGTTTTGGGCATACGCATTTTACTTTAAATAGAAGACAAACAACAGAATAACAGTAAATTATTAATAATCTAACAGTAAAAATATTATGAACGAATTTAGAGCAAATAATCAGGAGTTATTGAATCTGATTGAGGTTTGGGAGTCAAAATTTACTTTGCTTGACGAAAATGATGTTACCATACATCGAAACAGCCAAAACCGTAACATTAAGCAAATTGTTGGACATTTGGTTGATTCTGCATCGAACAACACGCATAGAATTGTTCACTTGCAATATCAACCAAGTCCTTTTAAGTTTCCCGATTACGCCAACTTTGGTAATAACGACCGTTGGATTGCCATTCAAGATTATCAGTCCGAAAATTGGACGAATTTGGTTCAACTTTGGAAATTCGTTAATCTTCATATTGTTCACGTCATCAATCACGTGAATGAGGAAAAATTGGACAACCTATGGATATCAGCAAAAGGTGAAAACATATCCTTGAAAAATATGATTACCGACTATTTGCGGCATGTTAAACCGCATCTTGAAGAAATTGAAGAATTGTTAAAATGAAAAAGAGAGAGAAGAAAATGACTGAACAATCCGCGTGGTATCGCATAATTATTCAGCCATTAATCTTCTTTAGATAGAATAAAGATAGAAACTGTTTTTGAATAAACAATGGATTTGAGAAAAAGCAAAATAATGGCAAAAAAATGACAACCTATATTTCAATATTAAGAGGAATTAATGTAAGCGGACAAAATCTTATCAAAATGGACGCTTTGCAGCAAATGTATAAAAACTTATGCTTTGACAGTGTTACAACTTATATACAAAGTGGAAATGTTGTTTTTAGAAGTATCGAGACTGAATATGAAAAATTGGAAAAGGAAATATCGAAGCAAATAAAAAAAGATTTCGGTTTTGAGGCGCCTGTAATCGTTTTGACAATGGACAATCTGTCAAAAATAATTGACAATAATCCGTTTTTAAAAGACTATAGTAAAGACCCAAATTTTTTACATGTTACTTTTTTGTCCTCCAAACCTGAAAAATATGACATTAAAACCATTGAAGAAAAGAAATTAAGTGGCGAGGAAATCGTTATAGTCGAAAATGTAGTTTATCTATATTGCCCCAACGGATACGGAAAAACGAAACTAAACAACACTTTTTTAGAAACAAAACTAAAAGTTGGAGCAACAACGAGAAATTGGAAAACAGTAAATAAACTCTTACAGATAGCAAGAGAAATACGTTGAAAACAGAGAAAAATGAGACAGAGAAATATAAATGCCGAACGCGAAAATTTATTACAGAAAACTAAATATCAGCACATTACAAAATCTTCTTTCATGCTGTTAATACTGATTATTTGTATGAATGTTACAGGTCAAAACAGGGAGAATGATATTTTGTCGGATACGGCTAAACTCGCAGCGTATATTTACATGAATATGCATTATCCTTTGATGGATTTAATAAACAGCGTCGAAGGTACAGCGGTTTACAAATTTGAGTATGATAGCATCAGGGGAATAAATGAAATAAAAACCGTCCATTCGAGTGGAAGCGCTTCTCTTGACGGAGAGGGCAGCCGTTTGCTTCGGCAAATTCCGATGCAGGGAAATGAATATCCCCAACACGAAATACCAATACATTTCAAACTGGAAGACAATAAGATATACAAAATACACGAAGTATCAGACGATATGCCTGAATTTCCGGGGGGGCCGGCGGAAGCAGTTAAATTTATCTCTCAAAATTTCAATTATCCACCCGAAGGCGCAGAAATGGGAATTCAGGGGCGCATATATTGTGGGTTTGTTGTAGAAAAAGATGGTTCAATTCAGATAGTTGAAGTTGTTAGACCATTACAGCATTGGTTTGATGCAGAAGCAATAAGAGTTATAAAGAGAATGCCCGAATGGACGCCGGGCAAAAAAAACGGCAGACCTGTTCGTGTGTATTATATTCTTCCCGTTAGCGTTCGGCTTTCTTACGATTCAGAATGACAGTATCAGTGAAACAAAGTTATTTAACGTTATTCGTGTTTCGTGAAAAAATGTAGTGCGTATTTTCAAGTGTTGTGCCTTGTATCAAGTGCAGTGCAATCCCCGCCCTTGCCAAACTGTGTGAGCCGTTGCATGCAAGGGCGATAATGGGCTTTTTGAAAATTCTGAAAGGTACGGTATGCATCATTGAAAAATATTTGAATGTTTTCAAAGAAATCTTTATTCAAAGTGATAATAAAGGACATGACAAAACAGGTGAAATCTCTGACGTCGTGATCCGGAATCCCATCACACAGGAAAGCCACAAAATCAAGTCAGAAGTACTGCATGTACATATAAGATCAAAAAGGATAGCCTACAGCAATATGAAAACCGACACGGGAAGTATTGAAATAGCCTTTCCGTCCTGTATCGTATGGCAGGTGTAACCCGACGCCTATGTCGAGGCGCAGGATTAGTACGTCTAAGTTGTAGCGGATGCCGGCGCCGGTTCCTGTTGCGATATCGTTGAGGAGATGTTTCAGTTTGATTGTGCCACCGGGACGGCTGGCGTCTTCGCGAAGCATCCATACATTTCCGACATCTAAGAACATCGCTCCTTCCAATTCGCCTACCAGGTTGAATCGGTATTCTATGTTTCCTTCAAACTTCAAATCGCCGGTATGGTCGAAATTCATCATGTTACCCGTTTCGGGATGAAACCGTCCGGGTCCGACCGACCGAATCGTAAATGCCCGGATACTGTTGGCGCCACCTGCGTAAAATTGTTCGCTGTAAGGCGCTATAGTCGAATTGCCGTAACTGAAGATGATTCCGCCGCCTATGCGGTAAACTAAACGATTGTTACGGTCTAATACCTGATTGTATCTCAATTCGGTCGTGAGTTTCAGAAACTGCGAGAAGGAGATTCCAAGTATTTTCTTCTCCTCATTAAACTTCTTGCCAGCAAGTAAAAAAACACCTGAAAGCGTGTTTCCTGCCTCAGTAACAGATAGTTGCCACCAAGTCATGTGGCGTCCTTTTCGCACCACCGAATTATCCAGGGTGTATGTATAACTGATTGCCGGAATAAACAGGTTATTCAAACTCTGGAATAAAGCGGGATTTTGGGTTGTGATACGGTCGAAATGTTCCGTTGTCCTTTCCAAGCGGGTGTATGAAAGGCGAAAAGGCGTAAAAGCATGATGCCGGATTGGGTCGGGCAGAAAATCATACGTCAGATTACCGCCGAAAGATGACATGCGGAAAAATTCGGCACGGTTCAAGCGGTTTGCATATACCTGAACCGTCGTAGAAGCCGGAAAAGTATATTCACGCTTGAAAAATGCAGGGAGCAACACACGCGGAAAAATGAATGTCCCTGTAACGCCGTATTCGTAATTATCCAATAACGAATAATTTGTGTTTCTGTTTCTGCCAAGCAGCCATTCATAAGTCCCGTTTACGCTGATGCCAAATGATTCGCCTCCTCCAAAGATGTTATTTTTTGTCACGGAAAATACGGCGCCCGGACCGATTCGCCTATTGTTGTTGGCGGTGAAATTTACTTCTAATTCGCCGTTTAAAGGCAAGTCGTATGTGGCATTCACAGCGACATTCAGCGTGTCGCATAGCCGGGTAGTATCGCTTGGCGTGTAGTGCATCTCCGTATACCGGAAAATATTCAGGTGACTCAAGCCTGATTGGGTCTGAACCTGTTTCGTCTGCGAATATACATCGCCCGGTTTAAAATAGAATTGGTTATACAATATGTTTGGTCTTACGCGCAGTTTTCCTTCGTAATAGATTGTCATGTCTTTGTAGTGAATCGAATCGGTCGGTTGTTCGTTTGAATAGCCAAACAGGTTAACAGACACATTGCCGATTTTCCATGGACGAACAGCCTGTTGCGGAATTCCCTGATCCAAACTCACCCGCAGGCTTACCTTTTGCGGCGAAATGGTGCTGTCGGCTTGATAAAGGATATAATCGGGACGAAAATAAAAATAGCCGTTGTTGCGCATCAGCGAAGCGATTCGTTGCCTTTCGGCATCCAGACGGACGACATTAAACTGGTCACCCTTACGTAACAGACTTGCATCGCTTTCAAGCACAAGAAGCGTATCAACACGGCGCTGAAGGCGGCGATATTCGATGGAATCATACCTGTAAGGCTCATTCATTGTCAACCTGTATCTGATTTTTGCTTTGACTGAATCTTTTTTGTCGGGGATGATTTCGTAGCCGGCTGTTCCATTAAAATAACCATATTCGCGCATCAGGTTTCGGGCGATACTGGTTCTGACTTCCGGGTTAACGGAAGATACAAGTACCGGCTTCGCAGCAAAAACTTTGAATATCCATTGATTCATCTTACCCTTTTTATGGGCAAACGCATTGTATACCCACAAACCAAAAGGAAAAGGGATGCGGGTGGTAGAACTTCCGAATAATGCATTATTGGGAGGAAAGGCAAGGGCGGCTTCGATGTCCGTCATGGCTGCATCGCCAGCTTCCGATTTATCTTCATCGGTCACCTCTATCCGCTGGATACCGGTGTAAAGTTTTTCGCCGGCAGGCACGTGTCTGGTTGTCGAACAGGAGACCCACATCAAACCTGTAAGTAATATACAGAGAAGAGGGACACGGAGAAAATCTCTGTGAACCTCTGTGCGCTCTGTGCCTCTGTGTTGAATCATACTTATTCGTTATTATCTGTTTCAGGCGTTCTCCTTCTGAAAAGGAACAAATCACCTAATCGCCGTATTTTTCGACGGAAAACGATGCCGCCGCCGTATTTTGTGATATCGCCTTCCAGCAAATTCTCATACTGCCGGTTGTAAAAAAGTTTGGCATACCGGTTACCGCCCGGATCTAACCGGTATTCGAGCGACGCATCATTGATGAATGTATTGTTGTCATTCGGCACATTGCCCGTCCAGACGTTTCCACCAATCACAACATTAAGCCGGTCGTTATAGAACCGTTTGGCAAGACGGAACGAATAGTTGGTTGCCCCATAACCCATCCGGTCATCACTTGCCATCCCAAAATTAAAGTCAACACCTTTCAGTAAATCGCCTGTAATATGGTTGATTTCGGCTTGCAGGAAACTGTTCAACGCTGTTCCCATATCCAGTTTAATTCTTCCCGACGCATCTTCATCCAAATATATTCCGGTAAGCAACAAGCCCACAGCCCGCTTGCTTCGCTCTTCGGCTCCCAGTGCCATTAAACGATTTTGAGCCGAAGCATCATCCGGGGCTTCCAACGTGAACTGAAGCGACAAATTCTCCATCCGCTGCCTCAACTCAATACCTGCATCAAAATTCACACTGCGTGATGATTGTCCATCTGTATTTACATTGGCCCGTATCCGTTCGGTTGCCCTTAAATTCAAATAAGGATCAAAAGGGTCGCCGCTCCAGTCTATATAACTGTTTTCCCTTATTCGCAATGTTTTATGTGAAATCACGGGCATGTTATACCGGATCAGTCCGCCAGAAAGGGAATAACGTCCGGTTAATAACATATCTCCCCTTGGCGTAGACTGAAAAGACAAATCTCCTCCTCCTTCCAGCTCTATCCGGTCTGATCCTTCTTCATTTAATTCGACGGTTATTTTGGCGCCCGGATCAATACGAATTGCCATAAACAAATCCGACCCTTCGACAGTTGTACCTGATTCGCGGATGATTCGTTCGCCGGTAAGTGATCTCTGCCGAGGTATGGTGTCCCTGAAATAGGTAAATGTCACCAGATTCGCCATCCTGTCCTGAGCCGTTAACGGGGATTCCTTCATGATGTAGGTCATATTCGTATTGGGTAGCAGATTCAAAGTCCCGCGCATGACCAACGAATTTAAAGGACCTTTAGCAGTAAAATTCCTTAAATCAACCGACATTCTGCCATACACAATATTTTCCTGCGTTTTCCTTGAATCTAACAGTTGCATGTTACTTGCAGCCATCCTTAAATCTGTCATGCTTTGTACCGGGTTATTCATATTCAGGACAATGTTTCCATCGATTGTCAGCGGATTATTTCCTGCGGCATAAATCCCGTATCTGTTAAATTGAATTGTATTATCCTTTATTTCCACCTTTTTATCATCGAAACGAAGCCTGTTTCCTGTGGCAGAGAGATAAGCCGAAGCGGTGTCTGCCTGTACATATCCGTTGAGCAGAGGTTGCTGTGCGGTTCCTGATATGATCATCGAACTGTGCAGGGCGCCATTCAGAAGCGCCATACCATCCAAGAAAGGATTCAATGCGGATAACCCCAATGTGTTGATATTAAATGTCCCATCAATACATCCGTTATTAGTTGGATGATAAAGCAAGTAGAGTTTAGCAACCTCATTCCGGTTAAGAAACAGATTCATATCCAACTGATGTTCTTCGTTGCCAAGCGGCAGATAAATGCCGCTAAACAGAAGTTCGCCGACTCTTCCACCCTGATAAACGAGGTTGTGTACACTTGCATCGACTACCATCATCAATGTATTTTCTTCAGGTACATAACGCAACGACATATCCGCCATTCCCTGCATGGATGGAATTTGCAGAAATCTTGTTGAAATCCGGTTCAAATCAATCGAATTTATTTCGGTCAATAATTCCTGCATTTTCCCATCGTCTTCAAGTGAGTGAAGCCATACAAAGGCGTTGTTCTCACCGGTCAGACGCAAATTCGCCGAAATATCTTTCAGGTTTTTGATCTTGATATAATTGTCTTCGTTCACGGCGAAAGGTTGATAAGCAAGAATCGGATTTGCAGGAAACATTTGAAAGTTAATGCCATCCGCTTGTTTTTCGGCACGAAGTCCTACTAAAAAGCCGGTTTCTCGCTGTTCGTTCCGGTAAATCATTTCCACATCTCCTCCTCTATAGGTCAGGCTTCCTTTTAATCCTGCCTGATAGGCTTCCTGCCGGCGGAATCTGTTTTTAACGACGTCAAATGCGTAATTTATTCCATTCATGTCCTGCCATACATCCATCCTGACCGTATCAATCCGCGTTGTATCCTTAATCAGGGACAGAAGCAAACCATCCATTTTAAATCCTTCTTCGGGCGATGTGGATGTATTGATAAAAAAACGGTCAAAGTAGATATTCTGCTCCTGTAAATAATTATATACCGGATTGTCCCTCTGTGCCTCAACCCGTACATTCATCAGCGGGTAAAGAGGACGAAGTTGCTGAAAATCAATAAAAGAATCCCTTTTGATTTGTTGTGATACGCTATCCGCAGCGACTATCAACTGATCCGTAAGGGTCGCAACATCCGTATTGCCTGTAAACGTTATGCCCAAATCGCCTGCATGCAACGAAACACGTGTCGTATCTTCGTTTGCTTTGGCATGAAAAATCAAAGTTTTAGGACTTACTGTCATGTTGGACAGAAACATATCCCAGTTGCCTAACGTCACATCCAGTTGATGGCGTTTCTGCATATCTGTCTCAAATTCGGCGAAGACCTGAAAAGAATTTGAAAAGGGTGTTTCAGTCACTTTCATCCCATGCAAATCAAGCGTATCCATATGCAGAATCATCATACCGGCCAGGCTATCCTTTTTCAGCATACCGTCAACAGTCAAATTCCCTGTTACATACGGAAATGTGCTTGATAAAGCGCCTTGGATCCGACTGTCATTCAGCGATCCGTCGAATGAAATACCGGAAAGCCACATATCCTTGTACTGTATTTCGGTCAGAACACCCGAAAACTGCGTCCAGGTCTTGTCTGAGAATATATCTATCCCTTTTCCTTCTGCCTGCAATGAAGCGGTCAGCAGCAGAATCGAATCTTCGGGCAAAAAATGAACCGGAGCAATATTGTCGGCCTGGATCGCTACTATATACGCTTCCTGTACCGGATTATATGTTCCGGAAAGTTTCATAAATCCCTGTAATTCCGATAAAAAAATGTCGGCTGCATAGTTGCCTTCCTGCAAAGAGGCTTGCATGGTTAGCCAGACCGTATCAGGCATTGAAAAACGACCCTCATATTGCTTTGGCATTACATTTTTCAACAAGTCGCTACCCTGAATCGCCGCTGTCAGATCAAACGAACCTTCGCGTGAGACACTGTCCAATACCTCCCTGACAAGTCCATTGGCATCCAACCGGATAACGCCCGGCCATTCGCTTTTAAAATCATGCAGATACAGTTGGTTCATCGTCCCTTCCAGCCGGAAAGACAGGGTCAACACATTGTCAGGTCGCAGCCCGGCAAACGTCTCCGGCAACTCACCCAGAGCAAACTCCACATCCTTTTGCGCCACAGTGGCAGTCAGCCGCGTAGATAAAAAGCCTTTCGAATTGGTTGCAGGCGTCTCGCGGGGAGCAATTATTTGGGCGGAAAGAGATGAATAAGGCGTATTAACCGTATAAGAAGGAATGATGATATTATCTTTATTGAGCTGTATTTCCCCATTCATTGAAGTGATTACCAAACCTGACCGTTCGGTCGCAGAAAATGATTGGATAATCGCCTGCATATCATCCAGGTGATACACAATGAAATCAAAGCCGGCATTCACGTCCGAAAGCATAATATGAGATGGGTCTAAACCATTTTTTGCCGGTTGATTCCCAATATCATACTGTATTGTTGCACCGGAAAGCAAGAATTGACCTGCCTCGTAGCGCTCCTCACTCAAATCAACTTTCCCGTCCGACAGGGTAGCGTTTTCGATAGAAGAGGAGAGCTGTAAAGAATCGGATGGCAGCCGGACTGCTAAAGCAAGTCTTTCCATCCAAATCTCATCCACAGCAAATTTCCAGTTAAGTTTCTGCGCGGTAGTGTCCGGTGGCGAGATGGAATCGATGCGGATGGTCAGGTCGGTATCTGAAAGTTTCAGCTGACTTAAAATTACTTCCTCATTGATAAGGGAAATATGGTCGGCATGACCATCGAACGAGCCGATTACGCCATTGATTTCCATGCCTTCAATCAAGGATTTGGATTGAATCCGTACTCCACCCACAAACAAACGGTTTACAGACAGTTCTTTTTCCGCGTACGAGAACGAACGTATTTTTATATTCAAATCGCTGAGATAGAAAAGCGTATCCCTGTTTGCGTCCATCACACAAACATCCTGCATCATCAGATTGAATGGATACGTTATCCTGAACTTGCCGATATGGATATCCATTCCGACAATTTCGGATATATAGCGAGACCCTTTCTGTGCCGCATAATTCTGAACAAAAGGAAGATATATAAGGACAACAGGCAATGCTGTCAAAAGCACAAGTGATATAATAATCGCCAATGCCCTTTTTAGCCAGATTTTAACCCTTTTTCTCATTTTGCCCGGTTTCTATTTGCAAATGTACAAAATCAATTACAAATATCCTTCACCCGTCTTATCAGTTCTGCCAATGAGACGACATCTATTTCAGGTCTAAGCGACCACCCTTCGGCTACCGGCGCAACTACAAAGGTAGTGTCCGGGTTTATATCTTCGATGGCATTGTAATTGCCTCTTGATAAAGAGGGGGAAAATGTCGATTTACACTCAATGGCAATCGTTTTATCGTAATATTTCATCACCAAATCCATTTCAGCCCCTCCCGATGTGCGGTAAAAGAAAAATTCCGCCTCTTCAAACTCGCTTTTCAGGTTTGTAAGCGTCATTTGTTCCCATAGCGAACCCGAAACAGGATGTCCTGCAATCTGCGTGAAATCCCTTAATCCCAACAGCGCAGCAGTAATGCCCGAATCCGCTATATAGATTTTCGGAGAGCGAACAAGACGTTTGCCAAGATTGGAAATATAAGGCGGCAACGCCTCTACCATAAAGGTTTCTTTCAACAAGTCGATATAGTTTTTTATCGTTGTGTCGCTTACTCCAAGCGATTTGGCAAACAGCGAGAGATTGGCTGTCTGCCCATTCGTATGCGCCAGCATTTGCCATAGCCTGCGCATGGTTTGGGGCGAAAAACCAACCCATTGCATCAGGTCGCGTTCAAGAAATGTCGAGATAAAATCCTCGCGCCAACGGAAAGAAACTCTTGGCGAAGAAGCTAATAGACTTCGCGGAAAGCCTCCTTGCGATTGATATTTTTCAATACCGGCAATTTCCTTTGTTTCACTCCATAAAAAGGGCGTTAAAACATGGTAGGATATTCGTCCTGCAAGGGTCTCGGCGCTTTGTTTCAACAAATCGCGCGAAGCCGAGCCAAGTACTAAAAATGCGCCGTTATAATCCCATTCGTCCGTCAGACTGCGAATCAGCGGAAAAAGATTCGGTTTGCGCTGTATCTCGTCGATACAAATCAACTTTCCTCTTTGAGTTGACAGGAACCATTCTGCATCATCCAATTTGGCTAAGTCGGAATTTCGTTCGAGGTCGATAAAAATCGAATGGGGGAACCTCTTTATTATTTGCTTTGCCAACGTTGATTTGCCACACTGACGTGGTCCGATAAGCGCTGTCACATAGTTGTTTGACAACGATTCGAGCAATCGGGGTTCCATTATTCTATTGATATATTCAACCATATTTCACCTTTATTAACCGTGCAAAGATAAAATAATAATTTGGATTTGCACGGTTATGGCAATAAGGAAACTTACTTGGGAACACAAAGCTCAAAGCGCGTACCTGACGGATGGTTGTTTTTATCGAACAGGTCAACAATGTTGAGATAAGCCTTTCGTGCATGGTTTTTGTTGAAAATATCTAATTGTTGCTGCACGATTTTCAGCCCTTCTTTCGTGCCTTCGGTGTTGGAGGTGGCAGCCATTGCCCTGCCTGCGCCGGTATCCTCTACAGCGATAACGACAAAATTGGCTTCCGGATAGACATGGATGATGACTTTACCGCCTTCCGGTTTGGGACGCAAACCGTGCTTGATGGCATTCTCGCAAAACGTCTGCAATACCATCGTCGGTATCTCCTGTTGCAAATCGACCTGGGGAGCGATGGACAGGGCATAATCCAGTTTTTCTTCAAAGCGCAACTTTTCCAGTTCCAGATACAGTTGAGCGTAATCCAGTTCTTCCTGTATGGTTCGCAACAGGTTACCCGAATTACGTAAGGTCTGGTTGGTGAAATCGCTGAATTTGGCAATGTATTTCCGTGCCGATTCCGGATTTTTCGCAATGAGATAGTTAATGGAATTGAGCACATTGCCGGTGAAGTGCGGAATAAATTTGGCTTGCACGGCGCGGTGTTTCAGCTGGTCGATTTGATTTTCGATTTCTTTGGATTTTAATTGATTTATTTCCAATTGTTTGGATAAAATTTTCCTGCGATTTCGCATCCAACGGACAGATAAGAAGCCGGCAACAAACAAGAGTATAATGATAATAATGTATAGCCATTGTAATTTTTTCTGAACCAGATTCTTGTTCGTCAGTTCCTGAATGGCTTGTTCCTTCTTATCGAACTCAAACTGCATTTCCAGCCCTTTAATGATTTCCAGCTGTTTAGTCGAATTAATCTCATTACTTGTTTGATTTTTTAGTTTTTCGTATAGCAATGCTTGTTGGAAATCATGTTTTGCTTCATAAATAAGCGCTAAAATCGAATAAACATCAACATAGTTTGTTTTGTTATCTATATTCTCGTTTATTTCCGACATATATATCAACCCTTGAAGCGCCTCTTCTTCAGCTTTATTGTATTGTTTACTTTTATAATATAAGGTGGCTTTTAGACATTGTATCATAGCCAATATTTCTTTATCTTGATTTGAAGATAAAGATTTACTTTCCTGAATGTATCCATACAACCTTTGATAGTCAACAGAATCTGATTTGGCTAATTCAGCTCTTACTATATCAATATACGGCGAAATATGCTGGCGATTGTATATTGTAACTCCTGTAAAACCCTCGTTGATGGCATTAATTTGTTTCTCACTGTAATGTATGATAGAATCTAAATAAGTTTCATGATTGTTTTCTAAAACAGCTAATACTTTATAATAGTTAGATTTAACCCAATACAATCTATAATTAATGGCGTTATCTGGCTTTTGATAAGCAATTTTTTCCATTTTATCAATGACCGTTCTAAAACTTGCGCTATCATTCCTAAGAATATACTCAAGAGATATTGTGCCCAAAATCTGTACAACAATTAATTCTTTATTATCTATTTGTTCATAATACGGGAGGGATTTGTATAAATAGTAATGCGATTCGATAAAGTCTTGTGTCATATTATAATATGTGCCCATGTAATAATAATAACAACCCAAGGTTCTTA
>Ga0099364_10011024_pt1 | contig 12386 bp, 10 predicted proteins | sample TergutTh196P3_FD_73070 | JGI IMG/M metagenome (GOLD analysis project Ga0099364, IMG submission 73070) | Microcerotermes parvus P3 segment gut microbial communities from Pointe-Noire, Republic of the Congo - Th196 P3 | ecosystem: Host-associated > Arthropoda: Insects > Digestive system > Gut ... | reverse complement strand
CCCGGAGTTTGTCTGGTTGTCAAGACCGCAAGAAAACTTAATTCTTTTTTCTTTAACATGACTTTCTCCTGTTTTTTGCCCGGCTACTTGGTTCAGTTAGCCGGGTGGCCGAATATCTTACTTAAACGTTTAAGTAAAATGCAACGCCTTAATTTTATGAATATACCATATATTATCGGATTATGTCAATGCTTTTAGGGGCATTTTTGGCTTTTTTAGTGTTTTAAGAGGAGCTTGCTTTAGCGCTTTTTAATGAAGCAGGGAACCACCCAACAGGTGCAGTTATGGTTTTACCATTATAAATAACTTGTTCCGGCAAGAGAGATTTTTTTAGATCTTTAGCCTGTATCTTCTTGAAAAAATCGGCGTTTTGTTTGAGATGCATGGCAGATTGACCTTTTGGAATAATAATCCCGATTTTTTTTGTGGGACAGAGTTGCTTTAGTTTTGTGGTAACGGGGGCAAGGTCGCTGTCGCCGGATAAAATTAGAGCGGTGTCGAATTTGCCTGTTATGGCATCGCCAAGTAAGGTGATTGCTATATTAATATCTGTCTTTTTTTCTTCGTGAGCCTGATAACAGCCTTTGCATATTGGGCATTTCCTCTCTCTGATCGAAAATTTACCCAAAATATCCTTTACACCTACAGTACGAAGTGCTTGTATATATAAGAGGTGCTTTTTAGCTCGATCTGGCATCCAGGTAGCAAGGGCGGAAAAGTAATAAACACCTGTAATTTCCTCTGTTCTGGGATTTATTAAACGTCTAGAGAGTTCCATTAGGTTGAGCCAACGGCAATCTGGGTGTGTATGTTGCAAGGTGCTGTGAAAAAGATTAAATCCATCAATATAGACGCTGACTCTCGTCTTTGTCATTTCGGCGGTTCCTTATGACCCGCCAAGACATGGAGGGTAGAAAAAAAATGCCGAACACACTGTTCGGCGGGGCAAGCATCAATAGTGCTCGCGGGTACACATATATATTACGGCTATTTATTTTGAAATGTCAATACATCGCGGGTATTTTTGGCTTTTTTACCTTGACAATACAACATATAGCTACCCCCCTATTGATCAATTCCCGGGTTTTCTTATATACTTAGTGTCTGTCAACAAAGCGCGGACTAAAGTCCGGGGTTACTTTGCGGACAAGTTAATTTGCATTTATGGACCGGCCAGGAGGCAGGCCAATATATAGGAGTAGATCCCATGAAACGGACTTATCAACCCAGCAAGGTAAAGCGCAACCGGAAATTCGGTTTTAGGGCGCGGATGAAAACCAGGGGCGGCCGGATGGTTTTGAAGCGCCGCAGGGCAAAAGGCAGAATCAAACTGACAGTTTCGGACGAAAAGAAGCCTTATTAGCACGGAAAAGTCGCTGGGGTTTCCCCGGCAGGAAAGGCTTAAGGGAAGGGAAGAAATACGGGAAGTTTTTAACGGGAAAAGGGCGGTTTCGGGCAAAGGCGCTAAACTTTTTTTCCGGAAAAACAGCTTATCCTATAACAGGATAGCTTTTACCTTTTCCCGTAAATTCGGGAACGCCGTGGAACGAAACCGCGCCAAACGTCTTGGCCGGGAGTCTTACAGGCACTTAAGGCATAATATCAGACCGGGACATGACCTGGTATTACTGGTGTATCCTGAATTAAAAAAGCCCGGCCAAAACTTTCCGGAAAATGATAATTTTCATTTCCGTATGACACAGCTTAAAGATTTGCTTTGCAGGGCAGGTCTTTTTAACAGGGAATAAAATGACAGGTTTACGGAGGATTATTCTCCTCCTTATCCGTTTTTATCAATATGCAATTTCTCCTCATTTTCCTTCATGTTGCAGGTATTATCCAAACTGCTCTGCATATGCCCATGAAGCTGTTGAAAAACACGGACCTGCTGCCGGCATCTTTTTGGCCATAAAACGCATACTCTGCTGTAATCCGTTTTTTAAGGGCGGGTATGATCCTGTGCCGGAAAAGCTGCCGTCAATTTTAACTTTTAATCAAAGAGGAATATAAATGGAAAAAAATACAATTTTGGCTGTAGTGTTAATAGCGTTTGTGTTGATCGGGACTTTCATGTTTCAGGCATTTTATTATGGTTCCCGGGAAATTGAACAGCCGCTGGAATCCGCGCCCGTTACATCTCCGGTTCAGCCCGCGGAAACCACAGGAGAGACATTAACAATACAGGAAACCATGCCGCTCCGGCAGCCGGATGATTTTTCTGCGGCACAAGCCGAGGAACCAGCTCCAGAAGAAGCCATTGCCGACGAAGCTCTTGTTATAAGCGATCCAGGCAGATTAGCGCCTGTTATAATAGAAACAGACCTTGTTAGAGTAACATTATCCAATGCCGGCGGGAACATAATTTCCTATCAGCTCATGGAACATTTTGACAAGGATCAGCCCGTGGAAATGATTCTTGCCGGAACAGCCGAGCCAGAGGCTTTTGCCATTGCCTTTGGCAACCGCGAAGATGTTTCCCAGGGCAGAGTAAGGTCAGTGGATGCCAATTTCCATGTGCGCCGGATTTCACAATATTCAGTGGAATTTTACAGGGATTTTTTAATTGAGAATGAAAGATTCACCCTGACCAAACAATATAATTTTACCCCCGGCGAGTATATGTTTGAGCTGATAATATCATTGGCCGGAGACCAGTCTATCCACAGCTTTGACTTTGGAGGCGCGGCCTATACTCTTGTGTACGGCCCCCAGATTGGACCTACATTTGAAAGGCTGGATCAGCGTACGGAAATTCGCCAATACATCACCTATAACAATAACAAGGTAAGGCAGGAAAAGGTTAATACACCGGTAAGGGAAGTTCCTGAATGGACTGCATTAATAGGCAAATATTTTGCCCTGATTGCAATTCCAAATATGAATCAATTTGATGTGTATTTTACAGACAGAAGCGAAGATGGTATTCCCGCTGCTTCAAGAATGTTTATTACACGTCCTGCCGTAAACCATTCAAGGGTCGAAGACAGGTATTTTTTCTATCTGGGACCCAAAAAACAGGAAATCCTTAACACTTATTACAATGGCAGTAATAACCAATCACCCCCGCTTAGCCGTTATAATTTGGCGGACGCTGCCAAAACCCGTACCTTCCTTTCCATACCGCCTCTGGAAAACTTCCTTAAGGCTTTGTTAATGTTTTTTGTAAGGATTATTCCAAAAAATAATTACGGCGTAGCCATTATTCTGGTTACCCTTATGGTCAAGCTGCTGTTGTTCCCCCTTACAAAAAAAAGTTCGCAAGCCACGCTTCGTATGCAGGCTCTTGCGCCAAAAATAAAAGAGCTTCAGGAAAAATACAAGGATAATCCGCAGAAAATGAATGCAGAGATGGCGGCATTTTACAAAAAGGAAGGTTATAATCCGCTTGCCGGCTGTCTTCCCATGCTTCTGCAGATGCCGATCTTTTTTGCCATGTACAATCTGTTTAATAACCATTTTGATCTGCGGGGCGCCATGTTCATCCCCGGCTGGATACCTGATCTTTCGCTTCCGGAATCGATTTTTAACTTTGCGCCTGTAAGAATACCTGTTCTTGGAAGTGATATCCGGCTTCTGCCGTTTTTATACGTCGGGTCCCAGCTTTTATACGGCAAAGTAACCCAGATGCCGGATCAGAAGGGAAATACCCAGATGAAGATGATGTTATACGTAATGCCGTTAATATTTTTCTTTATCCTGTACGATGTTCCCTCCGGACTGCTCATTTACTGGATCATGTCCAATGTCCTGACCATGGTTCAGCAGGTGTTGATAAATAAATTTATTCTTAAAAGGAAGGTTGTTACCGTAACAGAGGATCCGCCTCCTGTTATCGCACCGCCAAAGAAGAAGAAAAAGAAATAGGAGGCTTAATAATATGGTTTATGAATTTGAAGGCCGTACAGAAAAAGAGGCCATTGATAAAGCAGCGGAAGAATTGGGACTTCAAAAAGATGATTTTGATGTGGAAATTCTTGAGACCCAGCGTTCCGGCCTTTTCAAGAAAGGCTATGTAAAAATTAAGGTGCATCCCAATAAACCGGAAGAAGATACCGGCGGGCCGGTTTTTACTGAACAAGGTAAAAAAGCGCCTGCCAAAAGCGCGCATTTAAGCAAAGCGGTTTTTGGAGATCCGTCTCCGAAAAATGATTTTGAAAAAAAGATGATTGATTATATCGAAGTGATGATAGAAAAGATGGGGTATGAGAACAAGGTTTCTGTCCTGTTCAGGGAAGGAAAAAAACTTGGGCTTAAGATTGATACATATCATTCTTCCATAATTATAGGGAAAAAAGGCAAAAACCTGGACGCGCTTCAGCTTATTGCCAATATATACGCAGGCCGCCAGGGGCGCGATGACATGCGTATAATCCTTGACACGGAAAATTACAGGATTCGCAGGGAAGAATCCCTGGTTCGTCTGGCTTATACGGTTGCCGACAGGGTTCGTGAAAGCCGCGGTACAATTTTACTTGAACCCATGAATCCCTTTGACCGCCGCCTTATTCATACTACCCTTAATGATATATCAGATGTTGAAACCAAAAGCGAGGGAGAGGGTTTATATAAGCAGGTACGTGTTTATTATAGGGGTATTCGTCAATGAAAAAAGAAATGAAGAAAGAAATGCCGGTCTTGCTGCTTGTTTTCTTTATAATGTTGTTTTCCGGGGTCCAGGGTTTATACGCTTCTTCGGAAACTGTTTTCTCTCTTGAAGAACTGCTTGACAGCTCCCTGTCTGTCCGGCTAAGGGCAGGAGAACGGCTTTCCCAGGTACAATTCAGAAATGACGGCTTCCTTCTGGCCCCGCGTTATGCAAGCCTTTATCATCTTATATCAAGTATACGCACAACATTAGACCCGGGCATTATGGTAGAAACCTTAAGCCTTTATCAAAAGCCTGCGGAAGCGGATAAAAACGGCTGGACTCAGGCGGAACTTAATGCCCTTTATAATGAAGCTGTCGCAATAAGCACACTCCAGGGCATAGAGTATTATTCCGCAAGCCGGGGCGTAATGCGGACTTTTTATGAAATCTCATCTATAATTGACGGACCGGATACCAAAAACCACCTTCCGGATCCAACTTACAACTTTGTCCCTCCAACCATGACCCTGTATGCGCGTCAAAAGGATTTGACTTTTGGAGATAATGTTTACAAATATACTTACAGCCGTTTTCCCGGGGCGCTTGTTTTTGTTCAGGAAAATCTAACCAATTTGACCTATGGAATTTTTACGGCTGTAAGAAGCAATAATCTTCATTCGGTACTTGCAATGCTGGATCTTGGGGATCATGTGCTTATTTATGCTGTTTCCATGGCCAGGGCAGTTTCTTTGCCGGGAATGAATGACAGGATAAGTTCTTCTTTTTCCAATCGTGCGGAAGCAATACTTGGATGGATAAGCACAGGTGCGGACAGGGCTTTTAGAAACGCTCATCAATAGTATATAATCTTATAAAATTATTTATTGGAGGTAATTATGTCTCAAATAGAGTCCTGGGGGCCAAGGGTCCGGCCGTCTCTGGATAAATGGATACCCTTAAGTTTCCAGCATGTTTTCGCAATGTTCGGGGCAACTATCCTTGTTCCAATCCTGACAGGCCTGAATCCTGCCGCAGCATTATTTACAGCAGGTACAGGCACACTGATCTTTATTATTGTTACCGGAGCCAGGGTTCCGGCTTTTTTAGGCTCATCATTTGCCTTTATTCCGCCCCTTATAATGATAGGCGCAAGCCAGGGGATTTCTTACGCAATGGGCGGGGTAATGATTGCGGGTCTTTTCTATTGTGTTATTGGTTTTATTATCCGCTTTTCCGGCACAAAATGGCTTGACAAGGCTCTCCCGCCGGTTGTTATTGGCTCTGTAATTGTAGTCATCGGTCTTAACCTTGCCCCTGTTGCCATGAGCATGGCCATGAATGATGGCGCTGGAAACTATAACCTGGTTTACCTTTCCATTGCAGTTGTAACCCTGGGCGTAACCGTGGCGGCGAATATCTTTTTTAAGGGTTTTTTCGCTACCATACCAATCCTGATTGGACTTGTTGCAGGTTACATTTTTACCTTGATCATGGGTTCTTTTTTTCCGGCTTATGCCATTATAGATTTTAGCATTGTAAGAGATGCAGCCTGGTTTGGATTGCCGCGTCTTGTCGCCCCTTCATTTAATTTTGTCGCAATCTTAACGTTTATAATTGTTTCTCTTGCCACAATCTGTGAACACCTTGGAGATATGCTTGTTACCAGTAAAGTCGTTGGACAGGATTTTTATAAAAATCCCGGGCTTCACCGCACCCTTGCCGGAGACGGTCTTGCGTCAGCCTGGGCAGCCATCTGGGGAGGCCCGCCCAATACAACTTACGGCGAGAATATCGGCGTTATGGCAATAACCCGTGTATATTCGGTGTGGGTTATAGGAGGCGCCGCAGTCATTGCGATATTCCTTTCTTTCTTCCATAAATTCGGCGCCCTGATTCAGACAATTCCGACTCCGGTTCTTGGCGGAATCTCCATGCTTCTTTTTGGGATTATCGCTTCTTCCGGACTTAGAACCATTGTAGAAAGCGGAGTGGATTATAAGGACAAACGAAACCTTACAATTACATCGGTAATACTTGTTATAGGCATAGGCGGCGGCAGGCTGGCTTTTGCCATTACCCAGGATCTACAGTTTGAGCTTGCAGGCGTTGCCCTTGCGACAGTGGTTGGTATAATCCTGAACCTTATATTTCCTTCAAGCAGGGGAACAATAAAGAGCGAATAAATAGTGGATGCGATAACAGAGCAGGCTTCCGGTGCAATCACAGCAATAGCTGAGATCAGGAAAAACGCCTAAAGGAAACAGTAAAGGCAGGCCGCGTCCGCTGGGCAGAGTATGTTATGAAGTAGGGCTGCCTGACTGAGGCTTTTCCAAAACTTCAGTTTTTGGAAAAGCCTCATATAAAGAGATTTTTTTCATTGGGCCCTTCCGGTTTCAAGATATGCTGTGGTAAAAACCGATTCGGGAATCGGATCGTCATATCTGACAATCTCCATGAATATTGTGGTTGAGGTTCCCGCAGCAACCGTGGATATCGTGGTCTCCATAGGTGTAATGCGTCCCTGTATTTCCCTGAAGTCTGACATTTCCATTACTTTTACCAGTTCTCCGCGGCGGTTAAACATTTCGGCTCTGTACATTAAATGGTTATTTCTGTCGATCCATGTTATTGTTTTTGAATATTGATAGGAGCTATCCAGCGGCACTGATTCAATAACAAAAACGGGGTTTCCATTTAATGTTTCCTGGCGCAGCAGGGTATGGGTATCAAGGGAAATATCCCTGTCAGCAGATGCAATATCGTCATAGGAAAAGTCAGTCCCCATAAAACTGCCGCCGCTTTCGGTAGCGGAAATCCGCCTTACCCTGCCAAGGCTTGATAGAAATATCCATTGGTCTGTACCGCCAGAGGCGCTATCCATGGTAAGGAATCGTGTTCCGGCAACATTGGCAGGACGCTGGAACACAATAACCGTGCGCGCTCCGTTAGGCCCGTCCTTTGAATACTGGTCAATAAGCCGCTCTGTTGTGCTTCCGTTCCTTGCAGTAATCACCATGCGGGAACGGGTAGACATTGTTTCCATCTGGATACGGTTTCTTGCAGAGTTTATGATGGATGCGGCATCCTGCGCCCAAACAGCACCGTAAATTAAAAATAACGAAATAACTAAATAACTTCTTTTAAGCATGTTCAATTCCCCCTTTAACCTTCTACCTTGTAAATAAATTTTGGTTTTGTAACAGTAAGCAATACGGGTATTACCGTAAGACTAATCAGCGCGGTTATCAGCATACTAAATCCGGCAAGCAAGCCGAGTTCAGCAATGATCCTGAAACGGGAAAACAAGAGCACCCAAAAACCAGCGCCCACGGACAAGGCATTAATGATAATGGCTTTGCCGCATCCGAGATAGGTTCTGCGTAAAAAATCCTGTTTATTGGCCCTGTATTCCAACTTAAAGAATTCTATAAAATGAATGGTATAATCAATGCCGATTCCCACGGTTAGGCTTCCCAGGAGAGCGGTCCCTATGTTTAGTTTTATTCCTGTAAAACCCATTATTGCGAAATTGCAGAGGATAGCAATGGCCAGCGGGACTGCGCCGATGATTCCCGCAACTAATGATTTGTTGGAAACTGCAAGAATCAGAAACACAATAAAAACAGAAATGACAATAGATATTACTGATGAATTTACAATCAGCTCGGTTACTGCTCCTTCTAAAGTTGCGCCGCCGCCAATCATTACCCTGACATTATCGGGAAAGTTCACATCAATGAACGAATTAATCTTGTCAATAACTGCTTGTGTATCAACATATCCGGTGGTGCGAAGCTGTATCATTGTTCTGATTGCTGTCGGCTCTAATGGGTCATTGGAATAACCTGAATTATCTCCTCCGGCAAGGAGAACCAAATAGTTGGAAACCAACATTTGAAGTTCTTCCGGCGTATTCATTCCATAACGGTTTGGCTCTGACGGAATTTCATAGTAAGACAATCCCTCATGATTGGTCAGGCGCTGCAGTTCACGTACTAAATCATTGCCGCTCAAGTGCGGGGACATACCGACGGCAGTATCAAGAAATATCATTACATCTTCTATGGTGTATTGGGATATATGGTGATTTGTTTCCGGCGTTTCTACAATAAAATCTTCACTAAAATCAAAATTATCAAAACCAAAATCCCCAAAGCCAAAATCATCTATGCTGCCAAAACCAAAACTATCTGTTTGTGAAGATGCTACTTGCGGTTGTGATCTGGGCTGTAAGCCCTGGGGCGATTCTCCGGCATTAAATACCTGATTTATCCGTTTGACAATATCGGTAAAGCCTACGACTTTGCCCACCACCGGAGGTGAACCCCGGCTCATTAGAGCCTCGGCGGCGGGTACCGGAACCCGTGTGCCCAGGAATACCGACAGATTGTCCACAGCCTGTAATACATCAGGGTGAAGCAGTTCTTCAGTGGTATCGGCTTCTATTACGAGGTTCAACTCCTTTGTGCCTCCAAAAAATTCCCGGACAAAACGGTCGGAGCGGCTTATGTCAGTTTCATTCCTAAAATATTCAACCAATACATTATCAACATTAATTTTTGAAACGCCGTATAAGGCAACGCCTACAGCCGCTATCGTAACCGCCAGTACAGTAATTTTTTTCCCTGTTATACCAAGAAAAAAAACGGTAATAATACTGCTGAACCGGCTTGCCTGGTCCTGTTCTTTTTTGTGCGTGGTTATTCTCCGGGGACCTTGAATTAAAAGCATTGCCGGGATAAATATTACAGCCACAGAAAAAGCAGTGACTACTCCAATGCTTCCGCAAAACCCGAATTCCTGAATCGGGACAATGGGAGTAAAACAAAAAGAAATAAAACCGGATAATGTGGTAAGCGCGGCCAGAAAGACTGGTTTAATGAGTTTTCTAATGAGATCAAAAATTATGCCCCTGTGTTCTTCTACAGTAAACGTTGAGCCGCTGTTGGTACCAAGCGCGTTTGTATCAAGCTCGGTATCTTTTATGTAATGAGTAATTACGTGAATACCGTATGCGCTTCCAACAGCAAGGAGAATGACAGGCAATATTGTAGTAACAATCGAAAGTTGTATACCAAGCAGCCCCGCTATACCGGCAGCCCAAACAACCGCGATAACAACTGTCAAAAGCGGCAGGATAACAAAAGTGAAACGCCGGAAAGAGAAAAACAGGACAATTAACAGTACAATGGCTATAAGGGGTATCAGCATGGGAATATCAGCAAGAATTGCTTCATTGATGGTTACGTTGATAACCGGCTGGCCGGTGATATACACTTCTGCAAAGTTTGTAAACATCTCGTGAGCCAATTCGCGTATTCTTACAAGGCTGCGAATTACTTCCGGCTTGCTGGAATCTTCGGTCATAACATCCAGGGTGATAATTATCTGTGTTGCCGAAAGGTCATCCGAAACAAGAGCGCCCCGAAAAACATCCCATGACGCAATACGCCTGCGCAGCTCTGCGATTTCTTCCTGAGTTCCGGAAAAATTGTCCGGCACTAAATTAGTAACAATAATACTTTCACTATCACCCGTTATATACTGCGTAGACATTATCGAATTAACATCATCAACAAATTCAACTGTTTCTACAGCATTTCCAAATTGCTGAATTCGATCAAGAAAGTCTTTCTCAAAAACTGATTGAAAGGGCCGTTCAAGCCCGATAAGGATCATAACCTGCCCGCCAAAAGTTTCATCAATATGATTCGAGATATTCCGGGCATGATTCCCTTCAGGCAGAAAACGCATATTATTATTGTCAAGTTCCAATTTGGTAATCTGGAAGCCAAAAAATACAGTGATTGCAATGACAATGCCGGCGATTAAATGCGGACGGTGAAAAAACTTTTCCATAACTTGACTTTTACCATAAGATACGCTACTTTGAAAATACAAAACAACATACAGTATGATTAAATATGTCGTGTAGGCTACAGTACATTGCGATGTGTAGGTTAGGCTACATTTTTTGCTAAAATGTAGGGAAAGGTTATTATGGAAAAGAAGGAAAACAGGAAAATACGCTATACAAAAATGGTAATTCGGGACAGTCTTATGGAACTTATGAAAAGCAAGTCCATCCTGAATATTTATGTAAAAGATATATGTGAGCTTGCAGACATTAGCCGCTCAAGTTTTTATGATCATTATAAAGACCAATACGATTTATTGAGACAGATAGAAGATGAAACTCTTGCCTATTTGGACAATTTGCTGGGAAACTATGATGATAAACGCAGTAAATTGGATCTTGTCAAAATGGTTGAAGAAGTCCTGACCTACATTGTAAACAATAATTATATCCAGGTATTGTTAAGTGAACACGGTAACATTGATTTTCAAAAAAAATTATTCAGGCATTTCACCTTGCAAAAGCAAATAATAAAATTTTTCTCCGAAAAAATACAGGATGGTGAAACAAAGGATTATTATTATGTTTTTGTATTAAACGGCACTATCGGCATGATTCAACATTGGATAAAAAATAATATGAATACTCCGGTTCCAAAGCTGGCTAAAATGATACTCAAATGGACGGTATAACAGACTTTAGGAACAGGCACTAATTGATTTAGTACCTGACCTTAAAAGTCCTGGTACAGGTTTTACGTTATTTTATGTATGTTTGAAAACCAAACAAACTTCCCTCCATATAAACATCAGCATGTGCAAAATATCCAGTAGAAACGGAAATTGTGACTGTAACGTTAGTCCCAGGAGTTAACCCATAGATTGTTTTTCCTTCCGCAAAATCCAAAGAGAATGAATTGTTTGGCGCTTCTAAATCTGTTGTAACGCTAACTTTACCAGTATCTTCACCGCCATTATGTTGAATTTGAATACTCCCAAGAGTTGATACTGTAAGTGTCTTTGTTACAGAATCGCTACCACCACTACCACCACTACCACCGCCGCCGCCATTTGAACCATCACCGCAGGCTGTCATCCCAAACCCGATTACTGCAACCATTGCAATAATCACAAAAAATTTAAATTTGTTCTTCATAAAAAACTCCTTTGTTTGATCTATTTCTATATTAAAGTAAAATATATCGTTCAAAATCCGTGTAAAACTCACAATTTTTAAGGGAAAATGCTGTATTTTTGTGCGTTAACGCACAGCGCCTCTTAAAGTTTTTGCACTTCTTCGCGGCTTGAAAAGCCGGTTTTAAAATAAATTTTACTTATGTAGTTTTCCACTGTTCTAATGCTTATACAAAGCGCACTGGCAATCTGCGTGTTTGTTTTATTTTGCTTTAGCAGATTAATTACATCGATTTCCCGTTTTGAAAATTTTGCATACATGCCGGAAACTTCGCCTAACTTTATGCTTAGGCCATCAGAAATATACACTTTTCCGCAAAGGAGTGAGTCTATTGCCTTTAGCAATTCCGCCTTGCCGCCTGTTTTTGACAGAAAGCCCGCGGCGCCCATTTTTAAGGCAGTCTGTATTTTAAATGAATCTCCCAGGGCAGAGCAGACCAGAACAGGCGGCTTGGAGAGCTTTTTTTCGCGGCAGTACTTTTCCAGCATTGGCAGAAAATCAAGACCGTTATCTTCGCCTAACAAGAGGTCAAGGATAATAATTGAGGGCAGGGTCCTGGATTCTTCGATAATACTCATGGCCTGGGCAAGCGATTCCGCCTGGGCGCAGACTGTAAAGAGGCCCGTTGCTTCAAGGATTGAAACCAGGCCGGCATTTAACAGCGGGTGATCATCAATTAACAGTATTTCCATTGTTTATTCCCTTTGCGTTAGGGTATGCGCGGGCGGAGCGGATGGTATTTCAAGG
>Ga0099364_10011023_pt1 | contig 12386 bp, 9 predicted proteins | sample TergutTh196P3_FD_73070 | JGI IMG/M metagenome (GOLD analysis project Ga0099364, IMG submission 73070) | Microcerotermes parvus P3 segment gut microbial communities from Pointe-Noire, Republic of the Congo - Th196 P3 | ecosystem: Host-associated > Arthropoda: Insects > Digestive system > Gut ... | reverse complement strand
TCTGAGCTTTGCGCTCGGAAATTCTCAAATTAACGATTTGTTTAATCTTTTGCACAAGATCTTGCACTTGGCTTGTATTACTTGTTACAACATTTTGCATCACATCTATACACTGTATTCTTTTGTCAAGTTATTCGCTCTCGATACGGTTTAATTAACCCTTTTTTCGACAGCCTAAGTAATATAACCCCAAACTCTAAAAAAATCAAGTCCCTTTTTTTATCAATTTTTAATGTTAAATACCCGAAGAAATGTCGCCTTTATATTTTACTTTAAGCGTTATCGCCAGCTTATTCATCTCTAAGACATCATCATCTGTCGCTTTCCCGAGGCGCATTTTGGAGCGCAACTCGTTATAACTTTTTTTCAGGCTTTTGCGATTTAATTCTTCATAAACAATCGCCCATTTGTCCTTTTCATCCAACTCTTCACAAAATTTTACTCCGCTTGCAATGATTTGAAGCGGTAGTTCTTCTCCTGTCATATGCCATCTTTCTTCCAACTCGGAAGGGGAATTATTGAAAATCGCGAAAATAATTTGTTTTATTACAGGGCTTGAAACTAAATTCAATAAATCGATAACCTGAATACTAACCCTTTTATCTTCATCCTGCCAAAGGAGCGCGCATAAAGCAGCTTCGATAGGTTCAATTTCAGATATTACAGACCAGTTTTCTTCATTAACTGTTTCTTGCTCTTTTTGTTTTATAATGCTTTCTTTCCTGCGATGCTTTTTATTAAGTATTTGCCAGAATTGTGAAACCGATAGATCTAAAACTCCGGCTAATTTATTTGCATATTTGGCAATATCAATGTCTTCAAGTTCGGATAACCCATTTAATAGAAATTCTTCACCATGTTTGCGCGTTTGCGGGTCGTCAATCAGTATCTTTGCTTCAGCTAACAGGTATAAAACAATCGGAAGAGATTCATTTAATACTTTTTCAAAATCAGCGACGCCCTCATCTCCTTCGGACAACAGAGCGTCAGGATCTTTGCCTTGAGGAAGAGATATTATATTGACTTCAATTCCGGCGGAAGCAAGTATACGCGAAGCTCTTAAAGAAGCCTCTTTACCAGCCGCGTCGGAATCATAACAAAGATAACACCTGTCGCAAAACCTTTTAATCAATAGAGCTTGCTCCTCAGTCAGCGCAGTGCCAAGCGTTCCCACTGTCTCAGGGTATCCGCATACGTGCATCCTTATGGCATCAATATAGCCTTCGACGATAATCGCCCGCTTTCTAAGTTTAATTTCGCTTTTAGCTATATTTAGTAAATACAAATTTTTTCTTTTGCTATAAACCGCGCCTTCCGGGCTATTGACGTATTTAGCTCCGTCTCCTTCGATCAATCTGCCTCCAAACGCAATTAGCCTTCCGGTTAAATCTCTTATTGGGAACGTCACTCGCCCTCGAAATCTATCATATAGACCTCTTTGACTTTCAATGACCAGCCCTGAGTCTAAAGCGTCCTTGTCGGAAATCTTTTCTTCTTTAAAAAACCGCGAGAGAGCATCCCATGTTGGCAGGCTCCAACCAAGCTCAAAACGTTCGGGAGCATTGTTTAAGAGGTTTCTTCGGTCCAAATACGCTCTTGCGACGGAACCTTCCGGAGAATTTAATCCGCGCCTAAAGAAGGAGTTCGCAAATTCCAGCGTTTCATGTACAGAACCGGACTTATTTTTGCCTCGTGATTTTTCATTCTCGCTTATTTCAATCCCAGCCCGATTTGCCAACAATTCTAATGTTTCGCTAAAACTCAATCCCTCAGTTTGCATGACAAATGTAAAAATATCTCCGCCTTTTCCGCAACCAAAACAATGAAAGAATTGTTGATCCTGCGAAACGCTGAATGACGGCGTCTTTTCATTATGAAACGGGCAAAGACCAAGCCATCTGTTCCCGGCTTTTCTAAGTTTTACGCGATCGGATATTATTTCAATTATGTCCAGTTTATCTTTTATTTGAGAAACAAAATCGTTTTGCATATAAATCTCCTAAAAATAATTTAAAAAATGGGCGAATCCTTTATGTTCCGAGAATTCGCCCGATATGTTTTGTAATTTAAATCAGTTCGTTATTTTACCGAAGCATACGCTCGTTTTCAAACTGGCATTAAAGGAGAGGCGCAATAACAAGCGCAATAACCGTCATAAGCTTAATCAATATATTCAGACTAGGTCCGGCTGTATCCTTTAATGGATCTCCAACTGTATCCCCAATAACGGCGGCTGCGTGTTGAGACGTTTTCTTTCCGCCGTGATGACCTTCTTCTATGTATTTCTTTGCGTTATCCCATGCTCCGCCCACATTTGCCATGAAAAGAGCCAACATAACTCCACTAACGATAGCCCCGGCTAGCAGACCGCCAAGGGCGGCTTTGCCAAGGAGAAATCCTACAAACAAAGGAGAAACAATAGCGATAACGCCCGGAAGCACCATTTCATGCAACGCGGCTTGCGTTGAAATTTCCACGCATTTCTCATATTCGGGTTGAGCAGTGCCTTCCATTATTCCGGCAATTTCACGGAATTGACGGCGAACTTCGTTTATCATTTTCTCCGCCGCGTGTCCGACAGCAGTAATCGAAAGACCGCAGAATATGAAAGGCAACATGCCGCCAAGCAACATAGCGCTCATAACCTTGGGGTCAATTAGGTCTATTGCTGCAATCTTTGCACTCAGAGCATAAGCTACAAATAAAGAAAGCGCGGTCAACGCCGCAGACCCGATTGCAAGCCCTTTTCCCATTGCGGCGGTAGTGTTTCCGACAGAATCAAGTTTGTCAGTTGTCTTACGCACTTCAGTTGGCAAGCCGCTCATTTGAGCAATGCCGCCGGCATTATCCGCAATCGGACCATATGCGTCAACGCTAAGGACTATTCCTGTAATGGAAAGCATGCCAACCGCCGCGCACGCCACGCCATATACGTCAAATAACCAATAACTGATAAGAGTCGCTATTACTATCATCAAAACAGGAAGCCCTGTCGATAGCATACCAAGCCCTATTCCTGAAAGGATAACGGTAGCGGCGCCTGTTTTTGATGCAATTGCTACATCTTTAACCGGTTTAAAATCGCTCGAAGTATAAAACTCCGTAACGAAACCAATCAATACCCCAACTAAAACACCGGATGCTACGGACAAGAAAACCTGAAGACTTTCCAGTCCAAAGAAAATGATGCTTAAAATCAAAGAACCAACAATCATTATTGCTCCGGCGCCGAAAGTTCCAATTCTTAATGAAAGCGCGGGATTACTTCCGCTTTGTAATAGCTCAACACCTTCCTTGATACGAGAAAACCTGTTGATAAATTCAGTGACTTTCTTTGGAAACTTATCAGTATTACATACCAAAATACAGCCAAAGATTGAAGCGACTATTCCCCACCCTGCAAGCATAAGCGGGAAAACTGACTTTGCAAGACCCGTCATTGTTGCGCCAATAGCCATTGCGGCAATAATAGAGTTCACATAGGACTCAAAGAGATCCGCTCCCATTCCCGCTATATCTCCAACATTATCTCCAACGTTGTCGGCAATTACGGCCGGGTTACGAGGGTCGTCTTCGGGGATTCCCTCTTCAACTTTACCAACCAGATCTGCTCCGACATCGGCGGCTTTAGTAAAAACTCCTCCGCCAACGCGCGCAAAAAGCGCTATGCTGCTAGCGCCCATACCAAAACTGGAAATAGTCTCAGGAGACCAGAAAAAGAAGCAAAAAGAAACGCCTATCACGCCTACTCCAACAACTATCATACCCATAATACTACCGCTGCTGAAAGCAATTCCCAAAGCTCCGCTTTCTCCAGAAGGTAACGAAGCCGCATAAGCTGTTTTTCCATTTGCGTGAGTAGCTACATACATTCCAATATAGCCGGTTAAGGCGCTGCATAATGCGCCTAAAAAGAATGAAATTCCCGATGCAACTGAAAGCGCTATCATTAGTAGAATTGAAACTATCAATACGAACGGGACAAGCCACATATATTCCTTTTTCAGGAACGCCATGGCGCCTCTGTAGATAATTGATGAAAGCTCAACTATTCTCTGATTTTCAACCTTGAATCCATTGACCTTACGATATTCCTTCCAAGCATAAAACAAAGCAAGTGCTCCAGATAAAACAGCCAACAGCAACAGTACGAATTTCATTCATTCTACCCCCCTAAAAATTTTAAATATTATTTGTACTTAAATCAGTATTATATGAATTCATTAGAATTAAGACAAGCCCTTTTTTCCAATACCAACCTCAGATTTTAAAGATAACTTCCATATTTCTCGGTAACTATCAAGGAAAAAAACAGACAGGCTCAGTATCAGAGGACCTATAAACACTCCAAGGAATCCCCAAACAATAATCCCGCCAAAGGCGCCAATGAAAACGAGAAAAGTGCTGATATTCGCCTTGTCGGATGTGAATTTTGGGCGCATAACATTATCCATCATACTTACCACAAAAATTCCCCAAAGCAAAAGTACTAACGCATTTTGATAATCGCCGATTAAATATAGATGAATAGCGCCAGGCAGCCATACAGATGGAGTTCCAATTAAAGGAATAAGCGCCATGAATGCCATCAAAGCACCAAACAATAGAGGGGCGGGCATACCAACTATCCACCAGCCTATGGCGCCAAGAATTCCTTGTATTACCGCTGTAAACGTAATCCCATAAACGACTCCTCTTAATGTATCCCTTCCGCGAATCATAAATTTCATCTGCTCTTCTTCAACAAGCGGAACGATGTCCTTTACATAATTTAAGATAATATGTCCATCCCTTATAAGAAAAAAGTAAGATATGAATATTATCAAAAGACTATATAAGATTCCAAGAGTATTTCCAAAAAAGCCCCTTGCTGTCTGAAAAATATATACGCTAATATCCTTTATTAGATCTCGCGATAGTTCTCCCAATTTTGGAAATTCACTCAAAATGGAATTTATAAAGCTTGATAATTCCGGCGGCAGTATATCTTCGATTGAAAAAGAGCGTTCTCTTCGCTGATTATAAAAATCAATAGCTTCTCTTGCCATCATTGAACCGGCTACAATTGTGGGAGCAATAATTGCAAACATTATAAACACTGTCATAATTAAAGCGCAGATGTTTGCTCGCTTTCCACTAAAAACTTTTTTGTGCAAAAAAGTATACGCTGGATACGTAAGAAACGCTAGCAAAATAGCCCATGATAAAGGCTGAAGTAAAAGAGACAGCGTTAAATAAGAAAGATAGGCTAAAATTATGAATAAAGCGGAAAAAGGTATTAACCAATTTTTAACGTTAAATATTTTCTTACCATCTGAAGACATTATTTCCTCCTATACTACTTTCTTAGTATATTCCACAATTCTTCATGAGCGTCCATCTTTACTGAAGTCTCGTCTGTTACGCTATCCTTTATTATTTTACCTATGACGGCAAGTTCTATTTTTAGTTCTTTAAGTCTTATAAATGCTTCATCAGCTTTATCTTCCGGTAAAACGGCTAATAAAACGCCGGAAGATATCAAGTGAAGCGGATCAAATCCAATTGAGACCGCCGCTTTGCGAGTTAATGGAGAAACTGGAATTTTGGAGAAATCTATTTCCATAGAAAGCCCGCTCATCCTTTTTAGTTCGTGTATTCCCCCAATAACCCCGCCTTCCGTTGGGTCGTGCATAACGCGGGCAATGTCTCGCAGAGCGCGCGACGCTTTGATTACTGATAATTGATTTCTCCACGATTTTATTTCTTCAAGCTCGCTTTCAACAAATCCAGTAAGAAGATCCGGGCGGTCGGCGGCTATTATCGACATCCCTTCCAGCCCCGCGTGCCTCGTCATAATGATAACATCTCCATCACAAATATGTGAAGCGTCCATTAAATAATCAGTCTTGCCGAACATTGTACCAACGATAACGGGCTGGTCGTAGCGATCCGTAATCTCTGTATGTCCTCCAACAATTGCAATATCAAGCTCTTTACATGTTTCATCAATTTCATTCATGATTTTAACAATACATTCAAGCCCATCATGCGCCGGAACAATCAAAGTAACCATAAACCAATATGGATCTCCGCCCTTACACGCTACATCATTGGCGTTTATATGCACCAATAATCTTCCAGCGCCTTCGCTTGCTCCAACAATAGGGTCGGAAGAAACTACAAGCAACGGGAATTTATCTTTTTGGGAATCCGCAAATCTTATAAGCGCCGCGTCTTCTCCAATTCCAGGTCCAATTAAAACATCGGAGCGGGAAGCTCCCCGATATTTAAGAATTTCCCGCTCAAGGACATCCGGCGGCAGTTTGCCAATGCTTAACATTTTATTTTGGTATATCTCCCTTTACGCCCTCAACGAACCAATCCATTCCCCATATTTCATCGTCTGTCATTACTTTGCCTTCAGGTATCTTAACTTCTCCAGCCTGATTCTTTATTGGTCCGGTGAAAACGTCCCACGCGCCATCAATCATACTTGACTTTTTCTCGCTAACCAAATCTTTTATATCTTCAGGAACGGCAGGGCCAAACGGCGCCAAATCAACCGCGCCTTCTTTGAGCCCCCACCATACCGCGTCAGATTTCCATGTTCCTTTATTAACTTGGTCCACCATCAGCGAAAACATTTTTCCCCAGTCCCAAATAGGAGCGGTGAGGTGCATATTTGGAGCAAAAGACTTCATGTCATTATTGTAACCAATAACATACACGCCGTTTTCTTCACAAGCTTGAGCGACGGCGCCGGTATCAGCGTGCATGGCAAGGAGGTCGCACCCGGAATCTATGAGAGCTTTTGCAGCTTCTTTTTCTTTTCCCGGATCAAACCAGGTATACAGCCAAACAACGTTTACTGTAGCTTCAGGGTTTATCTCGCGTACTCCCAACGTAAAAGCGTTTATCATACGGATGACTTCAGGTAGAGGGTATGCCGCTACATATCCTATATTGCCGCTTTTACTTGCTTTACCCGCTACCAGACCGGACAAATAACGCGGTTGATACATGCGTCCAAACATGTTTCCAACATTGTCAGCTCTTTTATAGCCTGATATGTGAATAAAAGTTACATCCGGATTGTTTTCCGCAACTTCAAGAACATAATCCATGTACCCAAAGCTACATGCAAATACCAGTCTTGATTTATTACTTCTTATAAGGCGTTCCATCGCGGTAACTGACTCAGGACCTTCCGGAACAGATTCGATGGTATACGACTTAAGCCCTGGAAAATCATTCTCCATTTCCAGCCTTCCTTTTTCCTGCATATACGTCCATCCGCCATCGCCGGGAGGACCTATATAAATGAATCCGGGATTAATTTCTTCAATTGGAATCGTTCGAGAGAAGGCAGAATCAACTGCTATGAATCCGGCGCAAGTAAAGAAGATCAAAGTATAAACCAAAATTTTTCTCACACTGCAAAACCCCTTTCTTAATCCTCGCTTAAACAAGCGAATATTATTTGCCATTATAGCATTTTTTATGTTATCCTCTCATTAGAGTTTTTTCAAATATTGTAAGACTTACAAAAATGTTTTTTTGGGGGAGTTTTATTAACATGGGAACTGAAGACAGATATCATAAGACTTTTTCAATTTCTTGGGAAATGATGCAAAACGATTGTAAGACATTATCGGCGCGCCTATTAGGGAAACGCCCTTGGGAAAAAATAGTTGGAATAGCAAGGGGCGGCTTAGTTCCTGCCGCGATTGTGGCAAGAGAATTAAATATTCGCCTGGTCGATACGGTCTGCATATCAAGCTATACTGTCAAAACACAAGGAGAAGCCAATATTTTAAAAGCGCTTGAAGTTGGAGAAAACTCGGAGAATTGGTTAATAATTGACGACCTTGTTGATACGGGAAAAACAGCGCAAATTGTTCGCAAAATGCTGCCATATTCTTACTTTGCTACAGTATACGCAAAGCCTGAAGGGCGCGTTTGGGTTAACGACTGCATAACGCAGGTGTCTCAGGATACATGGATACTGTTTCCATGGGACTCAGCCCCCGCCTTTGTAAAGCCGTTGGCTGAAATGTAGTCATGACACGCTTCACTTAGTGCGTAGATTGATTTCAAGGGGGACTTTTTTTGGGAATTGAATATTTAAAATTTATTTTCTGGACTGCACTTTGGGCGTGGGTATTATCCGATACATACGCAAGGTATGTAATGCCTTTCATTGATAAATTTTATAACGCTCTTGACGAGATTACGAATGCAAGTCTGGAAAAAGGAAAACGTGAATATTATTTTAGGAAAACCATTACCATGTCCATAGAAATTATTTTCTCAATATTTTTAGCTTACATAATGATCTCATGGTCGGTTTGGTGCTTACTAAGGTGCGTGCTATATACTCAAGGACTTGACGTAGATCGCTGGGTTTATTTTATATCTGGCGGCATATGTTGCGAGTTAGCTCTTGGCAGAGCGGCAAGAGCTTTGCCTCACAGGAATTTTTTCGCTTCGATGCCATATATCATGGCAATGGGAGCATTTGTAGTTTTTTCGATGAATTATGAACCGGTACGAACTACATTTCCCTGGGTAATAAAATTTGTCGGACTCGACTCGCTTTAAACATTAACAATAGGAGATTCAGTTATGAATAACAAGCTAAAAAAACTCGCTTTTATCGGAGGTAAGGTATATACGCCGTTTGGATTCAAAGAAGCAATACTGACAGAAGGCGAAAGAATATGCTTCGTCGGAAGCTCTTCGGAAGCAGAATCAATCGCCGACTTTAATTATGAAATAATTGACCTTAACGGCAGAACAGTAATTCCCGGGTTATGCGACTCGCACATACATTTTCTGGCATGGGCGTCAAACACGGAAAAACTAAATTTCAAAGATTCCAGATCAATCACTGATATCCGCAAAAAATTGAGTAAATTCGTCAATAGTTTAAACGATGCCGACAATACGGATAATTTCTGGATAGAAGGTCGCGGATGGAATCAGGAACTTTTTGATTCTAATTCCAAAAAAATGCCAACCAGATACGATATTGATGATATAGTCCCTGAAATACCAACCGTTTTATCGCGCGTATGCGGGCATGTTGGAGTGATTAACACAGCGGCTATGCAAAAGCTCGGAATAAACAGAGATTCTAAAGTATCAGGGGGCGTTATTGATTTAGGGGCAGACGGCGAGCCCAATGGTATAATGCGCGAATCAGCTTTGGAACTTGTATGGAACAGCATCCCGTCTTTAGATGATGATAGTTTAAATCATTTACTTACAAAGTATGGAAATATAGCCGCTTCAGTTGGTTTGACAACTTTAAACTCGGACGATCTTTCAGAATTGAACGATGATTACAATAGGGCGATAAACTTTTATTCAAAAGCCGAATGCGAAGGAAAATTGCCATTCAGGATAAGACAGCAATTTTTACTAAGGAATAGCAAAATGTTGAGAGAGTTTCTTGCCAATGGTTGGAGAACAGGTCTGGGAAGCAAAAAGTATAAGATAGGACCTTTAAAAATCCTGTGCGACGGCTCGTTAGGAGGCAGGACTGCATTTTTACGGGAAGATTATGCAGATTCACCCGGAACCAGAGGAATCCCCATACATTCTCAGGAAGACTTGGACGAATTAGTATGGTTAGCTCATTCTTCAGGGACGCAAGTAGCTATGCATGCGATAGGGGACGCCACCCTCGACATGTGCCTCAACTCGATAGAAAAAGCAAAAAAGTTACGCAAAAACTCATTACGCCATATCATAGTTCATTGCCAAATTGCGGACGATGATCAGCTTTTAAGGCTAAAACAGCTTGGAATAGGGGTTGCAATCCAACCTTGTTTTGTCCCGTCAGACAGAGAAATGGCTAAGAGCCGATTAGGAAATGACAAAGCTTCTCGAAGTTACCGATGGAGGACAATGATTAAAAATGGGATAATTCTATCCGCAGGATCAGACGCTCCCGTAGAAAGTGTTTCTCCGCTTCTTGGCATCCATGCAGCAGTGACAAGACAAGATGAAAACAACCGCCCTTATGGAGGCTGGGTAGAAAGCGAAAAACTTTCCGTCGCCGAAGCTATTAACATGTATACATGGGCCTCGGCATGGCTTGCAAACGAAGAAAATATACGAGGAGAGATTGTTGTAGGCAAATTAGCCGATTTGGTTATCCTTGAAGATGATATATTCACAATAGCGCCGCAGAATATAAAAGATATTCAAGTATCAATGACGATTTGTGGAGGCAATATAACATATAAAATATAATTTTTAAGTTTTATCTCGTAAAAATGAGCTATTTCGTCTATACTGTCTTAGCTTCAAAAACAAATTGTATAAACGGGGTGACAGAATAGAAATGGTAGCGGAATATGAATTTGAAACAGAAAATTATATGTCGTTTGAAGAATTCGACAAATTTAAGAAGTTCGGCATTGATAAAGAGACTCCTTTTCTTATGATTGATCTTGATATAGTAGCCAAAAAATATGACGAGCTTTGTAAAGCTATGCCTCAAACGGATATTTATTATGCGGTTAAAGCAAATCCGGAAATTGAAGTACTTCAGCTTCTAGCTGACAAAGGCAGTTTTTTTGATGTAGCTTCAGTGTACGAAATTGACAGAGTGCTTGATCTTGGAATTGATCCTTCACGGATAAGCTTTGGCAATACAATTAAAAAAGCGCGCGATATAGCGTATGCATATCAACGCGGCGTCAGAATGTTTGCAACCGACTGCGAGAGCGACATGCACAAAATAGCCAAAAACGCTCCGCATTCAAGCATTTTTTGCAGAATACTCGCAGAAGGAATCGGAGCGGCATGGCCTTTATCCAGAAAATTCGGCTGTTACCCCGATATGGCAGTAAAAATAATGACCAGCGCGCATGAACTTGGTCTAAAACCAATTGGAGCGTCGTTTCATGTGGGTTCGCAGCAATATTACGTATCGCAGTGGAGAGAGGCTTTATGGGACGTAAAAAGCGTTTTCGACGAATTGGAAACGCGCGGGATAAAACTTGAAACCGTAAACCTGGGAGGCGGTTTTCCTGTAAGATATATTCATCCGATTCAAGAAACCGTCGCTTATGGCGCGGAAATAATGGAATATTTGGCTGAAGTCTTCGAAGACGATATTCCAAAAACAATAATAGAACCAGGCAGATATATGACAGGTGATAGCGGAGTAATAGCAACGGAAATAGTACAGATTTCAAAGAAGGAAATGATTGGAGGAAGGTCTTGGCTGTATGTAGACGTCGGCAAATTTGGCGGTTTGATAGAAACACTTGACGAAAGTATACGATATCCCATATATACTGAACGTACAGGCAGAATGATTCCTTATATAATAGCCGGACCGACGTGCGACAGCGCCGACATAATGTACGAAAATATACCTTACATGTTGCCGGATACAATTCAAGAAGGAGACAGAATTTATTTCTTAACTGCCGGCGCTTATACGGCAACTTATTGTTCAGTTGACTTTAATGGATTTCCGCCAATAAAAACATACATGCTCCCCAAATAGTAAAGGAGAAATTGACGATGAAACTATTTATTATTAACCCGGGCTCAACTAGCACCAAAGTCGCTTTATTTGACGATGATGAAGAGATTTGGAGCGAAACTCAGCGTTATGACACGGATGTCATAAGCAAGTTTAAGAGTATTGGCTCGCAAGAAGAATTTCGATTCAATGAGATTTGTAAAATTCTCAAAGAAAAAGGAGTTTCTCCTCAGGAATTTGACGCTATAGTTGGTAGAGGAGGACTTTTGCGCCCAATAAAAGGCGGGACATATGAAATAAATAGAAAAATGATAGAAGAGCTTCTTAGCTCACAATTCGGATCTCACGCCAGCAACCTCGGCGCGCCTCTTGCAGCTCGCTTTGCGGAAGCGGGAGGAGGCAAAGCAAGGTCTTTTATCGTAGATCCGGTTGTAGTTGACGAGCTGGTTGACGAAGCCAGAATATCCGGGCTTCCCGAAATTGAACGCCGATCAATTTTTCATGCGCTCAACCAAAAAGCTGTCGCAAGAAGGGGCGCTGCAAAAATGGGCAAAACCGTTCAAGACTGCAATTTTATCGTCGCGCACATGGGCGGGGGAGTCTCGGTTGGCGCGCATGAAAAGGGACGGGTAATAGACGTAAGCAACGGTCTCGACGGTGAAGGTCCGATGTCGCCGGAACGTAGCGGGGCGCTACCGGCAGGGAAGTTGCTGTCACTGTGTTTCAGCGGTAAATATACCCGTCAGGAAATAGAGAGTAAACTGGTTGGAAATGGCGGATTAGTAGCCCACCTTGGAACAAATGATTTGATAGAGGTTGAAAAGAGAATAACAAATGGAGACTCGCGCGCGTTGCTTATATTTAAAGCGTTATGCTACCAGGTTGAAAAAGAAATTGG
>Ga0099364_10011022_pt1 | contig 12387 bp, 10 predicted proteins | sample TergutTh196P3_FD_73070 | JGI IMG/M metagenome (GOLD analysis project Ga0099364, IMG submission 73070) | Microcerotermes parvus P3 segment gut microbial communities from Pointe-Noire, Republic of the Congo - Th196 P3 | ecosystem: Host-associated > Arthropoda: Insects > Digestive system > Gut ... | reverse complement strand
AATATGCGGCTAAGGGCGGCAATCCGAATGTGCCCGGCTGGATTGGGTATACATATTCGGGCAGCAATGATCCGGATGCGGTTGCCTGGTATGACGCTAACAGCTATAGCTGTACGCACGAGGTGGGGCTAAAACAAGCTAACGGGCTTGGGCTGTTCGATATGAGCGGGAATGTCTGGGAATGGTGCTGGGACTGGCAGGACAATTATACAAGCGGAACCAAGACCGATCCTACGGGTCCTGACACAGACACCCTCTCCTCCACCCGTGTGCTTCGCGGCGGCGGTTGGGGCCACGAAGTTTCGTACACGCGTTCGGCGGATCGGGACTGCCACAATCCTTTTGAAAGGAACTCCTTTTACGGTTTCCGGCTGGTTCGCCCCTGAAAAAGTGGTTAGCCCCAAATACCTGAACCCCAAGGTAAATTACGCGCTAATTTAAACTTTAGAAACCGCAAAGTTGCATCTTCGATTCGTACGCAAAGTTTTAGTCTAAAAATCCCCTAATTTTCTTTGCGTACTCTGCGGTTAAATATTAATAAGTTAGTTTCCAATATACCTTGCACTTTATAATAGCTTTTTAGTATAATATGTTAATGTTTAAGCAAATCAGGAGGTTCCATGACAATAGCTGATATGATAGGCCAAAGCGGTACTGTATCGCTGCTTGGGATGGGTATTGTATTCGGGTTTTTGATTATATTGGTTATTTCCATAAGCATTTTAGGGAAAATTATTAATTCATTTAAATCCGGAAAAAATATTTCTTCTGCTTCTGTAACAGCGGCAGGAGGCGGAAATAAACCAACATCCGCAAATAACGGGGATATTATTGCCGCTATTTCTGTAGCGGTAGATAAATACCGTAAATCAAATTAAGAGAGGAAAAAGAAATGCCTAAAGTTAAATTAACAGACCTTGTCCTTCGTGACGCTCATCAATCACTTTTTGCTACCCGCATGGTAACGGCGGATATGCTGCCTATCTGCGACAAGCTCGACAAAGCGGGCTTTTTTGCCTTGGAAGCATGGGGAGGAGCCACTTTTGACTCCTGCATACGCTTTTTAAACGAAGATCCCTGGGAAAGGCTTAAAAAACTAAAAAAAGCCCTGCCCAATACAAAAATTATGATGCTTTTGCGCGGTCAAAACCTGCTCGGTTACAGGCATTATGCTGATGATGTTGTTGCAAAATTTGTCGAATATGCGGCAAAAGGCGGCATTGACATTTTCCGCATCTTTGACGCCTGCAATGACCCTCGAAATTTCAAAACCGCTACAGAAGCTGCAAAAAAAACAGGCAAACACATTCAAGCTACAATTTCTTATGCTGTAACTCCCTTCCATACAATTCAAAAGTATGCTGAATTTGCCAAGCAGTTGGTTGATATAGGAGCTGATTCTCTTTGTATTAAAGATATGGCCGGCCTTCTTAAACCCTACGAAGGATACGATTTGGTAAAGGCGATTAAAAAGGTAACTGACTTGCCGGTTGAAATTCATACCCACGCCACCACAGGAATGTCGGTTGCGACATTGGCAAAATGTGCTGAAGCGGGTGCGGAAATACTGGACACAACCATTTCTTCCATGTCAATGGGTACCAGCCACAGCCCCACCGAAACAATGGTGGAGATTTTCAAAGGCACTGAATACGACACCGGCCTTGACATTGATCTGCTGCTGGAAATTGCCGCTTACTTCCGTATTGTCAGAAATAATTATAAAAAATTTGAGTCTAGCTTCCTCGGTGCGGACACCCGTATCCTTAAGAGCCAGGTTCCCGGCGGCATGCTAAGCAATATGGAAGGCCAGCTTAAAGAACAGGGAGCTGCCGACAAGATAGATGCCGTATTAAAAGAAATTGAAGTTGTTCAGAAAGATGCCGGTTACCCGCCCCTTGTAACTCCCACAAGCCAAATTGTCGGAACACAGGCGGTCTTCAACGTTCTTTTTGGCCGTTATAATAGGCTTTCCGGTGAATTCCAGGATCTTTTAGCAGGAAAATACGGAGCCTGCCCTGCTCCGAAAAATCCCGATGTAGTCAAAAAAGCGCTTGAGGCTTTAAAAATAGAAAAGGAAATAACCCACCGGCCTGCCGATGATATTCCTGCCGAATACGGCAAACTGGAAGATGAGGCAAAAAAACTATTGGGAACCAATACAGTTACACCGGAAGACGTGCTTACTTATGCAATGTTCCCCAAAGTTGCTCCGAATTTCTTCAAGACCAGAGCCGACGGCCCTGTTGTTTTCAAACCTGAAGCTGAAGCTCCTGTAGCAGCGCCTGCTGCGGCAAAACCTGCCCCTGCTGCAGGCCAAGCCGAAAAATACAATGTAAATGTAAACGGCGCCAATTATGCGGTTGTAGTTTCCCCAGCAGGGACAGTGGCAGTCACAGAAGTTGCTCCCGTTGCCGCTGCACCAGTTGCCGCCGCTCCGCCGGTTGCAGCGCCTGCTGCCGCCGCGCCTGCAGCACCATCCGGCACCGCCTCAGTAATTAATGCCCCCGTTGCAGGGACAATTCTGCGTTTTGCAGTCAGTGAAGGAGCGCAAGTTCAGAAGGGAGCGACAGTCATCATTATAGAATCGATGAAAATGGAACTGGAAATAAAGAGCGCCGAAACTGGAAAAATTCGCTTCCTTGTGGCGACGGGAACACAGGTTACATCGCAGCAGCCTATTGCGGAAGTAAGCTGAACGGAGGGCTTTAATGCTGATAAACAAGAAAAAGGATCCGGTATTTATTACCAAGGTATGCCTTGTCATTCTCCTTGGAGCCTTTGCTGCCTTTTATATAAGTTCAGCATTTAGTCCCAAGGTGCAAGCTCAAAGTACTGAAAACGAAAGCGCAAGCGGCATTATTCCCGGCAGCGAAGATATACCGGAAGTGTCGCTTAACAGTGTCTTTACCAATATCCTTGAATCTACAGGTATTTATTCTTTTATTTCCGGTGCAGTAGAAAAGGATTCAACTGAAGTTGAAGAGGTTATAGAAGAAGTTGATCCGGAGACGGGTGAAATTGTAAAAATTAACATTTACAAAAGAATAATCGTTCCCGGTTGGCAGACATTTATCATGGTACTTATAGGTTTCCTCCTTGTTTACCTTGCAGTAGGAAAGAAATTTGAACCTCTTCTCCTTATTCCCATTGGTTTTGGCACTATTTTTGCAAATATACCTTTTGCAGGAATGGCAGATCCTGGCGGATTTCTTGACATTATATACAAAGCCGGCATTGGAAATACTTTCTTCCCCCTGATTATTTTTATGGGTGTAGGGGCAATGACGGATTTCGGCCCCCTGATTGCCAACCCCAAAACCGCTATCTTAGGAGCTGCGGCTCAGTTTGGCATATTTGGAACCTTGTTTTTTGTAAGCCTGTCCAATTATATTCCCGGCGTTAATTTTAATATGCTGGAAGCCTGCGCCGTGGCAATCATTGGCGGCGCAGACGGCCCTACGGCAATTTACATATCTCAAACTCTTGCCCCTCACCTGCTTGCAACAATAGCGGTAGCGGCATATTCCTACATGGCATTGGTACCGGTTATTCAGCCGCCCATTATGAAATTGCTCACTACAAAAAAAGAACGGCAAATCAGAATGAAGCAACTGCGTGATGTTTCACAAAAAGAAAAAATGCTTTTTCCGCTTGTGGTTTTTGCGCTTTCAATATTACTTCTCCCTTCAGCGGCTCCCCTCGTAGGCGCTCTTATGCTGGGAAATTTCTTTAAGGAATGTAAGGTAACAGACAGGCTTTCAGATACTGCGCAAAATGCAATGATCAACATTGTATCAATATTGCTTTCGTTAGGCGTAGGCAGCAGAATGACTCCTGAAAAATTCTTGAACCCTTCATCATTAATGATAATTGCAATGGGGCTTGTAGCGTTTATGGTTGGATCAGCTTCGGGCGTTTTAATAGCCAAATTGATGAATGTCTTTCTTAAAGAAAAAATCAACCCGCTTATTGGTTCCGCAGGCGTTTCTGCGGTTCCAATGGCAGCGCGTGTTTCAAACAAAGTTGGCATGGACGAAGACCCTGGAAACTTCCTGTTAATGCATGCAATGGGGCCAAATGTAGCGGGGGTTATCGGCAGCGCAGTGGCGGCTGGCGTAATGATAGCGGTATACGCGGCAGGCTGATTCAATATTGATGGAACGCCGGCTTTCAGAATTTTTTACAAATGAAACTGCCGACAGTGCAGGTTTAACTGAACGTTACGGTGATGAAGATCCGGTCATTACTTCATTGGAATACGACTCAAGAAAAGTTAAAGGCGGGACAATGTTCTTTGCCCTTCCGGGACTGCACGTTGACGGGCATAATTTTATTGCCGATGCCCTTGCAAAAGGCGCTGTGGCAGTGGTTTATGAAAGGGAAATTGCAGAAAAAAAAACCGGCATAGTATACCTTAAAGTAAAAAATTCCCATTTTGCAATGTCTCCTGTATCAGCATCTTTTTATGATTTTCCTTCGCGCAGGCTTTTAGTTGCAGGCATTACAGGAACCGAAGGCAAAAGTACCACAGTCTTTCTTATCTGGCAGCTTTTGCGGCTGCTTGGAAAAAAAGCCGGTTTTTTTTCTACCGTGCAATATTCCTACGGAGACGATGCGCATTGGAATCCAGAGCATCAGACAACGCCTGAAGCTACTGTTGTGCAAAAAAGCCTTTGGGAAATGGCCGAAAAGGGCTGTTCTTTTGCCGTATTGGAAACAAGTTCCCACGGGCTTTCGGCAAAAACAAACAGGCTGGGCGATGTTGATTTTGATGCGGCAGTTCTTACCAATATGGCGCATGAACATATTGAATTTCACGGCTCATGGGAGCAGTACCGTGATGACAAAGCTAATCTTTTCAGGGCGCTTAGCCGCAAAAATGTAAAACATCCAGAAGTGTCTGCTGCACACCCGCAATTTGGCGTGATAAATGCCGATGATGAAAGTGCAGGTTACTTTGCTGTTTTGGCTAAAAATAAATTTAGTTTTAGCGTTAGCGGTAATGACGCTACGTTGATATTAAAGGCAATTGACAGCAATGCAGACGGCAACTGGTATAATGTATTAATTCAAAAAGAAAAAAAAACTATCAATATTAGAGACTGCCTGCCGGGCGCTTTCAATGCAGGCAATGTTCTAGCGGCGCTTCTTGTAGTATCATGTTTAACCGGCCTGCCTGTGAGTGAAATTGCCCAGTTATGCCCCAGGCTGCTTCCCGTCAGGGGCCGCATGACTCTTGTTGATAAAGGACAGCCTTTTGAAGTAAGGGTGGATTTTGCCCATACCCCATCGTCTTTTAAGGCAATTTTCTATTCTCTGCGGGAACAAATTTCCAAGTCTGGTGGTCGTATCATTAGCGTTTTTGGTTCTGCCGGCGAGAGGGATACCATTAAGCGTGCCGAGCAGGGAAAAATTGCCGCAGATTTTTCAGACATTATTATTCTGACCGACGAAGATCCCAGGGGTGAAAACCCAATGGATATACTAGAGGAGATAGCCCAGGGAATTTCATTCAAACGTGATGAGAACCTATTTTTAATTTGCGACCGCCCTGCCGCAGTACGCAAGTCATTTACGCTTGCCCAGAAAGGAGACCTAGTATTGCTGCTTGGAAAAGGTCATGAAAATTCGATAATATACAAGGACTTTATTATGCCTTACGATGAAATTGCCGAGGCAGAAAAAGCATTAGAGGAGATGGGATACAGATTATGACAAATGTTTTTATGAAAAATTTTCACCGGCTGCCGGTGGTTTTTGAAAGAGGCGAAGGCTCATGGCTTTTTGATACAAGCGGGAAGAAATACCTTGATTTTAGTTCCGGCATTGCAGTTAACTGCCTTGGCCACAACTACCCGCCTCTTGTTAAGGCCATTTCAGAACAGGCTGCAAAATGCTGCCATGTATGCAATTATTATCAAACAGATATAGCAGAGGCTTTTGCCCAAAAACTTATTGCTGTCTGCGCGCCTTACGGCATGAAAAACCTTTTTCTGGGGAACTCCGGCGCCGAGGCAAATGAGGCGGCCTGCAAAATCGCCCGAAAATATTCGCTTAAAAAATACGGTCAGGGCAGGCATACAATTGTCACCCTGCAAGGCAGTTTCCACGGAAGAACCATCACCATGCTTTCCGCCACAGGCCAGGACAGTTTTCACAAGGACTTTGGCCCCTTTACCGAAGGTTTTACATATATTCCCGCTAATGATATTGATGCGCTGGAAAAAGCGCTTAACGTAAAAACAACGGCAGGGCTTTTTCTGGAAACTGTGCAGGGGGAAAGCGGCGTAATACCCATGTCGCAGGAATTTATCGAAACAGCGGCTCGGCTTTGCGCTGAACGGGACATACTTCTTATGTTCGACGAAATTCAATGCGGGATGGGCAGAACCGGAACTTTTCTTGCTTTTGAGCAGTACAGTTGCGGCGGGCAGCCGATGAAATGCGATATTGTTACCCTTGCAAAAAGCATTGCAGGCGGCATTCCCATGGGGGCAGTTCTTGCCGGGGAAAAAGCGGCGGACGTTTTTGAATCGGGCGATCACAACAGCACTTTTGGCGGAAATCCTGTCGCGGCGGCAGCAGGACTGGTTGTTCTGGAAACCATAAACAATCCGGCTTTTCTGGCGGAAATTTCCCGCAAGGGGGAAAAGATAAAAAAGGCAATCAGCGCATGGAATCACCCTGCAATACAGGAAATCAGAGGCCGCGGCCTTATGCTGGCGGCGGACATTGACAGGGAAGCATGGCCGCTGCTGGAAGCAGGCATAGCCCGTGCAACTGCCACTCAATGCGGTTTGCTATTTCTTTCCGCCGGAAAAAAGACCCTGCGTTTCCTTCCGCCCCTCGTCATAAGCGACAATGAAATTGACCAAGGGCTGGAAATATTACTAGAGTTGCTGGGTTAAATTGCTAAGAGTTGCCGCAAAGACGCAGGAGTTTGTGGGAAAACTATTTCTGAAATAAATCACGCAAAGACGCAGAGACACAGAGGGGAAGAAAAGTTTGGGGTTAGGAATTAGGAATTAGGCAAGTTGTGCGCCTCTGCGGCTCTGCAAGAGACCTTTTCCTGCCGTCAATCAGACACTTCATTTTCAAGGTCATCCATTACAGATAACGCCAGACGGAAGCCCATGTTAAAGAACTTGTTGGCCGGAGCGTCGCTGCCGCGGGATGTTGAACTGGCATCACGTCCGGGGCTGTCCCATGCTCCGCCGCGTCTTGTGCGGTTTAAGCCTGCGGCCGGGCCTGTAGGATCTGTCTGTGCTTCCCTTGGGTATGTTCTGTATCTGTCATAGCACCATTCCCATACATTCCCTCTCATGTCGTACAAACCCAGAGCATTTGGTTTTTTCGTTCCAACAGGGTTTGTGCTGCCTTTGCTGTTGCCCATATGCCAGGCCTCAGCATCTAAAGTTTCAGCTTCCCTGGAAATTGATGCCGGCCTGCTTTTATTCCCGCCCTTTGCGGCATATTCCCATTCAGCTTCGGTGGGGAGGCGGTATCCGTTGGCATTCCAGTCCGCTGTAACAACAGCATTTGTAACAGGAAAACCTGTTTCAGGAGTTCTTTCGCTTATAGTATATACAGGATTAAGCCCTTCCATTTCGCTCAGTTTATTGCAGAATTCCACAGCATCGTACCAGTTTACATGGTAAATAGGGTAATTGCCACCTTCTCCATACAAAGCTGTCGATGAGAATCTCTTATCTACCTGCATGTCTCTCTGCTGCCGTATATTTGTACCCATAACATCAAACCATTCTTTCTGCGTAACAGGGTATTTATTTATATAGAAACTTTTTAACGTTACCTGCCTCATGGGTTTTTCATTATCCCTGCCGCTGACACTCCCCATCTGGAATGTGCCGCCTTCTACCAGTACAAAGTTCTGGGGAATGCTAAACAATGTTGAAGGCAGTAAAACGGCAAACATCGTTGAAACAAGCAAAAATCTTTTTTTCATTTTTCCCTCCACTGGATAAAATACCTGATATATTATAAGATAATCTACCATAAGAAAAAGGTCAATGATTTTTCCATGACAGAAATGCAATTATATTCATTTAAACTAGATTTTATTTATGATAATGATGAAATTCCCTTGTTTGCAGCCTTTAAATTAATGTTTGAAGGTGGCCCTGTCGATGAAATATCCTGTATTTTATCATCGCGCCATGCGGGCAATATGAAAATGCCAAGGCATAATACGCCCCGGCATACCCTTTTAAAAAAACTTAATCTAAATCCAGAACAGGTATACGGGCTTAAGCAAATTCATTCCCGCGATGTGCTTTTGGTAAGCGGGGAAAACCCGCCGGATATTCCTGCTGACGGAATGATCTGCTGCAACCCAAGCGGCGGAAAAATCCTTTCTGTAACGGTAGCGGACTGTCTGCCTGTATTTCTTGCGGATACAGTATCGGGCGCTTATGCCCTGCTCCATTCAGGTTGGAAAGGAACAGGCATTGCGCTTAACGCAGTAAAAATGATGGAAGAACATTTTTCTTGCAGACCTCAGGATATAGCTGCAGTTTTGGGCCCCTGTATAGGTTCCTGCTGTTACAAGGTTGACAGGGAACGGGCAGAAAATTTCAGGCAGGAATTTGGTTGGCAAAGTACGGTTACTTTAGATGGAAACCATTACCTTGATTTAAGACAAGCCAATATTCAGCTTTTGGCAGACTGCGGCATACGCAATATTTCTGTATGCGAAAATTGTACATGCTGCGATACCCGGCTTGGCTCTTTCCGCCGAGAAGGGACAAACTTTACAGGGATGTTAGCGTTATGCGGACCTATATCGTGAATCAATCTATTCCCAGGCAAGTGCCGACCGCTTTTGCTGTCTCGATCATATAATGATCCTGCGGTACATATTTAACTTTTCCCTCGGTAATACTGATTTCCACAGAAGTTATTTCATTACCGGCAAGGGCGGCCATTCTGTTGTAATTGCCTTGGGCTAAAAGCTCTGCGGCGGCTGTTCCAAGACTGGTGGCAAGTATGCGGTCTGAGGCGCTGGGAATACCTCCGCGTTGCACATAACCAAGAACTGTAGCGCGGGTTTCCATGCCTGTTTCATCATAGATTTCCCTTGCAATACGGTATGCCGCAGAGGGTGCTTTCCCCGCTCTGAATTTTTTTATTTCCTCTTTATCCATTGATGACTCTTCTATGGAAACAGCGCCTTCTGCAACAACCACTATGGAATATGCTTTTCCCGATCTTGCCCTTTCTTTCAGATGATGGCTTATTGCTTTTATGTCGTAAGGAATTTCCGGTATAATGATGACATCGCCGCCGCCTGCAACACCGGCATAAAGGGCAAGCCATCCGGTTTTATGCCCCATCAACTCAATTACAATAACCCTGCTGTGACTCTGCGCCGTAGAATGAAGCCGGTCAATAGCTTCTGTGCCTATGGCCAGCGCCGAGTGAAAACCAAAAGTACGGTCTGTGCCGAATATGTCGTTATCAATTGTTTTTGGCAGGCCGATAATATTAAGCCCCTGCCTTGAAAGGCGGGAACCTGTGTTATGTGTACCGTTTCCTCCGAGGATGACAAGACAGTCAAGGCCAAGCTTTTCGTAAGTTTCCTTTATTGCCACTACTTTTTCATCCGGGATTTCATCAATTTTTCCGATAGGGGAATTGAAGGGCTTTTCCCTGCTTGCCCCAAGAATTGTTCCGCCCTTGGTTAAAATGCCCGCAAAGTTTGCAGGTTCCATCAAGCGAACGTTTTCTTCAATAAGGCCGCGAAAACCTTCGGCTATTCCATAAATTTTCATGCCGTAACGGTCCTGGGCAGGACGGCACACACCTCTTATTGCGGCATTAAGGCCGGGGCAATCCCCTCCTGCCGTAAGTATTCCAAATGTTTTTGTAACGCTGTTTTTCATTTTATGCATTGCTTTAACGCTTCTCCCATTAACTTGATATTTTCCAGCCAGTCCCATGCAAGGGGGTCAAGGCTGATTAATTGAGCCCCGGCAGCGTCCGCAACTGTTTTGGCAGAGCTGACCGGAAACTGGGCCTGTACAAAAACTGCCGCCGGCTGTTCCTGTTTTGCAAGGGTTATCAAACGGTTCAGGTCGCGGGGGCCGGGGGTTTTACCGCCTGTTTCCACGGCAATTTGATGAATGTCAAATTCATCAAGGAAATAACCGAAACTGGGGTGGTAAACAAAAATATTTTTCCCTTTTAACGGCAAAAGTTCTTTGCGCAGTAAATCAAATTCAAGATCAATTTCCTGAATAAGATTATTGTAATTTTCCAGATATTTTTCTTCTTCCTGCGGATTAATAACGCAAAGAGCATCCGTTATGTGCTTTGCCATAATTTTTGCAGGTTCCCATCCAAGCCATGAATGACGGTCTATACCTGTGTCATGATCGTGTTCATGTTGTTCATGCTCATCAATCATTCTGAATGTAACCCCGTCGGTGCCGTCAATTACAGCCAGGGCAGGTAAAAGCTCAGCAATTTTCGGCAGAAAAGCAAGCTCAAATTCAGCGCCGCTAAGTATCCATGCTTTTGCCCGCATCATGTCGTTTATTTGTTTTGGCAAAGGTTCATAGTTATGATGATTTTGCCCCTCCGCCAATACCAGTATTTGAAAATCATCGCCGCCAATACGTGAAACAAACCAGGCCTGCGGCAATATGCTGACGGCTATTATTGGTTTTTCTGTATCCGTTTGACGCTGGCATACGGTAAAACAAAGAAGAAATAAAATCAAAACCTTTTTCATATAATTTTTCATCGTTTAACTTTTACTTTTTTTCGCTTTCTTCCCATAAAAGCCCTGGCGCAAAAGCCGGCGAATTTCATCCAGAAGGGCTCAAGCCTGCGGCGGACTTTTTTAAGGCTGTCAATAATAGGAATGTACTGCGGGCATTTTTTTTCGCATATACCGCATTTTGTACAAAGGCTTGGCCCGCTAGATTTTTCCGATATAAAACCAGAGCAAAGAATTATCTGTTTTATTCCTTCAAAATAACCCAGGGAGTATGATGAATTATAAGCTGTAAAACAGCCGGGAATATTAACTCCCGCAGGACAGGGCAGGCAATAATTACAGCCCGTGCATTTGATTTTACTTGTACGGTTAATCACTTCAAGAGCCTTACTGAAAACTTCCATATCAGACTCTTTTAACATTCCCGCTTTGGCGTTATCTGCAAGACGTAAATTTTCTTCAAGCTGCGACATCTCATTCATGCCGGAAAGCAGAAGTACCGGCTCTTCCTGATTCCATACCCAGTTAAGAGCCCAGGCAGAGGGAGACAGATCCGGATTTGCTTTACGGAATATTTCGACAGCTTCTTTTGGAAGCCCATTTGCAAGTTTTCCGCCCAGAATAGGCCCCATAATCATTACTGGCATTTTTTGAGAAGCTTTCTTTAAGCCTTCCACTCCTGCCTGAAAATTTTCATCAAGATAATTATATTGAATTAGGCACATATCCCAGTTATAATCATCAATCAACTTTAAAAATTCTATTTGGCTGCCGTGAAACGAAAAACCAATATTTTTTATTTGCTGTGATTTCTTTTTTTCGCTAATCCAATCCTCTATTCCCCAAGATTTAAGTTTTGCCCAAAGATCGTAGTCTGTGATCATGTGCAAAAGAAAATAATCTATATAACTGGTTTTAAGCCTTTTAAGGCTCTGGTTAAAATATTTTTCAAAAGCCTCAGGGCTTTTTACCATTACCAGAGGGAGCTTGGTTGCGATATACACTTTCTCCCTGATTTTATGTTTTTCAAGGATTGCCCCCAATGCTTCTTCGCTTCCTGAATACATTGCCGCTGTGTCAAAGTAATTAACCCCGTTTTCTATAGCGTGCAAAACCAACTCTTCTGTTTTACGCATATCCGTGCCGGCAATGCCCCTGGGAAAACGCATACAGCCAAACCCCAATACTGATAATTTATTTCCGGTTATTTTATCTGTCCTATATTGCATAAACTCCTCTGGATTGACTCTATCATAAATGATAAATTAATAAAACCGATGAATTGCTATTGTTTATACTATAGTTTATGTAAAATATAAAACAGGAAAATCCGAAAAATTCTCACAATTTTAGTGGAAAAATGTCCGGTTAAGTTGTCTTTATTTGTGACAGAAGGATTATGATAGATTATGGTTTTGACTATAGCAGAATGGCATAAAGAGTTTTTCCCCTTGGTTTACCGGCGTTCCAAGCATATGCTTCGTAACAATAAATATGACCCCGAAGATGCGGCTCAGGATGTTTTTCTTAAACTTCTCAAAAATAAAGAAAACGGGGAGGGCATAGAAAACCCTGAGGGCCTGCTCTGGACGATAGCCACCCGTGAATGCCTTAACAAACTTAAGGCGAAAAAATGGAAAAAG
>Ga0099364_10011021_pt1 | contig 12388 bp, 17 predicted proteins | sample TergutTh196P3_FD_73070 | JGI IMG/M metagenome (GOLD analysis project Ga0099364, IMG submission 73070) | Microcerotermes parvus P3 segment gut microbial communities from Pointe-Noire, Republic of the Congo - Th196 P3 | ecosystem: Host-associated > Arthropoda: Insects > Digestive system > Gut ... | reverse complement strand
GATTCGTATAATTATAGTATCGTAAGAACAAAGTCTTTGGCAACCCCTTAGGCACGAAACAGCGATTTTAGGCACGAAACTTTATAGCGGTATGAAAATGCGTGTTTCAAACATAGAGTCATCAAAATCATAGCAGGTTTAATTTCCGAGGGGGTCTATTGTATTAGAGTATTTTGGAAAATCACTCTAAGCTTTATCAATCGCTACACAGATTTTCACCCCTAATTGTCCCAAAAATTTATAATAGTCATACTTTCCAATATCTTTTGTAATTCCACCAACAATCTCATATTCATTGATATCCTTAAAATTTACTTTTACTAATCATACAAATTCAATCAGAATGGTTCTCTGCATTCCGACCCTCATCCAAAAAACTCACATAACTGTTCATAAGACATTGAGCTTAAATCCATAACCGGGTTCCCAGAGCCGCTATCTGCAGGCTTAACTCCGGAAAATCCGCTTTTTTCGACTTTTCTGCCCTGGTCAAAGAGAAATTTTGTATCTTTTCCATCTGTCAGCGCTTTTATCGCCTCATCAAGTCCTTTTATCTGACCATGCTCGTCTGTTTCGGCATTCTGTAAAACAGGAGCTAACAAAGGCTTCACAGTTTCCGGTTTATAAGCCTTAGCTTTGAGGAGAGCTGCCTCCACTGTATTGCGTATTTTTTCCCTTTTCAATTCTTCTTTTAGTGCCTCTGCATCCCCTGCACTTTTCAATGCAGACAACTCACGGTTAACCTCATTAAACCGCGACTTGGTGACATACGCACCATCTAACGCCTCCATAACCAATTTAGCCTGTCCCTCTGTCATTCCCATTTCAATAAGTTTTTTCTTGTCCATTTCTAATCTCCCTTTCAAATTTTTAATTAAAGGGCAGTCATTGCTGACCGCCCTTTGCGTGCCATAAATTAAATTTTTCGCTATAATCTTTTAGAACCAATACGAAGATATCCATTGGCTCTGATTTTTGTGGACTTTGTGCGTTTTCTTTTATTTTTTCCAGCATAAATTGTGCTTGCTCAGCCGCACTGCCCAAATCTGGATACTGTCTCTCCGGCACTTTCCACCCTTCGCCCCAAATATTTTGGGGCGAAAAAATCCCCCGCTCCCCCTCAGTCATCTTCGGCCTCACAACCGGCGGCGGTTCTTTTTCTGGTTCCATTTCCCAAAAGTTAGGTCTTTCGGCTAACTCTTCCTCATCGGGCATCAGCCCCTGCCAGCCTACAGCTTTTGACTGCTGCCTATGTCACTTTTTTGAGATGTTCGGGTAAAATTGCAAACATAGCCGTTGTTCTGCCCATATCATCAATAAACTCCACTTCGTATGCTTCGTTAGGGTTAGTAAACGCTATAACAACTGTACCGCTCTCTCCTTTTTTTATTTTTTCCTCCGGAAAATCACATAAGGTTTCCACTACGTCTAATTCGTTAAATTTCAATCTCGCCACTCTCCTATCTTACAAATATTGTCGTCATCCTTGGAATTTCAGCTCCAGGGTCAATTATCCAACCCGTGCGTACTATTGCAGTATTACCATTTGGCCCTGTAATCGGCATATCTACAGAGAATATCCTTCCATGATTGCCTATTTTTCCAGATACAGCTTCACTCGTGGCCAACTTCTGCTGAACTTGTTCTATTAAATGTGCTGAATTTGACTGATTATAGCCCAATGCACTTTCAAAAACTTTTGCTTTGTGTTTCCCCTTAGAATGTGTTGGATTTAGTGCATAATCAATTACTTTTCTGGGATCAACTACCACCTTATCAACATTTGGCAATGTTTTTTTCCCAACTTTCCCTGCCTTAAAAATCGCCTTTGGCACCTTTCGACTCGCCTTCCCGGTAACCTTCCCAAGCACCTTGCTGCCTGTGGCAAACCATCCGGCAATCGGCACCATACCCAGTGCCGACATCAGCGCGTTTTCCCCATCGCCTCTTGCCGCGTATATCAGGGCATTCAGCCCATCGGCGGGCTCCCCGATTACCGGAACCATTCCTACGGCATCCAGCATAAGCTGTGCATCGTCAAGCATTTCACCCATGAGCCTCCGCCTGAGCTCCTTATCATTTGCCAGCCGTTCCATCTCTTCCCTGTCCGGCAAATCCCCCAAACTCGGCATCGGCTCTGGCGGTTCTTTCACATTCCCCCTCAGGAAAATATCCCTATCTGCACCTGTCATCTTCGGCCTCACAACCGGAGGCGGCTCCCTCTCGGGTTCCGGCTCCCAGAAGTCGGGTCTCTCGGCTAACTCTTCCTCATCGGGCATCAGCCCCTGCCAGCCTACAGCTTTTGACTGTATCATCATCAGCCTGGTGTTATGCGACATTTTGTGCTTGTTTTTAGCGCAGATAGACAATGCCACGTTTTCCATCTCTTTTTCCCGCTCGTCAAGCTGACGCAATGTCGCTCGAAGCGCGTTAAAATCTGGTGGTTAGGGGGTATGTGGGCGGGCGGAACGCCCGCCCACATACCCCGTCAAATAAGCCCCATTTCGATATTTTGGTATTTAATAATAACTTTTTCAGCCTCTTCCTCGCTTTTTTGTGCTAAAATGGCATCTTCCTCAGAGACCTCAGTTTCCTTAATGTTATCAAAGTGGGCACCTGAATCATACTGTATGACGTATCTCCCATTTGTTTTTTTAATTTGCATCCAATCATTTTCAAAAATAATTTCCATATTTACACCTCCTATTATTTTATTGGTTTAATAGTATATTGACTTACTGTTGGAGAATCAATAATTGCCTCTGATATTCCCCCCGATGTATGTCCACCCGGAATCCACTGACGATTTACGCCGGGTTCATTTCCGCTCGGAATTCTCAATCCTGTAGGCTTTTGAATATCTACTCTTACCGGGCTTGATCCAAGGGAACCCTTTGGAAACCCAAGAGACTGTTCTAGCTTTGTAATGTCTCCACTAGCTTTAGCAATTAAATCATCTGCAACAGATGAGGGCATTACAAATGTTCCTCCTTTAGGTCCTGCCGTTCCTGTAGGGGCTTTCGCAACAATCCTTGTAACACCTTTTTCAAATGGTTTTAAGTGCCTGGAAATTTGAGTTTTACTCAAATAGGTTGAAGGATCTGCTCTTTGCCCCTTTGGTGTTTCGAGAATTTCGGCAACCTTTGCTTTAGGTATTTCAATTTTATCCGCCGTTTTCCCCGCAACCTTACCTTTTCTCCCAACTTTCCTCGTCACTTTCTTTGCGGTTTTCCCGCCTTTAGCCGCTTTTGCAACTTTTCCGCCTTTGCTAAGCCCCTTTGCAACCGCACCAACCGGAACCACCAGGCTTAACGCTTCGCCAACCGCCGCACTGTCGCCGTATCTGTCTTTCAGCAATTCGGCGTAGATGTAATCGTCACTGCGAAAAGAGCTTCTTCTGTTTAAATCTGTAAGAATTCCAAAAGATGCACTGTCCATAAAGCTCTGATACATCACGGCAAATCTCGGGTCCTTGAATCTTTGTTTCGCCGCCTCCAGCTCTTGCTCATATGCTAATTTAAGCATATTGTAAACACCTTCTGGCAGTTTAGCCTTGTCTTTGTCACTCAATTCAATAAAAATTTGTGCTTGCACAATGCTCTTGCTCTTTGAATATGGATGCTCCATCCATTCCTTTTCCCTTAATTCCCATTCTTTCTTGAGTTCTGGGGTAATGGGCAAAATTTCACTTTTCGGTCTCTTGGGTTCCGGCTTTTTCTCCCAAAACTTCGGCTGTCCAGCCCCATTTTCCAGCTTGGGCGGTGTTATTTTCTGCCTAGGTTTTGGCGGCTCAATTTGCGGCAAATCCCCTCTACTCGGCATCGGCTCCGGCGGCTCTTTCACATTCCCCCTCAGGAAGATATTCCTATCCGCACCTGTCATCTTCGGCCCCACAACCGGCGGCGGTTCTTTTTCGGGTTCAGGCTCCCAAAAGTCGGGTCTTTCGGCTAACTCTTCCTCATCGGGCATCAGCCCCTGCCAGCCTACAGCTTTTGACTGTATCATCATCAACCTGGTGTTATGCGGCATTTCGTACTTGTTTTTAGTGCAGATAGACAATGCCACATTTTCCATCTCTTTTTCCCGCTCGTCAAGCTGACGCAATGTCGCCCGGAGACCCTCAAAGTCCGGTGGTTAGGGGGGTAGTGGGCGGGCGTTCCGCCCGCCCCTGTTTCTTCACTTAGTCAACCAGATACAATTAGTGCATATCATAAGCTTTTCCAACACATTCAGCCCACTTTTCACTCTCTCCTTCAGCCTCCAGCTTATCAATCAGCCATTGCAAATTAAAATCAAATTCATCCTTATAGATTTTAAGAAAAGCTATAACGGAACAAAAAATTTGTTTTGAGGAAAGTAGCTTATTATTTGTAACATTACTTGTGCAGTCTTCCCATGTGTCGAAAACAGCCATATCAACTGGTTCGTCCCCTTCAAAAATTTCTGTGTTCATAAAGCCTAACATCGCACCCAAGTCATCATTCCTTGTATTCCAATAACACCCATCAAGTAGTTTGAACATAGCCATATATGCTTGTTTAATGTTTAATTTCATAATTGATTTTTCCTCTCTCTATCTTATTTTCCCTGTAGGTGATTTTAAGCCCGTATCAGGATTATAGGTTTTTGGGGTTTTATTTAACCCTCCATCTATAATGTTACCATTTCGAGTTTCTACCCAAACTTGTGTCCCATCGGGCTGACTTTTCGCAAACCAGTCATTGCCATATTTGTCTGAACCCAGATAATTTGATTTGCTATTTGCTGTGTTCTCAATCAATTTTCTGTTAGCTGGAGTATCAGATAAATGACCTACCTTATTTCGGAATATATGTTTTAATTGGGGGTAATTATTAGGAAATTTGTTGCGTTTCGCATTCCGAGCAACCTTCCCCGCCTTAAACAAGCTCCGCGGCACTTTCCTAAACGATTTCAGTGCAACCTTGCCGCCTTTTACAGCATATTTGCCTACCGGAACGCTGCCCACGGCATACAAAAATCCCTCGCCAATGCTGCCTTTTTCAAACGCATGGTAGGCACTAATGCCCTCGGCAACACTGCCTATTCCAGGAATATATCCCAGTATATCCCGCGTGTTTTGTTCCTCTTCGTCTTGCTTTATCCGCTCCTTGTTCTGCTCGTAATACATAAATAGGTAATTATGTATGCTTTCTGGCAGTTCGGCTTTTTCCTCATCGCTCATCCTGCTAAAAATTCGTGCATTGGCAAGAGGCATATTTTTAGCATATTTGCTCTCTTGCCATTCTTTGTCGTGTTTTTCATATTCCGCTCTCATTTCGGCGGTAATTGGCAGGATTTTGCTCGTCTGTTTTTCTGGCTCCGGCTTTTTCACCCAAGGCGGCGGCTCTTTCAACAGAAGGGGGCGGGCGGAACGCCCGCCCCCTTCTGCTGTTTTTTACGGTAAATTTTAGAATTGATCTTTAATCTTGTCCCATAATTCTAAAATTGTTTTACCTTCAATCCTTCCATCTCTGAAAAGCTCCTCTGATGTAACAAAATCTTGAGAATAACCGTCTTGTCTTGTCAGATAGTATCCATCAGCATTCTGGCTAATCCAGTATTCGTTATCATCAAGGCAAAAAAGGTACTCTACCCCATGTTTTACAAGTTGTTGAAGTTCTGTATAATTCAATTTGCAACCTCCTATCTGCTTTTAAGTGTCCCATCGGGATTGTATTTCCAAATATGTTCATGCGGAACTTCGGGATGTGCCTTAGGCTTCCTATGATTTGTCATATCCAAATCTCTCGTTGCCTTTCCGTCAGAACCGAACCATCTACGAGTTGCAACCTCTCCATCTTTCGTGAGAATATCGACACTCGAGTTTGGCACTCCATCTAATCCAGGATTTTTTCGCACTCGTTTATGATTTAACGCCGGAGTACTGTCATATACTTTTCCTAAGTTTGACTTTACCTTGTTGCCTATTTTCGCTGTTTTCCTTCCAGCTCTCCCAGCCTTAAAAATCGCCTTTGGCACCTTCCTGCTCGCTTTCCCGGTAACCTTACCAAGCACCTTGCTGCCTGTGGCGAACCATCCGGCAATCGGCACCATTCCCAGTGCCGACATCAGCGCGTTTTCCCCATCGCCTCTTGCCGCGTATATCAGGGCATTCAGCCCATCGGCAGGCTCCCCGATTACCGGAACCATTCCTGCGGCATCCAGCATAAGCTGTGCATCGTCCAGCATTTCACCCATGAGCCTCCGCCTGAGTTCCTTATCATTTGCCAGCCGTTCCATCTCTTCCCTATCTGGCAAATCCCCTCTGCTCGGCACAGGCTCTGGCGGCTCTTTCACATTCCCTCTCAGGAAAATATTCCTATCCGCACCTGTCATCTTCGGCCTCACAACCGGCGGTGGTTCCCTCTCAGGCTCCATTTCCCAAAAGTCGGGTCTTTCGGCTAACTCTTCCTCATCGGGCATCAGAACTTTTTCATAACACTTTTAAATGGCATATCCGCAAGCCTTAATTCAATCTCAAAATGGTCTCCCGATACATGACCTATTTCAAAACTTATCCCGAAAACATCTTTCGTAAAATAACTATTGCAACCATTATATGATAAGTCAGCTTTCATAAATATCTCTATAAATTCATCATCAGTTTTTTTAAGAATTTGTTTGTATACATTGGAGTATTCTAGTTCATTCTGAAGTATATTTGAGCCCTTCGCAGTATTGTCAGCCCCGTTTGTAACATAGTGTTGCAGGTATTTTCTTATTATTTGCACAAAAAAATGATCAATGTTCACCATATCAGAAAGGCGTAATTTGTGTCCATCCTCTATGTTAATATTAATGGTATAAAATAAATTTCTTGGATAAGGCATATCATTTACATAGGCAAATCCTGTGTAATTAACGCTCAAATAATTAGCACTTTGATATAAAACAGCATATTCTAATGTTAAGCTAAAATCATCAATGTTATAGTTATTAGTGTTTTTCCAATCTTTCACATCCGCAAAAGCCCCTTCTTTGAGAAGTTCATTGATTTCACCCTGTTTCTTTTTGTCTTTTAGTCCTGTAACATGTGGATAATAAATCCTTATGCCCCCTCTTCGTAACAAAATCTTTCTATTTCATATTCTCCCGAAATTTTGTCATGCCACAAAACAAACCAAAGCAATAGTGCAAATAAAGAAATGCTTGCTATAGTAATTATTTTATATTTCATAGCCTCACCCCCACCGAATGGGAATCCGATGGATTCCCATTCGGTAAATTTTTATGTCAATTTACCACGCTTTCATCAGCTCTTTAAATCGTTTTAACCTTTCTTCCCATTCGCCAGGCTCTCTCTCCGAAAACGCATTGCCTCTGTTGATGGCATTAGAGACCTGCTTAAACGTGGAAATTTCATCTTGACCTTTGATGTTTCCTTTCTCTATAATATCGTTTATGCTATGTGTATCCCAATAATAACCCGCAATTTCCCAAGCGTATTTCTTTGCAACATAATCTGCACCCTCTTCCATAATCTTGGGATCATGTCCATACTTTTTCTCGATGTAGTCCGAAAACTTTTGATAATTATATCTTCCTGTGAGTTGGATATATCCTGCACCTCTAAATTTATATCCATCCCCTGACTCAGTATTTCCCAATCGCTTTCCTATATCCGTTTTTGGTTCATACCGTTTGCAATATTCTCTTACGGAATTTTCGGGAAGCCAGCCAGCTTCAGTAACGGAAAGCCGTGATTCGTGTATGGAAGCGGCAAGGAAAAACTTCACTTGTTGATGTGTGATTATTCCGTATTCTACCAGCATGAGATTTAGCTCTGCTAACATGGACTTTGTATAGAAATTTGCTTGAAAATGTCCCGTTTCCTTTAATATGTCTCGCAACTGGTTTATCTGGAGAAGTTCTATCACCTCTTCTTCCTTCTCCTCTTCCTCCTCCGGCTTCCAGCCTTCCGGCAACACCGGACCGAGAAATTCAGGGTCTCCGGGCTTAGGCGGGTCTTTTTCTTCCTTTTCCGTTGGCAGGTCGTGTACAGGGGTACATCCTGTCAACCAAAACGGCGGAAGCCACTTGATAACATTCCCAACGCTATCAAGAATCATCCTCGGCACATTCGCTTCCTCCGCAATCCTTTCCATCTCTTCCCTATCTGGCAAATCCCCCCTGCTTGGCATCGGCTCTGGCGGCTCTTTCACATTCCCCCTCAGGAAGATATTCCTATCCGCACCTGTCATCTTCGGCCTCACAACCGGCGGCGGTTCTTTTTCGGGTTCAGGCTCCCAAAAGTCGGGTCTCTCGGCCAACTCTTCCTCATCGGGCATCAGCCCTTGCCAGCCTACAGCTTTTGACTGTATCATCATCAACCTGGTGTTATGCGGCACATTGTGCTTGTTTTTAGTGCAGATAGACAACGCCACATTTTCCATCTCTTTTTCCCGCTCGTCAAGCTGACGCAGCGTTGCCCGGAGTGCGTTAAAGTCTGGTGGTTTGCGTTCATCCTATGTCATTCAAAGAACACTTTATCCTTGTAACCTTCCACCTCCTCAAGTACATCCGCAACAAGATTATCTTTTTCTTCATTTGTCACTCTCGCGGAATCGTGCGGTGGAAGCCAGTGCATAGAGTCCCTAATGGCATAAAATCCATCTATCCCAAGTTCTCCCCCAAATCTTGCTGTTTTACCATTGTGTTTAATATTTATGTAGCATTTAGTTCCTGTGATTTCCATTTGCTCCTCCCTCTCGTCAAGCTCCCGCAGTGTCGCCCGGAGTGCGTTAAAGTCTGGCGACTAAGGGGGTATGGGCGGGCGGAACGCCCGCCCATACCCTTCTGCCTCAGTCAAGCATAATGCTTTAGCTTTTTAATTCTATATCATCAGGTTCAACTGTCAAGACATCAATTGTGTTATTTTTATCGTCAAAAAATTCCACTTCGTAAGCAAGTCTGGGGTCGTTGTATATAAACACTATCACACCTATACAACCAGCTATCACGTTGTCTGACAAATCTTTTGTTGCCTGAACGGAAGCGTACTCTTCAAACATATGTATCTCTCCTCACTTTTTTGTAGGTATGGCTGTCACAAGCCGGACAACCCCATCGTTATTTTTTATCCAGCCGAACTTAACGTCAATCATCCTCCCATTCGCACCTTTAATCGGGATAACTTGATTGAATTTCGTCCCAAATTCAGTTGTTACGCCTTTTACTGCTTTTTGGGGGTCAAAAACAATTTGTTTTGCAAGCTCCTCTGAGTTTTTCTTTGTAAAACCAAGAGCTTCTTTAAACCATTTAGCTTTGTCCCCGCCTTCTGGATGCTTTAGATCGAGCAAATATTTGTTAAGCTTAACCTCCACGCTTTTCCTGGTTGTCTTAGGAAGCTTGCTAGCAACTTTTCCAACCTTCCCCGCTTTAAACCACTTCCTCGGCACCTTTCTAAACGACTTCAGCGCAACCTTGCCGCCTTTTACGGCATACTTCCCCACCGGAACACTGCCCACGGCATACAAAAATCCCTCGCCGATGCTGCCTTTTTCAAACGCATGGTAGGCACTAATGCCCTCGGCAACACTGCCTATTCCAGGAATATATCCCAGAATATCCCGCGTGTTTTGTTCCTCTTCGTCCTGCTTTATCCGCTCCTTGTTCTGCTCGTAATACATAAATAGGTAATTATGTGTGCTTTCTGGCAACTTAGCTTTTTCTTCATCGCTCATCCTGCTGAAAATCCGTGCATTGGCAAGAGGCATATTTTTAGCGTATTTGCTCTCTTGCCATTCTTTGTCGTGTTTTTCATATTCCGCTCTCATCTCGGCAGTAAGTGGAAGGATTTTACTTGTCTGTTTCTCTGGCTCCGGTTTTTTCACCCAAGGCGGCGGTTCTTTCACATTCCCCCTCAGGAAAATATTCCTATCTGCACCTGTCATCTTCGGTCTCACAACCGGCGGCGGTTCTTTTTCCGGTTCGAATTGCAAGAAATCAGGCTTTTCCTCCAGTTCCTCCGGCGTTGGCAGCAGTGATTGGTAGCCTGAGGCTTTCCCTAAAATTAGTGCTAGCCTGGTATTATGTGCCAGTCTATCCTTGGCACTTGCCAATACGTTCAGTGCTAATTGCTCTCCTCTTTCGTGCATTTCTTCAATTTCATACACTGTTTTCCGTATATAGTCAAAGTCAAGCTCCATTTTCCCAGGATATGGGTCGCCGTACTGGTCAACCAGCTCCACTTTTACATCAACATCACTCACCGTAAGCTTGTGCCTTGCCCGGCTAAGGGGGGTGGTGGACGGGCGGAATGCCCGCCCCCACCTTCTTCTCTCTGTGCGATTACAGATATTTCATATCGTCCATTATCTCTTCATACAAATACCCACAGGCTTCTTCTTCGGTATCAAAGGTTTTTATATCGTTTTTTATTCCTCGTTCCCCATAGAAAACCTCCCATAATCCATCTTTATGATGTAGTGCGAGTCCATCATTATATTCATCGACATCAAGACAGTACCAAGATGTAGGCACTCGTTCTTTTTTTAGTTTTTTTGCTAAATCGGTCCTATTCATCATTTCACCTCCTTTAGGATTTCTTGTTTAAGAAGGCTTTTTATAGTATCAGAAAACTGATACTGTACTCCACCGCCAACTTCGTCAAACCAAGGTTGCACCGTTCCAGATTTCACTTTCACAGGTTTTACGACTTCATGTACATGGTGGGCGGGCGTTCCGCCCGCCCCACCCATCTGTGATATTATGAATACTTCATATCATCTTTTATAATAACATACAAATACTCACAAGCTTCCTCTTCATTATCAAATGTTTTCAGCTTAATCTTTTCCCCTCGTTCTCCAAAGTAAACATCCCATAAATTGTTTTTTTTGTGGAGAACAAAATTATCCATATACTCATCAACTTCATCTGCTTCGAGAAAATACATCCATTCGGGTGCTTTTTCTTTATTCAATTTTTTTAATAGCTCTTTTTTATTCATTTAATTCACCTTCTCTAATATTTTTTTGTCTAGTAGGTATTCAATCGTATCAGAAAACTGATACTGTACTCCACCACCAACTTCGTCAAACCAGGGTTGAATCTTTCCAGATTTCACTTTCACAGGTTTTACGACTTCATATACATAGTATCCTTCCGTATTTGCTCCTGGAGCAAGGGCCCTTTCTCCATATGGTGTCCCCTCTGGAGAGGCATATTTTCCTGTTGATCTGCCATACCTATCAATCCTCGTCCCCGGTTGCAGTGTTTTTGTTTTTGATACGCCCTTAACAAACCCTCCAACATTTGGGTCACCATTTGTTCCGGGATATATTGGATTCCCTGTGTTTTGATTGAAATATTTGGGATTATTGTAAACTTTTTTGTATTTTATGTACAACTCATTACTAGGCCTATTTTTCCATCTGCTAATCTTAATCGCATCTTTTTTGCTAATTTTCCCTGTAACGCGAAATCGTTTAGGCTTCCTAGCTTTGGTTGCTTTTTTGGGTAATTTAGCCGGAACATAGTGTTTGCCAGCAACCCATTTGCTGGGCTTAGCTGCCTTTAATGCCTTCAAATAGGAAATCACCAACAGCGGATCTGTGGCAGTTTCAAGTGCAATATCCATCACCGTTCCGGCGATTTCCCCGGCAAGCCCCTGCTCTTTCAGCTCATCAGCGTAGTCAATCGGGGTTTTTACGCCAAATTTCCTCTTATGCTCCTCACAATACTGCCGAAAATCCATATTGTGATGCCATTTTATCTCTTCTCCGACCTGCAAGCTGTCTATCGCACTAGCCGTATTCGACAAGACAGACTTTGGAAATGCCAGGGCATTCGCCGCCCATTCGTCAGCCGTGTCTATGACTGTGGGGATAGCGTTTTTTCCCCATTCAAAATGCCTGTCGATTGGGTCTGTAATGACTCGCCAAAATTCTCTTTTTTCTTCCTCGGGTTTTGGCTCCGGCACTTTCCACCCTTCGCCCCAAATATTCTGAGGCGAAAAAATCCCCCGCTCCCCTTCTGTCATCTTCGGCCTCACAACCGGCGGCGGTTCTTTTTCGGGCTCGAATTGCCAGAAGTCAGGCTTTTCCTCCAGCTCCTCCGGCGTTGGCAGCAGTGATTGGTAGCCTGAGCCTTTCCCCAAAATTAGTGCGAGCCTGGTGTTATGTGCCAGTCTGTCCTTGGCACTTGCCAATACATTCAGTGCTAATTGCTCTCCTCTTTCGTGCATTTCTTCAATTTCATACACTGTTTTCCGTATATAGTCAAAGTCAAGCTCCATTTTCCCAGGATATGGGTCGCCGTACTGGTCAACCAGCTCAACTTTTACGTCAACATCACGCACCGTAAGCTTGTGGCTTGCCCGGCTAAGGTGGTTGCGTATGTTTTTCTTATACGCCAGGGCAGTCAA
>Ga0099364_10011020_pt1 | contig 12388 bp, 10 predicted proteins | sample TergutTh196P3_FD_73070 | JGI IMG/M metagenome (GOLD analysis project Ga0099364, IMG submission 73070) | Microcerotermes parvus P3 segment gut microbial communities from Pointe-Noire, Republic of the Congo - Th196 P3 | ecosystem: Host-associated > Arthropoda: Insects > Digestive system > Gut ... | reverse complement strand
ATGTCCGTATGTTTGATGCCTTAAAACGTGGGGATGGCGATAACCCGACCCTTGGAATTATCCTTTGTGCGGAAAAGAATGAGGTAGTTGTAAAATACTCGTTTCTTTCTGAGAGCAAGCAAATATTTCTATCACAATATCAAACCGTGTTACCAACCGAAGCCGAACTGGCAGATATGATCGCTAGAGAAAAGCAACGTTTGCTGACCGACGAAGCCACTACCAAAAAAGGCAAAAAGAAATAAACAAATATGAGCAATTTCGTCCGCTCCGCCCTCTATGCTAGACTGGGGACATGCTCATCCTTCCCGCTGCCAATCAGGTATTCTTCCAGGCGATCATTCCGGGCTCTTCGGATTCAGGAGCGAAACTCGATACAGCCTACATCGAGTTTGCCAATGGACGCAGGGTAGAACCCGTCGAAACGAATCCCGAAACCCTGCATCTCTATTTTGAGACACTGGGTTCGACCGGCGACTTGGATTTTTTACGGCTTCCGATCTGGTCACACACGCTGGGACGATCCGCAAGCGGACAGCCGCAACTGACATTAGTTGTCGCGACCGACGGCAATACCGGTGTCCACGGAAAGCCTTTTTCCTCCGCCGCAGGTTCGCGGGTCTATGCGGTAACGCTTGCCGCCTCACGCCTCCATGACCGGGAAGATATTTTTGTCGCCCGGCACCATTATGAGTTGGAGGATCAGTTGGAAAAACCGGAAACCGGATACGTGACGCTTACGCTGGATTTACTATGAGTGCATTTCCCAAAGGTGAATTTTTAGAATCGGTTCCGCTGGGCATTGGCGATGCGTTACTCACCAGCCGTCCGGTGATGGATGGGGAGCCGGTGAGTGCCGCCGTCGCGAACCGATTGCCGAAAACGAATAATGCCAATACGGCATACATTCATGGACTGATCAAGCGGTTCCATAATCTTTCCGGAGAATATCTTTGGCAGATGCCCATCACTCCTGATGTACGCATTGGCGATTTTGTTTGCTACGATGTTCGTTACCGGGCATTCAAGCCGGGGCTGGCAAAGTTTACGGTCTCCGAAGGGAATGTTGCTGAATCGGAAACATCATTGGTTTGGGGTGTTGTCGTTGCTATCCGCAATGATAAGGCAGATATTTGCACCAATGGTCTTTGTGAATTCCGCCCGACCACGGATGCCTATTTTCTGTTGCCGACACCGGGCATCCGGTTTTTGAGCGATACTCTTTCCGGGGGAATCACGGATAAGGTCCGGTATCCTTACAAGTGCGTCGGCTTTTTGATTGGCGTGAAACAATCCGGTGAGGTTCAGTTTTTCGTTCGCCCCTATCTCGCCGCAGATCCGAGGGTTCACAAACACCGTTCCTATGAACTCTCCGCGGCACCAGCGGGGACGTGGATTCCTGACGGCAACGCACCGACTGCCATTGCCCATGTGAATACGGATGTTCCGGGGTGGTTGCCTGCGGACCATGCTCTTTTTAACGGCGTGTTGCCGAAACGAGCCGTTTTTGGATACAACCCCAACTTTTTGCAGGGATGCGGCTGGCCTATTCTCTCCCCTTCTTCGGCAGGATTGCGCTGGCAACGATCCGAGAACCCTCTTTTAACAGCAATACCGCCGGAAATGTACCGCATCGATCAGACAACCATCTGGTGGCTCACAGATCAAATCCTGCCGTGGGACATCGAACGGGAATATGTGGATGGTCAAACCGACCAATTACCCGGTACCCATGCGCACCGGATGTGGCTTGAAATCACCCAGGCAGGCTACGGCTTCGAAGAACCCTCGGTCATCACACTTCGTCCCGGGAAAGGATTGTATGCCCGGGAATATCCTTACGGCGGTCCGGCAATCACCGGCGATTTAGAAGTGGGTCTTGATCTTACCTTTGACGAACAGGTCGTACCGGAAGGGATGGGCTTTGCCGTCGGAAACATTACGGGACTCACTCTCCAAAAAACGCCGATTGTTTCCAAAATCAGGATCAACTCCAGCGTTCTCCAAATCACGAACTCTGACTTTTTCGATGGGAACCATCATCATGGGGCATTAACGTTCTCTGACCCTACCGGGGTCGTGGGCTCTGAACTGCCGATTGAAGCCACGCATCTCAACGGTGTCGAAGAAGTCCTTGTCATGGAAGCCGTAGGGCTTGCATTCAACAAGGATCGGCCTTCGTCGCTGCTGACTCAGCTGCTTGTTCCGTACAGTGCCTTGTTTACCGACATTGCGGTGTCGGTGCGGCTGGGACTCTTGGTGTCACGAGCAGGAAGTATTCCTGCGGACATTTTGAAATTTTCCTATTGGGTCATTAAGAACCCGGCAGCCAAGAATAGTGCGGTGGATGCTTTTCCGCATTCGGAGATGACTCCGCTCGCATGCAACTGCGGCTTGCAAAACTCCGGGATTTCGCAGCGATACTATTTTGTGGAAAGTGCAAGCGTCCATGTATCACCGGGGGACATTTTTATCTTGAAAATCGAACGGAAAGCACCGGACGGTTTGCCGAGTGCGTTGTATCCGGTCTGCTCGTCCCATGTATGCGATCGTTCCACGAAAGGGGTATCCCACCAGTAATATCCCGCTGCGGCGAAGTAAAAGACACCGAACTTCGAGTCGCAAAAACTTTGGACTGATTTCATCCGCGAATCGTTGTACAAAAAATGTGTTTTGTGATAGGCGGCGGCAATGTTCTGCCCCGTAACCACTTTGAACCCAAAGGGCCAGATGCCGCCGGAGTCGATTCCACTGTCACTGCCCGGCAACTCTTCGGAAACGATGGTGCCCGTAGCAAGAAGCACAGCCAGTTGTTCTTGGACAGTCGATTTCTCTCTGATTGCATCTGCACGGCTGCGGTTGAGTCCCACTATTTCCACTTGGATGGCCGTCACCAAATGGACCATCATCGGATCGCTGGACATCGCGGCCGCTTCCAGCTGCTTGTAATAAATCAGCGAGGCAAGCCGGTCGATCTCATTTTCGAGATGCCGGATACGTTTTTCATAGATATTGGCCTGCTGCTCGACCGTCATGACCGACTCATCCTTCCCGGTTCCTGTGTCTTTGATGCCCAGGAAAGTTTTCATTAAGGACAACACCCCTTCTTTCGAGTTCACCCGCTGTTCCCCTTCGTTCCACCAAGGGGCAAGCGGATCATTGAAAATGTACTCGTCGACTGCGGGATACTTTTCTTTTCCATTTCTCATGACCGCAGGTCGTGCCACCCCTTCGGTGATCCACTGCGCCGGTCCGATGGCGATGCCACCTACTTTATTGACTTCGATAACCTTTGCGCCCGCCGCCCTGCATACGGTGCCGTCCAAAAGAACCATTTTGGACGTGTTGGTCTCTTTCCATGCGGTCATGGCTTCCTCGACCGACTCGTACTGGGAAGGACGCTCTTCGCCGTACCACTGCTCATAGATGTCCGTACTCGGAATCCGGGACTTGACGGTCACATGCCAGACATCCGGCGAATACTCTTCCCTCCAGATGATTTTGTTATTCCGGTGGCAGGAGAACAAGTAATAGTCTTCGCTGCAATCCACGGAAAGAGGGTAGGTGTCGTGGTTGTTTTCCGCTGTGCCATAGGGATCATTTTGAAAAATGTTTTGGACATCCAAAATTTTCTCACCATCAATAAAGACCCGCTGCCTTTTGGAGCCGGCATGATAGGAGACCGCAGCATTGCCGCAGCAAGATCCGAAATAATCGTCTTGTGTCAGAGTTGCCCCTGTGACGGGCTACTTTTTGTAATACAACTGCCCTGTCTTGTCCGTATCGCTTCCCATGAGAACCACCGAATAGGCACCGCAGCATCGCAGTTCAGTGCTCTGTCCGGTGTAGCCGCCAACCGTGTACTGATAAATCCGATCCTGCCAGTGGATTCGCACTTCTACAATCCCGCTGGCTAGGTGATGGTTGCCGTATCCATTGGAACAGATAAGATCAGGCACGCAGCCGCTACTTCGCGTATAGTCTTGGCACACGCTGGGGGGCGGACGATCCACGGCACCAATACCGGTTCCGCAGCAGCCGCACAGGATCAATGCCGTGGGATGTCCCGGATAGGAGGCCCCGGCACTGTAGCAAGGGATACCGCCAAAAACATCCCCCGTCCAAGTGATCGGTTCATACGTTTTGACCGTCTTATTGAAATGATCAATCTCCGGCGGACGGAACAGAACCGCGATGACATTTCTTGAACCATTCCCCTCGGACGAGGGAGTTTCGCCTGTGAAGACCTGGTAAGAAATGCCATCGATACAGACACCGCGAGTGTCTACGGTATTACATGGAGCAGTAGCAAAAAACGCATGAAATTTGTCGATGTAGTTCATAAAATCCAAATACCGTTCGGTACATCGTTCGGCAATGAGCGTATTGTCATCGGCAAAAAGTTGGATGCTCGGATCGGGTGCCTGGATCATCGCAAGCATATTGTAGAGGGCCGCGGTGGGCACTTGCTGCGGTTGAAAAATCGTGCCGGGCGTGATTTTGCCTTCGTCCTTGCCGGACATGACTTTTTTCAGGAGGTGTTGAGACCAGTCGAAGTTGGACCAATCGGTTTCGGGAATGTCGATGAGTGCCGGAGCGGTGGTAGTAGCAGTAGCCGTAGTGACAGTAGCAGAGGTAGCAGTAGCCGTGGTGGTAGTAGTAGCAGTTTTGCCTGCGGAGCGTGCGACGGCGGCGGGGGCAGTCGGGAGAGGAGAGATGTTCTCCCGGCCTGCCGATCCCGCCTTGCCGCCCGGAGGGGCGGTATGGGCCGTTTGAGGGCCTTCTGCGACGGCAACGGTGCAAGCCGCGGTGTAAGTCGGCTTGAGGCTCTTGCGAGCCGCTTTGCCCGCGGAGCGTGCGACGGCGGCGGGGGCAGTCGGGAGAGGAGAGATGTTCTCCCGGCCTGCCGTTCCCGCCTTGCCGCCCGGAGGGGACAAACCTGCGGTCAATGCCGATGGCGTATCCGAAGAAAAATTCGAATCGTGTTTTTTTCTTTTTTTCTTTGAATTTGAATTTATATTTTCTTGTGCGCATTTTTGCGATTTGCGGGGCGGAAGGGGGGACGTGGGTATCGCCAACGGGGAATAATATCGGATTACATCTCCGTCAATTCATTGGCAGTATCCCCATTCTTTTAGGTCGAATAGTATCCGTACAACGGATCGCTTTGATAAACTAACTTCGCCTACTAGTTCAGAGACTCTCCACCCTGCGTCTCCTCGGCGTTCAATGAGGAGAGCGATTTTGGCGTGTCCTGACGGGAGTTTGGAGACATCAAGCACGACGCGCCTCCCTTCCCCAAACGGGATAAAGAAAATCCCTGTACGGCATATCGGCAGAAATGCCGCCAGAGAGAACAGTACACGGGTTAACGATGCTAATGCCGCTGGAAACTACGACATTAACCCCATATACCGTGCATGAACGATGAAATCTCCGTGCAGTAGCAGGGAGCGGACTTGAACCGCTGACCTACGGATTATGAAGGCAATCTAGCCGTTTCCCGTTATTTTTGTATTTAACACTGCTATTGTTAGTATTTCCTACAAAAAAGCCCTGCTTTTCAGGGTTAAACGATACTATCATTGTAACACAAACTTTATCATTGGCAAGCAAGGGGGTGCAAAAGAATCGTAGCAAATGGCAGAATTCGTAGCAAAATTCGTAGTAAATTTCGTAGCAAAAATCAGAACATTTTTTCGGCATCCATTTTGGGGTCTCTCACTGTCCATTTACTGCCAATGAAAATAATGCCAAGTTCAGTTAAAAGTAAGAATTTGTCGTGTGCTATTTAATGTGCACCTACGGTAAAGTCCCCCCCCATAGGGGGAATCTGGGGTAGGTTTTTTGCCCAATCAAACCGCGTGTCGCTTGTTTGCAATAGGTGTTTTCACACTAGCGGGCGCAGCATATTCCCACAATAGCCGCTTTATATTGCATGCAATTTTGCCGTACTATTCGTAGTTTTACTACGATTTACCGTCGTTTTGGCAGTTTTTGCCTTTTCTGTTGCAAAAAAAAAAGCGTGGCGGGGGGCTGTTTGTTTCATGTCAAGATAGGCAAAATTGCCAAAATCAATTTTAAGGCCGATACAATCCATTTTGCAGGCTTGTGTATGTTATGGGTATTTTTGTATAGAAAAGGCCATAAAATGCAATGTGAGGGCAATATAAGCATTACGTTTGTGGTGTGTACGTCAAAACAACCCATCTACCTACTTGTAAAACATACACAAGTCGATAAATGGGTTAGGAACAAAACATCAGTCTTCATCCTTCAAGCGAAAATTCAACGGAATATTCGGACTGCCTACTACTTCACAGCCGCAAATTCGACAATTGAACTGGTTATCGAACTGTATCAACGCGTTGCCAGTACCATGGTGCGAAACACTACTTGCGATTCGTACCTTGTAAGCCCGCGGCATGATTACGGTTGTACCATCATGTGGGTTTGCTTCATCGACGACATGGGCCATTGCATCGGCAAATTTTTTAGGAAATTCTTTTGTGTCGGTGTTTAACGGCACATTACGCAAGACGGCATAAGCCGCGCTATTTGCAAGTAGCAGCCCCGCCATCAACTTGACATACGCGCCGTAAACGTTTACACCGTCCCGATTTGGATAGACATTCCCGTTATGATAACGTTCTACTTCCCAAAAATCGCCCTCTGGATTTCCGAAGGCCGGACTATACAATGCGCAACTTTCTAGTGCACTCCAACTGACCACAGCGATAGTAGCGCCGCTGTTTTTAGCAACGCTGGCATCGTAATGAAACACACGATTCTTTTCAACGGCAGTAGAAACTATCTTATCGAAGAAATCTCGTTCCAATCGCTGACCGCCGTGTCGTGAAAGTAGCAAGGATTGCTCCATGAAGTAGGCATCGGGGTCTCCCATAAGCCTGGCAGTATCCTCACCAAGTTCCATTCGACCACCGAAGGGCGTTAGGTGGACACTACCTAGCGAAAAATTAACTTTCAGGTCAGGCATCTTGCCATCCAGGTCAAAAACATCAACACCCTCAATATCCGTAACTTCCCGATACGTATGGGCCACCGGCTTATTCGCCTTTGACCATTGCATTTTTGATAGCATCGGTGCTTGACTCGTGAACGAATCTATTAACATCTCATCCCTAGTTCCCGCCGTCGCAACGGCAAAGAATCCACTTGTCATTTTGTTGTTTAGTGAGTTCATAGTAAATCTCCCATAAGTTAGTGTTTATCGAACCATTTTTTAGCCTGCTGTTCGACAATAGCAGCGTGATTGGCAGGGGTATCATCGGAAATACTCCGCATAGGCTCATATCCAGCAACGGTAGTAGGCATTGTCCAATGAATTCGCTCCTTTTGCATTGCAGCAATGACGGTTCTTACATCCAAGCTTTCATCTGTTTTTGATACTACTTTTCCGTCGCTTGCAATACAAAAATTGCTGACATAATTTGGCAACTCGAATTTGATGATGTGTTGCGGAACACGCAGACGTTCGCAGACAAATGTTAGTTCGTCTAGGATTTTTCGCTACGTTGCCTCTTGCTTGTAAAATGCAAGTTCTTTCGACAAACTCTCCAATTTTTGCAAGGAATCCAAATACTTGTCCTCCGCGCTCAATTCCCTAGTCCCCGAAACTGGGGCATTTTCAATTTCACTCATGATAATTTCTCCTTTCAAATAAAAAGTAAAATCCACCGGCGACGTGCCGGCGGTATGCGGGTTTTTGCCAAGGGTGCAAGAATCACGTATATACATGAGATTCTTGCACCCTTCGGAATAAATCTTGCTCATGTGCCTTGTTTTCAAGTATTTCGTCATTTTCGGCATTCTTGCACCCTTCGAAGGGTGCAAGAATTGTTTTGCCATCTTCAAGGGCGGATAATTCCCAAATCCAACGTCCCGAAAAATGTTCTTTATTTGACAGGACACCTAAATTCTTTTTCGCCGTGTCGAGGGTTCTTTTTTTAATTCCTCTTGACTCTGCTGCCTCGTAAATTTCTGTTGCTGGTTTTTCTCCACTGGCTAAAATGTCCTGCAAAAACTTTTCGGCTTCAGTCAATTCCGTTGGCTTCCTACCCGGTGTCCCATTTTGCCTTTGCTCATGCATAAAATCGTCGGCATGCTTGCGAATATCTGTGTCTTTAATTTGCACTTGACCATCCGGCTTGATGATGGTAAAGGACACAGTGGTCGGGTCGATGGCATCATTAGTTTTTGATGGGGCAAAGTATCGCAAATCTTTGTTCATCTTGTCTCGGTAAATTTGCCACACTGCCCTCGGCGTGTTCACCAGTGCAACCGAACCCAATGTTTGGTTCTGTGAAGCATGATGTTCCCCCTTTCCATGGTGGGCAACCAATATGATGGCAATTCCTCTACGCTCGGCAATTTCCTGTAACGGCATTAACACCCCCCGCACCTCGCTGTCTTTGTAACTGTTGACATCCCCAAGAAAATTCCCAACCGGATCGATAATCAAAAGTTTAACCGGCAATCCTGTTTTCTCTTGAACTCCATCAATGGCACTTTCAATGTATGAACGTGTGCCAAGATTAACAGGATCAAATCGCAGTGTTTTGGTTTGTTTATCAAAAACTTCTTCGCCTTCCAACAGGAAGCAATTTTTCATATTAACACCATTTGCTTCAAGTCGGTTTTTGAAAATTTTCTTTTTGCCCTCGACTGGAAATAGAATAACCGCCTCTTGTTTGCATGGTGTTCCGTCAATCCACTGATAGCCATTTGTAACGTGACTCATCAGGTAGCACGTCCAGAAACTTTTGCCAACACTGCCAGCACCGGAAATCAGCGTCAAGTCTCCGATGGCAATTTTGTTTTCCCATAACCACGTCGGTTCCCCGCCCTCGATGTCCGCCCAACAGGTCAATTTTAATTTTGACTGCCCATCGGATTGGCATGATTGCCCTGTACTACTATCAAGGCATGCTGTAACAATGTCCGGTATAACCGGCTCGGTTCTTGTGCAAAGTGCGGACAACGTTTCGATACAAGCGGCCTCGTCTTTGCCTTCATCAACGAAGTCGGATTTGTACCAATCCACAAAATCACCCTTCGGTGGCAAGCCGGGCAATTCGATAATTTTTATGTCATGAGTCGTTATATCATATTGTATGTTTGCTCGCACAAAGGCGTCGGCAGCAGTCATAGCGGCTTTTCTGCCAGACTCATCATTATCAGGAAAGATACGAACTTTCCTGCCGATGTCTGGGAAGCGTTGCAAGATGGCATACCACGCCTTTGCATTGGGAGAACCGCCTGGCACCGTCGTTGCAACAATTTTAGGAGTACGACCACTTTTCCCTAGCAATTCCTGAACCAAGTTAGCACATTTCTCTCCCTCAAAAATCAAAAGTGTATCTGCCTTTGCAACGTCGGGATAGCGCAAAGGAAATTCAAAGTCCGGCTTGCCTTTTTTCCACTGCCCGGATTCCATTTTGTATTGTGGAAAATCCTTTTTTCCATCTGGATATTCGTAGCGTATGATTTTATGATGCGGCTTCCCATGCTCGTCGGCGTAGACATATTCCGCAACCTTACGTCTCTGCCCTTGTTTTTTTACAGGAGGAACTGAATTGTCATAACCGGAGGCTTGGGCGATTCGGTTGTATGCATCGGCAAACGATTCGTTGAAAACCTTTTCGACGAGTTGGAAAATGTCTCCGCCGAAGCCACACCGGCGACAGTGAAATGTTTTTTCTTTGGGATAGAATCGAAATCTATTGTCTCCGTCCCGGCAAACGGGGCAGGGTTGATGATGTTCCGTTTGGTGCTTGCCATCGGTCAGGCTGCAAACCTCTTTGGCAAGTTCAAAAACCCTATGACTGATGTGTCCCTTCAACTCCTGAATGTTCATGATATAATTTCCTTGTCCTTAAAAATTGGATTGTTAAATTTTGGCTGGGTGGGGTTTTCACCGTTTTTCCCATCCGGCCAACTTTGTTCTGTGTTTATTCCACGACTCCGCGTCTTCTCAACGATTCCATCGCAGCAGTGTGCCCATCGCTTTTCTCAACCGGCAAGGGTTCGCCGTGCAAAAAATACTCAAAAATTGCGTCCTTGCTCCAGCGCAGATGCTGAAATTTCGCTCCGATTGGTTTTGGAAAGCAACTCTTGCCTTCCCGACTCATTTTCGTCCAGCGGCGAATTGTTACCGGAGTTACGCGAAAGATTTCCGCCACCTCGACAATTGTCAAAATTTCTGGCCATTCGGTCGTCATGAAAAATTCCTCCATTTTTGTTAGCAACAAGTTAAGCGTTTGCGACGTTGCAGATTCGTTGCTATGGTTCGATTAGTTATGGGCTTTTTTGATAGCCCCCTCACCATAATGAAAAAGTTAACTGAAAAGTTAACTAAAAGAACGCGCGTTCAAATCAAAACGCTAAATTTCAAGAATTTGTGGTACAGAAAAAATTAACCAACGCTAGTCAACATTCAGTTAACTAGGTGTTCCAAACGTCAAATAGTGACGTGGGTATTTTGGCTACAAAATCGTGGTAAGGGTAGTCCTGCTGTATGTATCCTTCTTCGCAACCGGCGTCAGCGTAAGTGAAAGTATCAAAAACACCGGGATTTACTGGACTTTCACTTTCACTGACATCACTGGCTTCATCCATCTTGGTATGTATGTTTTCTTTGCTCTTCAAATTTTCTTTGCTTGCGATATTCCTTTTTCACTTCCTCTAAAAACGTGGAATATGGCTCACGGGCAATCATAGATGGTTTTATTCCCGCTTGTTCTGCATAGAATTTATTCGTCTTCCCATCGCCGTGCGTATCAACTGCCGACTCAATCAAAAATTTTATATCGTCTTGTGTTCGCCTTTTCTTTTGTGGCTTATCCGTTACATCTGCCGTTGGCAACGGTGGTGGCTCGTTCAATTTTCTGATGCCATCGGCAACTCTAACGCAAGTATTTAGCACTGCTTGTACCTCTTTCTCCTCACGTAACGGGGTTACAAGCAAATTTTCATAATCGAATCTGCTCGACTTGTCCATTGCTTGGATTGATTTTCTAGGGACAAGATGTATTTCCCATTTTCGGGACAAACAATAATGTTCTTTTTGGCATTTCTCGAAAAATAAAATAATATCCTCGGAGTCTAAACTGCCGACATCGACCGCTCCTATTGCGTTCTGCGGCTCAACGTTGGTAAGTGTATGCCGTACACTGCTGCTGTCGCTGAAAAACGCTATGAGAGCAAGTTCAGAATCGCTTGTTCCAAAATTCCAATCCTTGCAGTAAAACAAGCATGCATAATACTCCGTTGCCAATCCTTTTTTCATTATCCTTCCCCCTCCCAAACTTACCATCATCGTACCACTGCCCGACGGAATTGTACCCACTTTACTCTACTTTTGCAAAGGGATTTACCCGTTCCCTCGCCATCTTTTCGCACAATTCCAACTGCCATTCGTGGGTGTAACGGTCAGTAACATCGCCGCTCACATGTCCCAGTAATGCTTTCGCTCCATCGCGGCCATACTTTTTTCGGGCTTCCGACGCAGCCGAATGACGCAGTTGATACGGAGTCCAATTTTCGACATTTTCTCCATTGCGATTTGCCCGATTGATGGCATAGGTTATCGCCCGACGGTAAGAATCTGGGCAGTAGAATTCGCCGATAACAGGCGGCTTTTTGGCATTCCGCTTGTCCCGTTCAATCTGCGAAGGAACCATCGGCGTCTTGCGTTTTGCCCGCTGTTCTAAATGGCGTTCCTTTTCCGAAGTCCGGGGACTAAAAATGGCATTGCCGGGCTTTTTGCCCTTCAAATAAGGGGCAATCAATTCCTGTTCCGGCTTGCCCAACGGGATAATGCGATTGCCTACTTTTTTGACCGTCTTGTGTTTGTCCAGGCGGTAGTACCACAAGTCCGAACCCTCTGGGCGTTCGATATTGCCGACCACCATCAAACACAATTCTTCAGGTCGCATGCCAGTCATCCGCCCCACTTGTATCATCGCGGACAACGTCGGTGTACAATATCGCAGGGTACTGGCAACGGTCGGGTCAGGAACGTTTTTGCGTTTCGGATTATCCCGAACACCGAATTCCCCTTCTTTTAATGCCTTCACCCGGCTTATCGAACCGACGATTTCCTCCGGGACGATTTCCACGTCAGCGCCCCAATCGAAAACCCGCACGATAAGGCGGACATAGCGGTTAATCATGCCCCGGCACAAGGTCTTTGCCTTGACCATCCTGTCCCGAACCGAAATCAGGAATTTTCGCGAAAAGCGGTCGACGGGAAGGTCGCCGCAAGATGCCACTAGAAAACCCAAGGCTCGTTTCCAATGCGGGCGTTCCCGTTTGTCCGTGCTCCCTTTTCTGTCAAGATAGGTAAAATACTGCTCCACCAATTCGG
>Ga0099364_10011019_pt1 | contig 12389 bp, 21 predicted proteins | sample TergutTh196P3_FD_73070 | JGI IMG/M metagenome (GOLD analysis project Ga0099364, IMG submission 73070) | Microcerotermes parvus P3 segment gut microbial communities from Pointe-Noire, Republic of the Congo - Th196 P3 | ecosystem: Host-associated > Arthropoda: Insects > Digestive system > Gut ... | reverse complement strand
TCGCTCGACACGGCAGGAGTAAGCGGACGCCTGCAACGCCGTTCTAAATATGGCGCAAAAAGACCGAAAAAACAAGCGGTAAAAAAATAAGTTCAAACTTTTCAGGTGAAAAAACAAACAGTAACAAACACTGTTTTTAGTTACAGGTAGTGGAAAGGTTGAGTAAACGGCTCGGTGGAGCATGTTGAAGACAAACTAACAACAACCAAAAACAAAAACGGAAAATTTTTAACAAAAATGAGAAAAGCAAAACCAAAGAAAAGGGTCATTTTACCCGACCCTGTATTTAACGAAGTTGTGGTTACAAAATTCGTAAACCATTTAATGTACGATGGTAAAAAAAGTATAGCTTTCGATATTTTTTACTCTTCACTCGAAGGCGTAAAAACAAAACTTCCCAACGAAAACAAAACGCCGCTCGACATTTGGAAACAAGCGCTTGATAACATCACCCCTCAAGTAGAAGTTAAATCACGCCGCGTCGGAGGAGCCACATTCCAAGTTCCTACCGAAATCCGTCCGGAGCGCAAGGAATCAATTTCAATGAAAAATCTTATTCAGTACTCTCGCAAGAGAGGCGGGCGTTCGATGGCTGATAAATTAGCTGCCGAAATCGTTGATGCCTTCAACCAACAAGGCGGCGCGTTTAAACGTAAAGAAGACATGCACCGTATGGCTGAAGCCAACCGCGCGTTTGCCCACTTTAGATTTTAATCGAAAACACACATAAATTGAAAGAAAAAAACAGGAAAGAGAAAAGCAAGATTAATGGCTAAAGGAGATTTATCATATAACAGGAATATCGGCATCATGGCTCACATTGACGCCGGCAAAACTACTACCTCAGAGCGTATTCTGTACTACACCGGTCTTACCCATAAAATAGGCGAAACACACGATGGAACTGCCACAATGGACTGGATGGCGCAAGAGCAAGAACGTGGCATTACGATTACTTCTGCCGCCACAACCACATCGTGGGAATATCTTGGCGATAAATATAAAATAAACTTGATAGATACTCCGGGACATGTCGATTTTACAGTAGAAGTAGAACGCTCCTTGCGTATATTAGATGGCGCAGTCGCCACATTTTGTGCCGTAGGAGGCGTAGAGCCGCAATCGGAAACAGTATGGCGTCAGGCAGATAAATACAATGTACCCCGCGTTGGATACATAAATAAAATGGACCGTTCGGGAGCCGATTTTTTTGAAGTAGTTCATCAAATAAAAACCGTACTGGGAGCAACTCCGTGTCCAATCCAAATTCCGATTGGATCCGAAGAAACCTTCAAAGGCGTTATCGACCTCATTGCGATGAAAGCCATTTTGTGGCACGATGAAACAATGGGAGCCAAATATTCGGTAGAAGAAATTCCTGCCGATTTGCTTGCCGAAGCGCAAGAATGGCGGGACAATATGCTCGAAACCATAGCCGAATTTGACGATATACTAATGGAAAAATACTTCGATAATCCAACAACGGTTACCGAAGAAGACATCAAGCGCGCAATTCGTCAAGGAACATTGGCGATGAAAATTAACCCGATAATTTGCGGTTCTTCATTCAAAAATAAAGGCGTGCAAACTATGTTAGATGCCGTTTGCGCATACCTCCCCAGCCCCTTGGATACACCCCAAATAGAAGGAATAAACCCTCACAACGAAAAAATAGTTACGCGGCGCCCCGATGTAAACGAACCTTTGTGCGCATTGGCATTTAAAATTGCCACCGACCCTTATGTAGGTCGTTTATGCTTTTTCCGCGTGTATTCGGGAAAATTGGAAGCCGGTTCGTATGTTTTCAATACCCGTTCAGGCAAAAAAGAACGCATTTCCCGCATCTTCCAAATGCACTCCAACAAACAAAATCCTGTGGAATTTATTGCCGCTGGCGATATTGGCGCAGGAGTAGGATTTAAAGATATTCGCACAGGAGATACCTTGTGCAGCGAAAGCCATCAAATCACATTAGAATCGATGGATTTCCCCGACCCGGTAATTGGAATTTCGGTAGAACCGAAAACACAAAACGACTTGGATAAACTCGGAATAGGATTGTCGAAACTATCAGAAGAAGACCCCACCTTTACAGTACGAACCGACGAACAATCGGGACAAACCATAATCAGCGGAATGGGCGAATTGCACTTGGAAATCATTATAGACCGTTTGAAACGCGAATTTAAAGTAGAGTGTAATCAAGGTCGTCCGCAGGTATCGTACAAAGAGGCAATCACACAATCGGTAGAAATTCGCGAAGTATATAAAAAGCAAACAGGCGGTCGCGGAAAATTTGCCGATATTATTGTGCGCGTAGAACCGGCAGACAAAGACGCCGAAGCCGGATTACAATTTATAGATGTAGTGAAAGGCGGAAACATTCCGAAAGAATTTATTCCTTCGATACAAAAAGGCTTCCAGTCGGCAATGAGAAACGGCGTTCTTGCAGGTTTCCCCGTAGATTCGTTGAAAGTAACATTGATAGACGGCTCTTTTCACGGAGTTGATTCCGATCAGTTATCGTTCGAAATTTGTGCGCAAATAGCCTATAAAACCGCTTGTGCAAAAGCAAAACCGGTATTGTTGGAACCAATTATGCGCTTGGAAGTAGTAACTCCCGAAGAAAACATGGGCGATGTAATCGGCGACTTAAACAAGCGGCGCGGACAAATAGAAGGAATGGAAGCAAGCCGCGCAGGCGCACGTATTGTAAAGGCAAAAGTGCCTTTGTCTGAGCAGTTTGGGTATGTAACAGCATTGCGTACAATTACTTCGGGTCGAGCAACTTCCTCAATGGAATTTTCGCATTATGCCGAAGTCTCGCGTTCGCTTGCCGAAGCAGTTTTAACCGAAGCAGGCGGTAGAGTAGAATTATTGTAAATAAACAAAAACAAAAAAAACAATAAATCGCCTTTAGGCGCGATTTTAATAGAAATATGACCACTAAAATTCAGAACATACACAAGGGCGAAATAACGCTCAATGATGTGCAGGATAAAATCATCACAATCCAAAACAGAAATGTACTTTTGGATAGCGATGTGGCGTGGTTATATGGTGTGGAAACAAAAGAGGTAAATCAAGCAGTTAAAAATAATCCGCGGAAATTTCCGGAAAAATATGTTATTGAGCTAAAAAAGAGCGAGTTATATGACCTGCGGTCAAAAATTTTGACCGCAAATTTAGAAAAAACACGTGTACTGCCCAAAGCTTTTACCGAAAAAGGCTTATATATGCTTGCCACCATTTAACCTGTTTTCGGCAGTGAAAATTAAACATAGTATAAAAAAAGAAGTAAAACAACGGATTAGCGAATGACTCTTAATCCATTGAAAAATAAAAAATAATTAAACAAAAACTAAAAACAACATGAGTCAAAAAATTAGAATTAAACTAAAATCCTACGACCACAATTTGGTAGATAAATCAGCCGAAAAAATTGTGCGAACAGTAAAAGCAACAGGCGCGGTAGTAAGCGGACCAATTCCATTACCAACACACAAAAGAATATTCACCGTGTTGCGCTCGCCTTTTGTAAACAAAAAATCACGCGAACAATTCGAACTGTCAGCATACAAAAGATTGATTGATATTTACAGTTCAACCTCTAAAACAGTAGAAGCGTTAATGAAATTGGAGTTGCCAAGCGGAGTGGAAGTAGAAATTAAAGTATAAAAAAGTAATAAGTAGTAAGTTGTAAGTAATAAGTTGTAAGTGTAAAACACAAAACTTATTACTTAAAACACAAAACTTAAAATTAAAAAAATAATTGAAATGCCAGGATTAATAGGAAAAAAAATCGGAATGACATCCGTTTTCAGCGCCGATGGAAAAAACCTTCCATGCACTGTTATCGAAGCTGGTCCTTGTGTTGTTACGCAAATCAAAACCGCCGAGACAGACGGTTACGATGCCATTCAAGTAGGATTTGAGGATAAAAAAGAAAAAAACACCTCCAAACCCGAACTTGGACATCTTAAAAAAGCAGGCGTAACACCAAAGAGACACTTGGTTGAGTTCAAAGGATTCGAAGGAGAATTCAAATTAGGAGACGTAATCAATGCCACTTTTTTTGAAGAAAAGGATTGGGTCGATGTCTCAGGTACATCAAAAGGTAAAGGATTTCAGGGCGTAGTAAAACGTCATGGATTTGGCGGCGTAGGTCAGAAGACACACGGACAGCACAATCGTTTGCGTGCGCCGGGCTCAATAGGAGCCTGTGCCACTCCCTCAAAAGTAATGAAAGGTATGCGTATGGGCGGTCGCATGGGCGGCGAAAAAGTAACCATGCAAAACCTTCAAGTGTTAAAAGTAATTCCCGAACACAACTTGGTACTTGTCAAAGGTTCGGTTCCGGGAGCAAAAGGTTCAATCGTAATCATCAATAAATAAACCATGGAACTCAGTATATATAACATAAAAGGAGAAGATACCGGACGCAAAGTTTCGTTAAACGAAGCCGTGTTTGGAATAGAGCCAAATGACCATGCTATTTATTTAGACGTGAAACAATATTTGGCAAACCAACGTCAAGGCACGCACAAAGCAAAAGGCAGAAGCGAAGTAGCCGGTTCAACACGCAAGTTAGGACGTCAAAAAGGAGGCGGAGGCGCACGTCCGGGCGATATTAAATCGCCGGTACGTGTAGGCGGAGGTCGAATCTTTGGTCCAATTCCTCGCGATTACAGTTTCAAACTAAATAAAAAAGTAAAACAACTCGCACGCAAATCGGCATTATCGTACAAAGCAAAAGACGGAGCAATAATCGTAGTGGACAACATCGCATTTGAAGCGCCCAAAACCAAGAATTTTGCAGAAATGACGAAAAATTTGAATTTTGCTGATAAAAAATCACTTATTATTTTGTCAGAACCAAATAATAACGTATTTTTGTCGGCTCGTAATTTATCGGGCAGCAAGGTTGTAATAGCTTCTGAATTAAATACTTATGGAATTCTTGGCGCAAAAGTTTTAGTAATTGCGGAGAATTCTTTGCCGATTATAGAACAAAATTTTAAAGCATAAGGAGACATAGACATGGATATTATCATCAAACCCATCGTAACTGAGAAGATGACAGCTCAAAGCGAAAAGTTAAATCGCTATGGTTTCCAAGTGCGTAAAGACGCCAATAAAATACAAATAAAAAAAGCAGTTAGCGATTTATACAACGTAACGGTAGTAGCAGTAAATACCGCTATTCCCCAAGCAAAGAAAAAATCGCGTTACACGAAAAGCGGCGTTGTATCAGGAACGGCAACTACTTACAAAAAAGCAATAGTTACGCTTAAAGAAGGAGAACAAATAGATTTTTATAGCAATATTTAAAAAAAGTTAGTAGAGTATAAAGCGCAGAGTGTAAAAATTCTAAACTTTAAACCTTAAACTTTAAACTTTATACAAAAAAAATGGCTGTACGCAAATTAAATCCCACAACACCGGGGCAGAGACACAAAATTATTGGTACATTCGACACAATTACTGCGAGTGTGCCAGAAAAATCTCTTGTGGTAGGACATAAAAAATCCGGCGGTCGCAACAACGATGGTAAAATGACCATGCGTTACCTTGGCGGCGGACACAAGAGAAAATACAGAGTAATTGATTTCAAACGCAACAAGGACGGAATTCCAGCGATAGTAAAAACAATCGAGTACGACCCCAATCGTTCGGCTCGCATCGCACTGCTGTTCTATGCCGATGGCGAAAAACGCTACATTCTTGCTCCTAACGGATTAGAAGTAGGTCAAAATATCCTTTCGGGAAACGAAGCCGCACCCGAAATAGGAAACGCGCTACCTCTTCAAAATATTCCATTAGGAACAGTTATCCACAACATTGAGTTGCGTCCGGGACAAGGAGCAGCATTTGTTCGTTCTGCAGGTACTTTTGCACAATTAACTTCAAGAGAAGATAACTACGCAATCATCAAAATGCCTTCAGGTGAAACTCGTAAAATTCTTTCTACATGTAAAGCAACCATTGGTAGCGTAGGCAATTCCGACCATGCGCTGGAACGTTCCGGAAAAGCAGGACGTTCACGCTGGTTAGGTCGCCGTCCACGTGTGCGCGGCGTAGCAATGAACCCCGTAGATCACCCAATGGGCGGTGGCGAAGGTCGCGCGTCCGGAGGACATCCGCGCTCACGCAAAGGCTTGCTGGCTAAAGGATACAAAACACGCGCTCCTAAAAAAGCATCAAGCAAATATATTATTGAAAGAAGAAAAAAATAATTGAATAAAGAATTAATAATATGAGTCGTTCATTAAAAAAAGGTCCGTATATCAACTTAAAACTTGAAGAAAAAGTGTTAGCTATGAATAATAGCGGCAAAAAAACCGTTGTAAAAACATGGGCGCGCGCTTCAATGATATCTCCCGATTTCGTAGGACACACAATAGCCGTACACAACGGTAATAAATTTATCCCTGTATATATAACCGAAAACATGGTAGGGCACAAATTAGGCGAATTTTCGCCTACACGCCAATTCCGTGGACACGCAGGAAATAAGAAAAAATAAATGAAACTATTAGACGCAAAACTATTAGACATAATCGTAAATTGTAAATTTGTAAATTGTAAATTAAAATAATGGGTGCAAGAAAAAGAATATCCGCAGAAGCAAGAAAAGAAGCCCAAAAAACGCTGTACTTCGCAAAGCTCAATAACGTGCCGACATCGCCGCGCAAAATGCGTCTGGTAGCCGACATGGTACGCGGCATGGAAGTAAACAAAGCGTTGAGCGTATTGAAATTCTCAACCAAAGAGGCTTCCGGAAAATTAGAAAAACTTCTCCGTTCGGCAATATCCAACTGGGAACAAAAAACAGAACAAAAAGCAGAAGATGCTAATTTGTATATAAGTGCAGTGAGTGTTGACTCCGCTCGAATGTTGAAACGCCTTCGTCCCGCTCCTCAAGGACGCGGTTACCGCATTCGCAAGCGTTCAAACCATGTAACTTTGTATGTTGATACAAAAAATACTAACGAAACTCAAAATTGATTCAAATGGGACAAAAAGCAAATCCAATAAGTAATCGTTTAGGTATCATCCGCGGATGGGATTCTAACTGGTATGGTGGAAATAATTATGGCGACACCATACTCGAAGACAGCAAGATAAGAAAATATCTCAATGCCCGTCTGGCAAAAGCTAGTATTTCGCGTATCGTCATCGAAAGAACATTGAAACTTGTAACAATCACCGTATGCACCGCACGCCCAGGTATGATTATCGGAAAAGGCGGTTCGGAAGTAGACAAGTTGAAAGAAGAACTGAAGAAAATTACAGACAAAGACGTTCAAATCAACATCTTTGAAGTAAAAAAACCAGAGCTTGACGCCGTTATCGTAGCAAACAATATTGCCCGTCAAGTAGAAGGAAAAATCGCTTACCGCAGAGCCGTAAAAATGGCAATCGCATCAACCATGCGCATAGGCGCCGAAGGCATCAAAGTAATGGTTGCCGGTCGCTTGAACGGCGCCGAAATGGCACGTTCCGAAATGTACAAGGAAGGTCGTACGCCACTTCACACTCTCCGTAGCGACATAGACTATGCTCATGCCGAAGCCCTCACAAAAGTAGGCATTATCGGTATCAAAGTGTGGATTTGCCGTGGCGAAATCTATGCAAAAAAAGACCTTACACCATCGTTTACAACTTTTAAAGAAGGCGGTCGCGGAAACGCAGGAGGTGATAGGGATAGAGGCAGAGACAGAGATTCCGGCAAAGGTTTTAGAAAAAGAATTAAAAAGTAATCACGAAAATCTGAAAAAGAGATATGTTACAACCGAAGAAAACAAAATTCAGAAGACAACAAAAAGGTCGTATGAAAGGCAATGCCCAACGCGGCAATCAATTAGCATTCGGTTCTTTTGGTATCAAGACGCTCGAGTCGAAATGGATTACAGGACGCCAAATAGAGGCAGCCCGTATAGCCGTAACCCGTTATATGCAGCGTCAAGGTCAGATATGGATACGCATTTTCCCTGACAAACCAATTACCAAAAAACCTGCCGAAGTGCGTATGGGTAAAGGAAAAGGAGCGCCCGAAGGATTTGTGGCGCCGGTAACACCCGGTCGCATTCTTATCGAAGTAGAAGGAGTTTCTTTCGATATAGCAAAAGAAGCGTTGCGTTTAGCCGCTCAAAAATTGCCGGTAACCACAAAATTTGTAATAAGGCACGATTACGACACAACATCTTTAAATGTATAAGGATATGAAACCCGCAAAAAAAATGATAGCCCCAAAGAGCAAAAAAATAACTGCGGGTTCCATACGACCTTAAAAAAAACAATTATTTTTCGTATGAAAACAAGAGAAGTAAAAGAACTAACAACAAAAGAAATTCAAGAACGTCTGGCTGCTGAAAAAGAAAATTTAGTGCGCCTGAAATTGAATCATAGCATTTCTCCGCTTGATAATCCTATGACTATTAAAGAATCACGCAGAACAGTAGCACGTTTTGCAACGGAGTTGCGTCAGAGAGAAATTAATAAACAATAATTTAAGAGACCTGATGGAAACGAGAAATTTAAGAAAAGAACGTACAGGTGTCGTTTTTAGCAATAAGATGGACAAAACCATAACCGTTGCTGTGAAATGGAAAGAAAAACACCCTATTTACGGAAAATTCGTAAATAAAACAAAAAAATACCATGCCCACGATGAAAAAAATGATTGCAACATCGGCGATGTTGTGAAAATCATGGAAACACGTCCGTTGAGCAAGTTAAAAAGATGGAGATTAGTTGAAATAATCGAAAGAGCGAAATAATATGATACAGACAGAATCAAGATTAGTAGTTGCCGATAACAGTGGCGCTAAAGAAGCGATGTGTATCCGTGTATTAGGAGGAACAAGCAAGCGTTATGCCAACGTTGGCGATGTGATTGTGGTTACACTAAAAAGCGTAATTCCGGCGAGTGAAGTCAAAAAAGGCACAGTAACAAAAGCTATCATAGTTCGTACCAAAAAAGAAATAAGGCGTGCCGACGGCTCGTACATTCGTTTTGACGACAACGCATGTGTGCTTTTAAACAACGCAGGCGAAATTCGAGGTAGTCGTATTTTTGGTCCGGTAGCGAGAGAATTGCGTGCAGTAAATATGAAAATTATTTCATTAGCGCCGGAAGTACTGTAAATCAATTAAAAATTAAAAATTACGAATTAAAAATCAATTCGTAATTCGTGTTCGTAATTCGTAATTAATTAAAAAGATGAGCAAACTACATGTAAAAAAAGGTGATAACGTTATTGTAACAATAGCAGGTCATGATAAAAAAAACGGACAATGGCAAGCGCATCGTGTTTTGAGCGTAGATGTTAAAAAACAAAAAGCTATTGTAGAAGGTGTAAACATGGTGTCGAAAAGTACCAAGCCCAACGCTAAGAGCCCTCAAGGAGGAATTGTGAAAAAGGAAGCCCCAATTCACATTTCAAATCTAATGTTGGCTGACCCGAAATCGGGAGCGCCCACTCGTATCGGTCGCAAACTCAATGATAAAGGGAAATTAGTGCGTTACGCTAAAAAATCAGGAGAGGAAATTAAGTAATGAAACAAAGTTCCGGTTTTCGGAACAAGTTCCATACGACCTTAAAAAAAAGAATTATTAACGTATGAATACAACAAATTTAAGAAACGACTACAAAGAGCGCATTATGCCGGCTTTAACAAAAGAATTTAGTTACAAAAGCGTCATGCAAGTGCCTCGTTTGGAAAAAATAGTGCTTAATCAAGGATTGGGAAGATTTTCCGTTGCCGATAAAAAAATTATTGACACCGCAATCGCAGAAATGACTCTTATTTCAGGGCAAAAAGCAGTAGTAACCGTATCGAAAAAAGACATTTCGAACTTCAAACTTCGTAAAAAAATGCCTATCGGCGTGCGTGTAACATTGCGTAGCAATAACATGTATGAGTTTTTGGAACGTCTTATCAAAGTAGCGTTGCCCCGTATTCGAGACTTCCGCGGCATTGAAACCAAACTTGACGGAAGAGGAAACTACACATTGGGAATTCAGGAACAAATTATTTTCCCCGAAATAAACATTGATAATATTTCGAAAATTTTGGGAATGAACATTACCTTTGTTACAACCGCCAAAACCGACGAAGAAGGCTTTGCCTTGTTAAGAGAATTCGGATTACCATTTAAGAAAAACTAAAATAAGAAAAAGAAAATGGCAAAAGAATCAATGAAAGCCCGTGAGGTAAAAAGAGCCAAAATGGTTGCCAAATACGCTGCCAAAAGAGCACAGTTATTAGCAGACGGCAATTACGAAGCGCTTCAAGCGATACCCAAAAATGCATCTCCGGTTCGTTTACACAACCGTTGCAAAATAACAGGTCGCCCGAAAGGCTATATGCGCCAATTTGGAATTTCACGTATTCAATTCCGCGAAATGGCATCGGGAGGATTGATACCGGGAATCAAAAAAGCGAGCTGGTAAAAAACAACGAGTTCATAAAGTTGAAAAGTTTATAAAAAAACTTTCAACTTTACGGACTTTACAAACGTTACAAACTTAAATATTGTTCCGACAGCCGGAATCAATTTAACAAACAAAAATATGACAGATCCAATTGCAGATTATCTAACCCGAGTACGAAATGCCATCAAGGCAAATCATCGAGTGGTAGAAATTCCCGCTTCAAACTTGAAGAAGGAAATCACAAAGATATTGCACGAAAAAGGCTATATCTTAAATTACAAGTTCGTAGAAGATGGACCGCAAGGCGCTATTAAAGTCGCTTTGAAATACGACCCCATCAACAAAGTGAACGCAATAAAAAAATTACAGCGAATTTCGCGTCCCGGCTTGCGTCAGTACGTAGGGCACAAAGAAATTCCGCGAGTGTTAAACGGTTTGGGTATAGCCATTCTATCAACTCCAAAAGGCGTGATGACCGATAAGGAAGCACGCGAGGCAAACGTAGGCGGCGAAGTACTTTGTTATGTGTATTAAAAAATAGGAGGAAGTACAATGTCAAGAATAGGAAAATCACCCATTAATATACCTGCCGGAGTTACTGTTACGGTAGAAAATTCGGTAGCAACCGTAAAAGGTCCGAAAGGACAGTTATCACAGGAAATCAACCCGAATATCTCTTTAAGCATTGAAAACGGCGTATGTTCGGTAACTCGTCCGAACGACGAAAAACAAAACCGCGCCATGCACGGCTTGTACCGCTCGCTCATCAATAATATGGTTGTCGGAGTATCCGAAGGCTACAAAAAAACATTAGAACTGGTGGGCGTAGGTTATCGTGTTTCAAACAACGGACAAGTGTTGGAATTTCAATTGGGATACACACACAACATATTCCTTGTGTTACCCAACGAGGTAAAAGTCGAAACCAAAAGCGAGCGTAACCAAAATCCGCTTGTCATTTTAGAAAGTTGCGACAAACAATTACTCGGACAAGTATGCGCGAAAATTCGTTCTTTCCGCAAGCCCGAACCCTATAAAGGAAAAGGTATTAAGTTCCAAGGAGAAGTTATCCGTCGTAAAGCCGGTAAATCAGCAGGTAAATAATTTGCATAAAAATTGACAACTATGATTGGAAAAATAGAAAAAAGATTGAAAATAAAAGCGCACATTCGCCACAAAGTGTCAGGTACGCCCCAAAGACCACGTTTAACAGTGTTTAGAAGCAATACACAGATATATGCTCAAATTATAGACGACAAAGCCGGCAAAACACTTGTTGCCGCATCGTCATTGCTTTTGAAAGAAAAGATTGCTAAAAAAGAACAAGCCGCAAAAGTAGGCGAAAACCTCGCGAAACTCGCTTTAGAGGCAGGTATTACCCAAGTGGTGTTCGATAGAAATGGATATTTGTACCATGGAAGAGTAAAAGAACTTGCCGATGGTGCGCGTAAAGGAGGACTTAAATTTTAAACAATTATGGCAGGAATTAATAATAGAGTTAAAACGACCAACGACTTGGAATTAAAAGACAGGTTAGTAGCTATCAACCGGGTAACAAAAGTTACCAAAGGAGGTCGTACATTCAGTTTCTCGGCTATTGTTGTAGTAGGAAATGAAGATGGAATCGTTGGTTGGGGATTAGGAAAAGCAGGCGAAGTAACGTCGGCTATTTCCAAAGGCATCGAATCAGCCAAAAAGAATCTTGTAAAAGTGCCCGTATTAAAAGGCACCATTCCTCACGAACAAATAGCGAAATTTGGTGGCGCACGAGTGCTGTTGAAACCGGCATCGCAAGGTACCGGAGTGAAAGCGGGCGGCGCAATGCGTGCCGTGCTCGAAAGTGCAGGAATTACCGACGTGCTGGCAAAATCAAAAGGCTCGTCGAATCCCCACAACTTGGTAAAAGCAACTATCGTAGCATTAAGCGAACTACGCGATGCCTACACA